>ENA-OQAA01000085-OQAA01000085.1-human-gut-metagenome-genome-assembly--contig:-NODE-85-length-64937-cov-3.752091_pt1 | contig 64937 bp, 65 predicted proteins | sample MGYA00242489_ERZ504515 | MGnify/ENA primary metagenome ERZ504515 (study PRJEB26092, sample SAMD00036237) | human gut metagenome | host: Homo sapiens | study: EMG produced TPA metagenomics assembly of... | reverse complement strand
TATACCGTCGCACATCTTTCCATAAAAGCAGAAAGAACGCCAGGTTCATTCCCCCTGGCGTTCTTTCAGTCTCTGTTCAGCTGCGATCCGCTTGGGATGCTCCGGCGGATAGCATTCCCGGAAGCTTCAACGGCGGCTTTCAGATATATATCTTCTTTTTCTTCATCTCCAAGTGCACGGTAAACGCGTGCCAGATTCCAGGTAGGCTCTGCAACTGCCGAACCTACAAGTCCATTTTCCTTCGTAAGCTCCAGCGCCTCTGTCAGATATGGGATCGCTTCTTCCGGTCTTCCCAGGTCCAGGTAGACTACACTCATATTGTTGTCCACCATCAGAAGCATAGAACCCTCACGATAGCCATTCTTAAGCAGCTGATTGCGAACCGCAAGATGACATGCCAACGACTCTTCCCTTCGTCCGGCAGCATTATACATTCGTGCCAGTTCCTCTGACAGGGCAGAATACATCTGATTTTTCTCACCACAGTACATTTTGCACCTGTCCGTTGCTTGTTCCATACAATAGGCGGCTTCTTCCATATTCTGATCCATAGCTGCAAGCTGACCACGAAGCTGCCATATTGCATACTCACTCTCACCCTGACGCTTTCTTTGTATCTGTTGTATCTGCTCTATTTTTTCCAGACAATCTGCCAGCTTTTCTTTTTCCTGAAAAAACATATGACATTCTGCTTTTGGATAAAGAAAATCCAGTATTCTCTGGCTATGCCCCCATTGTACACACATGAGGATTCCACGTTCTGCCCACATTTCAGCCTTTTTCACATTAAGCTTTAACATCTGCATATTCGTCTGCAAAAGCGCATATCCAATTTTATAATCAATATTATCCTTCTGTTGAAAAATTAAATCACAGATCTCCCGGTAACACTCATAATTACTGCTTTGCTCCAGCCTATTGCAAAAATCACTTATAGCAAACAACATCCATTCCGATGATAGCGTTCTCTTTTTCAGCTGTTCGCGGAAGAGTTCTATATATTCTTCGTTTTGTTCAGGTTTTGTCTCTGTCAGACACGCTACCATAAACTTCGTCTCATTGGAAATCTGTGCACATCTTTTTTCCAGTTTCCGGATTTTCCCGCACATAGGAACCGGCAGCTCCAGATATCGGGCAGCCTCTGCCGCCAGTGCCACAAGCTGGCCACTGACCGCTCCCTGTACTCTGGAAATTCCCTGGAAGACAAGCCACGCAATTTCTCCATACGAGGATCCTCGTCTTTCGATGCCTGTTTCGGGAAAAAGCACTTCTGTGCCCGTTCCCAGAATGGCTGAAACTCAGCTTCTGAAAAATCCTTTGTACACAGACTCTCTGCAATTACAGGATGCATACGGTAACCATTTCCCGTATCTTCCAGCCAACCGAATTTCACCAGTCTGCCAAGCGCCTCTCCCAGAGTTTCGTTTTTCTTCAAAAATCCCTGGAAAAACATCACAGTAAAATTCCGGTCAATTTCCTGATACGGCAGAAGCGCGAACATCCTCGCCAGCTGGCTTCCGGTTTCTCCAATATCAGCCAGTTTGTACAGCCCACGGTACATATCAATGAGTCCGGACTCTTCTGCAACATCATTCCAGTTATTCTGCAGCTCTTCTTCCAGATAATCCCAATTACCAAAATAGTAGGTCCCCGCTTTTCCAAGAAGCTTCAATGTCAGAGGATGCTGAAAAATCTCTTTTTTCCAGCAAACGACTCAGCCGGTCTTTTTCCTCTCTGGAAAGTATTTTGTTGTAATTGTCACGAAAAATCAAACTTAAGGCACTTTTTTGCGGTGCCTTTATGCCAAATGTAGTAAACCCATCCAGATGTTTCTGACGTGAAGTAACAAATATAGTGCACGGCAGATCTTTCAGTTCTGACAGGTAAGGATCTTCCTCTTCCGTATGGTTCATATTATCCAGAAAAAGCACTGTTTTTTCCTGATGCTCTTCTGACAGATGATAGATACTTTCGTGAAATCTTTCTTCCACGCTCTCACCAGTAAGATTCAGAAAACTTCTGGAAAAACTGGCCGCCAGATTCTCCTCATACTGAACAGCTGCGATCCGGCACTTTACTTCTTCCTGCTCCATCCAGCTCACAAGCTGACGCATGAGTTCTGTTTTTCCAATTCCTCCAATTCCGGAAATCAGATACTTTCCGGAATTGAAGAACATCTCTTTCAAGTCATATAACTCTTCTTCTCTGCCAAAGAAATGGCTGGCTTTCACAGATTTCCGGAACAATTCACAGTTTCGCAGGGTGAGAAAGCTCTGCCTGGTTTCCCCGGATTCCTGATAAATACAGCTCCAGATATATTCCGGCTTTAAGTCTTCACGGTTTCTTACCAGTTTCATTTTTGCCCCGGATATTTCCGGCCCCGCCATCGCGTGCAGACTAAGCAGGGTAAACAGCCAGGCATCCCCAAAGGACTGGGAAAAATCCTTCTGTTTTTTCTCTATGTAATCGATCCAGAAGATCAGCTTTTCCCCACACTCTTGGGACAGCCATGGATCTGACTCCATGACCATGCCCAGAAATTTTCTCAGCTTCTGTACAAACACAGAATGGTTATAATTTTTCTCTTTCAGGAATTTTTCAAAAATCAGTACCTGACTGCCAAATGTCTCCGTATTCAGACCTTCCAGCACTTCCTCTATGTATATATGATACAAGGGAAAGCTTTCCTTGCGATTACAAAATTCCGAATGATAACGGTTCTGGCTTCCATCCTTTCGAAAAATCATTTTTCCGTGTCTGGTGCCTTTCCACTCATAGAGAAGATATTCATCCCAGAATCTGACCAGAGTCAGACCTTTTTTACTTTTTTCTCCCAGAATTCCGGTAGAATAGACCGGATAATCTTTCACGGTAAACAACCGATATAAGTTTTTCAGCGAAAGCAACACATTTGTCTGCTCATCTTTTTTCATGTCACGTTCTCTCCGGTTGTAAACACAGTTCCTTTTTTATTACTGTCTGCTGGTCACCTGACCAGCAGCACTTTTGCAGGTAACTAAATACAACAACTGATTTCTTATTTTTTGATTGTAATCTTAGCTTTCTTTGCGTACACGCCAAACACCTTCTGTTTCTGCTTGTTCAGCTTATATGCACACGCACGTATATAATAGGTATGTCCCTTCGTCAGGTTCTTCACAGTTACCGTATTCTTTTTTGGATTCCTTGATGTCCACAATATCGTAAAGATTGGAATCTGCGGTAACCACAAACGCATATCCGGCAGCACCTTTTACCTTGGACGCCGTAATGGTGATCGTGCCTTCTTGTTATTCTTTACACTGATCTTCTTTACCTTCGGCACAACATAAGTTGTAAACTTAACAGCCTTGCTATACTTTCCAGTAACCTTCTTGCCGCCGCCCTGTGCGACTGCTCTTACTTTTACATAATAGGTCTTTCCAGATTTCAAACCGTAGATCAGTTCATTGTTTTTATTTTCCTCAACAATGTAATTCTTTACATTTTTCTTGAATTTCTTGTCAGTGGAAATTGTGATCTGATATCCGGTTGCTCTTGCAATCCGCTTCCAGGAAATCTTGGCACCATCGGTAAGTACATTGGTGGCCTTGGTTCCGGTAAGCTTCGGAAGCTTGGATGGAATTACAGTGTTCTGATTATTATCAGAAGCGTTCGGAGTCTTCGTCGGTTCCGGAGCAGATGGAGCCTTGGTCGGCTCTGCATTCGGAGCTTTTGTCGCTCTGCCGCCGGGGTTTTCGTCGGTTCTGGTGCCTTGGTAGGATCTGGGTTCTTTTTCCAGTTTGCAGTCAGTTTAACACCGCTTACCAGTTCACCCATTGATGGTGTGTAAGAACCGGAAGAATTTACTTCTTCATCCGCATCTACTGTCGTCCATCCGGTAAAGGTATAACCGCTTCGTGTAGGCGCTTTCAGCTCAATACTGTTTCCACCTGTGAAAGTGGATGGGTTGGAGCTGTCATTTGTTCCGCCAGCCAGATCATAACTGATTGGAAGCACATCACCATTTTCATAATAAAAATGATAACGTGTATTAAAGTAATTGTCCACATAAGAATTTTTTACAACGTATAATTTACAGCTGTCTTTGATAGAATCAAAGGCATAATATTGTGTTCGTATCTCCTATAGAAGCCATAGAGTCATAATCCAGATCCAGTACACGGGCCGGAATGTGAATCTCTGTAAATTTACAGGAATCAAATGCAAAACCGCCTAACAATACTACATCTGACGGAAGTGTATAGCTTCCTGCCCAGCTTTTTCCTGCAGGATAGGTGAAAATACTTCTGCCAGCCACTTCCCCTCCGCTGCTTTTATAGACCTTACTGTAAAGCACACCGTCCTGGGAAGAAAGGTACGGATGTCCTGCGTCAACTGTGATTTCTTTTAAGCTTGTGCAGCCCTTGAACATTGCACCAACTGTATATGTTACATCAGCACCAATGCGGATACTTACAATTCCACTGTCGGTGAACTGATATTTCAGGCTGTCAGTTCCATGAATATATATATTTTCAAGATGGAGGTTCTTGCAGCCCATAAATGCACCTTCTCCGATACCTCCGCTTACGCTTGCCGGAAGAGAGGTAAAACCTGTAAGCGCTGTACAGCCTGCAAAAGCATAACTTCCAATAGTGGTTAAGCCCTCCGGGAGATTGATGTAAGTAAGGTTCTTGTTATCCTTAAATGCGTCCCAGCCAATTTCCTTCAGTGTGGAGGGCAACGTTACTTTTTTCAGTGTTTTAATGTATTCTCCCTGTCCGCGCGAGGGACTTCCATCCTCATCCCATTCATAAGCTACAATAGTCGAAATTCCACCGACATATGTAAGTCCTTCTGCAAAGGAAACCTCCTCAACACCGGCACAGTACTGATCCCAGCCCAGTTCCAGCTCGGATGGGGCATTGTAAATTCTTTTCAGGTTACAACATTCCCCATAACTGTAAAAAGCTTCTTTATCAATCTCGTTATAAGCTCCTGTTGGCGGAAACGTTATCTCTTCCAGTTTCGGACAGTTACCAAATGCCTGCTTCTCGATTTTACAGGCTGTGCACCGCCTACTGCGTCATTAAAATGCACGATTTGAAGATTCTTATCCCCATAAAACGCACCTTCTCCAATTACAAGCCGTGGATTCTGCGGCAGCTGAACGGCTGCCAGTCCGTCAAACCAGCTGCCACCTGTTGAAAATGCATTGGGCATCACATAGCAGAGTGTATCCGGAAGAATCAACTTATACAGCATTCCGTTGCCATACTTTCCATCGTAATAGAAACAGCTAAACCGGTCCCATGTGTAATCATATTCTGAATCCGGAAAATACTTACCGATTCCAATTACCTTCTTCGCCACACCATCCTTATACACATATGACGGAACCTGCAGTTCCATAACAGCCTCGGTTACTGCGCTGATAATAGCTTCTCCATTTGTTCCATATTCATGGGCATACCAGATCTGCCCCTGACTGTCTGTCCAGGAAAATTCTTCCTTGTTCCACTTTTCGCCGTCGAACTGGAAAAACTGTCCTGAGCCTTCTGCATGCACGCTAAGCGCCATACCCAGGCACATGATAATGCCAAGGAACAGCATTTTCACACATTTTGAAATTTGTTTTTTCACTCTTTCATTCCCCCTTATTTTTTCGGCAATTATAACTGTTCAAAAATCCATTTGGGTTACTGTTTACTCCGTTCACAGCAACACGCTTCGTGGCTCTGAATAGCACCAGCAAATTTTCAAAAGCTGGAAAAGTGCTCTTTTTTTCTCATAAAAAGAATATCATAATTGAATTTTTGAGACAATAATGGTGGGAAAGGTTACGGTTTTTATGCACAAGATTGCTTTTTTTATGCACAGCACAACCTGTTTGACAACTATCCAGAAGGCAGTGTGAAGATACTAAACAGTTATCCTGTTAAAAAAAACTGCCGTGTTCAATATGTTTCTTAAACATATCAGACACGGCAGTTTATCAGAGGCATCATACATCCTGTAATATTGGCAGTTCTAAAGTCTGCCCCCCTAATCATTCTTACAATCTGCACGCCCCGCTTTACGGTATATTTTGTCTTCTTTCAGTCGGCGTAGCCCGCTTCGCTCTCTTGCAACTTACCACACTTTGACTGTAATAATCACCTTTTTGCTTCCGGAGCGTACCGTAACTTTTGCAGTACCTTTTTTCTTGCTGTGATCACACCACCTTTTGTCACAGTGCAGACCTTCTTATTAGATGTGGTATAAGTCACTTTCTGCTGGGTTGTGATCGGCGCCAGAATCGGTGCCAGGGTCTGTTTCTTCCCTTTCTTTAAGGTGATTTTCTTCGGTACACCTGAAATTTTGGTGGTTTTCACCGTTCCCTTCTGGATGGTAACATTCACAGTTTTTACTGCCCCACCAGCCAGAGTCACTGTAAGTTTCGTCTTTCCTGTTTTCTTCTGAGCCTTCAGCGTAACTGCACCGTCTTTCGTGTAGGAGCTTACCTTCAGAAGCTTACTGTTGCCTGAAACCACAGATGCTACATAGTCCCCACTCTCCATGCCGGAAATCTGGAACGCTTTTGTGGTCTGTTTTATTTTCATTTTCAGACTGGAAGCTGTAAGTGTCATTTTGGAAGTCAGCGGATTTCCATTATCTCTTTCTTCTGTGGTCTGGCAAACCTGGCAGATTCTCTTCTCTTTCTGAGCTGCAAATACAGTAGCATCTGCTGTCTTTTCCCATTCTCCCCAGGAGTGTTCTGTCTTCGCGATTGTTTCACCGCAGCTTAATCTGGTTCCGCAGGTCTTGCAATAAGTATCTCCTGTATAACCTTCACTTGCACAGGTTGCAGCTTTTTTCCCTCTGACCTCTGTTTCCCCATGTCCCTTCGCTGGCAGCTTCTCGGTTCTGGTCTGCCCACAATTCACACAGGCAAAGGTTCTGATGCCTTCCTCAGTACAGGTAGCTTCCTTTGTCACTTTTCCGTTATCCCAGCTGTGGGCATCTGGATTCACCGGCAAAACCTCAGTTCTGGTAATATGGCAATCCGTACACTCATAGCTGATAATTCCAGTGGAAGTACAAGTTGGTGCTATGACTACAGTTCCGTTATCCCAGCTGTGCTCTACTGGCGGTTTTGACAACGATACCATACCGATATTCACTTCGGTTCGAAGAGGCGGAACGGTCATCCAGTCACTCCATGTAGTTTCATATCCCTCTTTCTCGTATTTTACTCTCCACCAGCCTTCTGGAACATCCCATGCATATTTTCCATCTGCATTCGTCTGAAGAGGATTGTACTGATTATATTCCCCTGCATTCCATTTCGTTCCATACTCGGATGGGGACGGCGTTTTATTCCAGAAATCATCTGACTCATCATATGGGATCCAGTAAGCTGTTACGGTAACATCCTCAATTCTCTCTCCTGTGGAAAGATCAAACACATAGCCGCTTGGATCTACTACAAAACGAAGCTTGAATTTTTCCCCTTTAATATCTGCTTTTCTGATATCCCAGAATAATGAGGAAGCTGCTGTAATCGTTCCCAATATGGCAGTCAGCGCAATTACCGGGCCTGCGCCCATCGCCCCTCCTGCTACGACCAGTGGAATCATCGCTGTCATGATCATAAACATTTTCTGGTCACTCTCTAGATTATCCACAGCTTTCAATTTCTCCTTTAATTCCTGGTCAGAATAGTGACCGCCGGAAGCCAGTACATCTTTTCTCAGCTCATCCATGTCTTTCTCAATCTGATAGTTCTGATATAACATGGACGCTCCCTTATTTATTGTTGACAGGTGGGAGGAAATCTGGGAAAGTGTCCAGTACTGATCCAGAGTCCCGGCATTTTCAGTAGCAGTGTCCAGCATAAATCCAATGTATTTATTTCCGGTAACATCCTTTACCAGCATATACCAGGTGCCTTTGTCGGAATAATCCAGGTTGCAGATATACTTGCTGTCATCGTACCCCGGGATCAGATAGCCCATATCTTTATTGGCTTCGTCGATCAATCCCTTCCATGTTCCCATACTGGAACCGTTGCTCTCGTCAAACACGCTGATGGTGACATCCAGTCCTACATCTTTCAGATCCTCCCCGAATTTACTGAGATCAATGGTTGCGTCATAATCGGTTGCTGTATTTTTCCTTACCGTAATATCCTTTTCTGCACCTTCCGGAAGTCCTTTCTGCAGAGCCTCCCAGTCAAAATCCTGTCCCATTTTTACTTCTGGAACTGTTTTGTTATATTCATAGCTAATCACGCCAGGAACATAGTTGTGATCGGATTCATCGAAATATCCGTCTGTCACAAACGCATTTTTTTCTGGATCATAGGTTGCTTCCAGATATTTCGTCTGGTTGTTTCTGGTACTTGTAACATACAGAGTCTTTATCTGTTCCGGATTTTCAAAGGTAAGCTCATAGTCAAATTTGCTTTTCGGAAGGTAATACACCAAAGGTGTTACTCCGTCTGTCTTTGTCAGATCGTAGGATTTTATTTTGTCATGCTCATTATAGTACATTTTGAAGGACTCGATTGAGGGTTCTCCTTCATTATAGGTAACTGCGGCAGTTCTTGTTTCTGTTGTACCATCTGCCTGTGTGCAGAGTGCTTTGATCTTATATGTCTCATAGTTGGAAGGATTTTCCAGTGTAAGGACGGCAGACCATAAGCCGGCCTTTGATACCTGGACTGTCTGCTGTTCTTTCTCATTCACAAGCAGGGTAACAGTTCCACCGGCATTTGCCATACCGGAAACATTTACGGTTGGCTTTGATACAACATCTGGTGCATCTATGGTGAACAGATTAATGCTTTCATTCAGTACACCGATGATTTCCTGGCTGGAGTTTCTGTTCTTTTTGTAGTTCAAAATAGCGTAGCTGCGTGCTGCCGACTGACTCTGTGCTTTGATACTGAAACGGATAATTCCAGAGGTACCGCTCACAGGAATGGTCAGTGTCCTGTCCTTTAAATTATAGTTCTGGCATAACTCCCCATCCACCTTTAATGTGGATTCGTCAAGCTCTCCGTTGGAAGGAAGAACCAGCTTCACATTCAGGTCGCTTACTGCGGATTTCCATGTGTCTTTTATGTTATAGCGTACTGTCATGGCCACATATCCATTGGCTGTGGCACTTCCGAAGTCTCCGTAATAGCTGGTGTCTGAACGATCCAGGACGGTTTCGGCGCTGTCCGTATAAGTTCCAATTTGCTCAAATGGAATATTATTTTCAATGGCATATATGGTTGCCATAGAATAATAACTGCAATGTATCGTCAGCTGTGGGCAGTTTTCGAATACAGCTTTCCTGATATCAGTAGTGGAATCTGGAATGTAAATATCCTTTAAACCTGCGCAGTCGGCAAATGCATAATCTCTTATCGTCTTGGTATTGGAAGGAAGCGTTACTTCTGTGAGACCGGTTGCTCCTGCGAATGCGTATGCACCGATTTCGGTCAGGCTTGATGGCAACGTTACACTGGTTAGTGTGGTTAAGCTTGCAAAGCTATGCGGCGCGATTACCTTTACTCCTTCCGGAATCTCTATCTCGGTCAGTTTCGGACAGCCGGAAAATACATTTCCATATTCATAGCTGTTCGATCCGTTTCCACTGGGGCTGTTTACCCAGTTCACCGGATAATTGGCACTGACAAGATTGCTGCAGCCTCCAAAGACTTTATAGCCCAATGTGGTGATGCTGTCTGGCAGATGTATGCTGGTGATACTGGTACAGTTTTCAAATGCATAGGCGTATATGGTGGTAAGACCATCGGGAAGCTCCACACTTTCCAGCACTGTATTTCCCTGGAATGCTCTCGCTCCGATCACCTGACCGCATAACCACCTATGGTAGACGGAACCTGAACGCTGGTGGCACTTCCGGAATATCTGGTAATACGCGCATAACTGTTATTTACAATTACATAGGAAAAATCACCTTCTGTCATCTCTGCCGATTCAGAAAGAGCCTCTTCCAATTCATTTGTCTCTCCAGTTTCCTCTACGTTTTCTTCCACGTCGCCCGAAACAAAAGCTGCAGCATCTCGCTTTACCGCCTCATCTCCCGCTTCTGCTCCATCCATTTCCGCAGATTCCCATCCACCAGAACCATTTGCTGAAGATTCAACTGTTTCTGATTCTCCAGACCAGAATCCATCCTCGTCAGTAACCGTTTCCTCCGATGTGGTCGCTGAATTACTCTCTTCCAACGTATACGCTTCCGATATGCCGGTTGTCGCATCGGCTTTCGTGTTGGTTTCTGTATTAGATTCCGTGTTAGTTTCCGCGTTGGTTTCTGTGTTGGTTTCCGTGTTAGTTTCCGCGTCGCCTTCATTCAAACTCTGGTTTTCAATAGAATCTTCTGCGAAGAAGTCCGCTGCAGCTGAAGTCCCAATTTCTTCTGCCGCATAAATCGGAATGCTTTGTGCACACATTGCAACACTCAGCGAAATTGCAAGTATCCGGCTGATTGCCTTCCTTTTCATAATTCTTTTCTCTCCCTTAAATTCATTTGTAACTGGTCAGAATCAAATGCCGAAATACAAAGCATTTTGAAAATTAGCACTGAACAATTACATTTATTTTTGATAATTGACTAAATCCATTTTAGCATAGCTATTTTCCCCTTACAATCACAAACGGCGCCGGAAAAGTTAGTTGTCGTTTTTATGTATAAGCATGCAATTTTTATGTACATTCTCGAGTTCAATCCGACCGATAATTGTACTATCAATGCTGACGGTACAGTTGCTAACCAAATAAAATAATAGCGTAATATTACGCAAAAAAGCCTCACCGCTCTGATAACAACTCTGTATAAGCGATATCAGATAGTGAGGCTTCTTATTTGGTAAACTATAACTGCGCAATGCCTTCACAGTTACCGTATGTTTACAATGTATCTTTATTCAGTGAACAGTGGTGTAGAATAGTATCTGTCACCAGTATCCGGAAGAAGGGCTACGATCACTTTGCCCTTGTTCTCAGGTTTCTTCGCATACTCGATTGCAGCGCTTAATGCAGCACCGGAAGAGATTCCAACCAGGATTCCTTCTTTGTGTGCAAGAAGCTTCGCTGTGGCAAATGCCTCATCAGCCTCTGCTTTATAAATCTCATCATAAACTTTGGTATTCAGAACATCCGGAACAAATCCGGCACCGATTCCCTGGATTTTGTGCGGACCTGCTTTTCCCTCAGATAATACCGGGGAGGTAGAAGGCTCAAGTGCTACAATTTTCACATTCGGGTTCTGCTCTTTCAGATATTCGCCTGTTCCGGTAAGGGTTCCGCCTGTACCAACACCTGCGATGAAGATATCAACCTTTCCCTCAGTGTCCTTCCAGATCTCCGGACCTGTGGTAGCCTTATGCACTGCCGGGTTCGCCGGGTTCACAAACTGTCCTGGGATGAAGCTGTTCGGAATCTCCTCTGCCAGTTCGTTGGCCCTGGCAATGGCACCTTTCATTCCCTTGGTTCCATCGGTAAGAACAAGCTCTGCGCCGTATGCTTTCAGAATGTTGCGACGCTCAACACTCATGGTCTCTGGCATGGTGAGGATGATTCTGTATCCCTTAGCTGCTGCGATAGATGCCAGACCGATTCCGGTATTTCCAGAAGTTGGCTCAATGATTACGGAACCTTCCTTCAGGATTCCCTTCTGCTCTGCATCCTCGATCATAGCTTGGCAATTCTGTCCTTAACGCTTCCTGCCGGGTTAAAGTATTCCAGCTTCACAAGAACAGTAGCTTCCAGTCCAAGCTCCTTCTCAATATTAGTAACCTCTACAAGTGGGGTGTTTCCGATTAATCCAAGTGTTCCCTTATAGTATGCCATATCCATTCCTTTCCCGGCGCCTGCGGCCGCTTTACATTTATTCGAGGTGATGTCGCCGTATGGCGGCCCGCCTGTTATGTCTGTATCTGCCCCCAGTAACTGCCAGCTTGCTTCTTCGGCAATAATTGTCGATATTCCGTATTGATTTACTGGGTTATTTATTCGTTAAATGGATATTACCACTATTAACCCACTATGTCAATAGGTTTTTGGGATTTTATATAAGAAAATAGATTGGAGCGTTACTGTTCACTGGTAACATTCCGCGAGGTGTTTTTTGTGAACAAAGTTCACAGAAACCCGAGAATTGCAGCGCGAAGCGCGTTACTGTGAACGGAGTGAACAGTAACATTAGAGCCGTCGCGTAGCGACGCTTGTACGATTTCTATACACTATAAAATCTCCACAATATGCAAGAAAAGTGCATCTAGTACTAAGTTTCGTGTTTTTAGCTGGATGCACTTTATTTTCAATAAATTATCACTCCTCTGCCTCAGCAACTTCACAGACCATCTCATATGCATCTTCCAACGCGTCCAGAGCCTCAGTCAGTGTATCCACTTTCCTTACATCTGCGCCATCATCCTCATACTCCTGGATCAAATCTGAAAACTGGTCTTTCAGTTCCTCCATGTACTCTACTACCTGCTGTAATTTTTCCTCTTTTTCCAGTACGGATGATAAATTAATAATTTTTCCCATAGTATGATGTCCTCCGCTTTCAAAAAATAGTTTTCTAAAGGTTTTTCATATTTTCCACATCATAACATGTCCGAAACGTGCTCTCAATATTTCGCTTAAATTTTCACTTGCAGATTATAACGTATATTTTACAGAAAGCCTTTTTTCAAACACGCTATAGAGTTTTTCCCTTTTAATTATAACGTAGTCTGCAAATTCTTTTACAGGATTCCGCCCCGCATACGCCGTCTCGTACTGCGCCAGCTATAATTTGCAAAAGCATCCTGGATTTCCTTTCGCTTAAGACGACTGATGGGGATTTCTGTCTTATCCGACAGCTTCAGAATATCCGTAGGCATAGCCACGATTTCCCTCATGGAAACCAGCGCCCACCGGATCGGGCGGCAAAACTCATTGGCTGGCAGAACCTCTTCCAGATCTGCCATAGACATGGAAACATCTATCACGCCCTTTTTCGTGTGAATTTTCGCTCGTTTTCCATCTGCTTCTACATACAGAATATCGGAAATGTAAATGCTCTCCTCCAGCCGTCCCACTTTCACGTTCACAGTCCGCAGGGAGTAGACACTGTCAAAAAAGCGATCCAGAATGTGAAACAGCTTCTCTTTTCCCACTGGCTTCACCATGTAATGAAGCGCCTCAATATCAAATGCCTCTGCTGCAAACTCCGTACTGGTGCTCCCGAACACGATCTGCACCCGGCTGTTTCTTGAAATCAGCTTTTTCGCCGTCTCCATACCGTTCATCCCACTCATAAAAATATCCATAAAAACCAGTGAATAAACGGATGTATCTGAGGATAAAAATGCCTCCCCGGAAGAAAATTCTTCTATTTTCACATATAGATTATTTTTGTCTGTGTATTCTGAAAGCAGCCGGGTGATATTCTCCCTGTCTTCCGCAAGGTCATCACAAACCGCTATTTTTATCTCCTGGTTCATATGTTGTCCCTCCCATAGAATCTGTCTGAAGTCTGTTTCTGAATCTGCCATCTCATATTTCTGCATAATAAATGCCGCATTCTCCGGGTAAAAATCTGTCTTTTATGATTCGCTCAGTTTTTGAAACATTTTTCAGATATTCCTGCTCTACTTCAACAAACGGCCGCACTGTATAATCCAGCTCAAAGTGCAGCTTCGGTGCATCCCCCGGTTGTTTCTCTTCCAGAAGAACCTCTAAATCATACCAGAGAAGATCATCATCGATTTCTTTCAGACGCCGCGCTTCTTCATCAGTCAGACTGCTTCCCAGAAATTTCTTATAAATCACCTGAAGCAGCTGCTCTTCCACTTCACGGTATCTGGGCATCTCCTGCTTCAGCGGACGGGGCACATCTGACATATAGCACTCGCTGGCATCATGCAAAAGACAAGCCAGCGCCTGACGATTGGAATACCCGCGCCAAGTGCCTCCTTCGCACAGCAAATACAATGCTCCCCAACAGACCAGAAAGAACTTACATGTCCATTTCCCCTACAGGTCAGCGACAACGCATGTGCAATATCCTGAATATCAATCTTCTCCGCCTCCGGATGAACCGGATTGAAATGGTTTCTTGTGTATGTGGTTATGTAACTCATAGGATGCCTCCCTACTGCTCTTTTCTTTTTCTTGCAAGATACTCATCCAGTTCTTCTTGATTTTCTCCGGAATCTCCCTTGCAACCGGACACACTGCTGCATTTGCAAAACGTTCTGTAAACTTCACCAGAAAATCAATATCCCCCTGTAGCTGCTCCATGGACATAACCTCCTTTACATCATAGCGGCAATGAATTGGTGCCACATTAGAGCTGGCAATTCTGGCAAAAGAGAGTGCCGGAATTCCGCTGTCTGCAAAAGGTGTAGAATCACTGGAATACACTCCGGTCTTTGCCTCAATTGGAAAACCGATTTCTGCTGCCATATAAGATATATAATGTGCCAGCTTGTCCTCTGCGGAAACACAGGAGATAAATTTACCCATATAAGTTCCAATCATATCCAGATTAATGTTCAGCACTATTTTGTCCAGTTCCTCTTTATGCTCCTTCACATATGCTTTAGAGCCCAGAAGCCCTCTCTCCTCACTTCCGCAGAATACGAAACGAAGGCCATAGTTCAGTTCTTTTCTCTTCAGCTGTTCCATAATTCCAAGCAAACCTGCGCAGCCACTCATGTTGTCATAAGCGCCGTGGGATAAAGAAGTGGAATCGTAATGGGCACTAAGCACAATAAATTCATCCCGCCTGCCTGGGAGCTCTGCAACTACATTGTTGGACTCCCCGTCGTACTCTTTCTGGGAAACCTCCAGGCGAATATTCTTCACCTTATTTTTCACCAACTCTACTGCCTGGCTGGAATGGATCATGGCGCAAAGAACTTTCCGTTCTTCCCCTACAACGGCCTCGCGCAGATCGCGCTGGTCAATATCTGTATTTGGATAATACATATTTCCGTACTGGAAAATAATTCCCTTTGCTCCTGCTTTCATCAGGTCCTGGTAAACAAAAAATCCAACTCCCTGAGTGTCCATCAGTACAATTTTATCTTTTGCACCTGCTATGGAAACAGGATCCGTTCCCGGCATATAGTAAAGCTCTCCCTCTACGCTGCCGCTGCCACAGCAGTTAAACGCCTTGCAGATGATTTCCTTCCCATCTGCAAACAAATGCGCAGATTCAATCTCTCCCATAGCAACCCGAAAAGCCTCAAGATGAGCAGGTACGCCCAGCGCCTCGCACTGCGCTTTCAGAAATTCTGCAACCTGCAGTTCCTCCTTCGTACCACTGGCGTGGACGAAATCGGTGGATTGGAAAATATTGGATAAATTCATGAGGGTTTTCTCCTTTGCGAATTGAAGATAAAATCTCCGGCTCTCAGAGTGTCCCTGAGAACCGGAGGTTTGTTTTTATAAATTTTACTTAAGTTTATAACATTTTACGTATTAATACCTTTAATCGTGATTTGTTTCCCTTACTTAAATTTAGTTTTCGGTTACATTTGCTCTTTTTTCAAGTTCTCTTTTTAGTCTTTGAATTTCTAATTCGGCCGCTTCTGCCCGCTTTTCAGCCGCTTCAGCCCGTTCTCTTTCTCTCTGTGTATTTCGTCTTTCAGCCTGAATGTCCATTTTCTCCATATTTTCAAACAGATAACCCATTCCACGACCTCCAATCTCGCCCATCATCTCTCTTGCCTCGTCCACGGGCACATTCATCTTTATTAGTAAAGTCCATAAAATCTTCTTATAAATTTCTTTTATCGCTTCCGGCGCATTGCTGTAAATAGAGTTGATTTGCTGAATACATCCTTGATATCTTCAGGCTGAACATTCGCAAACAATGGAATATTCGTATAATTTCTCAAAAACTGGCTGGCAAGTGTATCGTTTTGGAAAATCTCACGACTGTTCACATCTCTTGTATGCAGCTCCGGATGGTAAGCAGTGTCTCTTTTTCTTTTGTTCTGTGGCTTTCTGCTCATTTTTCCTCCTTACGCAGGAAACGCTTCACAGATCAAAAGATATCTACAAGTTCATAGTAGCACGCACAAATTCAGAATACAAGAAGGAATCATAAACTTTTACTTCTCATCTTGTATCCTTTTTCAACAATTCAAATTTTGACTTACAAAATTTGTTGTATTGTTTTAGTATATATGATGAGAGGCGGGTTTGTTACCGTACAGCTATTGCCCAAGCGGGGTGCTCGTCTCTTTTTTAATCTATGGTTATCGAAAAAATGGCCATGCGAGCCTCTCGCACAGCATGTATCTCTCTTATCATATTCCCTTTTCTCACACAAACGGATTATAAAATCTCCCCCACCGTATCGTCACCGTCATGCTGACCACAAGCAGTACCATCCCAACTCCAATTGCCACAAAGTCCCTTTTCTCAAAAGGTCTCTTCATATACCACGTTCTCTTCTTATCCTTTCCAAACCCACGCAGTTCCATCGCATTGGAAATAGTGTCAATCCGATTCAGGCTGGTGAGGATCAGCGGCAGAAGAATATTCACCGAATTCTTCAGCCGGGCAAAAAAGTGCTCGTTTTTTCCAAGCTCTACGCCCCTGGCCTGCTGAGCCTGGCTAATGCTGTGGTAGTCACGCTGAATATCAGGAATATAACGAAGGGCAATTGCAACAGAATAACCCACCTTATAGGAAATCCCAATACTGTTCAAACTGGCAGCAAACTCACTTGGGTTCGTTGCAGAAATAAACAAGATCGCAACTGGCAGCGCAACAAAATATTTCAGAGAAATATTCACCATATAAAACAGCTGCTCTGCAGTCAGATCATACCGCCAGAACAGGTGGCAAAGCACATGTCTGGTGCCATACAGCGTCGTTCCCTGGTTAGGATCAAACAGGAAAATAAACAGATTATTCAACACCAGAAATACCAGCATAAAAATCATCATAAACCGCACTTCGCGGAACTTAATCTTACTCAGCTTAAACGCCGCCAGGCTCACCGCAAACAGCCCAAGCAGTACCCACGTATTATAAGTGATCATACTTGCAAAAGTAAAAGCAGGAAAAACGCCAGTTTGGTGGTACCTGTCAGCTTGTGTATCACACTTTCCCTTGGCAGATAATTCAACACTGTCTTAGCGGCCATGGCTTCGCACCTCCCTGTCCTCCTCAATAAAACGCTGCACAAACTCTTCCGCTGGACTGATTCCCAGCTGGTTCGCCAAGGTAAAAAGACTGGTCTCCTTCAGTGCCGCCTGACGAATCAGCTGTGGATCACAAAGAACTGCTGCCGCGCTTCTATCCGCGATCAGCCTGCCATCTGCAAAAACAGTGCCCGGGGCGTATATTCCAGCATCAAATGCATATCATGAGTAATCATCACAACTGTTACCCCTTTTTCATTCAGCCCGCGAAGGAACTCCATAATCTCTGTATAATGGTGAAAATCCTGTCCCGCAGTCGGCTCATCCAGAATGATCAGCTCCGGATCCTGCACCAGCACACTGGCAATGGTCACACGCTTCTTCTGCCCGAAGCTAAGCGCCGAAACCGGCCAGTTCCGAAATGGGAAAAGTCCGCAGACCTTCAAGTTTCCTCCACTTTTTCCCGGATCTCTTCCTCGCTTTTTCCCATATTGCGAAGGCTCAGTGCCACCTCATCGAAAATCATAGTCTTGGAAATCATCTGATTGGGATTCTGCATCACATAGCCGATATGTTTGGCTCTGTGGCGGATATTTTCCTGCAGAAGATTCCTTCCCTGGAAAAGGATTTCACCGGAATCTGGTGTCTCAAAGCCACAGACCAGTTTGGAAAAAGTAGATTTTCCGGCACCGTTTTTCCCTACAATGCTGACCATTTCACCCTTGTGAATTGTAAGAGAAACATCACGTAAAGTCTGCCTGCCTCTCTCATAACCAAAGGTAAGATTTCTTACTTCAAGCAGCGGCTCATGTTCTTTCTCTGCCTCTGCTGCCGGGCGGGACCAGAACCAGTCTGTCATTTTCTTCCGGTCTGCCTTATCTATCACAACAGAATCAACATGTGCCGGTTTCTTCGCAGGAGCAAGTTCCACACCTGCATAACGCAGTGCAGTAAGATAAAGAGGCTCTCGGATTCCGTTTTCTTCCAGAAGTCTGGTGGACAAAAGCTCATCCGGGTGAAGATCTGCCAGAATTTTTCCATCGCCCATAAGAACAATACGGTCCACATCTCGCCACAAAACATCCTCCAGACGGTGCTCAATGATCACCACCGTAGTATCTGTTTTTTCCTGAATCTCGTCGATCAGCTCAATAGTCTGCTTACCTGTAGCCGGATCCAGATTGGCCAATGGCTCGTCGAACAACAGGATTTTCACCTGATCCACCATTACCCCCGCCAGGCTGACGCGCTGCTTCTGCCTCCGGAAAGCTCGTGGGGCGCGTAATCCAGATGATCCTGAATTCCGACCAGCTCTGCCGCGTGACGGGTGATCTCATGCATTTCATCCTGCGGCATGCAGCTGTTTTCCAATGCAAAGGCAATATCCTCGCCAACCGTCAGCCCGATAAACTGACCATCCGGATCCTGCAGCACTGTGCCCACATGTGCAGAGAGCTGAAAAATGCTGCTCTTCGGCGCATCCACATCATCCACAATAAGTTCCCCGCTGCATTCTCCTGGATTGGAAAAAGGATTCAGGCCATTGATGCAGCCTGCCAGAGTACTTTTTCCACAGCCGGAAGGACCTGCGATCAACACCCGCTCGCCAGGATAAATATCCAGATTAATTTCCTTCAGCGTAGGCTTTTTCTGTGCCCGGTACTGGAAAGAAAAGTTTTTGAAAGAAATAATAGGAGATTTTTTCTCTGTCATATAGTACCTCAAAATCAAATATCCTGAAGCGAATCCATCGTCAATTTGTAAACAATGTGACTGCTTCAGAACCACTTAACAATTTGCATCTCTATAAGTGTACACCTTACACCATCTCAAAAGGATAACACGAATTTCTTAAATCCACAATAAAATTTCTTACCAAAGTTTATCTTATTTTGCATAAATCTTGCGAAATTTACTTTTTGGATCCAATAAAATTATGCATCAAAAAGACCCTGCCACAAGTTTCCCCATAGCAAGGTCTTTTACAAATTTCCCTTTCAACTTATTCCTGATCCAGGGAGCCTTTCTTTGCAATTGTTTTTGTATAAGCCAGGATCAGAAGACCGCCGACTACAACACCTGTGATGGTGTTTGAAACAGCGGCGAATGCACCTGTGCGAATACTTTGTTTGCCGGTTCAGCATAGATTACAATGTCAAGTACAGGTGCAACAACTACCCATCCTACAACATGTGCGATCACGTTTGCAACTGTGAAAACGGCAACTTTGCTTTTTCCGAAATCGCCTTCCTGAACCTGAAGCTTCTTGGCGAACAGACCGATCACAACACCTACAAATGCAGATGTGATAACCCAGCTCCACCATGGGCTTCCACCCCAGGACAGGTCGATCAGTGTATGTCCGATGAAACCAATGAGTCCGCCTGCAACCGGGCCATACATTGCTGCAAGAAGTCCAAGTACTGCGTACTGAAGACTGATGTTTGTGTTCGGAACCGGACTAGGGATCGCCACAAAGCGTCCCAGCACAAAGAACAGTGCTGCACCGATACCGATAGCAACTACGGTTTTGATACTATTGTTGTTTTTCATAGCTCTTTCCTCCTACTATGTGTCTTACTAGAGCGTGTTTGATAAAGGCTTTCTGCAAGATGTGCGTCACAATTTGCGGGAATGTTTTTTCAAGCAGGCTCTAACACGCTATAGTATACGCTTTATTAAGAGCTTGTCAATCTGAATCCACAGTATTTCAGCCTTTCACCGGAATCTTAAACACAATTTTCGTTGCGGGCTGGGCTTCTGTTACGGCGATGCAGGGCATATGACCGTCTTCAGGAGCGTAGAAGCCGAACATTCCAGCCTCCAGAAGAGTGTATCCCTGCTCCGGACCACTTTTATAGAAAATAATGTCAGCTTCCGGGGTGCGGTCATCCTCTACGGTAAGCTTGCGAAGAGATGCCCAGTAAATTTTCTCAGTGCCTTCTACAATGTACTGAAGGTCGCAGTATTTCTTATGGGATTCCATCTGTGCACCATCCAGGGACTTCGTGGTATATTTCTGAACCAAGGCAAAAATGCCGTTTTTTAGGTCGTATCTGCCTTCTGGAAGGTTCTCCTCTTTCTGTTTTTTGATAAACTGCTGAACCATGTCAGCGTAATCTTTAAATTCCTCATATGTATTCAGTTTGTCTGCGTAATCTGCAATCATGATAAATCCTCCTGTTATTTTTTACTGCTCTTCATACTCACAAATATAACTCTGCCCCATCATACCATAAGGCTTCAGCACCTTCCCATCCGTATGGAACATTCCCTCGGTGCGGAAATCAGCCCAGCTGATTCGGCTGCAGCCGGTGTAGGACTGGTGGAATGGGCCGAACATGTTTCTTGGACTTCCTGAAACTTCAATTTCCAGAGTATTCTCTTCTTTTTCGAAAAGACCAGTTACATCTGTGACACAGTTCTTCTTTTCGAAATGAAAACCAGCTTCCTTACCATTTACTCTGACTTTCAGAAGGGTACCTCTCCACTCACCCAAATGAAGAAGAACCTGCTTATCGGAAATCAACTGTGGCACCTTGTACTGGTAAATCATACCGCCAGGATAGTTTACATAACCTTGCATGCTCCAATCACCAGTATGCAGAATTTCTTTTTCCCTGGAAATATTGCCAGACATATCTACGGCGAAATTTCCAATTACGAATACATCTTCCAGTTCCCGCTTTTGGTCGTAACTGCCTTTTATGGTAATCCGATGCACCCCCTTACTCAAAGCAGGAAGTCCGAAGCAACGCATGTCTTTGTCAATAAACCATTTGCCGGTCTGCGCACATTTCACGCCATCGAAGTAAACTTCCAGACCATAAGGCTTCTCAATTACAAAACTGCATTCACTGGAAATGTCTTCTGCAACATTAAACCGGAAATGCATGGTAAATGGTGTTCCATCTGCCGGATGTGGCTGATCCACCCAGGTATATCGCTGAGGTGCACCGTTATAGTAAACCTGCTGCATGCGCAATTTCTCACGAATTTCCTTCTGCGCCTGCCAGATTTCCATCTCTGCGGACTCACAGACGCTTCCTGCTTCTGACAGTCCGCTGCCATGTCTGAATTCTGATACCAGCTCTACAATTGCGTCAAGATCTTTATCTTCCACCATAGCATTTCCGTCACAAATTTTATTTGCTGAAGCAGTCCCCAGCTCATAAGTACATTTATCTATCGTCAGCACATTCTCCATAGTTCTTCTTAATTTCGCGTCCGGACCGAATGTAGCTAATACGGGATCTGTGTAATGCGGATGTCTGTATGGGAATGTGGCAGCTTTGCTCACTGTCATTTCATGCACCGCATTTACGCCATCAGAAACAGCCGCCAAGTCCACAACGGTAGTATCTTCCTCAATTCCACATTTGTCTTCAACACTATTTATCTCTTTAATAATCTGTCCAGCCCCTATTATTTTCTTCACAAAATAAATTCGGCTCATCCCCGTCTCGAATGTCCTGGTAAAGCAAACGCCCTCTCCATCCGCAACAGTTTCCACCTCACAAACTTCTCCGGTCAGCGGGTCAAGCTCTTCCACAGCGTTCCCGCAGTCAAGTTTTATGTAAACCTGATGTGCATTGTTCCGATCGTGATTTGTCAGGAAAAGAATATGTCCATCTTCTGTCTTTCTCAGCATGGAAAGAATCTCACCATCCTCTGCGCCGCTGGCATTTCGCACAGTAAAATCTTTTCCGGTGCATTTCGCCACAGCTTCCGTCAGCTCCCATTCATGCTCAACCGTATGAACAAATGCTTCCTCATCTAAAACATCCCGGATATCACCATATTTTCCACACACTTTCCTGCGGTCAGATTTCTCTTCATTTACATCTTCACTGTCTATTTTTTTATCCCATCTCTTAGCAACGCAGATCTGCTTACTACCAATCCGTTCTCCTTCAATCATCACCGGATACGGCTTCAGCCAGATCACCATTCCACCAGCTGCAAGAAATTCCTTCAACAGCTTCACCGTGTTTGCAAACAGATTGCTCACTCCCGGAACCACAACCACCTGATAGCTGCACTTTCCTGCCACAAACATTCCATCCTCAACCTTGCCGTCCTGCTCCAACAGGATCTCATCTCCAAAATCAAAATCCACATGCCCTGCAGTCAGCGCTTTTGCGATCCGGTTATAATACTCACCTTTTCGATTTAAAGAAGTAATATGCTCATCCAGCCATCCCATATTCATTTCCAGATGATTGAAATCCTCCGCCCGGTCACTGCGGCACTCGGTCCAGATGCTGGAAATCGGATGGATCATCAGCACCTTCCGCACCGGCTCACCCTGAGAAAGACACAGCGCCAGACGACCAAAATAATTCTCCATCTTATCATTGTCATCCCACCAGGTATTCTGATAGTTGAAAACCGGCGGATAGTCCCTCTTCCTGCAGCCAGTAATGGAATACAGGGCAAGATGCTGACAACGTCTCGTAATTCCAAGCGCGAACTGCCAGTCTCCCAGCCATTTCTGAGTAGAAAAATCCAGCTCCCAGCCAGTGCAGCCGTAAGCCTCACTGATGGTCATGGAACGTTCATACTGATGTGCCACGCTTGCACACTGTTTCACAGTCAGATACTCATCCGTCTGTGCGCCAAGAAGATCAATTCCAGGATTATGCAGATAACGAAGCTGAGGCATCGCCGCACCGCACACACGAGTCTGATAGCCCAGGTCGTTCTCATATAAAATATGTCCCGTAGTACGAAGTCCCCGTTTATCACACCACTCATAAACCTGTTTCATATAACTTTCTTCGAAACGCTGTGCCACCGTCTTCCAATAATCATGACGGATCTTCTCCGCCCCTTCCCCATCAAAAAACAGATAAGGCAGCTTCTCCTGCGGATCATATCCTCTCTTTTCAATAAAATACTCTGTAAATCCAATACTCCACGGAATCCACGGTCTGCTTCATGGAAAACGCTGAAGAAATCACAGCAGTTTGGTTCATCTGTGAAAAATCCTTTCACCTCTTTTGGAAAACTTCCGCCAAACACTTCCTCATAATGCTCATGGGTCAACTTCAAAAATGTCTTCACGCTCTCCGGATTCAGATTATCTGGCGGCATCAAGCCGTTGTACCACTCACTCTTACCAGAAATCTCCTGGCGCAGAAGCAGAATCTCTTCATCAACACCGCAAGCTCCAGCAGCTTCCTCATAAGTCAGATATTCTTTCATCCTCTTAATAAATCTGCCGTCCGCCGCCGTCTGAATCACATAAACACCCTGAAGAAACTCTGTCTCCATAGTTTCTTCCACTGCTAAATCTTCACTGCCGTTCCTGCCAGACATGAAATTTTCGTCTGTGCTTCGATTCCCGCCACACATTATCGAATCCGAGTCCCCAGTAACTGTCCTTTCTTCCTCGTTACTTAACTTCGCCGGTACCGCCAGCTCCCCGGCTTTCCCGCACTCCATCGTCAGTGCCCTGGCTGTAAACTCCGCTGGATTTACCCTGCTGACCTTACCTCCTGCAGCCCCCGACGGCCATTTATCCTCATCATATATCCACAGCTCCAGATCATTTTCCCGGGCTTTATCCACACAAAACTTCACATCCTCCATCCACTCTGTGGAAGATACTCCGTCTCCAGCCCTTCACGGGAATGAATAAAAAATCCCCCCATCCCCGCCTTCTTAAATCCCTCTATCTGCTCTCCCAGATTCTCCTTCTGAAGCCTGTCATTCCATCCCCAGAAAGGAGCACTCCGATACTCCTTCGGCGGATTCTCAACCAATCCCTTTACCTTATCCAATGTGCCCATCCTTATGTCCTCCTCTTATAGTCCCACATTACATTATTGTTCTAAATTCCCTATTCCATCATCATCAGCACCGTCGCTTTTATTGTATCCATTCGTTACCAATACACAGCGTTTTCGCAACTGATATTCCTAAGCTGGGCATTTCCAGGTGCGCCCTTAACGGAGGCGAGATCCACTGCTTACGAAGACTTAATCGTGAAGGCTCTCCTGAACGATTTAGTCGTAGTTAGCAGTTAGCTCGCCGCAGTGTTGCACCGCCCCGCGTGGAATATCAGCTGCGAAAATGCGTCCGTGCAGCCAATGATACAACAAAAGGGACTGCAAAACAGTCCCTTTCATACTACCCAAGTTCATATTTTACATGAAGTTGTTAGGTATAAACATAATAATATCCGGTACATAAGTAACCAGGAACAACAGCCCGATCATAATAAGCACCATCGGCAAAATCTCCCGTATGACACCCTTGATCTTCGTTTTTCCAAGTCCCGAAACAATAAACAACAGCATACCAAATGGCGGTGTGGAAAGACCGATCATCATGTTCAGGCAGATCACAACGCCGAAATGAACAAGGTCAATGCCCATAGCCTGTACCAGTGGAAGAACCATTGGTACAAATACCAGCTGGATCGTACTTACATCAAGTACACAGCCAAGAAGCAGGAATACGATGTTTACGATAAACAGGAAAATGTACTTGTTATCTGTGATTCCCATAACCAGGCTTGCAACAACTCTCGGAACCTGCTCCAGAGAGATGATGTAAGAGAACAGCATGGAAGTTCCGCAAAGGAGAGCCAGTGTAGCTGTGTTTGCAGCGGATTTCTTGATGATACCCCAAAGCTTTTTCCATCCCAGTGTTTTGTAAATCAGTGCTGAGATGATCAGTGCGTATGCAGAAGCAACAGCACCAGCCTCTGTAGGAGTACAGATACCGGAATAAATTCCGCCAAGAAGGATTACAACTGTAAACAGCGCCGGAAGAGCCTGCACGGTAGCCTTCAGGAACTCTCTCTTACTCATGACCACACCAGCCGGATAATTTCTCTTATGAGAAATAAACGCAACATAGATCATAAGAAGAATGGCAAGTAAAACGCCAGGAACCATACCGCCCATGAACAGCTTACCAATGGAAGCGCCAGATAACATAGCGTAAATAACCATTGGAATACTTGGCGGGAAAATCGGTCCTACCGTTGCAGAAGCGGCTGTAATGGCACAGCTGAACTCTGCATCATATCCCTCTTTTTTCATCTGGTCGATCTCCATCAGACCAATACCGGAAGCATCTGCGATAGCAGAACCGGTCATACCTGAGAAAATAAGGGAAATAAATACGTTAACCTGTGCTGTACCACCTTTTAATCTTCCAAGAAGACCATTACAGAAAGAGAACAGCTTGTCCGTTACCTCACCTTCATTCAGCACATTTGCCATGAAAATAAACAGCGGCGCTGCAAGCATGGTATAGTTTGCAAACATGTTACCAGTGATAACGGTAAATACCTGGCCCAGTTTGTCCGGAGCTGCAAGCAGAAAATATGTAATAGAAGCTGCAAGCATGGAAAAAGAAACAGGCATACGGATTATGAAGCAGATCGCCATAACCACAAACAGCATAATAATCGGCATACTCATGATTCTTTTCCTCCTTCCTTGTATTCTTTAAATGCATTTTTGATATTGATACAGGTTCTGACGATGATCTCAGCCAGCATATACATAAATGGTGCAAAAACAACTGTATATGGAAGCTTCAGAACTCCTGTTACCATTTTCTTTCCAACCATGGACTGGAAACACGGTACAAAACAGGTTACCAGCAGGATTAAAAGAAATGTATTGTAAACTACTTTAAAAATAAACTGGGTACGAGGTTTTACAGCATCGTAAACCAGACCAAATACTACGTGTTCATCAGCTTCCATTGCCTTACCAACGCCGAAGAACATGGTCCACATGTAACCCAGAACAGATACCTCATAACTCCATGTTACAGGGGTTTTGAAAAAATATCTGGATACGATTGTTACCATAAAGGTAAGGAAAATTACCAAAAACGTAATGTTTGGGATAAAAACGCCAAGGAAATCGACGATCTTTTTCCCGATCTTTTTGAAATTATCCACAGTTTCCTCTCCTCTCAGATTCACTTTTCTGCCATCGGTTTGTTCCCTTTTGCAGACAGGCAAAAAATCTGTTCTTTGTTAAAAAGCCCAGGCCGTACACACAGCCTGGGACTTTTCTTTGTTATAAGTCAGACAGATGTCTCAAGTTTTGCTGTCAATTCATAGCTGATCACTATGTCTTGCCTGTTGTCACGACAATTCGTTTTACTCTTCTGCGGTTGTTGTATCAGCCATAGCCTGGATTTCGTTGTAAAGATCCATATCCCAGTCTTTGATCATATCTTCGTTTTCCATGTACTTAGCCTGAACTTTTTCTTTAAACTCGTTGATGTCAGGATATGTAACAGTAAGTCCCTTCTCCTCAAAGAATTTGATCAGTTCAGCTTCTCTGTCAAGTCTTGCTGTATCGTTTACGTCTCTTGCATATTCCATAGCCTCAGTAACAGCTTCCTGCTGAGCCTCTGTCATGCTGTTCCATGTGTCACCGTTGATACATGGCATGATGGAGTCAACAACGTGGTTTGTGATTGCGATGTATTTTGTTACTTCATAGAATTTTGCACTCTCGATACTTGGAAGCGGGTTATCCTGTGCATCTACAGCGCCAGTCTGAAGTGCAGTATACAACTCACTGAAGGAAAGTGGTGTCGGGTTTGCACCAAGTGCCTCACCAAGGAACAGCCATGCTTCGGAGTTCGGCATACGGAGAAGTAATCCGTTCATGTCATCGTAGCTGTTGATTTCTTTCTCTCTTGTGTTGATTACACGGCTTCCAAGATAGAAGCTGGAAAGAGGTTTGATGTTCAGTGTCTCTTCAATCTGTGGACGGATCTTGTTAAGTCCGATGTCACCGTTGAGAACGCTTGTCATATGCTCATAGGAGCTGAACAGATATCCGGAAGCAAACATGCTGTAGGACGGAATCTGTGTTGCAATTGTCGGGAAGGAAATATATGCCAGATCTGCATCTCCGTTAAGAAGAGCATCAAACTCGTTCTCGGAAGAGAACAGAGAACCGTTGTCGTAGCATTTACATGTTACGGAACCACCGGATAATTCCTCAACTTTATCTGCAAACTCATACATAGCCTCTGTATGGGAGTCACCGCTTACAGATACTGATGTAAAGATCAGCTCTACTGCCGGGTCATTTGCTGCTGCAGCATCTGCTGCCTGTACACTGATGCTTCCTGTTAACAGCATTGTTGCTGCCATAGCTGTTGATAATACTGCTGCCATTAATCTTTTTTTCATTCTCTCATCCTCCTGATTTTTACACACTATGTGTTTTTGTTTCCCTTTTTTCACGTATATTTGTAACCCCAATTACAAATCTTAAGAAATACCTTTCAGCCGGCCTCACGGTCCCCACCGTTCCGGCAGTTATCTCTGATTACTTTCCAAAAAAGCTCTTGCGGAAGGTCTCTGTGATCGCACAGAACTCTTCGATCTCTAATTTCTTGCTTCCTGTAAGAAGCTTATAATCCTGTCTTCTTGACTGAAGTGTCATCGGCACACCTACCAGATTCATATGGTATTTGCTGTTTACCGGATATACCTGGCACTCAACCATGGAAGCAGCGCCAAGGAAGTTCATAAGCTCCTGTGCTTTCTCCGGCTGCTCTTTATAGTTCTTGCAAAGCCATACATAAAGATCCGGATGGAAGTTTGCCATAACTCCTGAGTATCCTGCACATCCCATTTCCATGCTGCGAAGAAGTGTTGCTGCATTTGCATTGAAGATCTTTAATCCGGTGCCCTCAACTGCTTTGCATTTTGCTTCCAGCTGATCAAGATCACAGCAGGTGTCTTTCAGGAATGCAAATTTCTCAGTCTCTGCACACCATTTGAGAAGCTCTGGTGAAAGAAGTCTCTTGTATGGTGCCGGGCACTCATAAACACCGAACATATCTCCATCAATGTGATCCAGAAGATATTCAATATTTTTCTTAGCTACATCTTCGCTCTCGTTCTCTTTTGCAAACTGATTGGAAATGAAAACATATGCATCTACACCGGCATCGATTACAGTCTGAGCTTCGCGGATCTGATCCTCTACCTTCTCAGCGCAATGTCCGGAAGCAATTACTCCCATGTGCTTTGGTGTATTATTGATAATAAATTTTGCAAGCTCCACTCTCTCCTGTGGGCTCAGCTCAAACATTTCACTGGACTGACATACTGCGAAGATTCCGTCAACACCGTTCTTGTCATACCACTCAATGATTCGAAGGACTGCATCATAGTCGATCCTGTTGTCCTCTGTAAAAGGTGTGATCATAACCGGCCATACGCCGCCTGCAATTGTTTTTTTCATGCTCTTCTCCCTCTTGATGTTTACTTGTTGCTGTTCACCGGTAACGTTCCGCGATGTGTTTTTATGAACGGAATGAACAACAACATTTACTATCCACTGCAACCGCGCAATTGCTTTTCAACTGTGACTATAGTATAATATAAATAATTTAAAATTGCTTTCAGCAAAATATTTAGTACTATTTTATAACTTTGTACGAAAAAGAATACAAACCAGCAAAACATAGTGCGGTAAACAAAACAGAGTTACGGTTCACTTCGTTCACAGTAACACACTTCGCGGAACGTTACCAGTGAACAGTAGTAAAACAGACTGCAACACAATAATTCACGGACATAAGAAGAGGCGACTTGAATGGAACAGGAAATATTTGACGATTACATATGGAACGAACATAAAAAAATATTAACAGCAGATAAACATAAGATCCCGGGGCTTAGAAATCTTTCTCATTTTACACCTATGGCACCTGGCGTTCCGGTTCCTCTGCATTATCACTCTGATATCATCGAGCTTCATTTCATGGTGAAAGGCCAGCGCAAGACTTACGTTATGAAAGGCGGCGTCCGCACCAGCTACTGTGCTACCGGAAATAACCTTTTATCACCAGACTTATGAGCTTCATACTACAGGACATATTGCCCAGAACCGCTGCGAATTTTTTGCAATGCAGCTGGATCTGAAGGAGCACGATAATTTCCTTGGTCTGAACCAGCATTACAGCAATATTTTGTGCCATCGGCTTCTGAATATGGATCAGCACCTGTACCATGTAGGCAGTTCCCAGATTTCCATGCTGCGCACTGCTTTTAACCTGATTTCTTACGGAACAGAAGGCGACTCCATTGCCGGTGTCCAGTATCTGACCTGTGTACTTGCCAGTCTGAACTACCTGACTGCAGTTCCAGCCCAGGAAGAGATCAATGAACAGCTGAACAGTGACATCGGACATGCGCTGAAATACATTGAACAGAATATTGAAAACCCCATTACACTTCAGGAGCTTGCCCAGGCATCCAACTATTCTCTATCCCGTTTTAAAGCCAAATTTAAAGAAGAACTGGGAATTACTCCTGCTGAATACATTACCCTCCAGAAAATGGATCGGGCACAGATGCTTCTGAAGACTACAGATGATTCCATTACAGATATTGCTTACCAGCTGGGCTTTTCTTCCAGCAATTACTTCTGCTCTGTTTTCAAAAAGACTCTGAGCTACAGCCCGGCGGCATACCGCAAAAGTTTTTCCCAGTCATAGAAAATGCTGCAAAATCATTGCAAAAATGATTTTGCAGCATTTTTTTCCGCGTCCAGAGCGTGTTTGAAAATCATTCCCGCAATCTGCGCGCCCTGCTTTGCTGTATATTTTCCCGGATTCAGCTGCGGCAGCTGAATCCGGCTCAATACCCTTACTATTCTGGCTTTGCAATATCACCTGTTTAATTGATTGCAAAGGTCTGCTGTGTATCATAAAATCCGTCCTGATACATGACGTAGATTTCATAATTATCTGCATTCATTCCCTGAAGCGGCACCGGAATATTTTCATAGAAATCCAGAAATGTTTCCATATGCAGACGAACCTCTGTTGTATCATAAACATAGGTATTCTTCGCCCCTTTAAAAATGATCTGGGAAATCTGATGATCATAGGTCCTATATAGAGCACTTTTCCAGTGATGTTATATGTCAGGGTATCTGCCGGAAGCACCTGATCCGGTTTCTTGTTCCACAGCCATTTCCAGGTCTTCACCGGCTGCCACAATTCTCCTTTGATATAATTCTCATCCAGCTCCATAGGACTTGCAAGATCGTTGTAATCAATCCGCATTTCCTCTGCACGGTAAAAGGTTTTCTTAAGACAGTACTGATTCAGGACCTTCTCTGTATCGTAGTCAAACTCGTAGGTCATTCCCTTCCAGCCGTTTTCTGCATTTGCCACATGACCGCACATTCCGAAGAAATGATTGCTGTCAGCCTCATAAATCGCTGCGGATGTGATCTTGGACCATACCGTAGGAATCTTCTTAATCTGCTTCACAGTACCTTCTGCTTCATTTACAGAATATACCAGCAGGTAGGATTCCTCTGTCTTGTCATAATAGTCGATATCTTTCTTCCTTCTCCACAGGAAATGGTTATCAAACATGGTGATTTCTATAGTCTGGTCATCGCCATCCAGATCTGTATCGATCTGATATGCTGTATGCTGCTGGAACTGATAAATGAAATCACCATCTGCTTTCAGCACATATTTTTCATAGTCTGTGCCTTCCCAGAATCTTGGATCGCAAAGAATCCACTGGATTTCCTTGGTTGTCCAGTTTACCTTGATCACAGATTCCAGATTGCGGACACTGAGCAGAATAGTATCTGTCTCCGGCTGATAGGAAACCGTATTAATATGAGCCCAGTCAACCAGATTCTCGTATTTGCATTTAATAATATCTTGAAGTTTCAGTTCATTTACCACCGCACCTGTCTGCCGGTCGATTTCCTCAACTTTATCTTCACAATGGCTCTGCATGGAGCTTGTAAGCACCAGAAGATTTCCGCCTGGCTCCTTCTCAATTACCTCATGATGACTTCCCCCGGAAAGATAATACATGTTGTAAGCTCTTCCCAGATAATCCAGCTCATAAAGATTGGTAGACTGAGGCTTCTCCAGGTTCGGAACATATCCGGCAGTATCCTGCCAGATCATTCTGCAGTTGGAAAGCATGTAAAGGCCATAATTTCCAGTCTCTTTGTTCATATACCAGCGAATATCTCCCATGCAGTCATATGCAAAAGGAAGATGAGTGCGCTGTCCGTAAACCATGGTCAGATCATATGCAGATTCTCCACTGGTCTCCACAGGTTCGATCACATCCGTAAGAGACTCTGGCAAAGCTTCTGTTGTAATGGTGATCTCCTGGGAATCCTTCACTCTGCCGGAATCATCCAGAAGTTCCAGTACTACTGTATTATCCTCTCCCGGATAAAGACCGATAATGGGCACTCTGTGTGAACTGGCCGCATCTATCTCTCCGCTGATGTCTGCTGCTGCAGTTTTTCCTTTCACAGTAAAGCGCACTCCATACTCTTCTTCTGTGTCAAAAAGTACTACTGCAGTTAATGGGGAAATCTGATATGGATTGAGAATAACCATGGGATCATCCCATGTATATCCATTTTCCTGCTCTGCCTGCAGCTGTTGGTCAATCTCATAGGAGGTTGCCACCAATGTTTTCGTCTGAGGGATTTCTGTCTGGATATCATTCGCGGAATCATCGTTTTCCTGAATGGAAATCGTGTCATCCACATCCATGGTAACATTCAGCTTCTGACCGTAATAGCCATATTTTTTCTTCCGTTTTTCTTTTACAGAATAGGGAATTTCCTGATTAGTAAGTTTCATGTAAGTATTATAAATTCCCCGCCGCTTTTTCCAGCAAAGGCCTGCAAACAATGCAAGCAGCACCAGAAACAGAAGCAGAATGGTGATTTTTTTCTTTTTGCTCCATTTTTTCATACTGTAAGCTCCTCAAATTTTTGTCGTTATGTCCGTACAGGCTGCAAAGCCTGTAACGTCAAAATGGTTCAAGGCTCTTGAACCCATTTTGACAAATTATATACTTATGCCTGACTGTACATATATCCCGTATTATAAAGAACACCGTCCAGTTCCAGGTAAATATCCCATTCCTGACCTTCCAGCCCGTCAACTGCCGTCCAGCCCTTAACTGTAACATTTGTTCCGTCATCTCCTTCAGAAGGAGTCTGTGTCAGCAGATAAGCTCTCTGGGACTCACCGCTTATCAGGATCATCTTTCCAGCCAGCAGATCTGCTGCTGCGGTCTGGGTCTGGAAGCTTCCGTTCACACTGATCTTGCTTCCATCCAGCAGGAAATTCCAGCCATCTGGCAAAGCCTCTGCGGTACTCACATCAATGCTGCTTTCCTCATAACTTGTCTCTCCAAGAGAACCAAGCACCTCCGGAACTGCGGATGGATCATATTTTCCTTCTGTATAAAGGGGCATGCGGAAAGAACGATAGGTCAGCGCATTATAAGTGTCACCGGAGATCGTCAGTTCAAAGCTCAGCTCTCCATTATCTACCTGATCGATATGTGTGGTCTTGGTCAGTCCCTGTACAAACATATCTTTCGGATAATAATCACTGCGGTTTTCTTCATCGCTATGCAGGTGGGAGCCAGCTGTGATCCACAGATGATCCTGTGTTCCATCCAGGGAAACCACACCGGAAATCCAGTCCGAATACCAGTCGGCGCCTCGCTCTTTACCATACTCAGTTACCTGGGAAACGGTCATGTTCTCTGTATCAATCTGATAAACAACCGCACGGGAATATACGTTATCACCACTTACACGGTTATCGCCATCCACACGTTTTACCTTGGCAGTACCATTGTCAAAAAGAGCAATATCTCCATTATCCAGAATGGAAACATTATGCTGTGCATAGAACCATTCGAAATCTTCTCCCTCCGGAGTAAAGAAGTAAGACTGATCCACACCATCCAGCCTGTAGGATCTCCAAGGATCCATGCCAGGGATTTGTCCTCTTTATTTACTGCTACAATGGCATCTTTGTGTCTTGCAGAAAGAAGAACCAGATCATTCTCTGCATCATAGGCAAGACCATTATTATGGAACCAGTCAGCTTCCTCACTTCCGTCTGAATCCATAGAAGCAGACTGTCCATCTTCCTGGCTGATGAGATCTTTCATGTCAAGCTCCCATACAACAGCACCGGTCTCACGGTCAATTTCTACCACGTAGTCCTCAACTGTGCTTAAGTCCGGGCTGTCAGAAGCCACCAGGAGATTGCCATCCGGAAGCTCCACGAAATCGTGATGCTGGCCACCAGGAATCATGTATTCACGGTAAATTTTTCCCAGAAGGTCGACTTCGATCATTCCTTCTTTATAATAGCTGCTCTTCAGCACATAGGATGCAGGCATGAGAAGATGCCCGTTCTCCAGCTGGTGAACTCCGAGAGTTCCGCCAATATTGGTAAAGAATCTGATATCTCCGGCCGCATCTACTCCATACAGGGTTCCCATAGTGGAGCAGACAAAAGTCAGGTTCGAATAATCGTAACTTGCCTCGCTTTTCATCTCTGTCTGGATTGTACCGTAATCAACACCTATATCTTCTGTGGTTACTTCAAAGGTAGCAGAAGTCCCATCATCCAGAGTGATTACAACCTCTGTGGTATCATTGTTGTAAAGACCATAAATCGGGACGATATGCTCCGTTGCCTCCTCAAAAGTCCCCGTCACATCGTTCTCTGCGGATTTCCCTTTCACAGTAACAGTTCCGCCGCAGGCTTTCTCTGTGGAAAAAACGGCAACTGCACTTAAAGGGGACATTCCATATGGATTGACTACAATCAGGGCCTCATCAAGACTGTAGCCGTTTGACGCCTCTTGAAGGAGCGCTTCGTCAACAGCAGTCTGCTGTGCAAACCGGTCTGTTACTTCCAGGGCTGTCGCCTGGGACTGGGTATCTGCTGTTTCTGCTGCCTCGGAATCTGCATTCTCTGCATCCTCGACAGTTTCTGTTTCCGGCTCATCTGTTTCTGTCTCTGCTGTAGTTTCTTCCTCTGCTGTAATTTCTGTTTCTGCTGCAACTGTAGTAATAGAACCCACTGTCATTGTCATCATTACAAGTATTGCAGCCAGTTCCCGATATCTTTTATTCTTCATGCCAGCCTCCTGTACAATTTTATGATTTCTCAAACACGATCTAATACAAAATCCGCATTTTCATACCACCGTCATGGCAGCTGACGGATTGTCTGCATTTTTTATCATCCTTATAATGCGCAGTGATATTCCTCTGCCTCAAATGGATAGCTAAGCTCCAGACCTTCTGCATTCTCGTCAATCTCAAATGCGATCCAGCCTCGTTGGAACCGAAATTCAAAGTGGTTCCTGCCATACGTGTCATACCAAGCTCTGAAATGAATTCATCATCCATTCTGCTATATTCATTTCCTTCACTGTCAGTCAGCTTCAGATTCGCCCAGTCCAAAGTCTCCTTGCTGCCGTCTTTCTCGATCTTCAGCTTAATCATACAGAAAGTCTTGCCTGCGTCAGCTTCTTTCTTGTAGTCGCTTGTCTCCACACCTGTATAGCCAAGTTCTACGCTTACATTCTCAAGAGAGGAATTGATCTCCACATCTTCTACTGTAATATTCCATCCTGCTGCAGAAACAACCTCGCCGTATGCATCACTGTTTGCAGTCTGGGCTGCTGTACCAGCAGAACTTCCTGCTGCTTCTGTCTCCTTGCTGTCGGCCACCTCTGCACTGTCTGCTTCTGTTGAATCACTACTTGCAGAATCCTCACCTGTACTCTCTGCTTCTGCAGCTGTGTCATCTGCCTCTGCACTGTCTTCTTCAGCGGAATCAGTACTTGCAGAATCTTCACTTGTATCTTCTGCTTCCGTGCTGTCAGGCTCTTCCTTGGCATCAGCATTGTCTGCGGCAGCTTCTGTCTTGGTATTCTCTTCCGTCTTTGTATCATTTGTGCCACCACAACCAGCCATTAAACCAGCCACCAGAACGGCTCCCATTACCTGTAATAAAACTTTTTTCTTCATTTTTTTACTCCCTTTATTTTTCTGGTATAACTTCATTTACCTGGAGCATGTTTGAAATAAATATTCTGCCAAATGTGCCGGAATCATTTTTCAAACACGCTCTGGTCGTGTTATCAACTATTATAGCATAGTTCCGCAATAAAACAGAAACACTTTCTTAATATTGCCTGTAAAAATTTAAAGTTTTACTGTTTCCACCATTCACAGCAACACGCTTCGCAGAATGTTACCAGTGAACAGCAGCATTAAATCACTTAATTTTTATATTTTGTTCCAAATCATAAAATTCGTTCTGATATACAACATAAATCTCATAATCATCCGCTTCCATTCCCTGCAGCGGTACCGGAATGTTCTCATAGAACTGCAGGTAAGATTTCGTATGAAGACGGATGTCTGTAGTGTCATACACATAAGTATTTTTCTTTCCATGAAAAATAATCTGGGAAATCTGGTGATCATAAGCGCCTGCATAAAGCACCTGTCCGGTAAGATGCAATGTAATCTCGCCGTCATCCAGTACCTGTTCCGGCTTCTTCTGCCAGAAGAACCAGGTCGCTTTTACAGGCTGATATAATTCTCCCATAATATAGTTGTCTTTTATTTCCATGGCTGCTGCCAGATCATTCCAGTCAATTTTCATCTCTGATGCGCGGTAATAATAGCTTTTGATGCTGAACTGATTGATCAGCTCTTCTGTATCATAGTCAACTCATAGGTCATTCCTCTTCTTTTATCTTCAGAATCCTTCACATGACCGCACATACCAAAAATATGATTACTGTCAGCATCGTAAATAGCAGAAGAAGTGATGGTAGACCATACAGTAGGAATCTTTTTAATCTGTTTTACTGTCTTTTCTGCTTCATTTACAGCATAAACCAACAGATAAGATTCTTTTTCACCATCAAAGTATTTCAACACGTCAGACTTTCGTACTTTTACATAATGATTATCAAACATACTGACTTCTACCGTCTGGTCATCTCCATCCAGATCTGTTTCCAGCTGGTAGGCAGTATGCTGCTGGAACTGATAAACAAAATCCCCTTCCGGCTGAAGCACATATTTCTCATATTCTGTGCCTTCCCAGAATCTCGGATCGCAGAGTATCCACTGGATTTCCTTTGTCGTCCAGTTCAATTTGACTACAGATTCCAGATTTCGCGGACTGATCACAATGGTATCTGTCTCCGGCTGATAAGACACAGTGTTTAAATGGGTCCAGTCAACTCGGTCCTCATATTTCCCTCCAAAAATATCTTCCATTATCAGTTCATTTACAACTTCTCCGGTCTGTCTGTCAATTTCCTGGATTTTGTCCTCAATGTGACCTTCCAGAGAACTGGTCAGGACAAGAAGATTTCCGTCCGGCTCTTTTTCGATCACTTCATGGTGGTTTCCACCCGCCACATAGTACATGGTGTAGGCGCGTCCCAGATAATCCATCTCATAGAGATTGGTTGTCTGCGGTTTGTCCTGGGATGGCATGAAGGCTTCATTGGAAGCAACTATCATCCTGTTATTTGACAGCATGTAAATTCCAGAAGTAAATTCTCCGCTCATGTACCAACGGATATCTCCCATACAGTCATAAGCAAATGGGAAGGTTGTCCGCTGTCCATATACCATAGTCAGTTCAAATGCAGATTCACCGCTTGTTTTCACCGGTTTCACAGCATCATCCAGTTTATCCGGAAGTTCATCCGTTGTAATAGTGATTTCCTGGGAATCTGTAACCTTGCCTGATTTATCCAGAAGCTCCAGAACAACCGTGTTTTCCATTGCCGGGTAAAGACCGATCACCGGGATTCTGTGTGAAACAGCAGCTTCCACTTCTCCACTGATATCTGCGGCTTCCGTTTTTCCCTTGACCGTAAAACGCACCGCACACTCTTCTTTTGTGTCGAAAATAATCACCGCTGTCAATGGAGAAACCTGATAAGGATTCTGGATCACCATAGGCTCCTCCCAGCTGTATCCATTCTCCAGCTCGGCCTGCAGCTGCTGGTCGATTTCATAAGAGGATGCTATACGTGTGGTTTCTTTTGGAATATCTGTTTCGATCTCATTTGCAGAATCGTCCTTCTCAGTTATGTAAACCGGATTTTCCAGATTCATGGAAGCATTCAATTCCTGATCATAATATCCATATTTTTTCATTCTTTTTTCCTGGACAGAATACGGAATCTCCTGACCAGTAAGCTTCATATATGTATTATAGATTCCACGGCGCTTTTTCCAGCATAGAGCGGCAAATAACGCCAGTAAAATTAAAAATATAACTAATACTGTAATTTTTGTTTTCTTATTCCACTTTCTCATTTTCCCAAATCCCTGATTTCTGGAAGCTGAAGCCAGAACAGTACTCCGTTCTCCATATTTTGGACTCCGCAGCTTCCTTTATGTTTATTCACGATCTTTCGGACCACAAAAAGTCCAAGACCGATGTTACGTACTTCATTCTCAGATGTGACCGGTTTCTTCTTCTGGGAGGTTGTGTAAAAGCTGTCCCAGATATGCTCCATCTGCTCTTCTTTAATCCGCTCTCCATCATTGTAGACTTCCATGCGTATCTGCTTTTTCTCTTTCTTCAGAGTGATCCGGATCCGCTTTCCCTGCTCTGTGTGCTGAAACGCATTCATCAGATAATTGTTTACTGCTCTTTCCAGATACATGCGGTTTCCGTATGCGAAACAGTTCTTTTCGATTTCCTGTTCCACTTTGATCTCGTTTTTGCGGAACATAGCATCATATCGAAGAAGCAGATATTCTATCATTTCTGATACATTTACACGGCTCATTTCCATAGAACTCATCTGATTGTCCAACATGGAAAAATCAAGGAGTTCTCCTACCATTCTGGACATTTTGTCCAGCTCCTCGTGAATGGAAGAATAATAGTAGGAACGATCAATCTTATCTCCTGCGATTTCCAGCATTTCCACCTGGCTGGACACTACTGCAAGAGGTGTTTTTAATTCATGGGAAATATTCGCCACAAATTCTCTCTGGCTTTCCAGAAGCTGATAGTCAGACTGCTTTGCTTTTTTCTCGGTACTTGCTTTACTCATTTTTTCCAGGAAATAGCTTAATCCCACCATCAGAAGCAAAACAACCGCCAGATATAATCTGGTTCCCTCAATCACTTCCAGAACTGACTGAACATCTTTCCGCAGGTATACATAGAATGTATGTCCATCCTGTATAATCTTCCCACGAAACATCAGAATATGCCGGGATTCCATGCGACGCTGTTCCAGAGTTCCTTCTTCTGTGTACTGGGCAATTTTGTTTTCTATGTACTTACGGGCATGCGTGGTCTTCAGAGATGATCTGGACGTATAAATCTGCTCATAATTTTCATTCGCAATTACAGTCTCAAATTTTTCTTTCTGATAATCACCAAGTGTTTCTTCGTCGTCCTCGCTAAGTTCCTCAAGATCCATGTCATGGATATCTTCATACAGCTGACGCATGATTCTGGCCTTTGATGAAGTATATATGGGATAACAGCACACACTATACAGAATGACTGCCAGTGCAAAAGCAATAATCTGAATCCACAGTGCTTTCCCATTTCTCCAGAAATCTTTTTTTAATTTTCATGGATGTCCTCCCCGAAGATGTAGCCAACGCCGTAAACAGTCCGGATATAATTGCAGCCTTCTCCCATTTTTTTCCGCAGCTGCTTCACCAGAGTGTCAATGGTCCGCACATCACCTGTGTAATCGTATTCCCACACCGCATTCAGTATGGTATCTCTGGGCAGAACAATTCCCGGATGCTCCATGAAATAAACCATCAGATCAAATTCCTTCCTGGTGGTGGGGATATGCTGCTCTTTGTAAAATAAAAGCTGTGCATTTACATCTGCCTGCAGATCGTTGTATTCCACCATAGTCCGCAGCTTCCCGCACGCTTCAGCACCGCCTCAATGTGCATTTTCACAAGTGCCAGAGTAAAGGCTTGGTGATATAATCGTCTGCACCTTTCTCAAATCCGCTCATCTGATCTGCACTGCCGACCTTGCAGACAAAATAATAACCGGAACCTCCGATATTTTCCTGATCTCTTTCAATACGGTATATCCGGAAATATCCGGCAGCATAAGATCCAGAAGGATCAGATCCACCTTCTGCTTATTCTGGCAAAAATATTCCAGGGCTTTGTTCCCGGTCAGTGCTGTCTCTACTTCATAGTTCTGAATCCTCAGAAAGTCAGAAATCGTCTGTGCTAATTTCGGTTCATCCTCTACAACAAGAATCTCTATTTTTTCACGGCTCTTTCCTCTCTCTTAAAGCCTGTCGCTAGAACGTGTTTGAAAAAGGCTTTCTGTATTTCAAACAGGCTTCAATGCTCTGTAAATCGTTGCGGTTTCCCATTAGACAGAAGCCGCAATTTACTTTAATATAGTATCATGTGATTTTGATGGAAATATGAGAAAATAAGTTTTCTTTTGACACAGAAAAATAAAAATGCCACAAAATCACCACTTTCCGTGACTTTGCGGCATTTTTTTAAGCAACCACTTCCAAATTTTGTTTTCTCATGACTCCCTAAAGTATCTCTATCTGGCAGGCTTTCATCGCTTCCAGCGCCCGTTCATGGCTCTCCGGCGTCACTCCGGCGCAGCAAAGAGAGTCTACCATAATCGGTACCTCCGGCAAAAATGCTTTCAGCAGCATGGCATTGGAGATCACGCAGATATCTGTGCAAAGCCCGACCAGTGTAATACTGTCAATGATCTCTGATTTATTAAATTCTTTCAGAACTTTTCCCAGGGTTTCGCTGCCAAAGGTTGGCTTGTCAATGGTCCGGACTCCAGAAGCTCTGCAATCTCCTCCCGGATCTCCCAGCCGTAGGTGCCGCGGATGCAGTGCTCTACAGGAAGCATTCTGCCCTCCTGGGTCTGCAGATAATCCCCACCGTGAGTATCCCTGGTCGCCAGCACAAGACCATTGAAATTCTTCACTCTGTCCACCACATTAGGCACAATCGCTTCCGCCTCCGGTGTGCCAAGCGCCCCGTCAATAAAATCATTCTGCATATCGATCACAACTAAAATATCCATATTTTCCCCCGTACTTCACATGTTTTTTGACAGAATTTTTCTCAATTCATCCCAAACACCACATATTTTTGTAAAGCTTATTTAGATTAACTATACCACTTTATTGGAATTTCGTATACCGAAACAGTCAGATTTCTGAAAGATTTTAAAATTTTTTCCAACCATTGCGGATAATAATGTTTTGATGAATCTCTTCGCATATAGTATAATACAATTAACAATCACAAAAATTTAACACCATTCACATACAAGGAGAATTACCATGACAAAGGAGAAATCCCCTGCCCGCCAGGACCAAGATACATTTTCTATTTTCTGATGCTCGCCATTCTTGGATGGTTCATTTTCATGCAGTTTTTCGGTGCGGATGAAAGAACTGTCAGCGGAAACTCTCCGTCCCTCCTCTATCCCGGAACCTTTACCTGGGAAAAATCTGACGGCACCACTGAAGAAATCACAGTTCCCGGTTCCTATGATGTTCCCGCAGGCGAAACCATGGTCATCACATCTACCCTTCCGGCAGATTTTGATGCCTCATCTATAGCGATTCGTTCCTCCCTGCAGGACGTAAACATATACATAAACGGCACCTTAAGAGAGCAGTACAGCACCAGTAAAACCCGTCTGATTGGGAAAAATTCCGCCAGCCGTTTCATTTTCTGCTCCACCTCCCATGAAGATGCCGGAAAGGAGCTCCGCATTGAACTGACCACCTACACCTCCAACTATTCCGGTGTTGTGAACCAGATTTTCTGCGGAGATAAAGCGGACATCTGGCAGCTGATCTTTAACCATTACGGACTGGCCACTTACATCGCATTTTTCACCCTGTTTGCAGGACTGACCACCATTCTTTTCAGCCTTACCCTTGGTTTTGTGTACCACACAAGCTTTGAGATGGAATATCTTGGCTGGTGCATGATAATGGGAGCAACTTGGATGCTGGGCGAGTCCAAAATCCGCCAGCTGCTGATTCCAAACTCATCTGCCCTGGCTTCCTTGTGCTTCGTTATGATTCTCCTTGGACCGATTCCCCTTCTGCTTTATGCAGACAATGTACAGCACGGACTTCACCGCAGACTTTATCATATTGTGATCGGAATCTCCCTGCTGAATTTTACAGTCTGCTCTATTCTGGCCATAACAAATATTGCAGACTACATTGAAACCCTCCCCCTGGGGCAGATCATACTAATAGGTACTTTCCTGATGGTGTTTATCCATCTTTGCCTCTACATCCGAAACAGAAAAAAAGCCTCCGACCATCTTCTGCTCCTGGCTCATTTGCTCATTTTGCTTTGCGTTGCTGCTGAATGTGTCTCTGTATATTTTGTCACATCCTTGTCCGGTCTTTTTATCGGCATTGGAATGCTCATTCTGCTGTTTGTCAACATTGTCCGGACTCTTCGAAGCATCCAGCATATAGAGAATGAGCGCCAGCAACAGGAACTGGAACGCAAACAGAAGCAGACAGAGATCCTTTCTCTGCAAATGATGCAGACTTTGTCCACCACTATCGAGGCCAAGGACGAATACACCCGCGGACATTCCTACCGGGTTGCAGAATATGCCGCACTTATTGCAGCCGAGCTTGGATGGTCTTCAGAGGAAATCCAGCAGTTAAAGCATGCCGCTTACCTTCACGATATTGGAAAAATTGGTATTCCGGATCTGATCTTAAACAAGCCCTCCAGACTTACAGATGACGAGTATAATCTGATAAAAAACATACCGTCATCGGTGCAGAAATACTGAAGGATATTACCTTTGTCCCTCATATTGTTGAAGTGGCCAGAAATCATCACGAACGGTATGATGGAAATGGATATCCAGACGGGCTTTCTGGTGTCGATATTCCCATTCATGCACGCATCACCGCAATGGCAGACAGCTATGATGCCATGAATTCCCGCAGAATTTACCGAAATGCACTTCCTCCGGAAATGATCCGGGAGGAAATCAGTAAGAACCGCGGGAAACAGTTTGATCCGGAAATTACAGATGTATTTTTAAAGCTATTAGATGAAAAGCGTGTTGTTCTCCACAATATCCGCACACAGGAAATAACAGCTCCACCAGAGGCTGACCACACCATTAACAAATTCATTTCAGAAGTAGTCAGCACCATAAAGAACCAGGAGGATTCAAAGAATTATGATTTCCTGACCGGTCTTCCTATGAGAAGCCTTGGAGAGCGGCTTATTGCAGAATTCATGCAGGAACATAACGGCTGTCTTATTTTCCTTGATATGGATAATCTGAAAAAAATCAATGACGTTTATGGACACATGGCCGGTGACCGCGCCTTAAGGAATCTGGGAACCCTGCTTTCACGCTATACAGCCAACGGTATTGCCTGTCGTCTTGGTGGAGATGAATTTCTTCTGTTTCTGCCAGACATAAGTGCTGAAAATGTGTCGAAACTAACGACACGGCTTTTCCACCACTTCCATTCCATCGCAGAAGCTGATCCTGAAATCAAAGATGCTGCTCTGTCTGCCGGTTTGTATATGTGCACTACCAGCGATACCTTTGCAGACTGTTATTCCAAAGCAGATAAGGCATTATACAATGTAAAGCAAAATGGTAAAAATCACTTTTCCTTTTATCATCAGATCAGTCATTCCTCTTCCGATTCACCAGTACTGCCAGGGATCTTCAGCAGGTGGCAGACGCGCTTCGCAAAAGTGGCAGCTATGCAGGTGCTCTTGAACTGAATTACCGGGATTTTTCCAGACAGTATGAATATATGCAACAGCTCATTATCCGAAGCGGAAGCCGCTGCTACCTGGTAATGCTCACACTGGAAGCCACTTCGGACACTCCCGCTCATATTGAAGAAATTGAGCAGACACTTTCCCATATGGAACAGGCTATCCAAAACACCATCCGGCGTGTGGATATCTGTACCAGATACAGTTCCATGCAGTATCTGATCATCCTGTTTCAGCCGGTTGAATCTCAGATTCCCAATATTATGGAACGTATTTTTATGCAATACTATAGAAAGGCAAAAAGCACTAACTTTCTGCCCACATATAAATATCTGTCTATGGCAGAAAATAATATGGATACAAATCAAAATAAAAGCTTCTGACAGATACAGGATTTTTCAGTCCTGTGTCTGATTCAGAAGCTTTTATTTTTGGGGGATGACCATATCACTTTGAATATTTCTCTACTTTTTCCTCATACTCTTCCTGACTTGTTATCTCATGCTTCACAATATGCCCATGGTTCTTTTTCTTTGCAGTCAGATTCCTGCCAGGTCTTGGTGCATACTGATCCTCCGGAATCTCCAACGCATTTGCCACTGCATGAATAACCCCATTGCTGCTGTAGGTTGCTCCACTTACTGCATCTACATTCAGACTCTGCTCAGCCTTCATCTGTTCGATTACAGCTGGTGCTGCCCTGAAAAAGTATTCCTCTGTATCACAATAGGAAAGAATGGAAATATCCGTTACCTTCTGTTTTTCAACTGTAACCTGAACCTCCACATCCCCTCGAAATGCATCGGCCGAGCCGGTATAAATGCCATCTGTCAGATTCTGAAAACGTCCAGCCTCTATAAAGGATTGCTTATCTTCAGATTCTTCCTGTTCAGGTTTCTTCCCTTCACCTTCGTCATTTCCCAGTGCTTTATTCACAGCTTCAATCAAGCCGTTACTGCTGTAAGTCGCTCCGGAAACTGCATCTACATCTGTATTCTGCCTGCTGATCATCTCCTGGAAAATCCTGTTTTTCGCTCTCTCCATATAAGACTTATCATCTGCATAATCATCCAGTACAAGCTCCGTTATCTTCCCATCGGCAACCTTTACCGTAACCGTCACCTTGCCTCTGTAGCCCTCACCGGTTCCTGTGTAAATACCATTCTGAAAGTTACCTCCAGCATCATTTTCTGCCGTTTTTTTCACTGAATCTGCCGTTTTCTCTTTAGCCAGATTTCCTGCTATAAGGAGCTGTGACACCATGATGGTAGCACAGGTAACGCCCACTCCGATCAGCACTCCATATCTGCTTCTAAAGTGCGCATTCCCTTTCGGACACCAGCTTACACACTTCTGACAGCTGATACATTCTCCTCCGGCAATCCTGTCTTTCTTCGTAAGATCCATCCCCATGGTGCATTTCGAGGTACATAAATGACACTTTCCGCACTCTTCCCGCGGCTTATCAATTTTCAGGAAAGATGTCTGTGAAATCAGTGAATAAATTGCTCCCATAGGGCAAAAATATCTGCAAAAAAATCTCTGTACAAACAGTGAGCCAATAAAGATTAAAAGAAGCAGAACTCCTCCAACTGAAAGCAAAGGCTTCAATCCTGGCCAGTGTCCAAATGAAACATACTGCCCAAACACCTGCCACGGGCCGGCTGTTTTCACAGCTGTTACACCACTCCATATGAATATTATAAAGTAAAAAAGCACTGCATACTTGGCAAATCTGAATATCCGGTCAGCCTTTTTCAGGTTTCTTTTTCCCGGAAATAATGCCCGCAATCTGTGTGATCCAAGCCATAGCAAATCCTGCACTGCTCCAAAACTGCAGAAAAATCCACAGAAAAACCTTCCCACAAGTACTGTTGCCGGCACAGTTGCCAACAGCATCCATACCGAATACTTCACACTTTCCCATGAAATATTTCCCTTGTATATGCAGGAAACAATATTTCCCACAGCTGCGAATTCCCCTTCAAATAAGCCCGGAATTAAAGCGAAGGACAATATCTGGATAACCACTTTGATCCAGTTGATTTTCTTATTTTTCAGAAAGTTTTTTCTGTTCATTCTTTATACTCCTTAGAGCGGGTCTGAAAAAGACTCTAATACAAGTCTTCGATTGTAAGCAGCACCGCATTTTCTCGCGCCGCCCTTTCCTTTACTGACTCTGTGAAACCAGATTTGCTGAAAACATAAGATACTTTTCCTCTGCATTTTTAAACATTTCTGCAGCCATAACCAGGTCATCATACTCTTCCATAGGCATTGGTTTATTTCGAAACTTACATTCACAGAGCAACACTTTCTTTCCCGTTTTATCAAACGCAAGTATATCAACATCATCCTGCGCTTTTATCAATAGATTATTCCCCCACCATTTTCCCATTTTATATGGAATAAACGGAAGTTTCTTCGCAGGAAAGCTCCAGGCCCAGCATGGAATAATAATTCTGATTTGTAAAAAGGAATCTGTACCAGAACTTATAATAATTATCTGTTATCTCATAAATCCCTTTTTTACTTGTTTCTGGCTCGGTACAGGGAACACACTTCTCAATTAATCGCAGAGTCTGCAATGTAAGCATATATTTGCTGCACTTGCTTTTCTCTTCATGAATTCGATCTGCAATCTCACGAATCTTATTACATCCATTGGAAATCGCCTCTAAAATGGAATTGTATACCGAAGGCTCTCTCAATTCAATCCTCAAAAGTGTCTGGGGTTCATCATTCAAAAAAGTCCCTTCCGTAAGCAGATTATTTTTTATATTTTCCTCCAGTGAAATCTCAGAGGAAAACGCCTCCAGATGTCATTGAAGGATTCGGTTCTGCCAGAAAAGGAAGTTCATCAATAATCAATACCAATTTTTCGTCTGAAATTTTTCCTGTAATATATTCAAATGCAGCTTCCCAATTTTGAAAAGAAGATATAAAAGAGCCTTCGAAAAATGTTTGCACCATCTTGGAAAAGTTCAGAAGATTCAAAGAATCATTCTTCTCTGTGCAGAAAAAAACAGGGCTTTATGTCTGCCGGCAAATTCTCTTAAGCAGCCTCCTCGTTGTCAAATCATAAGCGCCGTAAACAAAATATACTACTTGCAGTAGTATATTTATAAATAGTATATTTTATTCTGTGATATTTTCAATCGATTTTCCATATTATTTTAAGAAAATATGTTCGCCAGTTTCCATATCCTCTACATCCAGGTAAATTGCCCTGCACTTTTGGGGCAATTCTTCCATGTGCATAAGCTCAAGCCAGTTTTTGTTCCAGTCGGTGTGCCAGTGACCGAAATACCAGTGTTTGAAAGATCTGCCCTTCTTGTCGCCGCTGCCATCTGCAAGCATCTCATTAGTCTGGTTCAACTTGTCACATACCCATTGAAAATAGTTCTGAAGGGGTTCTTCTTCCCTGGCTACGTGGGTAGTAGCCAAGCGTTTTCACTCGGTATAATGGGCAGGTGTGTGTGATCGCATAGTCTACTTCATAATCTTCTGCTTCCAGATTCTTATTGGAATTGGCGTAATCAGAGTCTGTAGGAAGCTTTTTGGCCATCATCGCAATGTAGTCTCCATTTTTTTCTGCAGCTGGTAATAATTACTCTCTTTTCTTCATATACATTGTTTTGCGTCCTGCGCCAGTTCGTATTATAGCACCCTCATCAACCAGTTTTTTTAATGCTGATTCTACTGAGGAACTTCCAAGACTAGGACATGCAACCAGTGCATCATGTTTCGAAAACTTTCCGAGCGTGTTTTCTGAATATGTCTTTACAACATCATATGCCTTGCTTTTTTTTCCTGTTTTTTCAGCTAATACTATTCTTGCCTCAAACTCTCTATAGCACGATAGAATAATTCCTAACATATATTTAATAAATGGCTTGGGATCATTCTCTCCCTCATACCAGTTTTGATCCGCATTTTGCAAAACTTCATAATATGTTTCTTTTGTATCCGCAATAGCTTTTTCTATACTGATATACTGTCCAACAATATATCCACTTCGATATAGGAGCAATAATGTTAATAGTCTGCTCATTCGTCCATTTCCGTCATTGAAAGGATGAATACATAGAAAATCTAATATAAAATTAGGTATCAGAATGAGCGGATCTACAATACCATCCCCTATAGCTTTGTTATACTCATTGCAAAGTCGTTCTACTGCATCTGGGGTTTCGTAAGGTTCTAATGGCTTAAACAACACCACTTTCTCTCCATTTTCAAGCATCATATCAATCTCATTTGGAGTGGTCTTATATTTACCAGCATAAGAAAATGCAGTATGTTTTAACATCTCACCGTGAAGCTGCAAAATATAATTACTTCGAACAGGAATTGCTTCGTAAGCTTCATGGACAATATTTAGGACATTACGATATCCAAGTATTTCTTCTTCATCTCTATTCCTGGGCGTTGTTTTATCTTCCACAAGCTGTTTTAATCTTGCATTTGTTGTCACAATACCTTCTATCTGATTCGAACTTTCTGTACTCTGTATTTTCGCAATTTCAATCAGGCGATTAAGTTCAACGGGCTTTTGTCTTAGATACAGATCTTGTTTTCCTTTATACTCATGGATTTGTGCAACATATGCCAGAATCTCATTATCCCAGGTCCTTTCCTTAAGTTTGGAATAATCAAATACTCTCATTCCAACTCCTTTCTCCCAAGCTTCTTTTCTTTCTCCCAATATTGGCGCATTTTTGGGAGATATTCAAATATGTTGGGATAATAATATTATTGTCCTTTTTTCTTATCCTTTCAGCAACTGCACTGCCCCGCCACAGACCTTTTCGTGCACATATGCATCTCTGAATTTAATTTAAAGCTTATACTCTTCAATCATGCATTCATGTACTTTCGTTCTCTTATTATAATTCACTCCAACCAGAAGTGCATTTCCAGCATATTCTTCCAGACTTCTGCAATATTCTTTTCTTTTAATCTGGCTGATTGCCCCATCTGCACTCTTGTCCCATTTCAGCTCTACCACAAGTGCCGGTTTATCCTGAAATTTCTTACGTGGAATAAATACAATATCCGCAAATCCCTTTCCGCCAGCCAATTCCCTGTGCATTGTATAAAAATTCCTTGCAGCATATAAAGCAAGAGAAATCGTATAACTCAAGGCGTTTTCATCATTATACTGAATATGAGACGTTTCAAAATGAGCCAGTTGTATTCCTTCCGCAACCTGTTGTGGCCGTCTCTGCCAGATTGCATTTAACGTGTCAGCAGATTGCTTCAGCGCAATTGATACCTCGCCCCAGTCCGATGCAGCTACACTGTTAACATACTCATTTCGCACTTCATTATTCGGAATCTTCACCACCTTATTCTCCGAATCATAAGCCAGATACCCCAGATGAATCAACAATGTCAATACATCATCCTCTGTTCGGAAGGTTGTCATATCGTTGGTAAAGCTTCCCGTATTAACCGGAATCCTTTCCCCTGCAATCATGCTCAAAACATCATCCTTCAGGCCATCAAAATTCATATCAATATAAACCTGCAGGGCCTCGAATGTTTCCGTCTGATTCCAGTAATTCTCTATTTTTCCGAAGAGCATACTGTTTACAACAGAACGCGGACTATAAACAGATGCCGCCATAGAAAATGAATATCCATCATACCAGGCTTTTACTTCTTCATATCCATCCTGTATTTATGGCACAGATATTCCACTTCCACCTCAGTAAAACCCACATACGGTGCAAGAGGGCCTGGATTTATCATGGAAAATTCATCAAACATATTTAATGCAGAATGGGTTCCATATTTCTTTATTGGCAAAATACCCGTCATATACGCTAAGTGAATACATGCCTTATCCTTCAGCAAGTCTCTCAGGAAATCCAGGTATTTCTCCTGTGCTTCCTTATTCTGCCTGAACTCCCTGAAAATACAGTCCCACTCATCTATAATAACAACAAATGGACACTTCTCAGTCTCATAAATATCCTGCATGGATTCCACCAGATCCGTATCGTCAAAATAATCCACATCCGGATATTCTCGCTTCAGATCCCGCAAAACAAGTTTTTTTACCCGGTCAACCAATGCTTCAACACTATCGCTTCTACTCAGAAACTCCTGCATATTCAAAAAAATGGTATTATACTTATTTCTGTACTTTTCAAAATCAGGACTCTCGGATATTTCAAATTTGGAAAATAATTTCTCTGGAATCACAGCCTCTGCTGTAATATGCCGTAAGCATATTCGCAGCCATGGATTTTCCAAACCTCCGCGGGCGGCTGACGCAGACATATCCCTGCACTGTATTCATTACCCGATTCGTGTATCCGACCAAACCAGTTTTATCTACGTAGATTTCAGAATTTACGCTTTTTTCAAAGCTCTCCATTCCCGGATTCAGATATCTGCCCATGGTTACCTCCTGTGTCCTTATCCGTTTCCATATTCTTATAGCGTAAGTATATAACATTTTTTTGCTTTTGACTACCTTAGAGCCTGTTTGAAAAGGATTTTCGCAAGATGTGCGCCACACTTTGATCTCCATTCTCTTTTTAGAATGTGTTTGAGAAAGGGTTCGTCTATAAACTTCATTTCGCAAAGTTTAATTACACCATCTTTTCTGATATCTTGTTGCCGTAAACATTAAAACAATATTACAATTATTCTTTCACACTATTCTTGCCAACCGGCGACAGCACTATTAAAGAAGCCAAAAATACAGGCGGTACTCACCTTTCCTGAATACCAGCCTGCATTTTCCGAGGTTTTTTCAAAATTTTATAGCAATTTCTATCTTCAACTTAATTTATTAACCGCTTCTGCCAGTTTCAGATACTCCTGGTAATGTTTCTTATACCAGTCTTTCTTCTCAGAATCCGGTTTGTAAATCTTAATACATTTCGCAGCCATATGCTCTGCTGCCACTTCCAATGTCTCGTAAATTCCAGCTCCCACAGCAGCATACATAGCGGCTCCCTGTGCACATGTCTGGTCACTGTCCAGAATGTGTATCTCACGTCCGCTTAGGTCAGACAACATCTGCATAACATAAGGTGATTTCTTAGAAATTCCACCTACCGCGATCATCTTTTCAATATCAATTTCCTGTTTCTCGAAGCCCTCAATCAGACGGTACAGACCACATACGGCTCCAAACACAAGACTGCGGTAGAGATACGGCGCATCCATTCCCAGCGATAATCCGGAAATGGCAGATCTCTGGAAATCGTCTGTATTTGGATAACGGCGCCCATTAAACCAGTCCAGTGCAATTGGGAATGGCTCTTCCGGAAGTTCTTCCGCCTTCTTCTGCAGCATAATCAAAATCCGATCTTCGACTTTTTTGTATAGTTCATCTGAAATACCAGAATTCTCATCAGCTGCAAGTTCTGCCAGCGGCCACTCCAACAGCCTCTTAAACCATGCAAATATATCTCCAAAAGCCGCCTGTCCGGTCTCCACGCCTACGTATCCAGCAAAATGGAATTCTCAGCCTGTCCACAGTACGCCTGAATATCTTTTCCCTTCAGGTTCTCCGGCTTCTCCACGAACATATCCACACAAGAAGTTCCCATCGTACATACAAAAGTCTTCTTCTGGATACCAGCACCCACAGCGCCTGCATGAGCATCAAAAGAGCTTCCTGAAATCACAGTACTCTCTTTTAATCCCAGTTTCTTAGCCCATTCCGGACAAAGAGTTCCAACCTTCACAGTAGACGGCTGCGGTGCATTTCCATACCGCTCGCGAACCTGTACCAGATACGGATCTAGCTGTTCCAGAACAGAAGCTGCCGGCAGACCGTTCCACTCGCTGTGCCACAAAGCCTTATGACCAGCTGCACACGCACTGTGGTAAATTTTCTCCGGTCTTGTTTCCCCGCAAAGAATACCAGTCATCCAGTCACAATGCTCCTCCCAGGTATAAGCTGCCTGGCGGATTGCTTCATCATGTCTCACTGCATAAAGGATTTTTGCCCAGTACCATTCCGCACTGTAATCTCCCTGGTATTTGGTATAGTCATTCTCACTGTTGTTTCTGAATAACTTGTTTATCTCGTCCGCCTCAGCAGCTGCAGCGTGATCCTTCCAGAGGAAAAACATGGCGTTTTCATTCTCTGCAAACTCATCAAGCAGCGCCAGCGGAGTTCCATTTTTATCTACCGGAACCGGAGTGGAACCAGTAGTGTCCACTCCAATTCCAATCACATGATCTTTCTGCTCTTCGGTAAGCTCTGCCAGTGCTGTCGTAATGCATTTTTCCAAAGATTCCAGATAATCTAATGGATGCTGGCGGAAAATGCTGTGCTCCGGATGCTGATAGAGTCCAGCTTTCCAACGTGGATAACAGGCAACACCCTGTCCAACATTTTCCCCAGTCTCTGTATTTACAATAAGCGCACGAACAGAATCACTTCCGAAGTCAACTCCAATTACATAACTTTCTGCCATTTGCTTAACCGTTTCTTTCCTGTAATTATTTTCTGGAAATTGCTTTCTTTGCTTTCTCAGCAATATTCTCAGGGGTTAATCCGTAATGTTTCAGCAGCTCTGCCGGAGAAGCGGAATGTCCAAATGTATCCTGAACTCCAACAAACTCTGTCGGAACACTCTTATTTTGAACCAGAACTTCTGCAACAGCTGCTCCAAGTCCGCCGATCACATTGTGCTCTTCTGCTGTAACAATTGCACCGGTCTCTTCTGCTGCTTTGAGAATGATATCACGGTCAATCGGTTTAATTGTATGCATATCAATAACTCTTGCACTGATTCCCTCAGCCTCCAAAAGTTTCTGTGCTTTCAGAGCTTCCTGAACCATAAGGCCACATGCAATGATTGTAACGTCTTTACCATCTTTCAGCTGTACGCCTTTGCCAATCTCGAATGAGTAATTCTCAATTGTATCAGTTACACACTCAACTGCCGGACGCCCTGTACGGAAATAGCATGGTCCCTGGAAATCAAGCATAGCCTTTGTTGCAAGACGAGTCTCATTTGCGTCACATGGAACGATTACAGTCATTCCCGGAATTGTACGCATAAGGCTGATGTCCTCAAGAGCCTGATGGGTTGCCCCATCTTCACCAACTGTAAGGCCAGCGTGGCTTCCTACTACCTTTACATTTAAGCCTGGATAGCAGACATTGTTTCTTACCTGGTCATAAACACGGCCTGCTGCAAAAATAGCGAATGTATGTACCAAAGCAGTTGCTCCACATGTTGCAAAACCAGCTGCAACATCTACCATGTTTGCCTCAGCAATACCGATGTTGTAAAAACGTTCCGGATATTTCTCTGAGAAATAAAGTGTCATGGTGCATTTCTTTAAGTCTGCGTCAATACATAGATGTTCTCATCTGCACCAAATTCAGCTAATGCACGTCCATATGCTACTCTTGTTGAAATATTCTCTCCCATTTTATCAGTCCTCCAGTTCCGCAAGTCTAGCATCCAATTCAGCAAAACATGCCGGCCACTGTTCCGGTTTTGGCTGTCCGCCGTGGAAGTCAACATTATTTTCAAATAAGGAAACGCCTTTGCCTTTAATAGTATGTGCTACGATTACAGTAGGTTTTCCGGTTACTACAGAAGCAAGCTCTACAACGTCTGCGATCTGCTCTACATCATGTCCGTCGATCTCGATCACATTCCAGCCAAATGCTTTGAATTTGTCTCCGATCGGGTATGGAGACATAACTTCTTCCAGAGAGCCATCCAGCTGAAGATTGTTATTATCTACAAATGCAATCAGGTTATCAGCTTTATAGAAGCCTGCACACATAGCAGCTTCCCAAACCTGGCCTTCCTGGATTTCACCATCTCCCATGATACAGAATACACTGTTTCCAGTCTTATTTGCTTTTGCATACATAGCCATTCCAAGAGCTGTGGAAAGTCCCTGTCCAAGAGAACCGGCAGACATATCAACACCTGGCACATGAATCTCTACATGTCCGGAAAGATCACTGTCCAGTTTACGGAATGTAGAAAGATGTTCTACCGGAAAAAATCCCTTGAGAGCTAATGTTGCATACATTGCCGGTGAGCAGTGTCCTTTGGAAAGAACAAGTCTGTCACGGTCTGGCTTGTCCGGGTTTACCGGATCTACATTCATTTTGTCGAAATACAGTACTGACATAATATCACAGATGGAGAAAGATCCTCCAATATGTCCTGAACCTGCAGTCTGGATTGTCTGCAAAGCTGTTTTACGAATTTTTGCAGCCCATAACTCCAACTCTTTTTTCTTCTTGCTGTCCATTTGTTTAGTCTCCTTTTTGAATTTTTGTGCTTATTGTTAGCATGTTACGTTTTCATTCTTTTAACACACAAACATGGCAGTATTGAATAATTTACAATACAAAATTGTTTTAACGCTTAATTACTTCTTACACAAAAAGATATACAGCTTTTTTATACAGACTAATCTTTTAATAAAAGAGCCACAACCTTTGTTTTCTCACAGATTGTGGCAACTTATGCATCTAATCAACTTTCAAAATAAAATTTTATAAAACTCGGTCATACTCATTACACAGAGGACGAAAAATAGGTTCATCTTCTTCTATTTCAGGATACTGTTGCGGCTGGAATTCAATGTGATAATTATCAATATTATCATCATTAACTTTTGATACTTCTCCGCAAATTAAATCACCCATCCCCGGCTTTGGACCAAACGTATGCGCAATTCCAGGTGTAATACTTATACTATTTCCAGGATAAATCAGTACTTCTTCTCCTGGTTGATAAATGTGTTTAATTCCGTCCATATAAACCTCAACAGGCGTGTCTACTGCTTTTCCATTTACCGTATTATACAAACGAATAAACATAACTCCACCACCACGGTTAATAATATCCTCAGTTTTAAATCCATGATAATGAATCGGTAATCTTTGACCATCTTTAAAAATTAATAACTTTTCTGCGTACGGAACCCCCACATCTGGTTGATCAAGAAGACCATTTCGAATCGTAAAAAGGGTACATCCAATTTCGTCAAACCTACCAAGTCCATGATCAGTAAGATCCCACCCAAGCATCAGTTTCTTAATTACATCTATCTCATTTTTATGAGCTCTCCACTCATTCAAATTCCAATAACCAAATTCTGGAAGTTTAAAGTTATACTGATTTAATAATTCTTCTGCATAACGAATAGCACTATTTGCAAGTGATCTTTTCATAGCAATCCTCCTATTTAATCTTTTCTTATTTAATTATTTCCTATACTGAAATAGCAACTTCATGTCTTTCCAAAATTTTTCTCCTGGAAGAGGTTTCTGACACTCTCCAGTAACACGCAGCCACTCTTGATATGTCGGGTTTTCATATAGGCGCGGATCTTCTTTTCCCTTATACTCAACAAATTGCAATAAATACCAATTACCTGATAAAGTAGGGAATGCAAAAATTGAAGATTTTCTAAAACCATTCTGATAACATAAATCATGAATAATCTGTGGCTGTTCATCATGAAGGCGTACATATTCTTCTAATTTCCCATCAGCTACTCCAATAATAATTCCACGTTTTTCTAAATTAGTGAAATCGTCTCCTTCTCGCTGAGCAAATTCATATACGTGCCTTGCTGACATCCAATCAGATTCAAACGATTTTTCAGTCTCAATAAATCCAAAAATATTTTTCTCCTTCCAATTCCTGTTCATAGATTCGACATTGTTCCGCACCATTTTTCCTCAATTTCTCTACTAATTTTTTTATGTAACTTTCTGATATTTCATTGCTTCTCTCTATTGAATAAAAAGCCAGTTTTTTCATTTTTTCACTTCCTTTTTATACGAATGACTTTCCTATTTCTTCACTAATTTCACTTCCCGGCCTTGCAAAAAATTCTTCTCCTTTTAACTCTGAAACAATTTTTCGATTTTTAAAGATTAAAATTCTTCTTGCTAATGAGATCATCTCATTCATATCCGAAGAAATTAAAATTACTGTCTTGTTTTCTTTTGTGACAAGATTCCAGATTAAATCATGAATATATTCCTTCGCTCCAATGTCAACACCAACCGTTGGTTCGTCAATAATAAGAATATCACACTCTGCAGCAAGCCATTTTGCAATACTTATTTTCTGTTGATTTCCTCCTGACAGCTTTCCTGCAAGGGTTGTCATTCCAGGTGTCTTTATTTTTAGCTTTTTTACATAAATATCTGCATTCTCTTCTTCTGTTTTTAAATTAATAACAGGAATTCTTTTGTAATAACATTTTTGTAATGAATTTACACAAATATTCATTACGACAGAGTGTTCCAAAAATAGTCCCTCTTCTTTCCTATTCTCTGTTACATAACCAATTTTGTATTTATGTAGTGCAGTTTTAAAAGAATCAATTTCAATTTTTTCTCCTCGAAGAAAAAATATCTCCAGCATCTCTTTTATCAATATTTAAGATTGTACGAATTAACTCAGTACGCCCAGAGCCAACAAGTCCATAAAACCCCAAAATTTCTCCTCTACGAAGTTGAAAACTCATATCTTGTAAACCATGCAAGTGGGAATAAATATGTTTTGCTTCAAATATCACTTCATTTTTCTCTGCATTTAAAGCTCCCCGATACTGATATGCAAACTCTCTTCCTATCATCATTTTTATAATTGTAGGATTGTCCATTTTACTAATCTCACCAGTACCAACTAATTCTCCATCACGAAAAACTGTAACTTTATCCGCAATCAACTGAACTTCTTCAAGTTTATGAGACACAAAAATTATAACTAATCCCTTATCTCTTAATTTTTTTACAAGTTCAAAAAGCAAATTTGCTTCATGCCTCGTTAAAGAAGATGTTGGTTCATCCAAAAGCAGTATTTTTGTATCTGCGCTTAATGCTTTTGCAATTTGAATTAATTGCTTATGTGCAGCACTTAAGAATCGCACCTTCTTTTCCGGAGGAAACTCAAGACCTACTTCTTTCATATAGATCTCCGCAAACTCATAAATCTTCTTCCAATTTACAAAACCCATTTTAGCAAACTGACTCATTTTATCATTTACAATATTTTCAGCGATACTACTTTCCGGGATCATCTGAATTTCCTGATGTACCATGCTAATCCCATGGCGAACAGCATCACCATATCCTGATAAATGAAGTTCATTTCCGTCCATCAGGATATTCCCTTCATCTGCTTTGTAAATTCCACAGATGATCTTCATAAGTGTACTTTTTCCCGCTCCATTTTCTCCAAGAAGCGCATGAATTTCTCCGTTCTGAAATTGTACAGAAACATTATTTAGTGCTTTCACTCCCGGAAATGATTTTGAAACATTTTTTATTTCCAGCATAATCTATTCCTCCGGTTTTATTCTGCCCTCTATTTGTAACAGAGGGCAGAAATTCTTCCTATTTTCAGCTTACTACTTCTTCATATAAACTGTTTCCAAATCATTTGCAATGTCAATACTAAGTTGCTCAATTTCTGAACTATATGTATCCATATTATCCTTTGTAATTAACACAAAACCAGACACTATATGTTCGCCCCATTCTACTGGCTCCCATCCATCGGCAAGATGAAGTAATGCAAGTGCACCAATATATCCTTGTCCATATCCGTTCTGAGCTACTCCTATATCAATTGTTCCATTTTCAATTCCATTCATAACTTCTTCAGATGGATCTGTTGCAACTGCAAAGAGATGTTCTGCTTCGCTGTTTGATGCATAGTAATCTTTCAAAGCATTCGCTAATCCTCTAGAAGCTGTACCACCAGTTGCAATAATTCCGTTTGCCCCCGGATTCGCTGCTAACGCATTAAATGTCTTCTCATATCCTTCATCCTCGGTTGTGATGTCACCAATCGTCTGAACAATTTCTGCCCCTTCATATTCTGCAACAGCTGCTTCTACACCCTTCTGACGTTCCAAGGTGTTTACATCACCGAGATTCTCCAAAACATTTATAATTTTAGCATCTCCATCAATTGATTCAATCATTTTGCAAGTAGCTTCATAAGAATACTGATACACATCACCGCAAACAGTAAGTGCCGATTCCTGAGGATCATCCATTACTCCTCCATAATTAACAACTTTTCCGCCTGCCTCATAAAGTTCTTTATAAAGCGCATTTGCTCCGGATGTATCTGCACCGTAAATCATAAATAAATCATATCCATCAGCTGCTTTTGCTTCCACAATTTGATTTTCGATATCCTGCGTCCATTCTGTTCCAATTGCATAATCAAAAGAAACCCCATATTTTTCTTCCACAGCCTGATATCCTGGCTGAATATTTTCCTCAAAATAAGTATCTGGTGCCGGCCAATAAATTGTTAGCTTATAATCTTCTGGGGCTTTTGCCAGAGCATAGTCAGACTCTGCTGCACATACAACTTCTGTTCCTAAGCTTCCAATACTCATTGCTACCATACATAAAATTACTAACTGCTTTTTTCTTCATAAAGTTACCCTCCTAATTAATATAGTTTTTTAATAGTTTTTTATAAATATCTGTACTTTCCTCTCCGAAGTACAAATTTTTATCCTAGTTCATTCTTTCTGCCACCCGCGCTCTTATAGATTCCACAGAAACAGCAAACAAAATAATAATTCCAAGAAAAACCTGTTCATAATAAACATCCACATTTAACATTGTCAGACCATTACGCACCATCGTCAGAATCCACGCTCCGCAAAAAAATCCAAGTGCCGTAAAACTTCCTCCTAAAAGTGGAATTCCTCCAATTGCACAAACCGCTATAGAATACATCATCCAATCTGATCCTGTATTCGGAGATGCTGTTCCAGTTCTAGAGGCCCACAAAATTGCTGCCAAACAAGCAAACACACAAGAAAGAATATTACAAGAAATAATAATCCAATCTACATTAATACCAGAAAGTCTTGCTGCTGTTCGATTTCCTCCAACGGCTAAAATATCTCTTCCATATTTCATATGTCGAAACATTACATATAAAATTACTATCATAACTACCATCAAGATAAACAAAAATGAAAAAATCCCTAGCTTGGTTCTTCCTATCCAAGTCAATGTTTCTGGCATTTCATATGAATACCCATGCGAATATCCAATTGCTAAACCATTAAAAACAAAAGACATTGCCAATGTAATGATCCAAGGATTAAGTTTCATCTTAACCACCAGAAGACCAATCATAAGACCACATAATACAGATACTAAAACTGCCATCAATACAGCTGGAAGAATTGGCAACCCAAATTTGGTAATCAATGTTCCCATTACAACCGTAGACAAGGCTCCACAAGCCCCAATACCAAGATTCATGTCTCCAATTACCATCAAAATCAACTGGGAAGCACCTATAAATGCATAAACAGCAGCGGTTCTTGATAAGTTAAAAAGATTAAATGGGGTTAAAAATGCATCTGTAAAGACAGAAAAAATAAATATTAATAAAATTATCGCCACAATTGCACTCGAATAACTCTGTAAAAAGAATCGCTTCCAAAGTGATATTTTCCACCCGTTTTCTTCTGACTCATAATATCTCTCTCCTATTTGCTCAATATACTTTTTTAATATAGCTTTTTTAAAGCCCCATTCTATATCTTTCCTCTAACTGTTCCCTTGACGGAGTTGCAGGGTCTGGTGTTAAATTTTTAATATATCTACATGCCTCTAATAAAACATCTGCAACTTTTCCATAAGTTCCGGCCACATGATGAATGTATGGGCCCTGCACAAGCTTATGCTCCCATTTGGGCCAATTTTCAGTTTCGAACCAAACATATGTTCCTTTTGTCATTGGACCATTAATTCCTTTTCCTTCTCCAAGAAACAGAGAATACCTACCATGATCTCCATCAAATCTGCAAAGCGTAATATCGCCGTTTTCAAGTTCCCAACTACAATTTCCACACTGACTTTTTCCATCCCATGCAGTGTCAATTCTGCAGTATTCTCTATGTTTTGCAAATTTTGATGGGAAAGCACCACAATGCCATAAAAGCTCTGTATTCTCCTTTTCTGGATGACGTATAGTTACATCAGCTAAAAAATGTACTTTCTTATTTCCTGTTGCTGCTTGAATTAAAAGAGCAGAAATTGCACCGCATATATCTGTTTCACATGCTACTGGAAATCCTTCGTCAGCTAGCATTGAATTAACTGCACAGGGAAAAATATCTAATTCATCCTGCATTGCACTCCAACACTGGATACAAGCACAGTTACACTGAAATTTTTTTGCCAAATTTTGAATTGCAACTTTCATCTTCGCAAATGTCCTACGCGGCACTTCCTCTTTGGCTCCTACTCCTTGATAATTCTTCTCAATCCAAGTGCACACATCTTCTACATTTTTTCTCTCCTCTGTCCAGCATCTCTCCATCTCTGATTTCAATTCTGAAAGAGTCAATGGGTAAACTTCTACTCCAAACAACTCCATTAATTCAGCCTCGTTAGCCATTACACTAAGAAAATCTGTTGGTCTTGGACCAATCTGAAGAATGCGGATGTTTCTTACTGTTTTTACTACTTGTACCACTCTTAAAAACTTTTCATATCCTGATATAAAAACCATGTCATCTGGCGCAACATTTGTAATATATGTAAACGTTACATTATGATGTCGCAAAACCTTACCTGTCGCGAACAACCCACACTGTGAATCTCGATCCCGCATTCCATCCAACGCCGGTGCATCATCACGCGGTCCATATAACAATACCGGAACATTCAAAGCAGCTGCCACTTGACCAACAACACCTTCACTTCCGAAGTTACAATGCGGAAAGAACAACGCATCTACTTGTTCCCGGCGCATTTTTTCTATCACTTTAGGGACATCTGCTTGTTTCCATAGTAAACCTTCAGAATTAATATCTTCCAAATCTACAATTTCCGGAGAGATTACTTCTATAATTTGTCTTATCTTTTTTTTATAAAACAGTGCAGCTTCCACGCTGAAATTATTTCTTCGAGTTGGAATATACCCTATTTTCACACTTTCGCCTCCCTTTTGTGTTCTTTTTTAAATATCCTTTCATGTTTTTAATTTGTATTTTTAAGCTCACTCTTTGTGGTTTTCTTGTATTTTTTATACCACATATTATCATGCTTTTAAATACATTTTAGTCTTTTTTGCTATTTTTGTAGATTTCAACAAAATATTTCTGTTCTTTTTGTTGTCTTTTTTTATTCAACATGTATTTTTTTATGTATTTTTACTTGCTTTTTTTCCAATTAATTGCTATAGTAAACGTAAGGCATTTATTCTCATAAAGGAGCATTTCTCATGAATAAGACACAAACAGAATACGGCAAACTGCCTAAATACAAAATTCTCTATAAGTGGATTACCGACCAAATTTATAATGGTACATTTAAATACATGGAAAAGTTACCGTCTGAATCTGAACTATGTAATCAATTTCAAATAAGTAGACAAACAGTACGAAACGCCTTTCAAGAATTGGAAACAGATGCCTCATTTCCAGATCCAAAGGAAGCGGAAGTTTCGTTGCAAAAGAAGTAGAAGTATTTCAAAAAGAAAAAATAATTGGCATTCTTTTTACCAATGTTGGCAATTACATTAGTTCTAAAATCCTCACTGGCTTTGAAACAGTTTTTTATCCAAAAGGGTATAGTTTGCTTTTAGAACAAAGTCATAATCGCCTTGAAAACGAATCACTTTTTTTAAAGAAAATGCTTAATAGTAAGGTTTCAGGATTAATTATCGAAAGCGTAAAAAGTAGCCTTCCATCTCCATACACAGATTTATATGAACAATTAAGATTACACCATATTCCTTTTGTGTTTATTAATAACCGCCTATGCAACGTAGATGCTCCTAGTGTTATGTGGGATGATGAAAAAGCATCTTATTTGATGACCAAACGCTTAATTCAAAAAGGACACACGAAAATAGCTGGATTATTTCGCTTTGATGAAACGCAAGGATTAAATCGTTATCTTGGATATATCAAAGCATTAAAAGATTTTAATATTCCAATCCAAGAAGATTTTATTTCTTGGTACGGTTTATCAGGACAAAAAGAAGAGTCTAAACGACAATTTAAAAATATTGATTTATTTATTGATGACATTTCAATACAATGTAGTGCACTGATTTGCTATAATGATCATATTGCTTGCCATGTAGTTCCTTATCTTGCTTCAAAAAACATTTCTGTGCCAGAAGATTTAACTGTTATAAGCTTTGATAATTCCAATGTAACCAAATTGTATGATTCAACCCGAGTTCCTAGTATTAACCACCCGAAAGAGAAGCTTGGAGAAATGGCTGCAAATTTATTGCTGCAATATATTGAAGCTCCTACATCTATTCCTTCCGGACATCCGCAAATTATTTTTCCAGTTTCCAAAGAACAAGAACTTACAATTTTAAACGGAACCATAAACTCTGATTTTTTATAACAGCTTTCGTTTTAAAATTTCAAAATTATATTTTAAAAGTTAAAATAACCCATACCGCACAAAAGGCAATGAACCATTTCTGATTCATTGCCTTTTACTTTACATACACTGTAATTGCAAATAATAACAACAAAATTTTTCTCTTTCTTCTCAAAAGAAGCCATAATGCATCACCTCAATTTGACCTCTACAGCCGTAACCCTTTAATATCTTTAATCCGTGATAAGATTGTATTGCAGCTACAGCTGATAATGCCGGGCAGTGTATCAATGACGTTGTGCAGGAAGTGCTCCATTTCATCACTTGATGAAGCAACAGCATGTACATGCAATTTGTCTCTTCCTGTGACACGGTAAATCTGTGTGACTGTATCATCTTTGTATAAAATATCCGTCACCTGTGACAAATGATCTGGTTTTATTTCAATTTCAAAATAACAGGATACAGCCCCACTGATTTTTTGCGGATTTATTATTGTTGTATATTCTTCAATTATCCCCTTTTTCTCCATAGCCTGAATCCGGGCTTTTACTGCCACTCTGGAAATGCCGGTTTCTTCACCGATATCTGAGTAGGAGATACGTGCATTTTCTATAAGTAACTGGATAATCTTCTGATCCAGTTCATCTAAATTATCCAGGTACATAAGTGCCCTCCTGCAAAATAATATACGTCAGCTTTATTCGATTTCCCAACCAGCTTTACGGCACAATCTCAAGCCAGTAACCATCTGGATCTACGATGAAATAAATTCCCATTGCTTCATTTTCGAAGCAAATGCAGCCCATCTCTTTGTGCTTCTTGTGCGCAGCCTCGTAATCCTCCGCTTGGAATGCCAGGTGGAATTCGCATTCACCCAGATTATATGGCTGTGGATGATCCTTAAGCCAGGTAAGTTCCAGCTCAAAATCACTTACATCGTTGCTCAGATACACGATGATAAAATCATCGGTAGTCTTTCTTCTTACCTCGTGCAGATCAAGGGCCTCATTGTAAAATTTAATAGATCGGTCCAGGTCTGACACATTATAGTTTTCGTGAATCATCTTAAATTTCATACTTCTTCTCCTTTTGTACATTCTGTGTTTTTAATGCGTGACTTATATTGCGGATATTCAGTAATGAACCGCTTAATTACACTGGCATCATTCCAGTAATGCATTGGAAAAATGACATTGCAATCTACATTTTTAAGGAAATACAGGATCCCGTCAGCATAGTGATCTTCCTGTCTCGGATCTAAGGGAACAAATGCAGCATCAAAATGTATACCCTTAATTTTCCTGATCTCTGCACGATATGCAGAAGTAAGTCTCTGGTTGTCAGCTTTCAGCTCACCATCCAGTACCAGTCGTTTAAGTCGCCGGCATGATAAATGGTGCCTTCCTTTGTTTTGACAATGAATGCGACACCACTATCGTTAGACAGCAAGGTATCAACTTCAGTACCATTATCCAGATTATAAGTCTGATCATGATAAACATATGTGATCTTCAGATCCGATAAATGATTCCTTTTTCGTATATCATTCGCCAGGACTGCCTGATAAGTCATCCCCATATCATCAAGAATCCCAAAGATTTGTGGGTTAAAATGATCCTTGTGGAAATGACTGCAAAAGACGATTACTTCTTTTTCCTTGTCAAGGTGCGGCAATTCACCCTTGTAATAATCAAAAATATAGTAGCAGTCTCTGGTCTCAATTAAAAATCCACTGTGGTTAATGTAAGTAATTTTCATGATACCTCCCTCATTTCCCGCGTTCTCTTTCGCTATTTCTGACGCAACACGTTGAATGAAAAACTTTTTTCCTGTAGCATGTTTGAAAAAAGCTTTCTGCAAAATACAGCCGGATACTATAGACTTGATGATCTTCTGAGCGCCACATAGGATATTAAAAAGTTCGCAAACCAACCTGCTGGTACAGCAAGCCAGACGAATTCAATACCAAAACGCGGTGCAAAAATCAAGGCAACAGACAGACGAATCGCCAGGTTTACCATGTTTGCAATAAGGAACGGACGCATGATTCCAAGACCACGAAGGACTCCATCGGTTGCCATTTTGATTCCCATAAAGATGAAAAAATAACCAATCCATCTCATATAATCCCCGGATACCTGATAGGCCAGGGCGGTTCCGTCTTTACCAAGAAACAGCGAGGAAATTTGCGTATGCAGCGTTTCAATAACGATGAACGCAAGTGCTGCAAAGCACACATCCAACACCAATGCAGCCTGATAGCCTTTTTTGATACGCTGTGGTTTGTTTGCGCCCAGGTTCTGGGAAACATATGGCGAAACTGCATTACCGATAGATACAAAAATCAGGGAAAAAACATTCTCTACCCGCATCGTCGCCGCATATCCCGCAAGTGCTGTGTGCCGAAGGGATTTACAACTGCCTGCACGATCATCATACCAATAGACACTGTAGACTGCTGGAGAACTGACGGAACTGCAATCTGAAGCATGGAATGCAGCTCCTTCCAGTCAAATCGTTGAAAAGGGCTCTTATATCGCCGCATCCGATATAAGAAAATCAGAAGCGAAAACACGGCGGAAATACCTTGTGCAATCAAGGTTGCAAGCGCCGCACCCAACACGCCGAGATCAAGACCAGCCACCATCCAGAGATCCATAAAAATATTTAAGACTGACGAAAATATCAGGAGTCCCAGTGGAATTTTTGATTCGCCTATGGAAGTAAACATCGTTGAAAGAATGTTGTACATAAACAAAAAAGGAAAGCCCACGAAATAGACCGCAAATACAGCACTGCGTCATCCAGTATATCTGCAGGGGTTTGTAACGCGCTCATCATCCAATGGGAAAAGCAAAAGCCAAAAATACCAAGGATTATGCTTAGGATCAAAAAGCTAAACAAAGACGTTGACACGATGGTTTTCATTTTTCCATACTCCCTGGCACCGAAATAACGGCTCACGAGCACACCGGCACCCACACCGGCACCCAGTGCCACACAAATGAAAACATTGGTCAGCGCTGCACATGCACCGACAGCTGCAAGTGCGGAGGAGCCCACAAACTGACCGACGATAATGGAGTCAGCCATATTGTATATTTGCTGAAAAAAACTGCCAAGAATCATCGGCATTGCAAAGACCGTCAGCGCTTTAAGAGGCGCATCTGTGATTAAATACTCATCTTTTGACATTATCATATGCCTCCACATGTTTCATAATTTCATTTATTCTTCCTTTCATAGGAATTTATTTGTGTATTCGAAATGTAAGTTTTAAGTTACGTTCCGAAACAATTATATGTGGTTGCAACGAATAAGTCAAGTCGCCGTTTACTCTTAGTTACGGTTCCCCCCGTGACCAGTAACACACTTCGCGATGCACAGAAATCATGCATTCGCATGATTTCGCGCTGAGATTCTCGGGTTTTCTGTGAACTTTGTTCACAAAAAACACCTCGCGGAACGTTACCAATAAACAGTAACACTGATCTTTCACCTTATATACTTTGCTATCACCGGTAAAAGTACATTCATATCAATTGGTTTTGCCACATGATCATTCATTCCCATCGATATTGCCTTCTGCCTGTCCTCTGCGAAGCGTTTGCCGTCATTGCAATAATGGGTATGGAGCTTTCTTCTCATCTTTCATTCTGCGTATCCTGCTGCAGCATCATATCCATCCATCACCGGCATCTGAATGTCCATAAGAATCATATCATAATATCCGGGAACTGCTTTCTCCAGCTTATCCAGACACTCTGCTCCATCCTTCGCACGATCT
>ENA-OQAA01000084-OQAA01000084.1-human-gut-metagenome-genome-assembly--contig:-NODE-84-length-65230-cov-2.404329_pt1 | contig 65230 bp, 79 predicted proteins | sample MGYA00242489_ERZ504515 | MGnify/ENA primary metagenome ERZ504515 (study PRJEB26092, sample SAMD00036237) | human gut metagenome | host: Homo sapiens | study: EMG produced TPA metagenomics assembly of... | reverse complement strand
TATGAAATTCATCCAGAACTGCCTCTGCCCTTTTCCGGTAAAAATCCATTTCCTGCCTGTGAATGTACAGATTTTCATTAAGACGCACCAGAATTTTTCGCTCCGCCAGCTTCTCCGCTGTATGTTTCAGCCCGGATTTATCAAGAGCGCTTCGTCCTGCCAGCTCCTCCAAAGTAAAAAAGCTTCCCCAGTGCTCCCAGGCTGAAAGTTCAAGCATTTCCTCCCTGGTTCCGCTTTCCTTGATCCGGCAGGCCTCCAGCGCCTTTTGGTCATTTCTTTTATGCTTTCTGGGGCAGATATCCAGAACCGTTCCGCCTCCAATGGTTTCTGCCGGGGAATAAAACCGGATCACAAACCGCTCTCCTTTTTCCAGAACCGTTTCCTCTTCCAGCCTGAGCTGAGCATAACAGGTCTCCCCTGCTTTCAGCTCATCTCTGTCAAGCAGGATCACCTTTCCCAGAAGCTCCCTTGTACCATGATACACATGCACCCGGCTTCCGTTCTTTACGCTGCGCTGTGTGTGACGCAGCACAGTCAGAGACACATCTGCCATCATGGTAGGATACATACTGTTTTTAAGGGCAACCACATCGCCTCTTCGGATCTCCTGTTTTTTCCTGTCAGGAAGATTCAGAGCCACCCTCTGCCAGCATGTGCCTCCTCCACATTTGTCTCATGCACCTGAATGCTGCGGATTTTTACAGAAGTATTTTCCGGATAAAGATACGCTTCCTGCTCCTTTTTGATCCTTCCGCCAAAAAGCGTTCCTGTTACTACAGTTCCAAAGCCTTTCAATGTAAATACGCGGTCAACAGGCAGGCGGAAGGCCCGGGTTTCCTTATGCCCCGGAAGATCTCTGTATAACTGATACAGCGTATCCCGAAGCCTGTCGATTCCCTGATTCCTGTATACAGAAACCGGAACTACGGGCGCATCCTCCAGGAACGTTCCCTTAACCAGTTCCCTGATGTCCTCCTCCACCAGCTCTGTAAGCTCCGGATCTGCCGCGTCTGTTTTTGTGATCACAATCACTCCGCAGCGTACCCCCAGAATGGACAGAATGTCCAGATGCTCCACAGTCTGAGGCATAATTCCCTCATCTGCCGCAACCACAAGCATGACCATATCCATTCCAGCCACGCCTGCCAGCATATTTTTTACAAATTTTTCATGGCCGGGCACATCCACGATCCCTACCCGCTCCCCTTTCGGGAAATCCATCCAGGCAAAACCAAGTTCAATGGTAATGCCCCGTTTTTTTTCTTCCTTCAGACGGTCTGTATCAATACCCGTCAATGCCCGGATCAGACAGGTCTTTCCGTGATCCACATGACCTGCCGTTCCTATAATTCCATATTTCATCAGTTTAACCCCTGTAAAAACCGGAGAGGAAAACCTGTCCGGCTGGATTGTATTTCTTTCTTCCTTATTCATACCACACGTCTGTTTTTTTACTACAGTAAACGCTTCTCCGTATCAGGTAGAATAATGCCTTTGAACAAGTAACACTTTTATTTTGTATAAAGGCCGGAATAAGCCTTTTTATCCAGCCTTAAATAAATACTATACAGAATCATCACAAATAAACCGATCACCGCTATAATTATCCATACAGTACTGAATGTATAATAGTCGATAAGTGTTCCTATTATGTAGTTACTTAATACTCCAATTAATCCGGCGCAGCTGGTCGTAATACTTAATACTCTTCCACGATGTGTTTCCGGTATTCTTTTTGTAAGATAAGGCGTTTTTGAAATGGAACCCAATATTTCACCTATTGTAAATATAATAATCCCTGCAACCGCAATCACAAAATGATGATTTACAAAAATAAAAAATGCAAGTCCTAATGACTCCAGCAGCTGCCCCAAATACATAATCCTGATATCCATAAATCCGGAAAGCTTTTGGGTTAATATTGGCGTACCTATTACCACAACAACTGCATTAATACTTGTTAAAACTCCAAATTTAAAAGCTCCTGATCCCTGAAAGGCTTCCTCCATATGTAAGGGCATCAAAAAACTGAACTGATTATAAATCAGCGCAGCTATACCGTAAATGACAAACAGCACAAAAAATAATTTTCGTTGCGAAAAAACCTTGAATATTGATCCTGTTTCTCCTTTTTCATATTCGTTCACTGTTCTGTTATCCCGGTCAGCAGTTCTTATATTTTTAATAAAAATCAGCAGAAGAAGCGTACTGGTGATATCTGCCACGCCGTTAATAAAAAAAAGAAAGGCTGAGATAATGATTAAATAAAATGCCTCCAATGGTGGGCGCCAAAACCAGGCCTAAATTCATGGAAAGATAATTCAGCGAATATGCTCGTTCCCGATCCCTGTAGGTTGTCAGATCCGCGATCAGAGCATCGTAAGCCGGCTGCTCCATTGCCTGAAATAAAGAAGCAATCGCCAGTAAATACAGTGTCGTCATGGACATTGGCAATGCAGCGCAGACAAAATACAGGCTGTTTCCGATCAAGTCGAAGGTAACGATGATATGCTTTTTATTATATTTGTCAGCCAGCTTACCTCCCAGTAAATAAAACGGTCCCATAAACAAAGAAAATATCATCATATACAGGCCGATGTCTGTCCGTTCAACCCCAGCTTTTCACTCATGATCAAGGTAAGCATGGGCCATATTAACGCCCCCATACTTGTCATGACTTTGCCAAAAGCCAGCACATAGATTTCTTTTGGCAAATGGCTGTACATTGAAAAATGTTTCTTAAGAAATCCCATAAAAATTCTCTCCTTCGTCTTCTCTTTAAATCATCTGCCTGTTTTTTCTATCACATCTTCACTACCGCATCCAGGCACAACATCATCGCATATTCATATGTATTGCCGCCAAAATTCCTCTCATCATATTTCTTAACAGCTGCGAGGTTTTTCCCCTTGACTTTCATATTTATCCGATTACTCTAAATCAATCCAGTATCTTTGCTCTGTCTTACCGTTTTCTATTTGTTCATTTTCTAATATTCCGCCGTTTTTTATGATGGATTTCGCAGAACCAATATTATCTTTATCGCATACCATTAAAACTTTTTTGATTCCCATTTTTTACATTCCTCTAAGGCAAGCCCAATCATTTGTACAGCATATCCTTTTCTTCTTTCAGATGGTCTGATTCCGTCACCAATATGCCCTCCATGTAATAGCAAATGTTCATTTAAATAATGCCTGATATTTACTGCACCTACAATGATATTTCGCCTCTCATCCAAACAAAAGAATGTGGAATGAGGAACCAGTCCGTCTTTTGGTTCCTTTGCTTCCAAATTATCCAGATAGTAATCAAAGTCATCATAATCGTTTTTGAAAATAACTTCTGGTGAACGGTTCACATCATAAGTATCATTATATTTTTTCCACTCCTTGAGCATGTCAATAATCTGTCCTTTGTATTCGTAACTTCCTTTTATTAATTTTATTGATATCAAAATCACTTCCTTTACTTAGAATCCATAACTTTTCTCATTTCAATACTGTGCCGTAAATCTTTTCCCATTTTTAAAAATCTCATATTAATATCAATACAGAAAATGTCTTATCATATTTTAAGTTTAAATCCACAACCAGATCCGCCAACCTGTCTTCTGTACTTTCATTCAGATTTCCATTTAGCAGAACAGCAATATCCACGTCTGATTCAGAAGTATAGGTTTCTCTTGCATAAGAACCGTATAATACAATCCGAAGCGCCTGGTTATTAAAAACAGCAAGGATTCCACCCTCTAATTCCTTTCATGTATTTGTATCCATAAGCTGTACTTTTTTATTATATCGTCCGATTTTTTTAACGTCAACGCATTTCAAAAAAGCAGTTTTTAATTTTCTTTCTTTTTCGCTGATTTTTTATAAAATTCTGTCCGCAATACTACAGTTATGGTAAACTATAATCAAACAACAATTTCATTTTTTATCCACAGAAAGAGGTGACCTCCCATGTACGAAAACATTCGCCTGCAAACCAGTCGTCTGCTTCTCCGGCCAGTCAGTCCAGATGATCTTTCCACTGTTTATGCTTATTCTTCCGATGGAGAGCATGTGAAATATATGAAATACTATCCAGATGAATCTATGGAAGTGTGCAAAAAGTTTCTCATACAGACCTGCCAAGAATGGAGTAAAGAATTTCCCCGCTGTTATGTATTTGCTGTCATACAGAACAGCCGACATATTGGCGAGGTTTCTGTCTACGCTGAAGATGAAGCTTTTACAATCGGAGAACTTGGATGGATCATTCACAGAGATTACTGCAATAAAGGATATGCCTCAGAAGCTGCGCAGGCTCTTCTCAGTTTTTGTCAAAACACACTTCATCTTAATAAAGTCACTGTCTGCTGTTAGGGCTTTTTTATTCAGAAAATAGGAGGATCATATTATGAGCAGCTTATGTATTAAAAATGCTTCTGTTATTGTAACCTGTGATGATCAGGATTCGGTTCTGGAAAATTCCAGTATTCTGATCGAAGACGGGGTTATCCGAAGCATCGGACAGCAGACTTTTTCCGCAGATGAAATTCTGGATGCTTCCGGATGTATGGTTTATCCGGGACTTATCAACACCCATCACCACCTTTATCAGACTTTCAGCCGTAATCTGCCTCAGGTACAGAATATGGAACTGTTTGAATGGCTGACCACACTTTATGAAATCTGGAAAAACCTTGACAGTTCTATTATTTATCACAGTTCCGTTACGGGTATGGGGGAATTATTAAAAACAGGCTGTACTACCTGTTTTGACCATCATTATGTCTTCCCGGGCGCAGTTCTGTCTCTCTTCTGGAAGCTCAGTTTGAGGCGGCGCGGCAGCTTGGAATCCGCATGTATGCATCCAGGGGAAGTATGGATCTCAGTAAAAAGGACGGAGGCCTTCCCCCTGACAGTGTGGTTCAGTCAGTAGACGAAATCCTGAAAGATTCCAGAAACGCTGTGGAAAAGTTCCACAATCCGGCGCCTTTTTCCATGAATATGGTTGCCCTGGCTCCCTGCTCGCCTTTCAGCGCAGGGAAAGAGCTGTACCGGCAGTCTGCTCTTCTTGCCAGAGATCTGAGAGTCCGCCTTCACACCCATCTGTGCGAAACACTGGACGAAGAAAACTATGTTCTGGAAAATACGGAAAGCGTCCTCTTTCTACATGGAAGGGCTTGGCTGGACAGGCAGCGACGTATGGTATGCACATGGCATCCATTTTAATGATGAAGAGCTTAAAATCCTTGCGGAAACAAAAACAGGAGTGGCTCACTGCCCCATTTCCAACATGAAGCTTTCCTCCGGGATCTGCCGTATCCCGGAAATGCTGAAGCTTGGAATCCCCGTGGGACTGGCAGTTGACGGAAGCGCCAGCAATGACGCTCCAATCTTCTGGAAGAGCTCCGTGTCGCCTATCTTCTTCACAGGCTGAATTCCAGCAGCCAGGCTCCTGACGGCTATGAGTTGCTGAAGCTTGCCACCAAGGGAAGCGCTGCTGTTCTTGGCCGCAGCGACATCGGTTCACTGGAGCCGGGTAAAGCAGGCGATCTTTTCCTTATACGGAAAAACCGTCTGGAGCTTGTAGGCGCAGACCTGGATCCAAAATCCATGCTGGGAACCGTAGGATTTAAGGGCGCTGTAGATTATACTGTTGTAAATGGGAAAATTGTTGTCAGAAACGGAAAGCTTACTGGAATTGACGAGGAAAAGGCTGTTTATGAAGGCAAAAGGGCTGTAAACGAATATCTGAACAGATAAAAAGTCCTCCTGGCTTTCCGGACAGGAGCAGAACATTTTACCTCAGCTCTTAACAGCAAGCCGCACAAAAAAGGTATTTCCAAACTGAAACAATGTCTGGAAATACCTTTTTATTTTATGTTTATTTATTACAGTAGGTTGTATGAAGAAGATGGTGCGCAATATGGCTGTTGGGCTCTTCCAGGAATTCTTCGTAAATCTTTTTGATCGCAGGATTTTCGTGAGATTTCCGGTAGGCCAGTTCTCTGTCATGGGCAAAGGTCGCAGCTCTTCTTGCCGCATAGGCTCTTCTCTGTCTGTATCCATAAGAAGCTTGGGCTGTCCGCCTCCGCTGACACAGCCCTCCGGGCAGGTCATCACTTCAATAAAATGAAGATCCAGCGTACCGTTCTTTACTGCTTCCAGCACAGGAACCACATTTTTCAGTCCTGTGACAACACCAACTTTCAGATCCAGGTCTCCCACTTTTATCACAGAAGTGCGGAAGCCCTCTGTACCGCGGACTGCTGTCACTTCCAGATCCGGGATCGGCTGTCCGGTCACAAGCTCATAACCGGTACGAATGGCTGCTCCATAACGCCGCCGGTAACGCCGAAAATAGTTCCCGCGCCTGTATAAAGACCAAGAGGCTGGTCAAACTCCTGCTCATCAAGAGCCTCCCAGTCAATTCCCATATCCTTAATAAGCCATGCCAGATCTCTTGTTGTAATGGCAGCATCTACATCACGGAATCCACTGTCTTTCATTTCCGGACGTTCGCTTTCAAACTCCTTGCAGGTACATGGCATTACAGAAACGCTGTAAATATCCTTACCTTCTCTGCCTTCCAGCTGCGCTCCGTAAGTTTTAAAAATCGCTCCTCCGATCTGCTGTGGACTTTTCGCGGAAGATAAATGATCTTTAAGCTCCGGATAATTATCCTCCAGGAATTTTACCCAGGCCGGACAGCAGGAAGTAAACATAGGAAGAACGCCTCCCTCTGTCACACGTTTTACAAGCTCTGTTCCTTCTTCCATAATAGTTACGTCCGCCGGGAAGTTGGTATCGTATACCCGGTCAAAGCCAAGAGCATGAAGAGCTGCGGATAATTTTCCCGGAGTAAGGGTTCCAAGCTCTGCGCCAAATTCCTCTGCAATGGCAACCCGCACTGCCGGAGCGCACTGCACAATGGTGAATCTGTTTTTGTCTGCAAGAGCTGCCTTCACCTCGTTCAGGTGGCAGACTGCATGAGCTGCAAAAAGCGGCTCCTGAACGGAATCCGGAATATTTCTTTCTTTTTTTACTCTTTCGTATGCGTCTTTTCCATGGGTCAGTACAGAAACATAGGATTTACATTTCTGCACGCACTGACCGCACATCACGCATCTGTCTGTATCAATGGTCTGCGGTTTTCCCTGCTCTCCCACAATGGCATAGGCAGGACAGACCTCTGCGCATTCACGGCAGCCGGTACAGATATTCTGATCAATTGCTACTATCATGAATTTTGTCCTCCCTTATCTCCAGTTTTTTGTCAGAAGCAGAGCCTCTGCCGCCCTGATATTTTTTTCTTCTCTTTCTGCCTCAGGATCTACCAGACGGAGCGCCTGATGAGGACAGACACGGACACAGGCCGGACCTCCCTCAATTCCCTCGCAGAGATCACATTTGGATGCAAAAACCTTTGGTTCCGAAGACATTGCCTGGGCCACCAGACGTCCGTCCCTGGCATAAGGAAGAAGGGCGATCGCCCCAAAAGGACAGGCCTGCATACAGTCTTTACATCCGATACATTTTTCCGCATCCACGATCACCTGATGGTCAATGCGGCTGATCGCGCCTTTTGTACAGGCATTCAGGCAGGGAGCATCCTCACAGTGCTTACACTGGATGGGCATACAGCCCTGCTCAAATTTTGTAAGAAACAGTCTTGGAGTTACGGGAACCGTTACGGTTCCCACTGTTTTTCCAAGGTGATTGCTCTTACGGTTATGAACGGTGAAGCAGGCAAGCTCACAGGCCTTGCAGCCTGTGCATTTTGTACTGTCGCCCACCACAAAGGATCCGATTTCTTTTTTCATTTCTATGTCCTCCTATTCCTGTGGGTGCGTTTCCAGATATGCGTTTCTTGCCGCTTCTGCTCTCTTACGCTCCATGCGTCTCCAAGCTCATCCTCTGTCACAAGAGTCAGAGCTTCTGTAGGACAGACTCTCACGCAGGCCGGGCCTCCGGAAAGTCCGTAACAGAGATCACATTTATTTGCCACTTTTTTCTCTGTTCCGTCTGCCTGGAATTTTCCGGTCTGGACTGTCATATTGATAGCGCCGAAAGGACAGGCATCCATACAGGATTTACAGCCCATGCATTTTTCTGTATCAATGACAATACAGTGATCCTTCTGGGAAATAGCCCCAACCGGACACACTGCCATACAGGCAGGATTTTCACAATGCTTGCACTGCACCGGAACACTTAAATTCGCTGTTTTTACCATATGAAGCTTCGGATTAAAGCTGTAGGAATCCGGATCCACCTCAAAGATATGCTTTCCCTCATGGGCAACCACACAGCCGATCATGCAGGTACGGCAGCCGATACAAAGGTCAGGGTTTCCTTTCACAAAGTAATTCATGCTTTTGCCCCCTTTCCTGTATCAATGCCCATCTGCGCACGGATATCGTCATACAGCTCCATAACATGGCGCTCCGCCCACTGCTGGTCCTCAATCTTTTCTACACGGCAGGCACAGTATTTATACTCGGGCGTATTGCTGATGGGGTCAAGCTTGGCTGTTGTCAGCTCATTGCAGGCTCCGATCCACCACTGGTAGGTCATGTAGGTTGCACCCGGTTTTACACGGTCCGTAGGAAGACACCGTGTAATACAGTAGCCTCTCTTGGAAAGGATCTTCACAAGCTCGCCCTTTTTCAGGTTCATTTTCTCGCAGTCCTCTGTATTCATCTGAACCCATCCCGGTTCATCCTCCAGATTACGGAGAGTACGGCAGTTTCCTGTCATAGTACGCACAGAATAATGACCTACTTCGCGGACAGTGGAAAGAGTCATTGGATACTGGTCGTTTTCCAGCTCTACCGGCGGATGCCAGTCAGTGCCGTAAAACAGAGCCTTATGATCCTTTGTTGCAAAAATTCCGTCCTTATGGAGATACGGTGTTCCCTTATCCTCCGTGGATTTGTCCCGGCAGGGCCACTGAACGCCGCCGTATTTTTCAATTTTTTCGTAAGTAGCGCCTGTAAAGCTTGGACAGAGGTCGATCATTTCATTCCAGATCTCTTCTGTATTTTTGTAATTCATTGGATATCCCATGGCTGTGGAAATATCTGCAATGATCTGCCAGTCCGGACGCATATCTCCTTCCGGCTCGATCAGCTTGCGCACTCTCTGGAAGCCACGGTCCGCACAGGTATAAATACCTTCGTTTTCACCCCAGGCAGTAGCCGGAAGGATTACATCCGCATAAAGCCCGGTCTTATTCATATAGATATCCTGCATTACCACAAAATCACATTTGTCCAGAGCCTCGCGGACCTCTGCAAGGTCAGGATCGGACTGAGCCGGATCTTCTCCGAATATGTAGTATGCGTGGATTCTCTTCTTTTCTTCCTTCTCATGAAGGATTCTGTGAGGCACATGAGTGATCGGGCAGCCAACCTGATCAGAAAGAGGAACGCCCCATGCTTTTTCAAATTTTTCGCGGATTTCCGGAACGGTTACATTCTGATAGCCCGGATAGGAGTTTGGAAGAGCTCCCATGTCGCAGGCTCCCTGCACGTTGTTCTGTCCGCGGACCGGACCGATGCCCATGGACGGGCCGCCGAAGTTTCCAGTCATCAGCGCAAGGTTGGCAAGTCCCTTCACAACATCAACTGCCTGTGTAAACTGACAGACTCCCATACCATAAAGAATCATGGCCGGTTTGGTGGTTGCGTACATTCTTGCCGCCCTGCGAATGGTTTCTGCCGGAATGTGCGTAATAGGCTCTGCATATTCCGGAGTGTATTTTTCTATTACTTTCAGGAATTCGTCAAATCCCTTCGTGTGTTCATCAATAAACTTTTTATCTGCAAGACCTTCATTCCAGATCACATTTGCCATGGCATTTACAAGAGCAAGGTTGGAACCGCCCTTAAGCTGCAGATGAATATCTGAAATACGTGCGGTCTCCGTCACGCGGGGATCTGCACAGATGATCTTCATTCCCTTTTGTTTTCCCCTTACAATACGTCTTGCCACAATAGGATGGGAATCTGCTCCGTTATAGCCGAAGCAAAGTAAACAGCCTGCATCCTCGATCTCCGGGATGCCCATTGACATTGCGCCTGAACCTAAAGAATACAGTAGACCCGCTACCGAAGGCGCATGTCATATTCGGGCGCAGTGATCGACGTTGTTGGTGCCGATGCACGCGCGCATAAATTTCTGCATCAGATAATTGGCCTCGTTTCCTGCTCCTCTGGCAGAGCCTGTTCCCATAATGGAATCCGGACCGAATTTTTCTTTGATTTCCCCAAGACGTTTCGCTACATAGGAAATTGCTTCCTCCAGGAAACCTCTACAAGGGGTGATTTTTTTCCGCCTTTACGGATCATCGGTTTACGAAGACGTTTCGTAAGAATCTGGGGATCATTAAGATAATCCCAGCCGTAATGACCTTTCAGACAGAGGTTCCCGCATTGGTTCTTCCGTCTGCAGGGACTGCTTCCACAATCTTGTTTGCATCTGTATCGACTGTGAACATAATCTGGCAGCCTGCTCCGCAATACGCGCAGGTTGTCTGGACTTGTTTTAAAGCCATACTTGTTCCCTCCTAACATAAAAATATATGATGTCTGTTATCCCTGAGATAACTGCTTCTGCATTTTCATATGCAAAAGCTGATGAATCTTCGTTTATATTTTAACATTGTTAATTTTTATTTACAAGAATCCAGCTCTATTTTTTGTACAAAACAGCCAAATTCTTTTTTCTTTAACCTTAATCTTTGTTAGTTTGAACTATTTTTATCAGAATTTCTGTGCATTTCTCTGTTTCATGGAAACCAAACACCGGAACTCCCGGAATTTTAAGCTCTGTGTCTGTCACAAGTCCCAGTAAAGTATCCGGCCTGCAGACACTTTTATGGGAAATTTCTCCTCTCACCAGCTCAAACTTGGGATAATCAGAATCCTTCATCCCCTCCAGAAGAATAATATCCGCCTCCGGAAAAAATTCTGCCAGCTCCTCCGCCCGGACATCCTGCTGCTGTTTCACCACCTGCCACTGTCCGGAGGAAAAAATACAGGTTCCGTAAGCGCCTGCCTGACGCATCCGGTAAGTGTCCGTTCCCTCCCGGTCCGCCTGAAATTCATGACCGTCATGCTTGATCACAGCCACCCGGTATCCCTGTCCGGCAAGTTCGGAAATCAGCTTTTCCATAAAAGTAGTCTTGCCGGAATTTTTTACTCCGCTGACTGCTGCAATAAAAGGTTTTCCCGTTCTTTTTACAGCATCCATACAGCCACCTGCTCTCCGGCTTTTACATTTTCCCTGCCCGCCGGGATATCCAGAAGGCAGTTGCAGCCCCGCAAAGTTCCGATTGCGCCTGAAGAAAAAATCCCCTGTGGAAAAGAAACCTTCCCATTCTTATACACAGCCCTCACAAACCTGCGGACTTTACATCTTTTTTCAAAGTCCACTTCCATGATCCCTCTTCTCATTTCCATAGCAAAGGCAGAATCTCCGGTCATGGTTTCCAACGCAGGGCGCAAAATCAGTTCCAGATTTGCCATGGCGCCAAAGGGATTTCCGGACAGGGAAAGGATCAGAGTTTTCCCGTATACGGAAAAAATAGTAGGGGTCCCGGGCTGAAGCCGGATCCTCCAGAATATTTTTTCTGCTCCAAGGATTTCCAGGCTCCGTGAAGAATATCTTTTTTTCCTACAGAGACACCGCCGGTGGTAACAATGATATCCGCATCCTCTGCCGCTTTTTTCAGTTCTGCTGCCAGACCTGCCTCACTGTCTGCACAATGAGACACCGATTCCGGCTTCACTCCAAGCTCACGAAGCCGGGAAGAAACCATCATCCATTGGAATCATAGATTTTTCCCGGTTTCAGAGGATTTCCCGGCTGGCAGAGTTCATCTCCTGTGGTAAGCACGCGGATCACCGGTTTCCGGTAAACAGCCACCTCTGTACGCCCGATACCGGACAGGATCCCCTGCTCTGCAAAAGTAATTCTGGAACCTTTTGCCAGAAGAAGCGAATTCTTTTTATAATCTTCGCCCTGAAAGCAATAATTGTCCCATGGCTTCTGACTTTTATTAACTTTTACAGTTTCTTCCCCGCAGTCTGTATCCTCCTGCTTTACCGCAGTATCTGCCCCTTCCGGAAAAGGAGCTCCTGTCATGATCCGGTATGCTTCTCCTGGTTTTATGGAAAAAGCCCCTCCATTATCTCCTGCATAAATGCAGCCTGCCACCTTCAGAACCGCAGGATTTCCCCTGACCGCTCCCCGGATATCCTCAGAGCGCACCGCATACCCGTCTACCGGTGATCTTGGAAACGGAGGATTGTCCAGCTCTGCATAAATATCCTCTGCAAGACAAAATCCATTGGCTTCCTCCACCTTTACTTTTTTTTGATCTGTAATCCTGTCTGCCCGTTTCAGAATTTCCTCCAGGGCATTTTCCAGCAAAATTCCCTCAATCATTTTCACCTTCCCCTTTTCCATGTATGCTAAAAGCTCCCTATAATCTTCTGGAGTATTGATATTTCTCATCTTCCACTCCTCTGCGGATGTCCGGAAGGTATCGAATCCCCATGCATCAAGAACCCGAAACACCGGAGCAGAAGCCTTCTCTATCTGTTCTCCAATACAATCAGCCATGCAGACGGATAAATCCCCATCAAAGGCTCTGTCCGTTCTCCGTGAACAAGCAGAAGAGGTTTCCCGGAATTGCCACCCTCTCTGCCATTCCCAAAGCTTCCGGCATTTTCAGAAGCAGCTGCGCCTAAGCTGTTCTCATGAGCAAGAAGCAGCTCCTCCAGCGTTTCCTCCGGAAACTGAGGCACATCCACCGGAAGCACCAGACAATAGGGTGTGTCCATTGCCTTCATACAGGCATGGAGCCCGCCTAAAGGCCCCCGTTCCCGGTAAATATCAGGAACCATTTGAATATGTATGCTGCTTTTACTGCTCCATTCCGGAAAGCATCCGCTCCTGCAGCGTGACCGGAAACATAAACCTTATGGATTCCCAACTTCTCGGCTTTTTTTATCTGACAGGAAAGAAAACTATCTCCATCCAGAAGAAGTTCTGCCTTATCCTCTCCCATGCGGCTGCTTTTTCCGCCTGCCAGAAGGAGAAGGGAATAAAGCTCTGCCCTGCCTGTTTTCTGCTTTTCTGCCACAGTATTACATCACCTTTGCTTATAAATCTGTGTATTCTGTTTATCTGTCTGTACACAGATCCTGTTTATCTTTCCAGTATAAAACTTTTTTTCGGGCATGTATACAGATAATTTCTGTTTTTTAAGTGTATTCTCCAAAACAAACAGCGGTCAGCCTTTCAAAGACTAACCGCCATCCATTTTTAACTGTTTATAACATTCAGGTACAAGTCAGCAGATTTTTCCGTATTTGTGACAATAACCGGAGGATTGTCGGATATAACTGACCGGATTTATTCCCCACAGTAACATTCTATGGCCTTATAAACAAATTCTGCTGTTCCGCAGCCTCCTGCCTTATCAATATTTTCTGTAAATCTTTTATCTTCCACATACATTCTGCCAAGTTCAGCAAGCACTTTATCCGAACAGGTATAATAATTATCTGTGATACAGCGCTGAAGTTTTTTCACAAGCTGCTGTGCCCGGGCAGAATCAGGCTCTCCTGTACGGATCTCTCCGAATTCTGCAAATATGCCCATCATCTGCATCATTGCAGCCTGATATCCCCCTGCGTTTCTGTCCTTTGTTTTCTGCTCATATTCCTGATATTCCGCTGTTTTTCCCCAGGCTGCTTTTGCCTCTTTTTTATACTCCTGTATTTTACTGGTATCAAATGCCGAAAAATCCATATATTTTTCTCCGTTCTTCTTTATTCCACAGGCAAGAGCGATCAGATTTTCAAGACGCTGCTTTTTCAATATAAGAACCTCAATCTGCTGCTCCAGGGCCTTCTGTCTGTCAAAACCGGGAGCATCCATAATCTGTTTAATGTCCTTAAGCGAAAATTCCAGTTCGCGAAATAACAAAATCTGCTGCAGTTTTTCCAGCGCGCGATTGTCATACAGTCTATATCCTGCCGCCGTATGTTCTGTGGGCTTTAACAGCCCCATTTTATCATAATACTGCAAAGTACGGATACTTACACCGGTCAGACGGCTTACTTCATTTACTGTCATCATCTTTCTGTTCCTCCTGTGTGGTGATTACAGAATAAACTATTACGCAGGGTCAGAGTCAAGGGGTTTATTTAAGGTTTATATTCTGTTTCGACAATAAATGACCTTTCATTTCTCCTGTACTTTCAATATCACCGGCAAACACCACTGATATTCCTCAACAACATTCCAGTAGTTATAATGCCCTTCACCCTCTCCTGTCTTCTGCACTTTTACGAAGTCCCAGCCACAATGTAATAAAAAACACTACAAATACCAGCATCCCCACGCCAGTGGATTCCTGGGCAAACTTTGTTGTCAGATTCAGCTTTGCCTGTTCTGCGCCAACCTGTTGAACTGCGCCTGAAAACCGTTCCAGCGCCCAGTCTGTTTTCAGAAGGTAATAGTAGATCATTCCAATATAAACCGCAAGATCGCCTGCTATGATCCCCCCATACACATGTAAGGATTTTTTCCATGAAAAAATTTTCTTTTTTTGCCACAAAATAATATAAAAACACCATCACGCCACTGCCAAAAATCAGCAGTTCCAGTTCCATAACAAACACTGAAATTACAGCATTTCCGCTGTTCATATTGATTATTATCTGCTCTGTAAGAACATCGGCAGCTGTTTTTATCAAAGCTGCTGCCCCTCCGAACAGCCCCGCCTGAAGGATCACCTTAAAATAACCGTCAACATTTTCCATATACTCTCTTATTGCCACATAGAGGCTTCCTGCATAAAGAAGCCACCATAACAATGAAATAAAAAATGATTCGTCAAAATATCCCCAGACCATGTAGGGGATGCGCACAGTCACTCTGGAAAACACACCGAAAAATATGGTTGCCGTTACAGCAATTACAGCATCTCTGCTTTTACTCATAGCATTCCCTCCCGGACTTTATTTTTGTATGTTTACTGCTCTGCTTCTTCCATTTCTCTGACCAGATAATCAAATCCTGTTCTATAGTCTTTTTCTCTGTATACCGCAATACCTCCGGCCTCTAATTTCTGTAAGACTTCCTCCTGTTTTTTATCTTTTGGTTCATAAACAATTAATTTCAGGGAAGGAGCTCTGCCAAAACCTCCAGATTCTCCACAGAAACCTCGTACAGATTTACTGCTTCCAGTTTTCTCAGTTCAGACAAGACAGAAATATCAGTAAAGGGATTATAAGCCAAATCTAAAATACGAAGATTTTTCATATTTCTCAACCCACGAATATTTTTGATAATGTTATAATTAATATCCAGTTCTTCTATCTGCCTGCATTCTGAAAGAAAGTCCAGATCTTCAAAATAATCAAAATATGTCAGACTTAATTTTCTCAGCTTTTTCAGCTCCGGAAGCGTTTCCTCCAGCATATTTGTAATTCCGGCTCTGTGCTTCTGAAATTCTTCCTTTTCCTCATCTGTCATACTGCCTGTGTCATATGTCAGATGCAGTTCTTCCAGATTTGGAAATAATTTCAGATCTTCCAGCGTCTCAAAACGCCCGGAGGTGTCTGTTACATAAAAGCTTTTGATCCGGTCTGCTTCTTCCTTCAGCACACTTCCTCTTCCTGAATCCAGAAGATAAAGCGTCTGTATTTCCATATTTTTATCCTGGAATTTTACGCATTTACTGTCATACCAGAAACGCAATGCCAGAAGACCTGTTACCAGGATAAGCAGACCAATAGAACAATACATTGTTTGTTTCTTCACCAGCTCTCCTCCTGAATTTTAATCCGCTATATATTTTCTGAATTTTTATTTTATATGATTATATCATCCAAAAATTCATCTGTCATTATTTATTTTCCAGATTGTTATTGAACCTAAAATGCAAAAATTCCACTTCGTATAGCAGAATTTATCTTGCACAAATGGATTTTCGCCAATCATACGAAAAATCCCTCACCATTTCTGCCTTGATCATCCTGTCCCAAAATCCCAAAACATACACAAACAGGCTGCCATATCTCTGTGAGCCAGAGCCGGCAGCCTGCTTTTTTAATATAATTTGCCAATATTTACTTCTTTGTGATGAATCCTTTTGCTTTCAGAGTCTCTGCGCAGAGAACAGCTCCGCCTGCAGCGCCTCTTACTGTATTGTGGGACAGACCTACGAATTTGTAATCGTATACGGTATCCTCACGGAGACGTCCAATAGAAACGCCCATTCCATTCTCATAATTTACATCCTCTGTTACCTGAGGACGGTTGTCTTCCTCAAGGTACTGGATAAAGCGCTTCGGTGCGCTTGGAAGCTCAAGCTCCTGAGGAACGCCGCTGAAGTTTTTAAGAGCTTCGATCAGCTGCTCTTTCGTAGGTTTCTTGCGGAATTTTACAAAAACAGCTGCTGTATGGCCGTTCAGTACCGGTACACGGATGCACTGGCAGGTGATCACCGGTTCCTGAGCAGGAACGATCACACCGTCCTCAATTTTGCCCCACAGTCTCAGCGGCTCTTTCTCGCTCTTCTCTTCCTCGCCGCCGATGTACGGAATAATGTTGTGTTCCATTTCCGGCCAGTCCTTAAAGGTTTTTCCGGCGCCGGAATTGCCTGATATGTAGTAGCAACTACTTCATATGGCTCAAATTCTTTCCATGCAGTAAGAACCGGAGCATAGCTCTGAATGGAGCAATTTGGTTTTACTGCGATAAAGCCTCTTGTTGTACCAAGACGTTTCTTCTGGAATTCGATTACGTCAAAGTGTTCAGGTTGATTTCCGGAACAACCATCGGAACATCCGGTGTCCAGCGGTGAGCGCTGTTGTTGGAAACAACCGGAGTTTCTGTTTTTGCGTACTCTTCCTCAATAGCCTTGATCTCGTCCTTGGACATATCTACAGCAGAGAAAACAAAGTCAACAGTTGCCGCAACCTTCTCTACCTCATTTACATTCATTACAACAATATTTTTTACTGCTTCCGGCATCGGAGTATCCATTTTCCATCTTCCGCCTACAGCCTCTTCATAGGTCTTGCCTGCGCTTCTCGGGCTTGCTGCAAGTGTAACAACCTCAAACCACGGATGATTTTCCAGAAGAGAAATAAATCTCTGTCCTACCATTCCGGTAGCTCCTAAAATACCGACTCTCAGTTTCTCGCTCATAATAATCGCTCTCCTCACTTTATGTCTTTGTATTGCATACATTTGTCGTTCTTGTAAATACTATAACACTTTTTTTGAAAAATGCAAGTGTTTTTTTCTTATGTTTCAATGATTTTGAAGATATTCCTGATTAGCTCTGATCACCTGTTCCATCACCTCTGAACCGGGAGCGCCGTAGGTGCAGCGTTTTTCCACACAGGTTTTCATGCTGATGGCTTCGTAAATGTCTTTTTCAAAAACAGGGCTGATCTCCTGATAAGCTTCAAGGGGCAGCTCATCCAGAGAAATTCCCCGGTCAATACAGGTCAGTACCAGCCGTCCCACAATGCCGTGAGCATCGCGGAAAGGAACACCGTGATTTACAAGATAATCTGCTGCATCTGTGGCATTTGTAAATCCGTTCTTTGCGCTGGCTTCCATGACATCCTTACGAAATTCCATGGTAGAAACCATTCCTGTAAACAGGGCAAGACAGCCTTTTACCGTATCAATGGCATCAAAGGTCAGCTCCTTGTCCTCCTGCATATCTTTGTTATATGCCAGAGGAATTCCCTTCATGGTTGTGAGAATGGATATCAGTGCTCCATACACACGGCCTGTTTTTCCACGGAGAAGCTCCGCAATATCAGGATTCTTTTTCTGAGGCATAATACTGCTGCCTGTGCTGTATGCATCGTCAATTTCCACAAAACGGTACTCATTGGAATTCCAGAGGATAATCTCCTCAGAAAAACGGCTGAGATGCATCATCACTGTAGATAGAGCAGACAGAAGCTCGATCACATAATCCCGGTCTGACACAGAATCCATGCTGTTTCTTGTAGGCTCGTCAAAGCCCAGAAGCTCTGCTGTATATTCCCGGTCAAGAGGATAGGTGGTTCCTGCCAGCGCCCCTGCCCCGAGAGGACAGGTGTTCATTCTTTTTCGGATATCTGCCATGCGGCTTCTGTCTCTCCGGAACATCTCAAAATATGCTCCCACATGATGAGCCAGAGTTACCGGCTGCGCTTTCTGTAAATGGGTAAAGCCCGGCATGTAGGTATGGATATTCTCTTCCATGATCTTCTGAAGAGCCACAAGAAGCTCTTTTAAAAGACCGTCAATAGCGTCAATTTCATCTCTTGTATACAGCTCATATCCAGAGCCACCTGATCGTTGCGACTTCTTCCAGTGTGAAGCTTTTTACCCGGATCACCGATCCTGTCAATCAGATTTGCTTCCACAAAGCTGTGAATATCCTCATACTCGGAAGTGATCTCAAGCTTCCCGGATTTTACATCTTCCAGAATTCCTTCCAGACCTTCCAGGATCTGATCCCGCTCTTTTTCTGTGAGGATTCCCTGCTTTGCCAGCATTTTTACATGAGCCCTGCTTCCTCTGATATCCTGCTCATAAAACTTCTGATCAAAAGAAATCGAAGCATTAAAGTTATAAACAAGCTGATCCGTTTCCTTTGTAAAACGGCCTCCCCATAACTGTGCCATAATAATTACTCCTCATTTCTGTATAATATTAATAATTAACCATTCAGCAACTGCTTTTCCGCATCAAATAACGCCCTGCATTCACAGTGTTTCCGGCTGATTGCTACCAGTATATCACACTTTTTCCAAAAATCAAATAAAAAGAATATTTTTTGCATATTTATTCATTTCTGTCTCTTTTTGAAAATACACAGCCACAGTAATCCTGACGGTACAGATGATGTTCTCCGGACAGCTCAATGGAACGCTTGTAGCCGTTTTTTTTCTTGAAATCAGAAGGAAGATGGGCCGCTCCGTAAATCTCTGCCAGTTCTTCTCCGATTTCATTTATTTTAGGCGCATTTTTCAGAGGACTGATGGACAAAGTGGTTGTAAAATAATCATAACCGCCTTCCTTTGCCAGCTTCGCCGCCTCCTCCATGCGGAGACGATAACAGCGAAAACACCGCTCTCCTCCTTCGGGAACCTGCTCCAGCCCTTTTGCCATACGGAAAAAAATCTGAGGATCATAGGTTCCCTCAACCAGCTTTACCGGATGAATAAAATTCATTTCTCCGATCATGCGGCGGATCTCCTCCACCCTTTTTTCGTACTCCTCCTTTGGAGAAATATTTGGATTATAAAAAAAGACTGTGATCTCAAAATATTTGGACAGATATTCCAGTACATAGCTGGAGCAGGGCGCACAGCAACTGTGAAGAAACAGCCGGGGCACCTTGTTTTCTTTTTCAAAACCGGTGATCAGAGCGTCCAGCTCTCTCTGATAATTTCTGTTGTTCATGTAAAGTTCTTTACTCCTTATACTCTCAGTCATTTTTTTCAGCAGACAGAGACACTGCCCACTGTAAAAAGGTTACTGTTCACTCCGTTCACAGCAACGGGCCAAAATTCATTTCAGATTGCCTGCGGCAATGGAATTTTGGCTTGTATGTCTCGGGATTTTGGCATATACATGCCAAAACACCTCGCGGGATAGAGCCGTGTGAATAGTAACGTAAAAAGACCTTTATTTTACTGTTAAAATTCCTTTTGCTCATGGGTCATATTTTATCCCTTTTTACAGGCACCGTCAACAAAAACAGCTGCTGCATCCAGACAACTGAAATGAAATTTTAGGATTTACACAGATATGCAAAACTTTCTCGACTTTTTGCTTCGCGGCAAGTATAATTGGCTCATACCTGATACAAAAATATACAGAAACAGAGGTGATTCCCATATGAATCCAAAACAGATTTTAAAAAATGTACACTGCCTGTTGGACTGGAAGCAAAAATCACATTTTTATTTATTATGCTGATCATGATCCTGTCCTCCGTCTTAACGCAGCTCACTCCCAAGGCGATCGGCTGGCTGACAGACGATATTCTTTCCCAGGCTCAAATTCATTTTTCCGCAATTTTACCTATCCTGTTTTTTATTCTGATCGTCAATGTTGCCAATGAGATCATAAAAATTATAAGAAGAATCCTTGTGGAAGATATTGCAACAAAAACCGAGAAAAAGGCGCGGGGACTTGTGATCTCTTCCCTGCTGAAAGCACCTCTGGCATACTTTAAGGAACATATGACAGGAAATATCCATGGAAGATTAAACCGCTGTCTGGAGGCACTGTCAAACTGGAAAAGCTTATTTTTATGGACTTCGCTCCAGCCATCTTTAACAGTATCGCAGCCATTGTTGTGATCTTCACCACCCTTCCGGTGAAGCTTGCCGTTCTGATGCTCCTTGTTGTCCCCATTGGAATTGCAATTGTTTTCCGGCAAATTCATACACAAAAGGGAATCCGGGTAGAACTTCTGGAATCAAAAGCACAAATGGACGGAGCTATTGTTGAACTTTTAAACGGCATAGAAGTAATCCGGATCACAGACAGCAATGCCTTAGAGGAAAAAGATTTACAGATAAATCAGAATATTTAAGAAGCAAAGAAATGAGACATCATTTACAAATGGCAAAATATGACTGTCTCAAATTTATCAATGAAATATTTTTTACAGTTCTGATGATCGGTATCTCCGCCTGGCTGGCTGCTCAGGCAAAATCAGTGTGGGAGCTGTTCTCACCTCCTACCTGTGTTTTTCTCAACTTATCAGACCTCTGGAGGAGCTTCACAGAATTCTGGACGAGCTTTCCGAAAGTCTGATCCTGGCAGAAGACTTTTTTAAAATGGCAGATATTCCTCATGATTTTTCCTATGATGCAATTTCAGGTGTACCCTCTCAGAAAAACTCCGGCCCTTATATGATAGATATCCGCAATCTGAATTTTTCCTATAATAACGAAAAAAACATTATAAAAAATCTGGATCTGAGTATTGAAAAAGGCTCTTTCTGGGGAATTGCAGGCCCCAGCGGCTGTGGAAAATCCTCTCTGATAAAAGCAGTCTGTAAGCTGGAAAAATGCAGTGGTTCTGTTTTTATCAACAATATGGACATTCTCTCTTTATCAAGAAAGGATTTGTCCCGGATCATAGCTCTGGTTCCTCAAAATCCATTTTTAATTGCCGGAACTATACTGGAAAATATCTGCTATGGCCTGGAACAGCAGCCTTCTGACAAAGAAGTAAAAGAAGCCCTCACAAAAGCCAATCTCTATGATTTTGTCAACAGTCTGCCGGAAGGAATTCACACAAAGATCAGCGAGGGAGGCAATAATTTATCCGGCGGCCAGAGACAGCGAATCGCCATTGCCGTATTTTTTTACGGAAGCCGGAAATTCTGATTTTGGATGAGGCCACCTCAGCTCTGGACAATACCTCTGAGCGTTTTATACAAAATGAAATCGAACAGCTGAAAAAAGAAAACAACATGACTATCATTTCTATTGCCCACAGGCTTACCACCCTGAAAAACTGCGACAATATTATTGTTATGGATCATGGACAGGTGGTACAGTCCGGCAAATACCAGGAGCTCATAAGCCAGGAGGGTATTTTCAGTGATATGTATTACGGAAAATTAAAATAGCCAAAAAAATGCACTATTCTCTCTTTCGCAGAGTAATGGTGCATTTTTATTTTATCTGCTGTACACAAGATTCCCGGTACGCATATCATAACATATAGCATTTTCAGATTTCATCTGAACTGCTGCAGTTATAGATATGGAGGTAATTTCATGAAACCACTTCTGGAAGTAAGAGATGTTTCTCTTTCCTACCATACGCCTTCCGGGGAAACTGCCGCCCTTTCTCATATATCCTTTGATCTGATGCCGGGAGAATTTCTCGCTGTTGTAGGGCCTTCCGGCTGCGGAAAATCCACTCTGCTCAATGTGATCTGCGGGCTTCTGGCTCCTGAGCAGGGTTCTGTTCTTATGAACGGCACATCGGTTTCCCGCGGTGATCCCCGTATGGGCTACATGCTTCAGAAGGATCACCTTCTGGAATGGCGGACCATTTACAAAAATGTACTCCTGGGACTGGAAGTACGCCGGGAGCTTACCCCTGAGAAGCTGTCCTATATTGAAAAAATGCTTCACACCTACGGTTTGGACAAATTCCGTTCTGCCCGTCCCTCTCAGTTATCCGGTGGAATGCGCCAGAGGGCAGCCCTGATACGTACCCTTGCGCTGAAGCCGGAGCTTCTGCTTCTTGACGAGCCGTTTTCTGCCCTGGATTATCAGACACGGCTGAATGTCAGTGATGATATCGGCAAAATCCTGAAAAAAGAAAACAAGCCCGCCATACTGGTAACTCACGACATTTCAGAAGCGATCAGTATGGCAGACCGGGTGATTATTCTGACAAAACGCCCTGCATCTGTGGCAAAAATTGTTTCCATTCATCTTGATATAGAAAACCGCACGCCTCTTTCCTCGCGAAATGCGCCGGATTTCAAATCTTATTTTAATCTGATCTGGAAGGAGCTGAACCAATATGCCTGACCTTTCCTCTGCCCAGACAAAATATCTGTCCCGGCTGAAACGGGAAAAATATTTTGTCAATATTTCCAGACTGGTTCTCTTCGCAGGCTTTCTGGCTCTGTGGGAAGTCTCTGCCCGTATCGGCTGGATCGACTCTTTTATTTTCAGCAGTCCTTCTGCCATAGGGTTAAATTTCCTTGACATGTGCAGAAACCAGTCTCTTTTTACTCATATCGGAATCACTCTTACTGAGACGCTATTAAGCTTCTTTTTTGTAGTGATCCTTGGAATCGGAACTGCAGTGCTTCTGTGGATGTTTCCAAAGCTTGCAAAAATTCTGGAGCCCTATCTTGTGGTACTGAACAGCCTGCCGAAATCCGCCCTTGCGCCCCTTCTGATCGTATGGCTTGGCGCAAATGTAAGAACTATCATCGTTGCAGGTATGTCTGTGGCGATTTTCGGATCAGTGATCAATCTTTATACAGGCTTTCAGGATGCAGACCCTGATAAACGAAAGCTGATTGCCACCCTTGGAGGAAACAAAAAGGATGAGCTGACAAAAATTGTCCTTCCCTCCTCCGTGCCTTTGATCCTGAGCATCATGAAGGTTAATATCGGTCTTTGTCTTGTAGGTGTCATCATCGGTGAATTTATCGGAGCCAGACAGGGGCTTGGCTATCTGATTATTTATTCCAGCCAGACCTTTAAGCTTACTACTGTTCTGATGGCGATTCTTGTGCTGTGTATCATTGCAATGGGGCTTTACAGCATCCTGAATCTGATCGAGAAACGATATACGAAACAAAGATAGCAAAAAACTGATCCTGCAAATAAAAAATGCTCCGCAAAGATGCCGCCAGATACATTTGGAATATGACTGCCTGTGGCAGTCTGCATCTGGCGCGCAAAGCGGAGCAAATCTCTTAAGTTTTCTTATATCAACGTGATTTTACCTGGTTCCACAGCTCCCCATAGGTCTGGTCTGCCTCAGTTCCAAGATACTGGAAGGTTTCCAGGTTATCATATTTGGAAAGATCCGGGAAAGCGATCTCGCTGTTTCGGATCGCTTCATCCTCGATCAGTTTCCGGGCTTCGCTATTCGGTGTTGAGTATGTAATATACTCAAAATTCATCAGGGCAATCTCCGGTCTGCAAAGGAAGTTAATAAATTTCTCTGCATTCTCCTTATTCTCGGCGTTTTTGGGGATCACCCAGGAATCGATCCAGATATTGCTTCCTTCTTCCGGGATCACATATTCCAGATCAGGATTTTCCATCTGCGTATAAATAGCCTCTCCGGAATAGATCACTCCGATAGCAGCCTCGTTTCCGATCATCTTATCGCGAACCTGATCGATCACATAAGCCTGCACCAGTGGTTTCTGTTTGATCAGAAGATCTCTTGCCTCAGTCAGCTCATCCAGATCTGTGGAATTCAGAGAATATCCCAGATACTTCAGAGTCACCCCAAAGGCATCTCTCACAGAATCCTGCATAAGGATATTGTCCTTATATTTTTCATCCCACAGAACAGACCAGCTTGTTATAGGTTCATCCACCATGGTTTTGTTGTAAAGAATACCAACGGTTCCCCAGCAGTATGGGACAGAATATTTGTTTTCCGGGTCAAACTGTCTGGACTGCTCCATATAATCCTTTCCAATATTCTTCACATTTGGAATATTGTCAAAATTGATTTCTGCAAGAAGATTGTTTTCTATCATTCTCTGGATCATGTAATCACTTGGACAGATCACATCGTAGGCAATGGCGCCGGAGCTGATCTTTGGATAAAGAATCTCGTTTGTCTCGAATTCCTCATACACGACATCAATTCCCGTCTCTTGCTCAAACAAGGTAAGAACCTCAGGATCAAGATATTCTCCCCAGTTGTAAACAACCACTTTTTCGGAATTCATCATATTGCTTTCCTGTGCGTAATAAAAGCCGCCGAACACAAAAACTGCGCAGATCACTGCCGGGATCACACGGCGGAACAGTACTTTCTTTACCTTTGACGGCTTTTTCACCCGCTTCTTTCTGGTTTCTTCTTTTTCCTTTGGAGAATAATTGATCAGGATCAGAAGCACAAGGACTGTCACAAACATAATGGTGGACAGCGCATAAATTTCCGGCTTGATCCCTTTTCGCACCTCTGTGTAAATTTTTGTGGAGAGGGTATCGATTCCCGGTCCTTTTGTAAAGTGCGTGATCACAAAATCATCCAGAGACATGGTAAATGCCAGCATAAATCCGGAAAGCACTCCGGGTACAATATCCGGAAATACCACCTTAAAAAAAGCATTCAGAGGTGATGCTCCCAGATCCAGAGCCGCCTCATATACATGGCGGTTTGTCTGTTTCAGCTTGGGCGCCACACTGAGGATCACATACGGAATATTAAAGGTAATATGAGCGATCAGGATCGTGCCGAAGCCCAAAGTCATACGACAGGCAATAAAAAGCAGCATCAGGGACACGCCCATCACAATTTCTGCATTCATCATGGGAATATTCGTCACTCCCATATAAAGGGTGCGCCATCTGTTTTTCATTCCCTGAATGGCAATGGCCGCCGCAGTTCCTATAACGGTTGCCGCTGCCGCAGAAAGAAAGGCAATGATCAGCGTGGTATAAAACGCGCTCATGATCTGTTCATTCTGAAACAGTTCCTTATACCATTTCAGGGTGAATCCGCCCCATTTTGACCTTGTTTTTGACTGATTAAAGGACAGGACTATCAAGGTGACAATAGGAGCGTAAAGTATTATAAAAATCAGAGCCAGATACAGCTTCTGCAAAGATTTTTTTTATCAAAATGCCGTACCTCCTTCTCCTTTGTCATATTTTGCCACCAGAGCCATGCTGGCAATAATAAATACCATCAGCACCAGGGAAAGTCCGCTTCCCACATGCCAGTTGCTGTTCTGTTTAAAGGACTGCTCGATCACATTTCCGATAAGAAGGAGCTTTCCTCCTCCGAGAAGATCAGAGATCACAAAAGTTGTCAGCGCCGGCACAAACACCATGGTGATTCCGCTGATCACCCCCGGAATGCTTAAAGGAAAGGTTACTTTTACAAAAGTCTGCACCGGATTTGCCCCCAGATCTCTTGCTGCATTCAGCACATTGGAATCAATTTTGATCAGTACATTGTAAATGGGCAGCACCATAAAAGGCAGGAAATTATACACCATTCCAAGAACAATGGCATAAGGAGTATTGATGATCTCCAGAGCCGGCAGATGAAAAAGGCTCAGAATACTGTTTATGACACCGTTCTTTTCCAGAAGGGTCTGCCAGGCCATTGTCCTTAAAAGAAAATTCATCCACATGGGCAGAATAAAAATCAATACAATAAAGCTTGTCTGGCTGACCTGCTTCTGGCTTAATATCATTGCCAGAGGATAAGCCATCACCAGGCACACCAGAGTGCTTATCAGGGATAAAAGCACGGAAATCCCCAGAGCCTTCAGATTTTCCGGCGTTGTGATCTGCGCCAGATTGGCAAAGGTAAAGCCTCCCTCATCTGTAGTAAACGCATAATAAACAATCACCAGAAGAGGGATCACAACAAAGGACACAGACCAGAAAAGATACGGTCCTGCCAGAAGACGTTTATTCTTCAATGTTTACCGCCTCCTCATCCTCAGATTCCGGTTTTTTCATAGTCTGGATATCAAAAGGATCTACATGAATGCTAACCTCTGTTCCCACAGGAAACATATCGGTGCTGTGAACCAGCCATTCATAATTATTTGCCATGACTTCCATCTCGTAATGAACACCCTTAAAGATCAGATGTGTCACAACTCCGTCCATGCTTCCCTGTCCGGGTTTGAGAAGATCAATATCCTCCGGCCGGATTACCACATCAACCGGCTTATTCTGTCCGAATCCCTCGTCTACACAGGCAAAATTCACACCCAGGATCTTAACCAGACGGTCTTCCACCATGGTGGCAGGAATGATGTTGCTCTCTCCGATGAAATCCGCAACAAAAGCATTTTCCGGTTCATTGTATATTTTTTCCGGCGTTCCGATCTGCTGGATATATCCCTGATTCATAACTACAATGGTATCAGACATGGTAAGAGCCTCTTCCTGATCGTGAGTTACATACAAAAAGGTAATGCCCAGCTCATTTTTCAGGCGGATCAGCTCATACTGCATATCCTGGCGCAGCTTCAGATCAAGGGCTCCCAGAGGCTCGTCCAGAAGAAGGACTTTTGGCTCATTTACGATTGCCCGGGCAATGGCGATCCTCTGCTGCTGTCCGCCGCTTAAAGAATCCGGCATACGGTTTTCGAAGCCGTCCAGATTTACCAGTTTTAATGCGTATTTTATTTTATCGTGAATATACTGCTTACTTTTATTTTTGATCTTCAGTCCAAAAGCAATGTTATCCGCAATCGTCATATGGGTAAAAAGCGCATATTTCTGAAATACCGTGTTCAGCTGTCTTTTATTTGGCGGCAGATCCGTAATATCCTTTCCGTCAAAGATCACACGGCCGGCATCCGGTGTTTCAAAGCCTCCCAGAATACGGAGTGTGGTTGTTTTTCCGCAGCCGCTGGGTCCCAGAAGTGTCAGGAATTCATTTTCTCTTATGTAAAGATTAAAATCATCCAGAACGGTCTGCATCCCATACGCCTTTGAGATATTCATAAAATCAATCAGTTTATTACTCATGACCATTCCTCCCTAAAAAATCCCCCTGTTTTTATACAGGGCAACTCTACCTGTATATCACAAAATCAGGGGGATTTCAATAACTTTTATACGATTTTTAAAATTAACAGAAATTCAGCGCTTTTATCCCTTACGGATGCAGCCAGCTGCTGTCAAGCCTGGCAAGAAGTCTTGCATTGTGATAAGCCATTTTAATGGTCAGGCATGTCCTGCCCAGATATTTTTTTCCGTCTGAGGTTTTTACACAGGCAAGAGCCAGATCTGCCTTTCCCGGATTCTGCAGACAGACAGGGATCAGAAGCTGGATCCATGATTGTAATACTGGGGCACTGCGGTGCGGTAATCAGCCTCCAACATATGTCTGGTCTGGCGCAGGGCTCCGTCAAAAAGCTGTACCTTCATCCTGCTTGTCCTGACATTTTCCGGAAGTCTCTGAATATTTTCCTCATCTCCAAAAATATGCTCATACTGAGGGATGATCTCCAAACGGGAATCAAACACAAGATCCGCAGGATTTTTTACATATTCCGCCCTCTCCGGAAGACTGACGATTCCTGATTTTAATAAATAATACTCTGTGTAAAATCCTTCCAGAAACCACTTCTGCCGGTCCGGAACCAGATTTTTCACAAAAAACGCGTACACAGGCTGATAATAATAATTAAAAAGTCCTGTATTAAAAATCGCATAGCTGTCTTCTTCCAGTACCTTTCCCTCTTCATACACCCTCTGGAAGGTATGCTCCAGATAGCCTTTCAGGATTCCTCTGTCCTCATTCTCGCCAAAGCTCCACTTTTCGGGAACCATTCTGGAAAGATTCTGAATGTGCCGGTTATAATTTCCGCAGTAGGTAAAATCAAATAAATTCATAGCACTCTCCCGCCTCCTTATTTTTCTGTGCAAAAAGGCTTTATTATATTGTATTTTGATTTTTTCCGGACAGAACGTTTTTCTATGTTTTTGTAGTCATCTGTTCCTGAAAATGCTATAATGACACCTGAAACTGATAACGATTTTGTTATCAGAGACATAAGCACCTTTTCGCAGGATATGCGGAGCTTGCACACAGGCTGCTTATAAAATAAAGCTTACAGAGGAGGCAGCTATTATGACAAAACAGGAATTTCAGAAATTAACAGAAAACCTTCTTTTTCTTGACGGAGCCACCGGTTCCAATCTTATGGCCCAGGGAATGCCCCGGGGCATCTGCACAGAACGTTGGGTGATCGAGCACAGGGATGTGATCCAGAAGCTTCAGAAATCTTATATAGAAGCAGGAAGCCGGATCATTTATGCCCCCACCTTCGGAGGGAACCGGCTGAGCCTGAAGCAGCACGGACTGGAAAATAAAATTCAGGAGATCAACAGTACTCTGGTTTCCTACTCCAGAGAAATTGCGGGAAACAAAGCCTTTGTGGCAGGAGACATTACCACCTCCGGCCAGTTTGTTACTGCTGACGGCGAATATACCTATGAAGATGCCTTTGAAATGTATAAAGAACAGATCACAATTCTGAAAAACGCAGGAGTGGATCTGATCGCAGCAGAAACCATGATCAATATTGAGGAAACTCTGGCCGCTGTGGATGCCGCCAATTCCGTCTGCGATCTTCCCGTTATGTGTACGGTTACGGTAGAAGCTGACGGAAGTATTTTCAGCGGTGGAAATGCCGTAGAAGCGCTGTTGCCTTTGAGAGCGCAGGAGCCGCGGCTGTTGGGATCAACTGTTCTGTAGGACCGGATCAGCTTGTATCTGTCATCCGGAATATCCGGGAAGCCGTTTCCATTCCGGTTATTGCCAAGCCCAACGCCGGAATGCCTGTTATTGACGATCAGGGAAATGCGGTATACAGCATGAACCCGGCGGACTTTGCAAAACATATGCAGGTTCTTGTGGAAAACGGCGCAGGGATCATCGGAGGCTGCTGCGGAACCACTCCGGATTCATACGGGAAATGAAAAAACTTCTGGGATAATTTTTTTCACTTTACTTTTATTGCCTTTTCCGGGCACATTTCCTGGCAGCAGAAACACCGGATACATTTTTTATAATTATAAACCGGAGGATGGTCTTTTCCGTTTTTAAAATCCACTGCTTTTCCGGTACCGGACAGCTGTTCACACAGATTCCGCAGCGGATGCATCTGGATCCCTCAATATACGGCTTTTTCTGGAAAAGATTCAAAGCCTTTGCCATTTTTTCCCAGATTCCATATTTTATTATTCTTCTGTCTACATTAAATTCCGGATTTCCGTATTTTTACAGCTTCTGCCATGGAGAGTTCTCCTTCCGGGGTCAGAAGCTGTATTTCCTCTTCTTTCCAGGTTCCAAGTCCCATCTTCTCTCCATGATAACAGGTGGGAACCATCTGAGGCTTCAGATGCACCAGACGGCAGAATACACTGTCCAGAGCCACCGGATCTGTGGACATCAGCATAACCTTCATATCAACAGGATCTCCTGAGCCCGGGCCGTTTCCCTCCATGGCTGTAATACCGTCCATAATATAAAGTCTGGGATTTACGCACTGGTTCAGATCGATCAGCATTCTGGCAAAACTGTCTGCACTTGGAAAAAGGGTATGTCCTTTTGCTTTATGAAGGCCGTAAATAAATCCATAGCTGTTCTTCACCGCCCCTGTGATCCGCTCCAGCGCATGGGTTTTCATTTTGCACAGAGAGATCACGCAGTTGATTTCCAGAAGCTCTTTGCCAAGAATAAACTCTTTTGCCTGAACGCCTTCCTCATAGGGAGTCCGGATGCCTTCCGAAAAGTCAACGGCCGGGATGCCAAGTTCCTGAAGATACGTGTCCATTCCTGTTCCGGCAATGACTTTTGTGGTATTTCCATGTCCGCAGGAATCTGCCAGAATCACTCTTTCATATCCCTCTTCTTTTAAAAGTTTCCCGAACATTCCCACCACTGCAGGATGAGTGATCACTGCCTTTTCTACCTCTGCCCGCTTCAGAAGGTTGGGCTTTAAAAGAATTTTTTCGTCTTTTGAGATAAGGGCTTCCAGTCCGCCCAGAAGCTTTAATCCCTTTTTTAAACTATCATAAACAAGTTCTTCCCTGTAGGAATTACAGGGAAGAAGAATTACTTTACTTTTATTTTTCATGAGCTGCCTTTCTTTCTTAAATGCTGCGTTCTGTCTCCAAAGCCTCACCGACGCTTAAATCGGTGTCTCTGAGAGCCTTTCTTACCGGAAGGATACAGGCAGGAACTACGGACAGGAAATCCACTCCCATTCGGAGAAAGGTTTCTGTCAGCTCTGTATCAGCGGCAATTTCACCGCAGATCCTGCTTTTTTTCCTTCTGCGTGCGCAGCCTCCACCACCATGCGGATCATTCGCAGAATGGCAGGATGATGATCGTCATATTTATTTTTCAAAAGGGGATTCTGCCTGTCCATAGCCAGTGTATACTGAGTAAGGTCATTTGTGCCAATACTTAAAAAATCCACTCTTTTTGCCAGCTCACGGCTGATCATCACTGCAGCCGGAGTTTCGATCATTATGCTTGTCTGAATATCGCGGAAGGGAATTTCTTTTTCTTTCAATCCTTCCTTTACCTCACCAATGATCTCCTCAATTTCATCCATTTCAGCCTCTGAGGAAACCATGGGATACATTATGGCAAGATTCCCGTAGGCGCTGGCCCGGTAGATGGCGCGAAGCTGCGCCTTAAACATACGTTTCCGGTCCAGACAGAGGCGGATTCCCCGATTTCCCATAATGGGATTTGTCTCTTCCGGAATGTCCAGATAGGAGGCCTGTTTGTCCGCTCCCAGATCAGAGGTACGGATTACTGTAAGACGGTCTCCCATAGTTTCTGCAAGCTGTTTATATGCCCGGAAAAGCTCGTTTTCTCTCGGATAATTTTCTCTTCCCAGATATTGAAACTCACTGCGGAGAAGCCCGATTCCTGCCGCACCGTAAAAGAGCACATTGTTCAGATCGCTCATATTTCCGATATTGGCATAAAGCCCGATCTTTTTTCCGTCTGCTGTTTCATCTGTCTGGTTTTTCAGCTTCAGAAGCTCTTCTTTTTCCTTTTTATCCGCCTCCAGACGGATCCGGTATTCTCTCTTGATCTCCGCATCCGGGTTCAGATACAGAGTCCCTGTATAACCGTCCACAATGGCTGTCTGGCCGTCCCACTCATCATCTGCTTCTATATCCACAAGAGCAGGGATTTCCATAGTCTTTGTCATAATAGAAGTATGAGATACTGCTGAACCGTGATGCATGACAACTGCCAGAAGCTTTTGCTTGTCCATTTCCATGATCTCTGTAGGCGCAAGAGATTCTGCCACCACGATCACCGGCTCGTCACCCAGCTGATCCGGGTGCAGGAGCCTCCCAGAATACGGATCAGCCGCGCAGAAATTTCCTGAATATCCTGGATGCGCCGGCGCACCACAGGCTCCTCCAGATTCCGGAAGGTTTCTGTCAGCTCATCCCTGTTTGTCATGATCGCATATGCTGCGTTTACCTTCTCCAGCGAAATGCAGCTTTCAATTGCTTTCTGATAGCTTTCTGATTCCAGAAGTCTGATCTGTCCCAGAAAAAACTTTGCCTCCTGTTCATTCAAACTTCTGTTTTTTTCATAAAGTTCTTCCAGTTCTTTAACAGCCTGCAGTCTGGCTGTATGAAATTCCTGGATTTCTTTTTTTATGTTGCTTACCAGACACTGCCGTATCTGGTATTCACCTCTGCTGTAATACAGTATTTTACCGATGGCAATTCCGGAAAAGGTCGCTGTCCCTTTGTAGATTTCCATCTTGTACCCCCTTATTTCCGTCAGTCGCAGGCTGCCTTGAATTCTGTCCAGTTTTTGCTGTACTGCTCTTCTGCCTCTGCACTTACATTCTGTACAATATCGCCTTTTTTCACTGAATCCGGCACTACCAGATCCGGATTTACCAGCTCGTCTGCCGCTTTATTTGTGCTGTAGTAGCCGATAAAATCTGTACACTGTGCTGCGATCTCCGGCTGAAGGATATAGTCCATAAACTGGTATGCAGCCTCCTTATTTGGAGCCTCGCTTGGAATGAACATTCCCATAATTCCGAATCCCAGACCTTCTTCCGGATAAACCACTTCAAGCTCCGGATATTCTGCAAGAGCAGCCGTTACCTGTGAAGTATAAAGAAAGCCCACACTTGCCTCTCCGTTCAGAAGCGCATTCTGTGTGTTGTCATCCTGGATCAGACGCACGTTGGGAGCCAGCTCCAGAAGCTTTTCTCCGGTTTCTTTGATGGAATCTACATCTTCTTCATTCATGCTCTTTCCAAGCATCAGATTGGTGATTCCATTGATCACACGGTAGTTGGCAACCAGGGCAATGCTGTCTTCCAGAGACGGATCCCAGAGATCTGCATATCCCTTAATATCAATGTCAACCATTTCCGGATCATACACGATCAGGGGGATTCCTGCACCATAAGGAACCGTATATGCATCCTCCGGGTCATAAAACTGGCCCTGATAAAGAGGGTTGATATTTTCAAAGCCGGACAGCTTTGATTTATCCAGCTTTTCTGCCAGCCTTCCTGGATCACATTTTCCAGAATGTAATCGTCCGCAATTACAATGTCATAATCTCCGCCCTTTGCCATGGAAAGCTTTTCCAGCATGGTTTCGTCTGTGTCAAAGTTGGAATATATGATCTTTACGCCTGTTTCTTTTTCAAATCCGTCCAGTACCTCCTGGGGGAACATATTTTCCCAGGTAAACAGTACCAGCTCCTTATCAGAATCTGCGCTGACCGGAACCGCTGCCGCAGTTACTGTCAGAGCTACACATAACGCCATTACAAATGATTTTTTCATGTTGTCCTCCTCTATCTGTTATTTTAATCTGTACTATTTTAGTATAACCTATTTTTGTTTTGTTGAAAAGAGTCTGTTTTTCCCTTTTACCAGTCTGGTGATCAGCGTATACACCAGAAGCACTGCCAGAGTAAATGCAAGCATCAGGGTACAGAGTGCATTGATCTCAGGCGTCACTCCTGTTTTCAGCTGTGTGTAAACCTTTACGGGCAGGGTGGAGATCCGGGGTCCGTTTACAAAAATACTGATCACCACATCATCCATGGACATGGCAAATGCCAGAAGAGAGCCTGACATAACTGCCGGCATAATAAGAGGCAGCGTAATATCCCAGAAAGCCCGGAAGCTTCCTGCGCCAAGATCACGGGCCGCCTCTTCCAGAGACGGATCCATTCCTGCAAGTCTTGCTTTTACCTCCATCAGAATATAGGGAACACAGAAAACCGTGTGGCCCAGAAGAAGAGTCAGCATTCCGAACGGCATATCCAGAAGATAAAAGAATGCCATCAGTACCATTCCCAGAATGATCTCCGGGATCATCAGCGAAGAATGGATATATATTCCAGAGCCCCTTTTGTTTTCCAGTGTATTCTGGAAAGTCCCACTGCTCCCAGAGTTCCGATCACCGCGGAAACAAGACAGCTTGCTGCGCCCAGTACCAGACTGTTTCCCAGAGCCTCGATCATGGCTCTGTCATTTAAAAGCTCCTGATACCATTTAAGGGAAAATCCCGTAAACCGCACAGGAAGCCTGGACTCGTTAAAGGAAAAAATAATCACCACTGCCACCGGCAGATACATCAGAAAAAACACAATTCCAAGATACAGCCCGGAGAGCTTCGTATTTTTTTTCATCCGATTCCCTCCAATTCTTTTACATTTGTTATTTTACGGTAAAGACCGATCATCAGTGAGGTAAGGATCATCAGCACCACTGCAAGAGCTGCCGCAAAGGGCCAGTTATTTCCCCTTGTCATCTGCTCCTGGATCAGACTTCCTACCAGAACGATCTTATTTCCTCCCAGGATGTCCGCTATAAAGAACAGTCCCATAGACGGAATAAAGGTAAGGATTACTCCTGACAGAAGTCCCGGAAGGGTCAGCTTAAAGGAAACGGTCCAGAATGCCTTTATTTTTCCCGCCCCAAGGTCACGGGCTGCCTCCACAAGAGACCAGTCCAGCTTTTCCGCACTGGAATATACGGAAAGGATCATAAAGGGCAGAAGTACATAAACCATACCCACTACAATAGCCGGATAGCTGTACAGGATTTTCAGCGGCTTATCAATGATACCCAGCCCCTTTAAAATATAATTCAGCACACCCTTGTTCTGAAGGATGATGATCCATCCGTAAAGACGGATCAGGGAATTGATCCAGAAGGGCAGCATCAGAAGAAGCATGGCTCTTTTTTTCCAGGTATCAGACATTTTTGCCATAAAATACCCGAAAGGATATCCCACCAGACAGATGATCACCGTACTGGTCAGGGCAAGCTGAAAGGATTCCCGGAAGGTCTGAAGATAAACCGGGTCCAGAATTTTTCTGTAATTTTCCAGGGTCAGGTTCCACTCCACGGAGGTTCCGCTTCCCGGCTGGGCGAAGCTAAGAGCCACCATATAAATAAGAGGTCCTGCCACAAACACCAGCGTAAAAAAATACAGAGGCAGGATCATCCACACTGAGGTGGTTTTCTTTTTTGCTTTTGTTCCTTTCATCCTCAGGCCTCCCCGCCTTCCCGGACAGCATCCCGGTCTACAAGAACCGCATCCTCCGGCGCAAAGCACACGCTGACTGTCTGCCCCTGCTGCACTCTCGCATCTATGCCATAGCGGCTTGCCACAAGCTCTGTCCCGTCTGTAAGCTTCAGAACAACCCGAAGAAGTCCTCCTGCAAAGGTTTTTTCCGTTACCACTGCCGAAAGGCCGCAGGAACATTCCTCGTCAATTCTTATGTTTTCGCTCCGCACTGCCAGAGTCACTTTTTCTCCGGGCCGGATTGTCTCATTGTAAGAATCCGCCTGAATATGGCCTCCTGAAATATTAACAGCTACCTTTCCGTTTTCTGTGGCTCCTGCCACTCCTTTCAGGATATTCGCATTTCCCACAAAGGTTGCCACATAGCTTGTGCGGGGATGATTGTAGATTTCATCCGGAGTTCCGATCTGTTCAAAGGTTCCGTGATTCATTACCCGCGATCCGGTCGGACATGTTAATAGCCTCCTCCTGATCGTGAGTAATATAAATAAACGTAATGCCAAGCTTTTTCTGGAGCCGCTTTAATTCCACCTGCATGGCCCGTCTCAGCTGAAGGTCAAGAGCTCCCAGAGGCTCGTCAAGAAGAAGCACCCTCGGATTATTAATAAGGCTCTGGCAATGGCAACTCTTTGCTTCTGACCGCCTGAAAGCTCAGAGGGCTTTCTTTTTTCATAGCCGGGAAGCTGCACCAGCTCCAGCATTTCCTTTACTCTTCTGCGGATTTCAGTCCTGGGAACCTTTTTCAGCCTCAGACCGTAACCGATATTATCTGCCACATTCATATGAGGAAAAAGAGCATAGTTCTGAAATACCGTGTTTACATCCCGGTCCTCCGGATTCAGAGCAGTTACATCCTTTCCATCCAGAAACACCTGTCCCGCATCCGGCATTTCAAGTCCTGCAATAATACGCAGCGTTGTTGTCTTTCCACATCCGGAAGATCCCAGAAGGGTAATAAACTCACCTTTTTCAATAGCAAGACTGATGCCCTTTAAAACTTCCTCCTCATTTGAAAATCCTTTTCTGATATTTTTTAATTCCAAACACTTTTCTGTCATCTCTGTTTTTTATACTGCCTCCTTACTGTTTCTGTCCCGCACACATTTTCTGTCCGGGATGCTTTTATTTATATCGTTACTGTCTGCACCTCACTGTCCCGGAAGGTGTTCTGATATATATTCCAAAGTTCCGGGACATACGGGGCAAAATACCATCAACGAAAGCGATTTGAAATGCGTTTTGACCAGATTTCTGTGAACGGAGTGATCAGTAACTCTATATATTTACATTTGCTTTTCAATATACTCTATATATTGTTTTTTGTCAAAAACCGGAGTGAAATCATCCACGATCTTTTTTGCCTTCCGGGCATCGTTTCTCAAAAGCCGGTAAATGGTAAGCGCCATAAGCTTTGCCGGAAGAATATATGCCTTTTCTTCATCTGTGATCCGGAAATCTTCTCCGTGAAGCCGGCCTTCAAAGCCCCGGAAGGTAAAATTTACTACCGGAAACAGCTGGGTAAGATCTCCCATATCCGTACATGCATTGTTAAAATCTCCCGGCTTCACAGTACGAAAAGAAACTCCCAACGCCTCTGCCGCCTGAACCAGCGCCGGATCCGCCTCCCTTGGACGGACAGGCATGTAGCCGGGAATCCTTTCTCTTTCAATTTTTCCACCGAAAGCATAGGCAGCTCCGTCATAGGCCCGGTCGATCATCTCCTGTACTTCCTGAATCCGTTCCAGAGAAGATGCTCTGATCTTTGTTTCCACAACCGCCTCATCCGGCACACTGTTTACCACATCTCCGGCTTTTCGGATTACATTGTGAAGCCGCACATGATCCTCCTCCCGGAAGTTTTCCCGCATCAGTCCCATCATCTGAATGGCGCTTGAGGCAATACTTAGCGCGTTGACGCCATTCCAGGGATCAATGGCTGCATGGGCTGCTTTTCCCCGGACGGTCACTCGTTCTGCTGTAAAACCATTGCAGGCAGGATTCCCCAGATAAAAGTCCTCTTCAACCGGAACCATATGTACATGAGTCGTCATCACAAGATCTGTATTGTCAAACTCTCCTCTTCGGATCATTTCACTTTTGCCGGAACCGAAACAGATTCCCTGTTTCCGAAGGGCTGTTCTTTTATCTGCATCAATGTATTCTTCTGCAGGCACAGCCAAAAAAGTCAGAGAGCCTGTAATCTGTTTTCTGATCTCAGGATCTGCAAAAACCATTGCCGCCCCGGCCAGCACAGCCATCTGAGCATGGTGGCCGCAGGCGTGGGCTGTGCCGTTCTGCGCATCTGCCATCGGGTGAGCTTTGCATCCAATGGCATCCATCTCCCCGATCACTGAAATATTCGGAAACTTTCCCGTACTTTTTCCTGCAACGTTTTTTCCTGCTCCGGATATCCGTTCCAGACCTCCGTCCTGGCTGTTCCAGCGCCCCGGACTCCGGTCAGGGCAATTCCCTCCTGAACCTCATATCCATATTTTTTCAGAAGCTCTGCTGTTTTTTTCGCTGTTCGTACTTCCTGAAAGCCAGGCTCCGGATGCCCTTCAATATCCCTGGCAAAATCCAGAATCTCCTGTCTGTGCTCTTCTATAAGATCAATGATCCGCTGTTCTGTTTCATCCATAACGCTTCTCCTCATAAATAAGTATATCGCCAATAAAAAGGATGGGGGTTCGCTTATCCTTTCTGTCAGTTTATACATGATCTGAAACATCTTACTGATATTTAATCATACCATAATCTCTGTCTATTGCAAGTGTCAGCAAAACCAAAATCCATTTGCAAAAGCAACATTTCCGTTTTCCTGAACAACCTTCCTGCTCCTGGTTTTTCCTGTAAAAACAAAAAACTGTTCTCTCATTTTCTGAAAGAACAGTCATTTTATTTGGATCGTATATATCACTTACTGATATCTGTATCATAAAAGCTGGAAATGAGACTCGAACTCACGACCCCTTCATTACGAGTGAAGTGCTCTACCGACTGAGCTATTCCAGCCTGTGACAACGGAAATCAAAGATTTTCCTTTATTTCCGCATGTTATAAGGGTTTTTAGCAGATTTTCCAACTGGTTAAGTATTACTTCGCTGTACCTTATAATACCATCTAATGTTATTCTAACTATGGTAATTTCTTTCCTGCTTTTACCCTATTTACTTTTACCATAGTTTTCATTATAGTTATGGTAAAAGTACAACGTGTTCTCCAAACACATTTATTATCTTAATGCACAAATATAAGATTGTCAAGTAAAATTAAAAAACTAATCAGCTATTGCGAACATACGTTTTGGATGGTTGGAGGTATGATGCAATGGCAAGTCGAAGAAAAAATGGAGAAGGTTCATGGGGAACCAAAACAATTAATGGAATCAAATATAAATTCTACAAAGATGTAAACGGTAACTATTTCTACGGAAAACCAATGCAGAAATCAACGCCAAAAAGGATGCTTATTGCGAAAAGTATAAAGATGCTAAGAAAAGTCTTAAAAACAAACTATTGTAGACAAAAGCAAAGAAGTAAGATCTCAGACTTTCAGCGGTGGAATACTTAAATGGCTCAAAAAGGAAAAATTTTCGGAAGTAAAAAGATCTACTTATGATGGATACGAAGATTGTATTATGGGGGAAAGTATAAGATATGATGGTTATAGATTGGCTGATAAGCGCACATGAGCCTGTAAAAAAATCTCTGTAAATTAAACACTATAAAGGTCTTCTATGATAAAATATATTAAATCATAGGAGGCCTTTTATTATGGCAAACAGAAAAAAGAAGTTTACAAACCAAAACCGATGACAGAAGGAAAAAGAAATCTTATTCAGGGACTACTCCAGGAATACGATATCCAATCAGCTGAGGATATTCAGGAGGCACTTAAAGATCTGCTTTCCGGAGCCCTTCAAGATATGCTTGAAACAGAAATGGACAATCATCTTGGATACGATCGTTATGAAAGATCTGGTGAGCCTAATTACCGTAATGGAACAAAGTCTAAAACTGTTCGTAGTAAATACGGTGAATTCGAAGTAGATGTACCTCAGGATCGCCAAAGTTCTTTTGAACCGCAAGTGCTCCCAAAACGTCAAAAGGATATTTCTGCGATTGATGATAAGATTATTGCAATGTATGCCAAGGGGATGACTACACGGCAGATTTCAGAAACCATAGAGGATGTTTATGGGTTTGAAGTCAGTGAAGGAATGGTATCCGGTATCACAGATAAGCTCCTTCCAAAAATCGAGGAATGGCAGAACCGTCCTTTGTCACCTGTGTATCCAATCGTTTTTATTGATGCTGTGCACTTCTCTGTACGGGATGATGGTGTGATCAGGAAGCTGGCTGCATTGTGGTACTTGGAATCAATGAAGATGGCATGAAAGAAGTCTTAAGCATTGTAGTGGGCGAAAATGAAAGCAGTTCAATATATCCAGCTTCTTCAAGCAAATGGAATCCCGGTACACCCACCATAGTAATTAAATTTTCCTTGAAAGTTGCATCTGCGTTGGGGCATTGTTCCTTTACATGCTCGTATACATGAAAGCAAACTGTGATTTCGCTTGTTCTATTTTAGCAAGTTTATCCTTGAGATAATCAATCTTTCCTTGAAAAGTCAAAGTTTTTTACGAATGTATTTCAAATAATTTGCGTTGCCCCAGATATCAGGTTCATCTACATTCCGCATATCAAAAACACCAATAACAGGCACATCCTGAAAAGTTGCAATTTGACATGGATTTAGCCGTCTTCCCTTTGAGTATTCTTGATCGAATACATCATGCTCCAGTGCATAAACTTTTCCGGTGTGATAATCAATCATTTCCATGTAAGCTTTGTGATCGGAAGAGTATTTCCATCCTAAAGTGCTGTCCTCTGCCATTTTGTAAAGGTGGTTTCTAAGTTCGATTGTTTTCATTGTTTTTTCATGATTTTGTTCTCCTTTCTGTGCCTGCTTTTACATTAATTTTGAGTATAAAAAAAGAACAAGATAAAACCTGTTCTTTTTGAAAACTTTTATAAATTTGCTTTTAATCCCAGTTAATCTCGTTATGAGAAATTGTCGGAGATGTATCTGCTTTTGCTTCTAATATTGCTTCTATTTCGTCCGGAAGTGTTTTGTCTCAGGAACAAAACGCACTAAAACTCTATAAATTGTATCAATGTCTTTTTCGGGGATCATATCAATCAAATATTTTATAGTCTCTCTACTCATTTTTCCTCCTATAATTTTCTATATACTTGACCTCTGGGCTTTATATCGTTAATAGTTACAATACAAATTTATTGCCCTTATTATAAAAATAAATAGTCGGTTGTATGAAATTTATAATCGTTCAAATAATATCACATGAAATATAAAATTATATCAGGTGATGTTATGAAGATAGAACGAGATGAACGACAATTTAAATAGAAACTTATAAACAAGACTGGCACGAAGGTTTATTTTTCATGCCCAAATATAAGTATAGAACTTAAAAATGTAAAAAAGGCTCCAAACGCAGTAACGGGGCGAGATTCCTAAGAATCCCACCCCAAAACTTGACATAGAGCCCAAAAAGCAGGACATTTTTCATGTCCTGCCTGATATGTATCCTTATTCTGTTGGTTCCTCGGATGGAGCAATCAGAAGTGAATCGTCGATTACAATGTCTTCTGATGGTTTTAATAATTCTGTCAAAAATTCAGTGCCTTAAAATATTTTCTCTCCAAAAGATCAAGCCCTCATAGCCTGTTTTTCTCTGTAATGGGTCAGCAGATCTTCTTCATTAAAATTTTCGGAGCTGTCGGAATCATCACTGTCATATAAACGCCAGACGGCTACATTATCCATAAACCAAGTCTGCCTTTTCAAAGTATTGACTATTTTCCCAAACAGGCTGAAATCCCTTGCCCGTCCACAATCACGATATACTAACGCACCAGAACCATCCTCAATATGAGAAAGTCCCACTGTAAGGAATGTGTTATTGATTGTACTGTAAATACCGTCCAAATGGTATTTTTTCTCTGTCGTTATCTTATCATCATCATGCGGATCATCATTTTTAACATGAAAGCGGTCTCCTTGCCTTTTTTATTATATCATCAGAAAACAGGGGCTACAATCTTGAAAGTCCAAATTTTTCGCCACCTTCTTTTTTCAAGGCCGTCAGGCTTTTTGGATGTTTTTTTTGCTGTTGATCTTTTACGGGCAGCCGGCTTTTTCAGCGGCTTCTTTTCTGCTTTTTCTGCCAGTGTACAGGACAGCACTACGGCTCCAAAAGCCGGAATCCGTATCTTCAGAGAATTTTCTCTCTCATCACATTCCTCTGCCTTACTGGATTTTGCCCTTGGATTTCCGGCACCCATACCTCCGTATTCTTTTCGGTCGCTGTTAAAGATTTCTTTGTATTTACCCTTAAAAGGAACGCCGATCTGGTAGTTTCATAGGGTACTGCCGCAAAATTCACCACCGCTACAAGGGTTTCTTCCGGTTTTTCTGTTTTCCTCATAAAGGTCAGTACATTTTCTTCATACTTCATCAGCTGGATCCATTCAAAACCTTCATATTCATGGTCTTTCTGCCACAGCGCGGGATGAGAACAGTAAAGCTCATTCAGATCATGGAAAAATGTTTCCATTTCCCGGGAAAGCTCTTTACCCGGAGAAGTCATTTTAATTCCCGGATGAAGCATCTGATACGTATAGGCAGCTCTTATCTGGGCAAGCTTCTGTTTCTCATCGCCCGGAAGCTTATCCATAAATTCACTGATCTCCCCGGCACTTCTTGTTCCCAGTGTCAGTACATAATGCTCGCAGTAAGCATAGAGCATGGACAAAGTAAGCTGATCATGGTCATACTGACGCTGAACGGGATCCAGCTCCAGATAATGAATAAAATCACTGGTCCAGTTATTGTTCCATTTATAGTCAAAACCAATATGATCGTTTTCCACATCATCTGTAAGCTCCGGCCACAGTCCGTCCTCCTGAGCGATCATAAGAACACCGGGGTGCTTTTTCTTCATAACTGAATTCAGATGCTTCAGAAATTCTACTGCCGCCAGGTTTTCGTTGGTTCCGTAAAGATTTGGCCGCCAGCTTTCGCCCTCTCTTCCATAGTCCAGATAAAGCATGGAATCCACATCATCCACACGGAATCCGTCCACATGGTACACCTCTGTCCAGTAAAACGCATTGGCGATCAGGAACTCCTTTACCATTGGACTTTCATAATTATAAAGAAGGGTTCCCCACATAGGATGGACTGCCATTGCCGGATCCGGAATCTCATAAAGAGGTGTTCCGTCAAAGCGCTCCAGTCCTTCTCCATGACGCGGAAAATGAGCCGGAGTCCAGTCCAGTATCACACCGATATTTTCTTTATGGAGTTCATTGACCAGACGGGCAAAATCCTCCGGCACGCCATATCTACGGTCAGGTGCATAGTAAGAGAATGTAGAATAAGGCCCTGCCTCTTCGTCCAGGTATCCCATAACCGGATGAAGCTCCACATGGGTATAGCCCAGTTTTTTTACAAAGGAAACAAGTTCTTCCCCGTTTTTCCATTGAGTCAGGTCCGTTTCGTAAATAGATACCGGCTGATTCCTGTCCGCATATTTTTTACGCTCCGCCATCCAGAAATCATCTGTCCAGGTAATGTCTCCGGCAGCTTTGTCCACTATGGATGCTGTGGCGGGAAAAGCCTCTGTGCAGGTTCCATAGGGATCCGCTTTCAGAACCTTCTGACCTCCCCGGATTCTGATCTCATACTTATAAAGATCTCCTTTTTTACTCCTGGAATAAAAAGTTCAAAAATACCGGACATGGGCCGTCTGTGCATCAGATGACCTCTGCCGTCCCAGCCGTTAAAATCTCCCACAACGCTTACGCTTACCGCATTTGGAGCCCACACGGCAAAGCTGGTTCCTTCTGTTCCGTCTATGGTCATCACATGGGCGCCCATTTTTTCATAGGCATGATAATATACTCCTGCACAAAAAGCCTTTTCCTCTTCCTCTGTCATCTGTCCAGAAAAGGCATAAGGGTCTTCAAACTCCTTTGTTTCTCCGTTTTTTGTTACACGGAAAGAATAGGAAGGAATTTTTCTTCCGGGCACAAGAACTGCAAAATATCCTGCCTCATCTTCCTTTTCCATAGAATATGCCTTTTTCTCTATCACCGCCTCGGCCTTTTCTGCCTCCGGGAAAAAGCCCTGCAGCAGTATCCCGTCCGGAGTGAGCCTTGGAGCCATAATATCTTTTGGAGATACTTCCTCCCCGTATATGATCGCTTCAATTCCTGGCCAGTCCATATAGTCATACGCTTTTCCGTTCATCTTCTCCAACCTCCTGACTGATTCCTCCGGCAAAAAGGCTCTCCATTATCTAAAACAAATGGATTCTCCCCTGCAAAAGAATCTGTAATATTGTTATTTTACCATTTTTACTGTAAAAAATAAAGATTTGTCCGAATTTTGTTTGACAAAATTGATTCCCTACGCTAAATTGATAATAGCGAAAACATACAGATTGCCGGTCTGTTCCTGCCAGCTCAGGAGTCTGTGTGGATCACAAGATACTTAAGGAGGTTTATTATGAAAAACAGAAAATACGATGTAACAGCACTTGGTGAACTGCTGATCGATTTTACCGAAAACGGCGACAGCGCTCAGGGGAATCCTCTGATGGAGGCAAATCCGGGCGGCGCTCCCTGCAATGTCCTTGCCATGCTGCAGAAGCTTGGCAAAAAAACAGCCTTTATTGGCAAAGTCGGAAACGATATGTTCGGAAATCAGTTAAAAAAGGCTGTAGAGGAAGTTGGAATTGATACACGCAACCTGATCATGGACCATAAGCATCATACTACGCTTGCTTTTGTCCATACTTATCCGGACGGGGACAGAGATTTTTCTTTTTATCGTGATCCCGGCGCAGATATGATGCTCACAAAGGAAGAGGTTCAGAAAGAACTGATTGAAGATTCCCGTATTTCCATTTCGGTACTCTTTCTTCCACCCATGAAGGTATCAGAGAAGCGACCCGTCATGCCATTGAACTGGCAAAAGAGGCCGGCTGTATCATTACTTTTGATCCGAATCTCCGCCCTCCTCTGTGGAATTCTCTGGACGATGCACGCAGAGAGATCGAATACGGAATGGGAAAATGCGATGTACTGAAAATTTCTGACAATGAAGTAGAATTTCTTTTCGGAACCACTGATTACGACAAAGGCGCTGCCTGATCCGCGAAAAATACAACATTCCTCTGGTGCTTATCACTATGGGAAAAGACGGAAGCCGCGCTTATTACAAGGATCTCAGAGTGGAGGCTGCTCCTTTCCTTCAGGAAAACACCATTGAGACTACCGCGCCGGAGATACTTCTGCGCAAGCGCTCTCAACTATGTTCTGGAGCATGGTCTGGAGGATCTGACTGCAGAAAACTTAAAAGAGCTTCTGACCTTTGCCAACGCAGCCGCTTCTCTGATCACCACCAGAAAAGGCGCGCTTCGCGTTATGCCGTCCAGAGAAGAAGTTCTGGAATTTATCGCATCCAGACAGTAATTTTTCCGTGGAACAGATTATGAATAAATCTTCCAGAGAAAGGCACACCATAAAAAAGCAGCCCGGTGTGCCTTTCCTCACACCATACCTATTCTGACAGGTTTTTTGTTTCTGGGCATGACCTATGGTATTTACATGAATGCTTCAGGATTCAGCTTCTGGTATCCCATGCTCATGAGCCTGACAATTTTTGCCGGATTCATTGAATTTGTTACCGTAAATCTTCTTCTGGGCGCCTTCCATCCTGTTCAGGCACTGGCCATGGCTCTGATGATTAACGCCCGTCATCTTTTTTACGGTATTTCCATGCTGGAAAAATACTAGGGAGCCGGTCTGAAAAAATTCTATCTGATCTTCGGTATGTGCGATGAAAGTTTTTCCATAAACTATGCCGCAGAAATCCCTGAAGATGTGGATCGAAGCTGGTTCATGTTTTTTGTTAACCCTGTATAATCACATTTACTGGGTAACCGGCGCCACTCTGGGAGGCATCTTCGGTTCTCTGATTCACTTCAGTACAGAGGGACTGGATTTTGTCATGACAGCCATGTTTGTAGTAATCTTTATGGAACAATGGATGAAAGAAAAGAGCCATACCTGTTCTGTTCTTGGGCTTTTGCTTTCTCTTATCTGCCTGATTATTTTCGGTCCGGACCGTTTCATCATTCCCGCCATGCTGATGCTCCTTGCCATGCTGACCTTTCTCCGGACGCCTCTGACCAGAGGAGGTGAAAACCAATGACTCTTACAGAACAGATCATTAGCATTGCAATGGTAATGCTTGGGACTGTCCTGACACGTTTTCTGCCCTTTCTTCTTTTCCCGGCAGGAAAAGCCACTCCCAAATACATTCAGTATCTGGGAAAGGTTCTCCCTCCGGCTGTGTTTGGACTGCTTGTGGTCTACTGTCTGAAAAACGTAAGCATTTTTACCGGCAGCCATGGTATCCCTGAATTTCTGTCCATTCTTGCAGTGGTGTTTCTCCACCTGTGGAAACGGCAGATGCTGCTGTCCATTGCCGGAGGGACAATTCTATACATGGTCCTGGTACAGCTTGTTTTTTTAATCTGATCAAAAAAAGGCCCCACTTTTTCAGTAAGACCCTTTTCTGCAAATCAATTTTATTTTACCACACGAACCTTGGATACTCCCTCTACGGCACGAAGTTCTTCAAGCGCCTCTCTTGAAACTGTGCTCTCCAGATCAATAAGAGTATAGCATACTCGCCCTTACTCTTATTTGTCATATCCGCAATATTCACGCCCTCTCCGCCAAGGATCTTGGTAAACTGGCTGATCATATTAGGGATATTTTTATGACAGATAGCAATACGTCCCACTGCCACACAGATTCCCATGTCGCAGTTGGGGAAATTCACAGAATTTTTAATGTTTCCGTTTTCAAGGAAATTCCGAAGCTCTTTTACTGCCATTTCTGCACAGTTTTCTTCTGATTCCTCTGTGGAAGCTCCCAGATGAGGAGTTACCAGTATCCCTTCCCGGCCTGCCACAAGAGGATTTGCAAAATCTGTCACATATTTTTTCACTTTTCCGCTTTCCAGTGCATTGATCAGCGCTTCTTCATCAACAAGAAGATCTCTGGCAAAGTTTAAAAGAACCACTCCGTCTTTCATTTTGTCAAAGGCTTCTTTGTTGATCATTTTGCGTGTGCTGTCAAGAAGCGGCACATGAATGGTAATGTAATCGCACTGGCTGTAGATCTCATCAAGGGATTTGCTGTGTTTGATGGTTCTGGAAAGATTCCATGCAGCGTCAATGGAAATATACGGATCATAGCCGTAAACCTCCATTCCCAGATGAGTAGCAGAATTGGCAACCATGGCTCCAATGGCTCCCAGGCCGATGATTCCAAGCTTTTTGCCGCTGATCTCGCAGCCTGCAAACTGTTTTTTCTGCTTCTCCGCAAGCTTATCAATGTTTTCCTTGTCCTTCTGACCGGCTACCCACTCAATGCCGCCCACAATGTCGCGGGAGGCAAGGAGCATTCCTGCAATTACCAGCTCCTTTACACCGTTGGCATTGGCCCCCGGAGTGTTAAAAACAACGATTCCCTGTTCCGCGCAGGCATCAACAGGAATATTATTTACACCGGCGCCGGCGCGGGCAATAGCCTTTACAGAATCGCCAAGCTCCATATCATGCATCCTGGCGCTTCTTACAAGAACAGCGTCCGCTTCATTGATATTTTCTGTTTTTGTGTAATCCTCACTGAACATGTTCAGGCCTCTTTCGGCAATGGGATTCAGGCAGTGATACTGAAACATTACGCATTCTCCTCCTCAAATTTTTTCATAAAAGCAACAAGGGCTTCCACTCCCTCTTTCGGCATTGCGTTGTAAATGCTGGCGCGCATGCCGCCCACAGTTCTGTGACCTTTCAGATTTACAAAGCCTGCTGCCTTTGCTTCTTTTACAAATTTCGCATCCAGCTCTTTATCTCCTGTAACAAACGGAACATTCATCAGTGAGCGGGATTCCGGCTCTACCGTTCCTTTAAACAGCTTACTTTCATCCAGGAAATCATAAAGGATCTTTGCTTTTTCTTCGTTTCTTCGTTTCATCTCCTCAAGTCCGCCCATGGACTTCAGCCACTTAAATACCTTTCCGCACACATAGATGCAGTAAGCGTTTGGAGTATTATAAAGAGATCCTGCGTCTGCATGAGTCTTGTAGGTGAGCATGGTAGGTGTACCTGGAAGGACATCCTCAGTGATCAGATCTTCACGAATGATCACGATCACCATTCCCGCAGGTCCGATATTTTTCTGGACTCCGCCGTAAATGATTCCGTATTTACTTACGTCAACAGGCTCGGAAAGGAAGCAGGAGGAAACATCTGCCACCAGAGTTTTGCCCTTTGTATTGGGAAGAGTTTTAAATTTTGTTCCGTAAATGGTATTGTTTTCGCAGATGTACACATAATCGGCATCAGGACTGATATCCAGATCACTGCAGTCCGGAATATAGGAAAAGGTCTTATCCTCAGAAGATGCGATCTTATTGACCTTGCCGTACTTCTGCGCTTCCTGATAAGCTTTTTTGGCCCACTGTCCGGTGACAATATAATCTGCCACCCCGTTTTTCATCAGGTTCATGGGAATCATTGCAAACTGCTGTGATGCCCCTCCCTGCAAAAAAAGCACCTTATAGTTGTCCGGAATGTTCATCAGATCTCTCAGATCCTGCTCCGCCTCATCAATGATTTTCTGAAAATTCAGGGCTTCTGTGACTCATTTCCATCACAGACATGCCCCACAGCCTGATAATCCATCATTTCTTCTGCCAGTTCTTTCAGTACCGGTTCCGGCAGTACAGCCGGTCCGGCGGAAAAGTTATACACTCTGCTCATTTTCATATCCTCCTCGTCCAAAGACATCATCAATATTTGCCCCAGCAGCACATGGAAATACACTTAAATCCTGATCGATCCAACAGTCCAAAACCACCGGACCATCAGAAGACAGAGCTTCTTTAAGCGCAGATTCCACTTCCTCCATTTTTGTGACACGGATCGCCTTTGCCCCCATGCCCTCGGAGATCTTCACAAAATCCACTGCATCATTTAATACAGTATGCGAATATCTGTGATCGTAGAATAAAGTCTGCCACTGGCGCACCATTCCCAGAACATGGTTGTTCAGAACGATCTGCACAAGTGGTTTTCCACAGCGCACTGCTGTTGCAATCTCATTCATGTTCATCCGGAAACATCCGTCACCTGCGATATTTACCACAGTTTTTTCCGGTCTTCCCATTTTTGCTCCGATAGCTGCCCCCAGACCAAATCCCATGGTTCCCAGGCCGCCGGAGCTTAAAAATGTTCTCGGTTCTTTGTATTTATAATACTGAGCCGCCCACATCTGATGCTGTCCCACATCTGTAGTGATAATTGCATCTCCGTCGGTCAGTTCATAAAGTTTTTCAATGATATACGGTCCGGTAAGCTGGGTATGATCGTAATTCAGAGGATATTTTGCCTTCATCTCCTGAATATGTTCCATCCACTGAGGATGCTTTTTCTCCGGGATTTCCTCCAGAAGCCTTCTTAAAACTTCCTTGATGTCGCCTTCTATATAAGCATCCACCAGAACGTTTTTATTGATTTCCGCAGCGTCAATATCTATCTGAAGAATCTTTGCTTTATTGGCAAAGGTTTTTGCATTTCCGGTTACACGGTCACTGAACCGCGCTCCCAGAACAATCAGAAGATCGCACTGACTGACTCCCAGATTGGAGGTTTTTGTTCCATGCATTCCCAGCATTCCCGTATAATATGGATCTTCTCCTGAGAATCCGCCTTTCCCCATAAGGCTGTCGCAGACCGGAGCCTGAATCCTGTGAGAAAGCTCTGCGATTTCTTCCGATGCGCCGGAAATCACAGAACCGCCGCCAACAAAAATAAACGGTTTCTGCGCCTTGCAGATCATGTTTACTGCCTGTTCCACATTCTCCCTGTGGATCTCGCTTGTCTCACGGTTTACGGTTGCCGGACGGCGGGGAGAATAATCATAAAGCGCCCCTGTCACATCCTTTGTCACATCCACCAGAACCGGCCCCGGACGTCCGCTCTTTGCAATATAAAAAGCCTTTCGTATGGTGTCCGCAAGCTTGGTGATATCCTTTACAATATAACTGTGCTTGGTGATCGGCATAACGATTCCTGCAATATCCACTTCCTGGAAGGAATCTTTTCCCAGAAGAGGTTTTCCTACGTTTGCAGTGATCGCCACTACCGGAACAGAATCCATATATGCAGTGGCGATTCCGGTTACCAGGTTTGTGGCTCCCGGTCCTGAAGTTGCCATACACACTCCTACTTTTCCGGTTGCACGTGCATAGCCGTCTGCCGCATGAGCCGCTCCCTGCTCATGGGAGGTCAGAACATGATGGATCTCATCTCTGTATTTATAAAGTGCATCATAGACGTTCAGGATAGCCCCGCCCGGATAGCCAAAAACGGTATCCACGCCCTGTTCCTTCAGACATTCTATGATAATTTCCGCGCCTGTCAGCTGCATATCGTCTCCTCCTTATTCCCTCTGTATTTTCCGGTATATCTCTTCAATCTTATATTGATCCCCTGTAAAACTGTTGCTGTTTTATGATACCTGTAAAATATTTTTCAGACTTCTTTTTATAACAGATCATTTTTTTCATTATTTCTGGATCTTCGGTACCTCAAGGATCGCTCCGCGGTTTCCGGAGGTTACCATAGACGCATATCTTGCCAGATATCCTGTGGTTACTTTTGGTTCTCTGGGCTGCCATCTCTCTTTTCTTGCCTGCATTTCCTCATCGGAAACCTTTACTTCCAGTTTCAGTGCCGGAATATCAATACTGATGATATCTCCTTCTTCGATCAGAGCAATAGTTCCTCCTACTGCCGCTTCCGGAGAAACATGTCCGATGGAGCTCCTCTGGATGCGCCGCTGAACCTTCCGTCCGTAATAAGAGCCACTGAAGAGCCAAGTCCCATGCCTGCAATTGCGGAAGTAGGATTCAGCATTTCTCTCATTCCCGGTCCGCCTTTCGGGCTTCGTAACGGATTACAACTACGTCTCCCGGTACAATTTTTCCGCCCTTGATGGCGTCAATGGCATCCTCTTCACAGTCAAACACTCTGGCCGGTCCTTCATGAACCATCATCTCTTCCACAACCGCAGAACGTTTTACCACTCCTCCGTCAGGAGCAAGGTTTCCTTTCAGGACTGCAAGTCCTCCTGTCTGGCTGTATGGATTGTCAATGGGGCGTATTACCTCAGGATTCAGGTTTACACAGTTTTTAATGTTTTCTCCACAGTCTTTCCTGTGACAGTCATACACTCTGTATGAAGAAGTCCTTTTTTATCCAGCTCGTTCATAACTGCATAAACGCCGCCTGCTGCGTTTAAATCTTCCATATAAGTAGGTCCTGCCGGAGCAAGGTGACAGAGGTTTGGAGTTTTTTCACTGATGCTGTTCGCAAAGCTGATATCAAAATCCATGCCGATCTCATGGGCAATAGCCGGAAGATGAAGCATGCTGTTTGTGGAACAGCCAAGAGCCATATCCACAGTCAGAGCGTTGAGAATAGCTTCCTCTGTCATAATATCTCTTGGGCGGATATTTCTTCTGTACATTTCCATAACCTGCATTCCTGCATGTTTGGCAAGACGGATCCTTTCAGAATAAACGGCCGGAATCGTTCCGTTTCCGCCAAGCCCCATACCCAGAACCTCTGTAAGACAGTTCATGGAGTTTGCAGTATACATACCGGAACAGGATCCGCAAGTAGGGCAGGTTTTGTTTTCGTATTCTGTCAGCTCATCCTCAGAAATATTTCCTGCCGCATAAGCGCCCACTGCTTCAAACATACTGGAAAGACTGGTTTTGTGTCCGTGGATACGTCCTGCAAGCATAGGACCTCCGCTTACAAATACCGTTGGCACATTGATCCTGGCAGCTGCCATCAGAGGCCGGAACATTCTTGTCACAGTTCGGAACCATCACCAGGGCGTCAACTGATGAGCCATTGCCATTGCCTCAGTGGAATCCGCGATCAGATCTCTTGTCACAAGCGAATATTTCATCCCAATATGTCCCATGGCAATGCCGTCGCAGATGCAATGGCCGGGAATACAACAGGGGTTCCGCCAGCCATGGCAACTCCCTGTTTTACTGCATCCACTATTTTGTCAAGATTCATATGTCCGGGAACAATTTCATTGTAAGAGCTTACAATTCCTACCATGGGACGTTCCATTTCTTCCTTTGTAAATCCAAGAGCATTAAACAGGGACCTGTGCGGAGCCTGCTGTGAACCTTTTTTTACTGCATCACTTCTCATGTATATGTCTCTCCCTTCTGTATCGTAAGACAGATCATCCTGCCTGATGTTTGCCGTAAATTGAATAGCCGGTAATTGCAGCTGATCTTTTCTGTAAATTCAGTGTCCGGCAAAGAATTTCTGATTCTTGTCCGTTTCCTTTCTGTCACACCGCTGCGCGATCAGATCACCCATCTCAGCGGTTCCCACTGGTCTGCAGCCTCTGACATAATGTCACCTGTCCGGTAGCCTTCTGTAAGGACCTTCTGAACAGCCGCCTCCACTGCATCTGCTTCTCTGTCAAGATCAAGTGAGTAGCGGAGCATCATTGCCGCTGACAAAATAGTTGCAATAGGATTTGCCTTATTTTGTCCTGCAATATCCGGCGCAGAGCCGTGACTGGCTCATAAAGACCAAATTTTGTATCATTCAGACTTGCCGAAGAAAGCATTCCGATAGAGCCTGTTACCATGCTCGCCTCATCAGAAAGAATATCGCCAAACATATTCTCTGTAAGGATCACATCAAACTGTCCCGGATTGTGAACAAGCTGCATAGCGCAATTGTCAACCAGCATATGCTCCAGAGTTACCTCCGGGTAGTCCTTTGCCACTTCTTCCACAACCTTTCTCCAGAGCCGGGAAGAGTCCAGCACATTGGCCTTATCTACGCTTGTCACCTTTTTCTTTCTCTTCATGGCAATGTCAAAGGCCTTTACTGCAATACGGCGGATTTCATTTTCGTTATAGGAAAGTGTATCAACGGCTGTTTTTATCCCATTTTCCTCAACTGTTTTTCTTTCCCCGAAATAAAGACCTCCGGTAAGCTCCCTGACAATAATCATATCAAAGCCTTCTCCAATGACCTCTTCTTTCAGGGGGCAGGCTGCCTTCAGTTCCTGATAAAGATACGCCGGACGAAGATTAGCAAAAAGATTCAAAGCCTTGCGGATTGCCAGAAGCCCTGCCTCCGGGCGTCTGGACGGTTCCAGTTTGTACCAGGGAGAAGTCTTTGCATCCCCTCCAATGGAGCCCATCAGAACTGCATCAGAAGCCTTTGCAGTTTCTACTGCTTCTTCTGTCAGCGGAACTCCGTGTACGTCAATAGAAGCGCCTCCTAATAAAACCTCCGAGTAAATAAACTTATGACCATATTTGCTGCAGACAGCGTCCAGAACCTTTCTGGCCTCCCTTACAATTTCCGGTCCAATCCCGTCGCCGGGAATCAAAGCAATCTTGTATTCCATTTTCTTATTTCCTTTTTCCGCAGGAAACCACCCTGCAGATCCCTTTCCTTTTTGGATTGTTACTATAATAACGCACTTTGCGGAAGATTTCAACCTGTTAAAGCGAAAAAGTTCCATGTAAATACTGTCTAAATGTATGTCATTCTGGCTATAACTGTTAAAACTTCTTTTTTTAAGCAATTTTCCCCAAAAATAAGCACCGGTCACCCGGTGCCTATTTTTCGTTATGCAGTTGCCTGCTCAGCTTTCTCTACTTCTGCAATTGCCTGTTTTCTCATAGGAATACGGCAGTTTTTGTTGTTTCCAAACTCTACAATAACGTCTTCTTCTGTCATGTCAATAACAACACCGTAGAAACCGCTTGTTGTTACAACGCTGTCGCCTACTTCCATACTGTTCAGCATAGCCTGAAGTCTTTTCTGCTCTTTTTTCTGAGGGCGGATCATCAGGAAATACATAATTCCAAAGATGATTACCATCCATATGATCATCATGCCCATACTTGCAGCTCCGCTTGCTTCCATTTTGTTTCCTCCTGTTTCCTGACTGTCTTACCTGCTTCCCTGTCTGGAAGCATTATAACACATCATACACAAAAATAAGAATTTCTTCAAGTGTTTTTGTTGCTTTTTTTCTATTTCTGTATTTTATTTATACAGCTTTATTCTCCTCTGAGGAAGCCTTCCAGACGCATTTTCTTATATTCTGCAAATCTTCCCTCGTCAAGGCTTCTCTGATCTCCTCCATCATGTGATTATAAAAATACAGATTGTGAAGAACGCAGAGACGCATTCCCAGCATTTCCTTGGCTTTCAGAAGATGACGGATATAGGCTCTGCTGTAATGGCGGCAGGCCGGACACTGGCATCCCTCTTCTATCGGTCTTGTATCCAATTCATATTTTGCATTGAACATATTCATTTTTCCATGATTGGTGTACACATGGCCATGACGTCCGTTTCGGCTTGGGTATACGCAGTCAAAGAAGTCCACGCCTCTGTCTACGCCTTCAATGATATTGGCAGGTGTTCCCACCCCCATAAGATAGGTAGGTTTGTTCTGAGGCAGATACGGAACCACTGCATCCAGGATCCGATACATTTCTTCATGAGTTTCTCCTACTGCAAGCCCGCCTACCGCATAGCCGTCCAGATCCATTTTTGCGATTTCTTTTGCATGTTCAATACGGATATCTTCATAAATGGCTCCCTGATTAATACCAAAAAGAAGCTGATTCTTATTGATGGTATCCGGAAGACTGTTCAGCCTTGCCATTTCTTTTTTACATCTGGCAAGCCAGCGGGTAGTCCTCTCTACAGATTTCTGCACATAATCTCTGTCTGCAACACTGCTTGGACATTCGTCAAAAGCCATGGCAATGGTGGATGCAAGATTGGACTGGATCTGCATACTTTCCTCCGGACCCATAAAGATTTTATGTCCGTCAATATGAGACTGGAAGTGAACGCCCTCCTCCTTGATCTTGCGAAGCTTGGCAAGGGAAAACACCTGGAATCCGCCGGAATCTGTCAGGATCGGTTTGTCCCATACCATAAACTTGTGAAGCCCGCCAAGCTGTTTTACCACTTTATCGCCAGGCGCACATGAAGATGATAGGTATTGGAAAGCTCTACCTGAGTCCCAATCTCATGAAGATCCATGGTGGACACTGCGCCTTTGATTGCACCGATGGTTCCTACATTCATAAATACAGGGGTCTGTATTGTGCCGTGGACCGTATGAAACTCTGCCTTTTTGCACGCCCCTCTGTTTTCAGCAACTTATATTCTGCCATAGTTCTGCTTCCTCTTTCTGCGGTAATATTTTAACTGTTTTTCAGTATAACTTGTATTGCATAAAAAGTAAAGTATACAGCCAGAGGAAATCCTGCGGTTTACGCTGAAACAGATCGTGTCATTCGCACAGCCCTTCCTGTATTTGCAAAATAAAATCAGATCGTTTTTATCTGTTTTCCAGAATCTTACCTCTGTTTACCCTTACAAATTGTGAAAGTTATACATTGTCATTTTAAAAACTTTGTCGTATAATGTTACGGAATCTTTATCTTATTGTTTACTTTTAATAAGAAAGAATATTTGACAGATCATACAAACAGATACGACACGAGGAGGCTGACTCACATTTTATGAATACATATACATTAGGAATTGATATCGGATCTACCACCGTAAAGATTGCGATTCTTGATGAAAATCAAACCCTGCTGTTTGCCGATTATCAGAGACATTTTGCAAACATTCAGGAAACTCTGGCCGATCTTCTCCAGAAAGCACATGATAAGCTTGGCGAATGTACCCTTCATCCGGTGATCACCGTTCCGGAGGTCTTACTCTTGCCAATCATCTGGAGATCCCGTTCGTCCAGGAAGTGATCGCTGTTTCCTCCTCCCTGCAGACAATGGCGCCGCAGACAGACGTTGCCATTGAGCTTGGCGGTGAGGATGCCAAGATCATTTATTTCGAGGGCGGAAACATCGAACAGCGTATGAACGGAATCTGTGCCGGAGGTACCGGTTCTTTTATTGACCAGATGGCATCCCTTCTTCAGACAGATGCTCCGGGACTGAACGAATACGCAAAAAACTATAAAGCCCTTTATCCTATCGCGGCCCGCTGCGGTGTTTTTGCCAAAACAGACATCCAGCCTCTGATCAACGAGGGCGCTACAAAAGAGGATCTTTCTGCCTCTATTTTTCAGGCAGTTGTCAACCAGACTATTTCCGGCCTTGCCTGCGGTAAGCCAATCCGGGGACATGTTGCGTTTCTGGGTGGTCCTCTGCACTTTTTATCAGAGCTGAAAGCTGCCTTTATCCGTACTCTGAAGCTGGATGAGGAGCACACCATTGTTCCGGAAAATTCTCATCTTTTTGCGGCCATTGGCTCTGCCCTCAATGCAAAGGAAGAAGTGGCAGTTTCTCTTACTGACTTAAAAGATCGGCTCCGCCATTCCATCAAGCTTGATTTTGAAGTGGAGCGCATGGAGCCTCTTTTTTCTTCAGAAGAGGATTATCAGGAATTTACAGAACGCCAGAGCTCTTACCGGGTAGCCACCGGTGATCTTTCCAATTACAGTGGAAACTGTTATCTTGGCATTGATGCCGGAAGTACCACCACGAAAACTGCCCTTGTAGGCGAAGACGGAAGCCTTCTTTATTCCTTTTACAGCAGCAACAACGGAAGTCCTCTGAATACGGCCATCCGCTCTATTCAGGAGATTTACTCCCGTCTGCCAAAGGACGCTCACATTGCCTATGCCTGTTCCACAGGATACGGAGAAGCTCTGATCAAGGCTGCGCTTCTTCTTGACGAGGGAGAGGTAGAAACCGTTTCCCATTATTATGCTGCTGCATTTTTTGATCCGGAGGTAGACTGTATCCTTGATATCGGCGGTCAGGATATGAAATGCATTAAGATCAAAAATCAGACCGTGGACAGTGTGCAGCTTAACGAAGCCTGCTCCTCCGGGTGCGGTTCCTTTATTGAAACCTTTGCAAAGTCTCTGAACTACAGTGTGCAGGATTTTGCAAAAGCGGCTCTTTATGCAGAACATCCCATTGATCTCGGAACAAGATGTACGGTATTTATGAACTCCAAGGTGAAACAGGCTCAGAAAGAAGGAGCAGAGGTTTCTGATATTTCTGCCGGACTTGCCTATTCCGTTATCAAAAATGCGCTTTACAAAGTAATCAAGGTTTCCGACGCCTCTGAGCTCGGAAAGCACATTGTGGTACAGGGCGGAACCTTTTATAATGACGCAGTTCTCAGAAGCTTTGAAAAAATCGCCGACTGCCATGCAATCCGTCCGGATATTGCAGGGATCATGGGAGCGTTCGGCGCGGCTCTGATCGCCAGGGAGCGTTACGAAGAAGGCAAAGAAACTACTATGCTCCCTATTGAAAAGATCAATTCCCTGAAATATACAACCTCCATGGCAAACTGCAGAGGTTGCACCAATAACTGCCGGCTGACTATCAACAAATTCAGCGGAGGACGCCAGTTTGTCAGCGGGAACCGATGCGAGCGCGGAATTGGCAAGGAAAAGAACAAAGAACATATTCCGAACCTTTACGAATACAAATATAAAAGAATTTTTTCCTATGAGCCACTCTCTGCAGACAAGGCAGTCCGTGGCAGGGTAGGAATCCCCCGTGTTCTTAATATGTTTGAGAACTATCCCTTCTGGTTTACCTTTTTTACAAAGCTGAATTATGAAGTAGTTCTTTCACCTACGTCCACCAGAAAAATTTATGAGCTTGGAATTGAATCCATTCCCAGTGAATCCGAATGTTATCCGGCAAAAATGGCCCACGGGCATGTAAGCTGGCTTTTGAAAAAGGGCATAAAATTCATTTTCTATCCCTGCATTCCCTATGAGCGCAACGAGTTCCCGGATGCAGTAAACCATTACAACTGCCCTATTGTCACTTCCTATGCGGAAAACATCAAAAACAATGTGGACGAGCTTCATGATCCGGAAATTGATTTCCGTAATCCTTTTCTTGCCTTTACCTCAGAAGCGGTGCTTACTGACCGCCTTGTAGAAGTTTTTAAAGATCTGCCGGCTCAGGAAGTAAAAGCTGCTGCTCACGCTGCCTGGGAAGAACTGGCCGCTGCCCGCAGAGATATTGAGAAAAAGGGTGAAGAAACTCTGGAATACCTGAAAGAAACAGGGCGCAGGGGCATTGTCCTGGCAGGGCGTCCTTACCATATTGACCCGGAAATCCATCACGGTATCCCGGATCTTATTAACAGCTACGGACTTGCTGTTCTCACAGAGGATTCCATTTCCCATCTGGCAGACATTGAGCGTCCGATCCGCGTCAATGACCAGTGGATGTATCATTCCCGGCTTTATGCTGCCGCAAGCTTTGTAAAAACAAGGGAGGATCTTGACCTGATCCAGCTGAATTCCTTTGGCTGCGGCCTGGATGCCGTTACAACCGATGAGGTGTATGAAATCCTGGACGGAAGCGGCAAGATCTACACCTGTCTGAAAATTGACGAGGTAAACAATCTCGCGCAGCCCGTATCCGTATCCGTTCTCTTCTGGCAGCCATCCGCGCCAAAGAAAAGCAGAACAGGAAACGGAATATCCAGTCCTCTGCCATTCAAAAAGTTGTTTTTACAAAAGAAATGAAAAAGGATTACACCATCCTCTGCCCGCAGATGTCGCCTTTCCATTTCAGTATTCTCCAGGCGGCCTTTAATTCCTGCGGATACAATCTGGAGGTTCTGCCAAACGACAACAAAGGTGCTGTGGATGTGGGACTGAAATATGTAAACAACGACGCCTGCTATCCTTCGCTGATCGTTGTAGGACAGATCATGGATGCGCTTTTATCCGGCAAATATGATCTGGATAAAACAGCGGTTATTATGACCCAGACAGGAGGCGGATGCCGGGCTTCCAACTATATCGGATTTATCCGCCGTGCGCTGAAAAAAGCCGATATGGAGCAGGTTCCTGTAATCTCTTTAAACCTCAGCGGTCTGGAAAGCAATCCTGGCTTTAAGCTGACTCTCCCTCTGGTGAAAAAAATATGCTATGGAGCTGTGTTCGGAGATCTTCTTATGAAATGTGTTTACCGCATGCGTCCTTATGAACAGGAAAAAGGAATTGTCAACCGGAAACACAAAATATGGGAACAGCGGGTGATCTCTTTCCTTCAGGGAGGAAGCATCAGCCACAGCCAGTTCAAAAAAATGTGCCGTGATCTTGTTCACGAGTTTGATATGATCCCGGTTACCGGAGAACGCAGACCCCGGGTAGGAATCGTAGGAGAGATCCTGGTAAAATTCCTTCCTGCTGCAAACAATCATCTGGCTGAGCTTCTGGAAGCAGAAGGCGCCGAGGCAGTGTGCCCTGACCTGATCGACTTTATCAGCTACTGTTTCTTTAACCAGAATTTCAAGTCCGATTACCTTGGATTTAAAAAATCAAAGGCAACAGTTGCAAACTGGGGAATCAAAGGAATTGACTGGCTCCGCAAAGCCGCGGACGAAGCTCTGGAACAGAGCCGCCATTTTCCTCTTCTGCGGATATCCGCCAGCTTGCGGAAATGGCTTCTCCTATTGTCTCTCCGGGAAATCAGACCGGAGAAGGCTGGTTCCTTACCGGCGAAATGCTGGAGCTGATCAACGGCGGCGTACCGAACATCGTGTGTATTCAGCCTTTGGCTGCCTGCCGAACCACATTGTAGGCAAGGGCGTGATCAAGGAGATCCGCCGCAGGCATCCGGAAGCAAATATTGTTGCTATTGACTACGACCCGGGCGCCAGCGAGGTAAATCAGCTGAACCGAATCAAGCTTATGCTTTCCACTGCTGTAAAAAACATGGAAAAAGATGCGTAGTAAGCAACCTGAAGCACTCTGTATTTTATATTTTTGAATAACGGAATCCATATATAAAAAGAGGATCTTTCACCGGACAGATATACCAGTTGAAAATCCTCTTTTTTATTTTGTCTCAGATCTTTTATTTTATCTCTGAATAAACTGCAGCCATTCTCTCATAAGCTTCTTTCAGCATTGCCCTTGGACTTGCTATATTCAGACGGATAAAGCCTCTGCCCTCGTTTCCGAAAACACTTCCCATCATAAACAGAAACATTGGCTTTTTCCAGAAACCATTTTTCCAGCTCTTCCTCTGTAATTCCAAGCTTCTCATAACTGATCCAGAGAAGATATGTTCCCTGTCTTTCAAGAATCTCAAATTCCGGAAAATGTTCTGCAAAAAACTCACGTGTAAATGTTTCATTTTCATTTACATAAGCAAGCATCTGCCGGTACCATTCTTCACATTCCATATATCCGTGTTCTACAGCTGCCACTGCAAAAATAGTGGGATTATGCATACCAATACGGTCAATGGTCTGAGCAATGCGGCTTCTGATCTCCTCATCAGGAACAATCATATAAGAAACGATCACTCCCGGAACATTAAAGGTCTTTGTCAGAGATGTGGCAACGATCAGCCGCTCTCTCACTGTCTCGGATAAAGTAAGAGCCGTTGTAAAAGTAACTCCCTCTGCCACAATATCACCGTGAATCTCATCTACAAATAAAAGAAGATCATGTTTTTTGCAGAATGCTCCAACTTCTTCCAGTTCTTCTCTAGTCCATACTCTTCCCACCGGATTGTGCGGACTGCAGAGAATAAACATTTTTGTTTTATCCGTCACAACAGATTCCAGATGTGCAAAGTCGATCTTATAACTGCCGTTTTCCAGTATCAGAGGGCTTTCCACTACTTTACGGTGATTCTTTACAACAGCCTGATACAGAGGACCATAGGCAGGAGTATTGATGATCACTTCATCCATTTCTTCGGTAAATGTTTCCACACAGATACTGGAAGAAACATTGATACGGGGACAAAATACAATCTCCTCTCTGGATACCTCAGCCTGATGCTTCTGTCTCATCCATTCCCGGATATTTTCATAGAATCTGTCGCTTAAATCTGTATAGCCAAAAATTCCTTTGTCAAGAATATCCTGAAAAGCATCAATGATCTGTTTTGGAGACCGGAAATCCATATCCGCAACACCAAGATGCAGCATTCCTTCTTTCTGATATTTTTTATCCATGGTATCCCATTTTCCACAGTTGGTGTTTCTTCTCTCATTCCATTCGTCAAAATTAATTTTCATATTCTTTGTCCTTTCCGGGCCCATATTCTTTTCATCAGGCTCTTTTTATAAAACAGGGGATGCCGCCTGCATTCCGATCAGCCTGCTCCGTTGTTTACCAAAAACACACAGAACATGCATCCAGACGTTTCCCTTCAGCATCCCCTTTTCCTATTCAATCGCACATCTCACACGATCTTCTTACTCTACATCAATTCCGTCAGCTTTATTTAAAGCCACATATTCATCATAGTATTCGCTGTCTTTTGTAATCTTTTTGATACCGATTCCGGTGAATCCCCAGATTACGGCAAAGATAACACCTGTATAACAGATAATTGCCCATGGAAGATATTCCAGAGTGGAAACTCCCAGAGTTGTAGCCATGTAAACACCGGCTGCGGTCCATGGTGTAATGGGCTCTACAACGGTAGCAGAGTCTTCCAGAGTTCTGGAAAGGTTTCTTGGCTCAAGACCTTTTTTCAGGTAAGTATCCTTAAACATCTCACCTGGAATCAGGATGGACAGCTGGCGTTTGATGTAACAAACACTGCTGTGATACAGGAAACAATTGTAGAAACAATCAGTCCTCCTGTAGACTTCACAATAGTCATAAGTTTATTCAGAACAATATTCAGTGATCCGGTTACTGCCAGTGTTCCCGCAAAGCCATAAGCGCAAAATGCGATCAATACAGTATTCAGCATGGAAACCATACCGCCTCGCTGCAGAAGCTTGGGAATATCTTCAATCAGTCCCTCTGTGGTAAATCCTGCAACATGGATCATATCCATATTAAATCCGCTGATCGCAGCGGTAAAGCAGTCCTGAAGGCTGAAATTCTGGAAAGTAACAGCATTGAAAATTGCAACCGCACTGGACGCCAGCATAATCGGAATGGTCGGCTTTTTGGCAACAGATCCGTAAAGCACAATAAGTGGCGGAAGAATGATCAACGGATTAAATTTGAAGATCTGAGAAAGTGTCTCAAAAATAATAGTAACCTTTTCCGGTGTTCCTGCTGCCGCAAGATCTCCGCCAAATGTAAAGCCTACGATCGTGTAAACAATGCAGCAGATAATAAATCCGGGACCTGTTGTCCAGAACATATGCTGAATATGATCATAAAGCTTTCCGCCTGCCGCAATAGGGGCAAGGTTTGTTGTATCAGACAGAGGTGACATTTTGTCTCCGAAATATGCACCGGATACAATGGCGCCTGCCACGATCGGAAGAGGAGCTCCCATACCTGCCGCTACGCCCATCAGAGCAACACCGATCGTTCCCGCAGAGCCCCAGGATGTTCCGGTACATACTGATACAAACGCAGTAACCAGAAACGAAGTAACAACCAGATACTTCGGGCTGATCAGCTTCAGTCCATAAAATACCATCATCGGAATGGTTCCGCCGATCATCCAGGAACCGATCATAAATCCAACAATGATCAAAATAAAAATTGCCGGCATTGTTTTACTGAGCTTGGCTACTATAGAGTCCATAATCTCATCCCAGGTATAACCAAGATAAATTGCGATCACGCCTGCAATTGCTGCTGATACCAGCATCAGAACCTCCGGACTTAAGCCCATAACCGCATATCCCACTCCCAGCAGTACGATCATTGCCAGAATCGGAATTACTGCAGAAACAGGTGGTCTCTTTTTCTCTTCTTACTTTTTTGCTTCCCACTCATAAGTATTCCTCCAAAATAAATTCATTCCACAATCTGCAAAGCAGGTTTACTGAATTTCTGCAATTACTTCTACTTCACAGAGAACGTTTTTCGGTAAAGCTTTTACTGCAACACAGGATCTTGCAGGCTTTGACACAAAATATTTTTCATATACTTTGTTAAATTCTGCGAAATCTGCCATATCGCTTAAAAAGCAGGTGGTTTTTACTACGTTCTCAAAGCAGGTTCCTGCTTCATCCAAAATCGCTTTCACATTTTCCATTACCTGCTCTGCCTGAGCCGTAATATCAGTTCCCACAATCTCTCCTGTCTCAGGCTTGCCGGAATTTGTCCGGAACTGAATAAAATATTTTTCAGTATAATTCCCTGTGAATATGGTCCAATAGCTGCCGGTGCTTTCAATGTGTTCACCACTTTTAACATTTTCTCTTCCTCCCACATTATTTTTTTGTTCAATTTGATAATATCACTAAATTTTTTTTTAGTCAATGAAATTAAGTTTCTTTTTATATGTCATTTTTACTGAATTTCATTTCAGTTTTTATTGCATATTGCACGAAAGAAGATTATAATTAAAAAAAATGGATAATTAAAAAAGGAACGCTATGAAAAAAGAATATATTACTTTAACTCAAAATGAACGAATGATACTGCAGTCTTATATCCCTGTTGTCCAGGGACTGGGACAATATCTTGGAGAAGGCTATGAAGTCATACTGCACAATCTGGAGTCTCTGGAACACTCTGTTATGCAGATTGTAAACGGTCACCATTCCGGCAGAAAAATCGGAGCTCCCATCACAGATCTTGCTCTTGGCATGCTCTCACAAATTGAAAACTCAAAAGATCATTGTGCCATTTCTTATTTTAACCGCAGGCAGGACGGAGTGATACTGAAGTCCACAACGATCCCCATTCCCGGTGAAGGAAACCGTATTATTGGAATGATCTGCATCAATTTTTATACGAATATTCCACTCTCAACTGTAATCCAGCAGATGATCCCGGAAAACCTTAATTCCCTGCAGAGCTTCCCGCACACAACAGAAACCTTTACCGAAAATGTGGACGATCTGATTGAGACGGCCCTTGCCGACGTAAAAGACCAGATTTTAAACGACACGTCCATTTCCACCAACAACAAAAACAAAGAAATTGTAACCGCCCTCTACAAAAAAGGAATTTTTAACCTGAAAGACAGTGTGATCAAGGTGGCCGGCCGCCTGAATATTTCCAAGAATACCGTTTACATGCATATTCGGAATCTAAAAAACGAACTGCCGGAGTAAGGGACTGCCTGTATGAGCATTTCTGAAAAAGGATCAATACCTTTACAGCCTTTTTTCGTCCCAAATCCGATGATAAAATACGGGTATTTTATCATCGGATTTATGAATTTCTCCCAAACTGCAAAAAACCCTTGAAAATGCCCATTTTCTGAGCTTTTCAAGGGTTTTAAAGTTCATGTTGTCTGGAAAATTAGTTTCCCATCTGCTTTGCCAACTTTCCCTTACTGTTTTCTCAAATGCCCATTTTATAAGGCTTTCTACGCTTTCCTCAATTCTGCTCTTCCATTTTACCCAATTTCCCTTTGGGTAGAAACTTTTCATTCCCGTTGAAAGCAAATTTCTCTTATTTTGCTATGTTGGTACTTCTTTATGCACACTGTAGAGTTTTTTATTTTTCTGAACTTTCTGTTTTTCACTCACGCTACCAAACTTTGCTATTTCTTCTTCAAATTTTGTTTCTGTCACATGAGTATATATGTCAATCGTTGTACTGTAATGCTGATGTCCCATTAGCATTTGCACTACTTTAGCGTCCATTCCTTTTTCAAAGCACCTGCTACAAAATGTATGTCGGATTGCATGAGGATAAAGGTCTTTAAATTCTATCGGCTCTCTGTTTTCCTTTACCGCTTCTATTGCTTCTTGAAAATTGATTGCTTTTACTACTTTCTTAATTTCTTTTTCTGCTACATTCCGAATAACTGGACTTCCTAAAGAAGTGGTAAACACCAAGTTATCAAATTCTCCACTTGAACGCCAACGATTTCCATAGGCTTTTTTCTGCCTGTTCTGTTTTTCTTTTTGAGATAACAGAACTTCTTCTGTTTCTGCCATAAACGGAATACTTCTGTATGAATTATGTGTTTTAGGCTTTGTTAGTCGCATGGTCTTTACTCCATTTTCATATTGACAAGATAAAGACCTTTGAATGTTAATACATTTTTTATTCCAGTCTATATCTTCCCATTTCAAACCACCAACTTCTCCAATTCGCATACCTGTCAGAAACATAATGTAAAACATTTCTTTATACCAGTTATGCTCTACTTCCTGCAAAAATCTTGTTTGCTCTGCCATTGATAAGAACCGTCTTTCTGCTGTTTTATTTTCCCAAGGTACATTGATTTCAAAACATGGATTGATGTCTATAATACGATTATTCTTTGCAGACTCCAAACACTCCCGAACTCTGCCTAAAGCATCTCGCATACTGGAAGACGCTCTCCCCTGCTTATTCATATCGTTAATAACACGCTGAATATCTAAGTTCCGTATATCCGTCACTTTCATATTCCCTATTGCTTTTCCAAACGTATTATAATATTTGCTACGCATAGGGAACACGCTTGTTTCCTTGATATTAGGAATTTTATAATTTGCAAACCATTCCTCAAACCATTCATTCAGCGTTATTTTCTGACGTTTCATATCAATATTATTTCTTGCTTCTTCTTTTGCCTTTTCAAACAATATTTTTAATTTCTTCAAATCAACATCATACAAGTTAATGTCTATTCCGTTTATCTTTGCTCTTGCTTCGTATCTACCGTCCTTTCTTTGACGTAAACCTGTTCCTAATTCTTTTCCTTTTAAATCTTTACCCATAATCTCTACCCTTTCTATCAATCAAATATCTTGATAAATAAAAAGGGAACTTCTGTGATTTTAACCATATACTACTATAAGTTCGCCTCCTTTTCAATCAGAACTTCAATAACTTTTTGCTTGTTGCTCTAGCCATGTGTCTAATAATCTTCTGTTCGCATACCACCGATACCCTATCTTCATGGAAAACGGACAGTTTCTGCTTTTCAAAAGTTCTCTTGTCTTTGTTTCTCCAAGTCCAAGATACTCGCTTACTTCCTTTAAATTTAATAATGCTTTTTCTATACGATTATCTCCTTTCCTCTAGTTTTCTTACTTTTATGTAATCATCATACAACTGCTTCTGTGTGATATTCATTTCTCCATTTTTTACAAGATTACCGATATAATCTCTCTGCTCTATCTTCCCAACCTCTGCAAACAGTTTCAAAGACGGGGCAACATATTTTTCTAACCACTCCCACACCTTTTGCAGACTTTTCTTCTGTGGTTGTATGG
>ENA-OQAA01000083-OQAA01000083.1-human-gut-metagenome-genome-assembly--contig:-NODE-83-length-65255-cov-3.394945_pt1 | contig 65255 bp, 83 predicted proteins | sample MGYA00242489_ERZ504515 | MGnify/ENA primary metagenome ERZ504515 (study PRJEB26092, sample SAMD00036237) | human gut metagenome | host: Homo sapiens | study: EMG produced TPA metagenomics assembly of... | reverse complement strand
TATTATTTCTGGAGCCGGCTTCGTTACTGTTCACTCCGTGACCAGTAACGCGCTTCGACGATGCACAGAATCATGCATTCGCATGATTCGCGCCGCATTCTCGGGTTTTCTGTGAACTTTGTTCACAAAAAACACCTCGCGGAATGTTACCAGTGAACAGTAACGCCGGCTTGACAATACATTAAATTTTTTTGCTGTTTTGCAGCAGTGGCTTGACAAATCCACAGCCTTCCTTTATAATTAAATTCCGCGCAGCCGGGGAGATAGCGGTGCCCTGTACCTGCAATCCGCTACAGCAGGGGTGATGCCAATCTGAGGCTTGTATCTTGTGGAGCTGCCCTTTATAAGTGGCGTTGACGTTTGGGTCTTACGCAACAGGACTCTATGAACGTGTCAGGACAGGAATGTAGCAGCACTAAGTAGAATCTCCTGTGTGCCGTGAGGGTGCCTGGGCTGAGTTAACTGTAGAGGTAACGTCTGTGAGACCATTCCGAGGTGCGGCGCGCGAAAGAAGATGATTGTGGAACGTCTGATGAGGGCGTTCTTTTTTTGTGTTAAAATAGATTTCTGCAAAATGGGGAGAGCAAATTACTGGAATGCTTTTTCAAACAGGCTCTGGCGCGGTACGCCCCAGGCAAACAAAAAGACACATATTGTATCAGGGCTGTGAATGTATTGTTCACGCCATTTTTACAATATGTGTCCTATTTTTAGTTTGCTATTCTATTTTGAATGCAAGCTGTGAAAAATCATTTGCACAGCTCCGCTACGACCTGATTGATCACCTTGCCGTCAGCCTTGCCCTTCAGCTCTGGCATAATAGTTTTCATGATCTGTCCTTTGTTTCCGGAGGCGATCAGGTCTGCATGTTTCTCTGTAAGGTAAGCCTTGATCTCAGAAGCGTCCATCAGCTTTGGAGCGTATTTCGCAATCACATCATATCTTGCCTGATATTCATCTTTCAGATCCTGTCTGGATTCCGGACAGGTGTCGATCTGCTCTTTCACAGATTTCAGCTCTTTCAGGATAACACGGTCAACCAGTTCGCCACTGATATCGTCACGGCAGCCTTCATCGATTGCCACCTTCTTCACTGCTGAAATCAGGGAAGAGACTGCATCCTTTGTTACTTTATCCTTTGCTTTCATGGCAGCTACCATGTCTTTTCTCAATGCTTCAAGTTCCATTGTATTTTCCTCCTGTCATTTTCTATGTGGTTGTTTACATAATGTTCCACAACGTTCCATCAAATCATAATTCTTTCACCCTGTGGCATTTCAGACGACTTGATGTATTTTTTGCTTTGTTTTTTATCATACCACTAATTTTCTGATTTTCCAACCTGCTCTGCCAAAGATTTTTTCAGCATTTTCTTCTTTTCCCGAAGCTCGCGAAAAAAATCGGAAAGCATGATGGAACACTCTTCCTGAAGGACACCGCGGATTACTTCTACCTTGTGGTTAAAACCATCCATTTCCAAAAGATTCAGCACAGAACCGGCACATCCTGCTTTTGGATTCATGCTGCCGATAACCACACGGTCAATTCTGGACTGCATAAGCGCTCCGGCGCACATCTGGCAAGGCTCTAAGGTTACATACATCGTGCAGCCTTCCAGTCTCCAGTCGCCTAATTTTTTGCTTGCCTTTTTAATCGCGTTCAATTCTGCGTGAGAAAGGGTATTCTTGTCCGTGTTTCTCCGATTATAGCCTCTTGCAATGATCTGCCCGTTGCAAACGATCACACAGCCAATTGGCACCTCTTCCAATGCCCGGGCTTTCTTTGCCTGGCGAATTGCCTCTTTCATATAACGTTCCTGATCTGTAAGCATTTTTTTCCTTTACTTTCTACTACTTTATGGTGAATCCCGGCATTTTTGCCGCTGCGCTGTCATTTTCATTTCAAGCGCCGCAGCGGCAATAGCTTTATTATAGGCAGTTCGTACAGGGATGTCAATTTTAACAACCGGCAGGTGGATCAATCGCACGGTACCAGTACCCTCCCCTGCCTTTTTTCACCTTGATACAGTTGCTTTCTTTGAAGCAGGAAAAGCCGAACATGCCTGCCATAAACTGTTCCTGCTGGTCGTAGCTTCCGGGTACACCAAGTATGTACCGGCCATTTGATCTGTGGCACAGAAGGAGATGTCCGAAATTGTAGTATCCGTATTGCAAAAAACGGTTGTTGCGAAGGGCACATTGTCTTCTTGGAAAATGGACCAGATCCTGGGGTGTAATTTTCCAGCACTGGTTCAGATCGCTGTCTTGGAACGGGCAGAAGGGCTGACCAAATGGGAGTGCTATGGTTTTCTCCTTTTCCTCTTGTTTTGTATTTACTCTACAGGTAATTTTTTGCTCTGCTTCCCATATTTTCCCCACGGTTGGCTCATCTTTTGCTTGTGGTTCATCACTTATCATTTCTTCTGCTTCCAGCAGATCATCCTGCATTTGTTCCACCACATCCTCCACTTCATGCCTGTCATCTAAATCAGGTGTGGAATCTGTTTCCGGCTTGCTTTCATTCTCCAGCTTTTCTTCTGCTTTCTCTTTTATTATTTCACATACGGTACCAGTTTCTTCTTTCTTTATTATACTTTCCTTAAAATTCTCCGGGCGGATTGTCTGGTCATCCCACTCTGTTCCAAAAAAGCCTCCCGATTCTGTAAGCAAAATCATACCTCCCATTTTTTCCAGAGGAATTCCCGAGCCCCCCATATCCATTCCGTCTGTTTCCACCAGACATTCGATTCTATTTGCCTCCGTTTTGCAGCTGCCCAGCAAAATTCCATTCATCAGTCCCTCTTTTCGCACAAATCCATATACTTTGCACACTTCTCCTGCTGCCAGGCCCTCTACCTGAAGATGTGGTTCAATTGTACACATGTGATTTCTCACTTCCACCTTCACAAAGCCACAATTATCTTCCTTTTTCCCTTTTCGGTATTCATATACATATGCGATAAAACGCCGATATCCCACCAACTGACGCCCTCCTCTTTTTTATGCATCTCACTCATTAATGTATATGAAAAAACGGAATTTTCATTCATAAAAACGCATTCTGCTTCACTTGGAACATCCGTTCAAATGAATTAATTTAATTGCCTCTCCCCAAATAAGACCTGGTTAATTTCAATTCTTTTTGAAATTTTTTGAATTTTTTCAATTTTTCTGTTGACAAGCCAGTATATTCTATGTATAATATCACTTGCAGTTGACGAAGTGTGGCTCAGTTTGGTAGAGCGCTGCGTTCGGGACGCAGAGGTCGTGGGTTCGAATCCCGTCACTTCGACTACTTGGCAGGGGCGCCGAAAGCCTTGAGAAATCAAGGGTTTCGGTGTTTTTTTGTTTGAAAAGTGGTAGCGGAAATAAGATAAATCTTTATATTTAAGAAATTCTATTTGCTTTCTTTCGAAAGCTATATTCCATTTTAATACTATAATCTGCGCACAGAAAGTAACTATAGGCTTTACACACCGTTCAAATACCGTTACAATAGTTATATCATAATAATTATAGTAAGGACGGTGTTTCATATGATGGAGGATTTCTACGTGCCAACTGACATCCAATTTAAAGATGACTTACGAAAAGAAGAAATTAAACTGGAAGAATTGTTAAATTTACTAAAGAATCAGGAATATGAGAAGCTTCAGAAAAAGCTGGAACGTGACTTGAAGCGTGTCCGTGAAAGCTTACAGGACTAGAGCGTGTTTGAGAAAGGGGCTGTCTATTCCCCGACAGTCCCCTCTGTATTTTTCCACAAGAGCTGCTAAATTTATTCTTTCAAAACTGGATTTACTTTGTTGCTATCCACCTGTAAAATTCCGAAAGATATTTTTATAAACATAATTCACTGCCACTTCATTTACTCCACCGGCTCGGCTGTTCCTGGCAAATCCGGTTCCACTGACAATCGCCGCAGATTTTCGTTCTTTTTCCCGTTTCAATAATTTTTTTCTGTACTGCTTCGGTAAATTCCGGGAATGCAAGCTTTTGACCTTCTTTTAAGCCGCATTCTGCCAGCACTGCATTGTCATATTTTTTCACCTTCTCGGCTGCCTCGCAGATTCCCTGGCTATTGTTTGGACAGGCTGAGCAGATTTCGTCAGTTTTTACTGTGAGACAAACATCTGCCCCTTTTGTAAAAAGCTCCAGCATTTCCTGCATATGGGCTGTAAATCCAGTGCTGTAGCCATTTCCGATAAAAAACGCCAGGCACATCCCGTGGTGAGGGCGAATGGGATATGTCTGACGTTCTTTTTTACTGCATTGGTACAAGCTTACGTACCTTCTGGACAAAACAAATGCCAGAGCGATCTTTACAAGGTCAGGAATGATAAATGGAATTACGCACCAGCCAGTACGGTTCCAAGTCCGACAGCTCCGGAGGTTCTTGTATATACAACCATGAACCAGATAGTTCCCATTGCGTAGCAGACGATCAGTCCGACTACCATGGAAAGAATCTGAATAACAGGCTTTTTGCCCCAGAGAGATTCCATAGCCCACATTACCAGGGCGGAGAAAAGAAATCCGATGATGTAACCGCCGGTATTGTTAAGAAGAATACCAAGTCCTCCTGAAAATCCTGCAAATACAGGAACACCAATAGCTCCAAGTAAAATGTAAACCAGTACAGCCAGGCTGCCTCTCTTTCCACCAAGCACACCAACAGCCATAAATACGCCAAATGTCTGTAATGTAAACGGCACTGTCATTGGAATGGAAATCCAGGAACAGATTGCGATCAGTACGGCAAAAATAGCTATGTATGCCAGGTCGTATGTTTTTGTCTTTGTTGCGGTTACGGTACTCATATTCTCCTCCTCGATAGATATTATTTTTGTCAGATACAATCTAACATAGTTTAGCGCAGATTGTCAACCAGTTATTTATTTTTGGTTTACAATTCTCCTCATGAAGAATCTGGACATGTTTCCTGCATACGTGCTATACTGCTATAAAGTGGAGGATTTAAAAATTGTGCCAAACATACAAAATTGCAATATGTGATGACCTTGCCACAGACAGAAAATATCTTTCTTCTCTGTGTGAAATATGGAGCAGGCATAACTGTTATCGTATACAAATTTCAGAATTTACATCAGCCGAAAATTTTTTGTTTCATTATGCCGAGAAAAAAGATTTTGACATTCTTCTCCTTGATATAGAAATGGGTGCTATGGATGGTGTTACCATGGCAAGGAAACTGCGGCAGGATAATCATACCGTACAAATTATATTCAGCACCGGATACGCAGACTATATTTCTGACGGATATGAAGTAGATGCCCTTCACTATCTGATGAAGCCCATACAAGAAGAGAAGTTCTTTACAGTTCTTGACCGTGCAGTCACGAAGCTTATCAAAAATGAGAAGTTTCTTAACATAATTAGTCAGGGTGAGATGATTCGTCTGCCCATCTGTCAGATCAATTATGCAGAGGTAAACAGCAATTATATTACGATTCACAGTCAACAGACTATCACCCTGAAAATGACCTTAAGCGAATTGGAAAAAAAGCTGGATTCTCATTTTTTCAGAGCGGGACGTTCTGCTTTGGTAAATCTAAAAAAAATCAGCCGGGTTACAAAAAAAGAGATTTATTTGCAGGATGGAAGTATAATCCCCCTTCCACGCGGCGCTTATGAGAAGGTTAACCGGGCAATCATTAATATGGACTGATTTGGGAGATTAAAATGCATTTATTTTCGAAAAAAGCAGCTAAAAAAATGGCTGCATATCAGAAGGAACTGATTGAAACTCACTATCAGGAGGTTGATAATATGTACCGCCAGATGCGAGGCTGGCGCCATGATTATCGCAATCATATCCAAACAATGAAGCTTATGCAGCCACAGAAAACTGGGACGCAATCAGACATTATCTCGATCTTCTTGACAAGGATCTTACCACAGTAGATACTGTGATAAAAACCGGAAATGCCATGACAGATGCTATTTTAAATTCTAAAATATCACTGGCACGGTCCAAAGATATTCAGGTAATTGCAGATGCTGACATTCCTGTTAAGCTGAATTCCTCTGAAATTGATCTTTGCTGTATTATTGGAAATTTATTCGACAATGCCATAGAAGCCAGCCTGCAGCTTCCCAAAGAAAAACGACTGATCCGCATTTATATGGACATGAAAAACACGCAGTTATACATTTCTTTCACTAACTTTACAGCGGGAAAGAAGTTGAAAAAACAGGGAAATCTTTTTAAAAGTACAAAAGGTGATGGTCATGGTCTGGGGCTGATCCGTATTGATGATATAGTAAAGCGATCTGATGGATATATCAGCCGAAACAGTGAAGAGGGCGCCTTTACCACTGAGATTTTACTGCCCCAGTTATAATTCATCCCCCGAAACATGCAATTCATCCCCGGTTTAATCCGGGGATATTTTTTCTGGTAAAATCATATTAAGAATCTTTTTAATGATACCAGAGTCAAAAGGTCAAAAAATCCGATGCAAGCTCGCTTGCAAGAGGATTTTTGACCTCTTGACCCGCAAAAAACATGAGTAAGTAGCCATTTTCCGAAGAAAAATGAGCGGATTACGAATGTTTTTGAAGATTGCGGGAGTGCAAAGCACGTAGCAATCTGGTATCAAAAGAAAAATAAGAAAGAAGGGAAAATCATGTTTCAAAAAAATCCTGTATCAAAATACAGTACTTTTCAAAATATATGGTTCATGATTAAACTTGCCTGCACTTCTCAGGAGAAGAAAGTTCTGGTGATCAGCTTTTTTATCGCACTGTTAACCATTATACAGAACCTTCTTAACCTTTATGTTTCTCCTGTCATATTAAGTGCAATAGAAAATCATGTTTCCATTCAGGAACTGCTTTTTACAATTGTAATTTTTGTGCTTATGATAATGCTGGTATCAGCTGCATTGGCTTATGCAAATCAAAACGTAATTTGCGGACGGATCAGTTTCCGTTGTGAGATTGTAAATCTTTTAAACAAAAAAGCATCCACAACATCTTATCCCAATATAGACGATATGAAATTCAAAAAATTACTGACCAAATCGGCCGAATATACGGACAATAACGATCAGGCCACTGAAGCAATCTGGAATACACTAACTGTACTTTTGATCAATATTGTCTGTTTTTTTATTTACGCCGGTCTTCTTACACAAATTCATCCAATTCTGATTTTGGTCATTCTGTCAACTGCCGGAATCAGTTATTTTATCTCTCAAAGATTAGATGAATATAAGTATCAACATCGGGAGGAAGAAGCTGAATATATACATCAAATGGCATATTTATTAAACCGTGCAGCTGACTTTGGTGCAGCAAAAGATATCCGCATTTTCGGTCTTCGTTTCTGGCTGGAAGAATTATACAGCAAAACAGCCAGGGAATTTACAGCATTTCATCGAAAAGCAGAAAGTGTTTATATCTGGGCTGGAATTGCAGATTTGACTTTTACTTTTCTGCGCAATGGAGCGGTCTACGCATATTTAATTTATTTGGTATTATACCGCGGTCTTGATGTGCCTGCTTTTTTGCTTTATTTTACTGCAGTGGACAGTTTTTCAGGCTGGATTACAGGAATTCTGGAAGGACTTGGCACATTGCACCGACAGTCTCTTGATATTTCCACGGTCCGGGAATGTCTGGATTATCCGGAATTATTCCGTTTCAAAGATGGACTTACCTTAAATCAGGACGCTAAAAATAATTATGAAATTGTTTTGGAAAATGTTTCATTTCGCTATCCAGGAGCAGAAACAGATACTTTAAAAAATATAAATCTTACCTTACATCCAGGAGAAAATCTGGCAGTTGTAGGTCTTAATGGTGCTGGAAAAACTACGTTGATCAAAATAATCTGTGGGTTTCTTGATCCCACAAAGGGACAGGTAAATTGAATGGAACAGATATCCGAAACTATAACAGAAAAGACTATTATAAGCTGTTCTCGGCAGTGTTTCAGGATTTTTCATTGTTAGCGGGAACCATTGCAGAAAATGTGGCGCAAACAGAAAATTTCGACCTGAAACAGGTGAAAAATTGTATCAAAAAAGCCGGCTTGCTTCCAAAAATAGAAGCTCTTCCAGATAAGTATCAAACCTTTCTGAATCGTGAGGTTTACAAAAATGCAATTATGTTTTCGGGTGGAGAAACACAGCGCCTTATGCTCGCCCGCGCATTATATAAAGATGCCCCTTTTATTATATTGGACGAACCAACTGCCGCACTCGATTCCATTGCTGAAGCAGACATTTATCAGAAATATGACGAAATGACAAAGGGAAAATCCTCAGTTTATATCTCCCATCGGCTCGCTTCTACCAGATTCTGCAGCAGAATCTTAATGCTGGAGCAGGGAGAAATACAGGAAGAAGGAACTCACGAAGAGCTGTTAAGGCAAAGTGGAAAATACGCTGCTCTCTATGAGGTTCAAAGCAAATATTACAGGGAAGGAGATGGGGAAAATGAAGACAAATGAGAAAACATATCGTTAAAAGAAGCACTGCAGCTTAATCACAGAGCATATAAGCTTTTTTACCGATATTATCCAAAATTAATTCTTTCCCAAATCAGTCTGACCATCTGGAAAGCACTGACTCCCTATATAATCATATATTTATCTGCACTTGTTATTGAAGAACTTGCAGGCGACCGAAGCCCTGACCGCATTCGTTTTCTGGTAACGATTACTTTATTATCCGGAGCAGGAATCAGCTTGATATCTGCATTTCTTAAAAAATGGAAAAGGACTTGGAGCGCAGGTCTTGGAATGAAAATCAAGCGAATTTTGTGCGAAAAACTTTTTGATATGGATTACTGTGATTTAGATGATAGCAAAACTATGGAGTTATATTCTTCCATTATTCAAAATCTCAATGGACCTGGGTGGGGACTATACAATGTTTTGTTAAATTATGAAGCTCTGTGTTCAGAAGGATTTTCGATCATTTGTGGCTTATCCATGACCATTTCCCTTTTCACCAGCCAGATTCCAAAAACAGCAGAAAAACTTGTTATTCTTAACAATCCGGTATGTGTAACAGCCATAATTTCTGTTATGGTACTGATTACCTGGTTTTCGCCTGTACTCGCTGGAAAGGCAGGAAAATACTGGGTCAGAAGTGCAGATCTGCATACCTTTTCCAATCGTTTGTTTGCATATTACGGACGTCTGGGCTATGATAGCAAAAAGGCAGCGGATATGCGGATTTACCAACAGGAAAAAATATGCGAAAAGCATAATCTGAGCAAAGAAAATCCTTTCGGTTCCAAGGGATTATTTGCCAGATATGGAAAGGGACCTGTTGGATTTTACATGGCAGCGTCTTCCGCAGTATCTGTAATTTTCACAGGGATTGCCTATGTTTTTGTATGCTTAAAAGCCTGGACAGGTGCCTTTGGAATCGGAGCGGTTACAAAATATATTTCCTCTATTACGAAAATATATTCAAGTGTATCCGGCTGTATCTCCACCATTGAAGATATGCAAAACAATGCTGTTTTTCTGAAACAGACATTTGAATTTCTGGACATTCCCAATAACATGTATCAGGGAAGCCTGACTACTGAAAAACGCAGTGACCGAAAGTATGAAATAGAATTTCGAAATGTTTCTTTCCGATATCCGGGATGTGAACAATATGCCCTTCGAAATATTAATTTGAAATTTAAAATCGGTCAGAAGCTGGCTGTCGTTGGTATGAATGGAAGTGGAAAGACTACGTTTATCAAACTCCTATGTCGCCTTTACGATCCTACAGAAGGAAAAATTCTTCTTAACGGAATCGATATCCGAAAATATAATTACAAAGAATATATGATGATTTTTTCCGTGGTATTTCAGGACTTCAAACTCTTTTCCCTGACTCTTGGAGAAAATGTAGCCGCCAAAATCAATTATGACGAAGAAGAAGTAAAAAGTGCTCTGAAGAAATCCGGATTTTACAATCGCCTTTCCACAATGCCAGAAGGTCTGAATACTTATCTCTACAAGGATTTCAATAAAAAGGGAATTATCATTTCCGGCGGAGAGGCTCAGAAAATAGCTATTGCAAGAGCTATTTATAAGAATGCCCCTTTTATTATATTGGACGAACCGACTGCAGCTCTTGATCCCATTGCGGAAGCTGAAATATATGAAAAATTTAATGAAATAACAGGCGATAAAACTGCCATTTATATCAGTCATCGTCTGTCTTCCTGCAAATTTTGCGATAAAATAGTTGTATTTCATGAAGGATCTGTGATTCAGACTGGAACTCACCAGGAGCTTGCTGCCGATAAAAGTGGAAAATATTTCCAACTATGGACGGCGCAGGCGCAATATTATAGATAAACAGCTTTTCAATTTCCCTTAATCATGTTAAACTAAGGAAAAGTAATGCTACGGAGGTTTTTTCCATGGATGTACACAGTATCAGTACCAAATGCGCCCGCACTGAATTTGTGGGAACTGCTGTTCTGGATACCATCGGACTTGTAATTTCAGGAGTTGATGATACTCTTTTAAAGGAAATGAATATAGGGACACGCTATCATACCCTTGGACTTTTCAGTTCCCGTACAGGTGCAGCAGGTCAGATCACTGCTGTCGATGATGCGGTGAAAGCCACTGGCACAGAGGTTCTTTCCATTGAATTTCCACGGGATACCAAAGGCTGGGGTGGACACGGCAACTATATTGTGATTGGCGGAAATGATGTTTCAGATGTGCGCCACGCTATTTCGCTGGCGCTGGAACTAACTAATAAGTATGCAGGAGAATTATATATCAGCGAATCCGGTCATTTGGAGTTTGCTTTTTCAGCCAATGCAGGCGGTGCTCTTGCCATGGCCTTTCACGCAGTTCCAGGGGAAGCTTTCGGATTCATGGCAGGTTCTCCGGCAGCGATTGGACTTGTAATGGCAGACACTGCAATGAAGGCTTCTGCAGTTCATATTACACGCTATATGACACCGAGTATCGGTACAAGCCATTCCAATGAAGTTATCCTTGCCCTCTCCGGAGATGCCAGTGCTGTGAAAGAGGCTGTACTCCAGGCAAGACAGATCGGCCTGGAACTGCTGATCGGAATGGGAAGCTATCCGGAAATTCCGGGAGAACCGTATTTATAACAATCCCCCCTATATATTATTGCAGACAAATGCCCTGACAGGCAGAAGATTTTAATGATCTTAATCCTGTCAGGGCGTATTCTTTTTCCTTAATTCAGTCTGTAAACCTCCGCACTCTGAAGTCCAAATGCAAGTGCCTCTGAATGGCTGTTAAAATAAATATCCACATGTCCGTAAGGTGTTCCAAGATCCTCCACTGTATACACATTTCCATTGATCAGAAGCTGAGTTCCGAATGGCACACCAGCCATGGCAACGGTTCTTCCCGCTGTAGGAACAGTTCCGCTGGCTGTCAGGTTTCCTGCTGTTCCGCAGCACTGTGCACAGTTACAGTATGCAGTGAGAGTAAAGGTTCCAAGGTAGGTTCCCTGTGAAGATGAACTACTGCCCTCGGAAGAACTGTCGGAGCTTTCACTGCTGTCCGATGACTCGGTATAAGAATCATCATAGGCACTGCTGTCATCTGCGTCCTGATTGGAATCACTTTCAGACTCGCTGTAGTCATCGTAGGATTCCTCTGTGCCATAGTTTCCCCCGTCACTTGGTGACTGGGCGGCAGCCTCAGCTTCCTGGGCTACCTGCGCCTCCTGGGCTGCTTTCTCTGCCTCTGCAGCCTGCAAAAGGCTGTAAATACTGCTGTCTGCATTACTGATCTGTGTATTTAAAGCACTGATTTCATCCTGGCTGGCACTGATCTGATAAATATAGGACTGAATGTTCTCATTTGTGCTTGCAGTAAGTGCCTGTACCTCTTGCTGTTTGGCAGATTTCTCTGCCAGAAGTTCATTAATATTCTGAGCTTCCTCTTCTGCCTGCTCTTCCTGGGCCTTGATATCTGCCTGAAGAGCTTTATATTTAGCAAGCATGTCTCTGTCATACTGGGAAATCTGGCTATATTCTCTGCACGGTTCAGAAACTGAGCCAGATCTTCTGAGGACAAAAGCAGCTCCAGCATGGAAGCACTTCCATTCTCATACATGTATACAATACGCTTCTTCATATCCTGATACTGCTTGTCCGCTGTGGCCTTGGCTTCCTCAAGCTGGGTATTCAGAGTTTTCAGCTGCTCTTCTTTCTCCGCTGCCTGAATTCCAAGCTCAGATACACTGTTGGTAAGGTCTGTATACTGAGCATTCAGCTCTTCCAGATAGCTTTCAAGCTCCTGCTTCTTGCTCTCCAGAGATGCCATGTTGGACTGCTGCTGTGCCAGTTCTGCCTGCGCAGCTTCTTTCTGTGCCTGTACATCAGCGATCTGTTCCTCCGTAGAAGAAGCAAATACTGCCCCGTGCATAGAAACAATCATGATTCCAGTTAACAACATTGAAAAAATCTTTTTAAATCTCATCTATGTAAACACCTCATTATTTTTTTCGTATGTCAAGTATAACATATTTCGTAATTTTTTCAACACTTTTATTTAACTTTTGTAACATTTACGTAATATTTCACAATTATCCAGAATCTGGAAAGATAATGAAATACATGGTTATAGAACAAATTCAGGCACAATATACCGTGAAATAGTTTGGGCAAATCACAGGAATGTTTTTGCAAAAAATATCCCGCATTTCATGAATCTCTCCATAAAATGCGGGATGTAAAACCTCTCTCCTTCTTATACCGCAGCTTCTTCCTCTGCTGCAGCTTCCTGGTATTTCTCGAGAATGATCGTCTGGATCTTGTCACGAGTGGAAGAATTGATTGGATGCGCGATATCCCGATATTCTCCATCGGTTGCTTTGCGGCTTGGCATTGCGATGAAAAGACCTTTCTCTCCTTCGATCACCTTGATGTCATGTACTACAAATTCTTCATCAATGGTAATGGAGACTACAGCTTTCATCTTCCCCTCCTTTGCAACCTTTCTCACCCGTACGTCTGTAATGTTCATTTTTGCTGCCCCTTTCCTCTTAATCGCATTTACTGCGCTTTAAGTCTTATTATATTACAAGCTATATCTATCATTATTCTCCACAACGATCTCTACTTCTCCATCACCGCTGTAGTACGAATTTGCCCGGATGGTTCCCCGGCTTTCAACGATACAATTCTCGATATGTGTATTATCCCCCAGATATACATCATTCAAAATTACGGAATTTTTAATTACGCAATTATTTCCAACATAAACATCTTTAAACAGGACAGAATTCTCAACCACTCCGTTTACAATACATCCACTGGAAATCAGAGAATTCTTAACATCTGCGCCAGGATTGTATTTAGCCGGTGGAAGATCATCAATCTTGGTCTTAACTGCTGGCTCCTGTTTGAAGAAGTAGTTACGGATCTCCGGTTTCAGGAAATCCATGTTGGTCTTATAGTAAGATTCAACAGTGGAAATATTGCTCCAGTAGCTGTCGATCTTATATCCATAGATTCTCTTCAGATTCTTATAACGGATCAGAATATCTTTTACAAAGTCATTTCGACCTTCCTGTGCAGCCTTCTCAATCAGTTCGATCAGCTGTCTTCTTCGGATCACATAAATACCTGTAGAAATAGTATTATATGGGGAAACCATTGGCTTCTCCTCAAATTCCTCAATCCTGCAGTCCTCATTCATGCGAAGGACACCGAAACGCTCAACCTCGGAAGGATCCGGACATGTAGTGCATACAACGGTAATGTCAGCGCGTTTCGCAATGTGATATTCCAGAACCTTGTTATAGTCCATCTTGTACACGCAGTCACCGGATGCGATGACAACATATGGCTCATGACTGTTCTTCAGGAAATTGAGATTCTGATAAATAGCATCTGCAGTTCCCTGATACCAGAAACCGTTTTCTTTGGTGATAGTAGGAGTAAATACGAAAAGACCGCCCTGCTTTCTTCCGAAATCCCACCATTTGGAGGAGCTTAAATGCTCATTCAGGGAACGTGCATTGTACTGAGTCAGTACAGCTACTTTCTGAATGCGGGAGTTCGCCATATTACTCAGGGCAAAATCTATGCTTCTGTAGCTTCCGGCAATAGCATTGCTGCAATTGCCCTTTTGTCTGATAATTCTCTCATGCGGTTATTGTTACCGCCGGCTAAAATAATTCCGATTGCTCTCATGCTTTGTCACCGTCCTTTGTTGCAATTACCTGTCCGCTTTCCAGAATGCCATCCGGATAATCTGCCTGGGTGGTCACACCGGAAATCGCCGTGTTCTTTCCAATCTTAACATTATCCGGAATCACGGAGCCTTCTCCTATGGTCGCAATGCCAAATGCATATACCGCAGGTTTCTTTATATTAGGTGCTTCCTCGCCGCAGCCAAGAACCACATCATTTCCTATGGTTACGTCCTCTGCCACAATTGCCTTTTCCATGTTTACATTCTCACCGATGGTTGTATTCCGCATGATAATGGAATCCCGGATCACACTGCCTTTTCCGATCACAACATTCGATCCGATTACAGAATTATGTACTTCGCCATAGATTTCAGAGCCTTCACCGATGAGACATCTGTCCAGAACGGCCTCTTCTGAAATATACTGCGGCTGGATGATATCCCCCTTGGTGTAAATCTTCCAGAATTCCTCATAAAGATTAAACTCAGGAATAATATCAATCAGTTCCATATTTGCTTCCCAGTAGGAACCAAGAGTTCCAACATCTTTCCAGTAGCCATTGTATTCATAGGCGAAAAGGCGCTGTCCTTTATCCTTGCAATATGGAAGAATATGTTTACCAAAGTCACAACTCTGCTGATCCTTCAGTGCGTAAAGCGCTTCCTTCAGAACCGGCCAGCTGAAAATATAAATTCCCATAGATGCCAGATTGCTGCTTGGATGCTCTGGTTTCTCCTCAAATTCAGTTACACGGAAAGTCTCATCCGTTACCATGATGCCGAAACGGCTGGCTTCCTCAATAGGTACAGGCATACAGGCAATGGTCACATCCGCCTTATTTGCCTTGTGGAAGTCGAGCATAACCTCGTAATCCATCTTATATATATGATCTCCTGAAAGGATAAGCACATAATCGGGATTGTACTGCTCCATATACGCCATATTCTGGAAAATGGCATTGGCTGTTCCTGTGTACCACTCGCTGTTTGTGCTCTTCTCATAAGGTGGAAGTACGGTTACACCGCCTTCAGTTCTGTCCAGATCCCACGGAACACCGATACCGATATGGGTATTCAGTCTCAGAGGCTGATACTGTGTCAGGACTCCAACTGTATCAATTCCGGAATTAATACAGTTACTTAACGGAAAATCAATGATACGGTACTTACCTCCAAAAGCTACTGCTGGTTTGGCCACTTTTTCTGTCAGTACCCCAAGTCTGCTGCCTTGGCCGCCGGCTAAGAGCATGGCAATCATTTCTTTTTTAATCATGCTATCACCTCTTGTTGTAGTTATGATTTATCATTATACCATACTTCCTATGTTTAATAAACATATTTTACAAATTATTTGTTGATATTTTATTTTTTTTATCGTTATTGTACATGTTTTTTCGACACAAATAAAACTTCGACCACTATTTTTTATTCATTTTGCACAGTAGTGTCACTGTCCTTTGGGGACTGTCTGAAAAAGGTATTCGGCATGATATGCAGCGCAAAGCGTATTACCGGTCATAGAGTGAACCATAATGGGAATCTTAGTTACTGTTCACTGGTAATGTTCCACGAGTGTTTGTGAACAAAGTTCACAAAAAACCCGAGAATTGCGGCGCGAAATCATGCTTTGCATGATTTCTGTGCATCGCGAAGCGCGTTACTGTGAATGAAGTAGACAGTAACGAATCTTATATTGGTTACCGACTATCCAAAGAAATACTTTGCAATTTTCACAGTTCGGGGTATAATAAATGAAAGTAATTGTAAAAATTCATAACGATTCAGAAGGCTTTCCCTTCAATAATATTGAATCGCTGTAAAAATGATTAGTATAAGGAGATTAACATGTATCAGATAGACTTCCATAAACCGCTTCATATCCATTTTATCGGTATTGGCGGAATCAGCATGAGCGGACTTGCTGAGATCCTTCTCGGCGAGGATTTCAAGGTTTCCGGCTCTGATTCCAAAGAAAGCCCGCTTACGGATTCCCTTACCAGGAAAGGTGCACGCATCTTTTACGGACAACGCGCTTCCAATATTACAGACGATGTAGAACTTGTAGTTTACACTGCAGCCATTCATCCGGATAACCCGGAATATGCCAGTGCAGTGGAAAAAGGCATTCCAATGCTGACCAGAGCCCAGCTTCTTGGTCAGATCATGCGCAACTACGATACCCCAATCGCAGTTTCCGGAACCCATGGCAAGACCACCACTACTTCCATGATCTCCCAGATTCTTCTGGAAGCAGATGCGGATCCGACCATCAGTGTTGGCGGCATTCTTCCTTCTATCGGGGGAAATATCCGAGTAGGTCAGTCCGAAACATTTGTCACAGAAGCCTGTGAGTATACCAACAGCTTTTTAAGCTTTTTCCCGAAGATCAGTGTGATCCTGAACATTGATGCTGACCATCTGGACTTTTTTAAGGATATTGACGACATCCGTCATTCCTTCCGCAAATTTGCCAAGCTGCTTCCCGCAGACGGAGCCCTGATCATCAATGCGGATACGCCGCATTATCAGGATATTATCAAAGACCTTTCATGTAAAATTATTACATATGGTCTGGAGCATGAAGCTCAGTATCAGGCCACAGATATCACTTATGACAAATATGGACATGCATCCTTTACCGTTCTGAAGGATGGCAGAAAGGCCGGCAGTTTCTATCTGAAAGTTCCGGGCAGCCACAATGTTTCCAATGCCCTGGCAGCAATTGCTCTGGCTCGGCTTCTTCAGATTCCGGATGATGTCATTGTCAAAGGACTTGGCAGTTTCACAGGAACAGATCGCCGTTTCCAGTATAAAGGCGAAGTAGCAGGCGTTACCATTGTTGATGATTATGCGCATCATCCAACAGAAATCCAGGCTACTTTAAACGCTGCACACAATTATCCACACAAGAAGCTGTGGTGCGTATTCCAGCCTCATACTTACACACGTACCAAGGCTCTTCTTCCGGAATTTGCACAGGCTCTTAAGCTTGCCGATCATGTGGTTCTGGCAGACATTTATGCAGCAAGAGAAACAGATAATCTTGGAATCTCTTCCAAGGATCTGCAGGCACGGATCCAGGAGCTTGGTACTCCATGCGAATATTTCCCAGCCTTTGATGAGATTGAGAATTTCCTGCTGAATAATTGTGAAGCCGGAGATCTGTTGATCACAATGGGTGCCGGAGATGTTGTTAAAATCGGAGAACAGTTACTTGGAAAATAATTGATTGCAATTTCAGCGGTTGTCATGTCCTTTTAAGACTGGCATCCGCTGTTTTTGTTTTACCATTTTTATTGTCTCTGATCTGTTTTTCCTGGCAAAACGTGCATACCTTCTCATATCCACGGTCACAGACTGTTTTTGCCAAAAATAATTATCCACATTGAAAAAAGCTTGGAAATTCAAGCAATTTAATAGTTATCCACATTATCCACAGGCTTATGCACATTTTTGCACTGGCCTGCATGTGGATTCTTATGTGTATAAAGTGCTTAACATAATACTACGACATAACTCGACAAAAATCACAGTTTTTCTTTAATTTTCCGCATTTTTCGGGTTTCCCATAAACATTATGTGCAACTTGGTTTCCACATTATCCACATTATCCACATAGTAGTCCACACACATTTTGTAAAAATCCCGGCAAAAAATCTCCTATTCTCATTTAAAAAGGGGTGTGCTATAATGCAAACACAATGAACAGTGATGATTCATATTCCCAGATAAGGAGTGTTTCCATGATCAGGTTACATAGTACAGGGCTTAATGATGCCACCATTTTATCCAATATTTTTATCGACCGTTTTATGCCAAAGGCAAATGGAGAATTTGTAAAAGTCTATATTTATCTGCTCCGTATGCTTGGCCGCCCGGAGGAAGCTTTCGGGCTTTCCCAGATGGCAGATTCCCTGTTCTGTACAGAAGGAGATATCCTCCGTGCGCTGAAATACTGGGAGTCTGAGAAGCTGATTACCCTCTTATACGAAGAAGCTGAATTGACAGGAATTACCTTACAGGCACCGTGGAATGAAGCAAATATGCTGGCTACGGTGGCTCCTGCAGGTATCTGTAACGCCGGTTCGCTCAGCGATGTGCCTGATACTTATCACATATCTGCCCTGAATCCCCAGCCGTCATTCCCAATGCTCCTACTGATAACCCATTGCAGACTGACCAGATTTCCTACCGCAGCGCAGATCTGCCTGTCACACCTTCCTCCAAACCACTTTCCGAGACGAAAGCGCTTACCCCGGATCGGGTGAAGGAGCTGAAACAGAATGAAGATATTATCCAGCTTCTTACATTGCCGAGCAATACCTCGCAAAACGCTCACCCCCACAGAGACACGCAAGATCCTGTTTTTCTACGACGAGCTGCACATGTCTGTAGATTTGATCGATTATCTGATCGAATACTGTGTAGGACGTGACCACCGCAGCATCCGTTATATCGAGACGGTTGCCATGGCCTGGAGGGAGGAAGGCATTACCACAGTTGAAATGGCAAAGGATTCCACCTCCCGCTACAGCAAAGAATATTTTTCAGTTCTGAAAGCGATGGGAATTACCAACCGCAATCCTTCAGACGCGGAAATTTCGCTGATCAATACCTGGACCAGGGACTATGGTTTTCCATGGAATTGATTCAGGAAGCCTGCTCACGGACAGTTCTGCAGACTGGACAGCCAAGTTTTCCATATGCAGACAAAATTCTGCAGCGCTGGAAGGATAAGAATATCCGCACTTTAGGGGATGTCCGTCTTCAGGATGCCCAGCACCAGAAGCGCAAGCTGGAAAAAGCAGTGTCGAAGGCAGACAAGCCGAAATCCGCAGCCCCAAACCGCTTTAACAATTTCCATCAGCGTGACTACGATTTTGCTGAATATGAGAAGAAACTGCTTAACAAACCAAATTAAATCCTGGAAACAGATTTTTATTTAAAACACATACGAACATCTTATAACCTGGAAGGAGAATTTACATGCCCTTACAGAATTACCAATACGATACTATAATGCGGGAATACAACCGTCGCCAGGCCAGGAACCGCCGCATACAGGAAGAGCATCTTGCTGAAGCCTATGAGAAAATTCCCCGTCTGCGTGAAATCGACGAGGAAGTAGCTACTTTAAGTGCCAGGAAGGCCCGGGCCCTGATCAGCCGCCAGGAAGTCGGCATTGAAGATCTTCGCAATGATATTGCCCTGCTTTCCCAGGAACGCACTGCATTACTGCTTTCTTCCGGCTATCCTGCTGATTATCTGGAGATGAGCTACACCTGCCCTCTTTGCCAGGATACTGGCTATATCGCAGCCAGAAATGCTCCTGTTTCAAGAAGGCAGAGATCGAACTTCTGTATACACAGTCAAATTTAAAAGAAATTCTTGAAAAAGAGAACTTTGACCACTTTTCTTTTGACTTTTATTCTGATACAATAACAAATGATTCAACGGGGCTCACCGAACGTGAGACTGCACGTCGCGCGTATAAGATGGCGAAGGAATTTGTCGCTGACTTTGACAATTCTTTCCAGAACCTGTTTTTCTACGGCGACACAGGTGTGGGCAAGACCTTTCTTTCCCACTGCATCGCTCATGATCTTCTGGACAGTGCACACTGTGTACTTTATTTTTCTTCATTCGAGCTTTTTGATTTTCTTGCAGGCTCTGCTTTTTCCAGAGGCAGCGACGCTCCCGATGATGAACCGATTTTTGACTGTGACCTGCTGATCATTGATGATCTGGGTACAGAGCTTACCAACAGCTTTGTATCTTCACAGCTTTTCCTGTGCATCAATGAGCGGATCATGCGCAAGAAATCTACGATTATTTCCACAAACCTGAAGCTGGAAGATTTCTCAGCAACTTATTCTGAGAGAACCTTTTCCCGCATCGCCAGCAACTATCAGATGACTAAACTTGTGGGAAAAGATATCCGCATTCAGAAAATTTTTTTAGGAGGAAAGTAAAGAATGGCACAAGAAGAATTGACTACACTTCCCGTTGGAAGACTGGGATTAGTTCCTTTGGAAAGCTGCAGGAGCCTTGGACAGAAAGTCGACGAATGGCTCGTTAAGTGGCGTAAGGAGCGTGAGCATTCAGAATCAGATTCTTTCGCCTTTGAAGGATACAAAAGAGATTCCTATACAATCAAAGTTCAGAACCCCCGTTTCGGTTCCGGCGAGGTAAATGTGTGATCACCGAGTCTGTACGAGGAGATGATGTTTATATTCTTGTAGATGTATGTAACTACAACATCTCATATCCAATTGGCAAATACACCAACCTGATGTCTCCGGATGATCATTATCAGGATCTGAAGCGTGTAATTGCAGCTATTGGAGGAAAGGCCCGCCGTGTGAATGTAATCATGCCATACCTTTATGAGGGTCGTCAGAGCAAGCGTATTGGAAGAGAGTCTCTTGATTGTGCTACTTCCCTTCATGAACTGATAAATATGGGGGTAGAAAATATTATCACTTTCGATGCACATGACCCACAGATTCAGAATGCCACTCCACTTCATGGATTTGAGACAGTTCAGCCTTCTTATCAATTTATCAAGGCTCTTCTGAACCATGAGCAGGGACTTCACATTGACAATGAGCATTTTATGATCATCAGCGAGTGAGGCAGCATGAGCCGTGCAATCTATCTTGCAAACATCCTGGGTGTTGATATGGCATGTATTACAAACGCCTTGACTACTCCAAGAATATAGGAGGAAGACATCCGATTGCAGCCTATGAGTTCCTTGGTCCAAACGTAGCAGGCAAGGATATGATCCTGATTGATGACATGATCTCTTCTGGTGACACTATCCTGAAGATTGCTTCTCTTCTTAAGGACAGGGGTGCCGGCAGAATTTACCTTTGTTCCACTTTTGGTCTGTTTACAGACAACCTTAAGAAATTCGATGAAGCACATGCTGCTGGTGTATTTGACAAGCTTCTCACTACCAATATGGTATATCAGTCTGAGGAGCTTCTTGCAAAACCATATTACATTTCCTGTGATATGAGCAAATACATTGCACTGATCATTGATACACTGAATCATGATATGTCTGTAAGCCATCTGCTGAATCCAGTTGACAGGATTAAACGCTGTGTAAACAAATATATGGCTCAGTATGAGAAATAAATAAAATAATTTGAGGCTGACCCTTCCAGGTGTCAGCCTCTTGTCTTGTTATAATTTATTTGTAACTGTTCAATACTTTCACAGTTACATGCTTCGTGATCACTTAACATTCACTGCAACAGTTTTCTGAAAAAATGTCAGCCATATCCTTATCATTAGTAAAAAGTAGCACCTGTCTGGACTGTTTTTTCAGCCACCCGAAAACTACCATAAGCTTATCCTGATTCTTCCCATGGAAAATGTCATCCAAAATAACCGGAAAAACAGTTTCATTTGTGAACAACTCAGCAGCAGCCATCTGAATAGAAAAATACAGCATTTCAAGATTTTCCTTTTCCAGATTTTCTGCCAAAACAGTTCCCTCTTCCAGACACAGTTCCAAACTCTGTCCCTCATCTCCATAGAACTCTATATATTTTCCATCTGTAAGTTCCCTGAAAATTTGGGATGCCCGAATCCGAATCTTTCTGCCTTTCTCAAGATAAATACTGCGCGACAGCTCTTTAATGGTATCCATAGCCAGATTCAAGGACTGTGTTTCCAGATCTTCAGAAGTAGGAAGGGACATTTCCAGCTCAAATTCCTGATATTCGCTCTGCAAATTAGTAAAAGCAGCCAGTTTCTCACCATAAATTCCGTCAATGTCTTCTTTACTGGATTTCAGCTTTTCCTGCTGTGACTGCAAATACACTTTTTTCTTCTTTAGCTTTACAAACTCCATACGCAGCTTTCTTCGTGCAGTAAGTGTATAAACCATTGCCACAACAGCAGCAATGATGCACACATCCATTCCTATTTTAGACATCTCATCAGTTAACTGAAATCTTCCAACAATACCAACAATTCCCACAATAACAGCCAGAATACCTGCTATCACCATTCCCAGATTCTTTTTCTCTATAGTCTGCAGCTGTTCTTCAATCACAGTGGCTTCTTCTTTCCCTGCTGCAGAATAAATTTTTGCCTGCGCCTGAACTACCTGCCCTTCTGGTCCCGAAGTCCATCCAGATCATTCTGCAGACTTTCCAGTTTCTCTCTCAGTTTTTCCTGTTCTCTCTGAACTGCTTTCCTGTCACGTTCTTTCTGGGTGAGATATCCCTTACGCCACATCTTCAGCATCTGCTCCGTTCTTCCAAGATCCACCAGACCATCTCCGCTTTTGCTGAGAACAGCCAGTTTATTCTGTAGTTCCTTTGCCATTTCCCTGGAAGAACTACCGCTAAGTGATTCTACCATAACAGTATTGTCGAACAGGTTCTCACTAAATCCCCCAAGGATCCTCTCGAGGCTCCATTTTCCCCATTTAAAATTTCTCTGGTATCTTCACAGAACAACTCACAATTATGGATTCCTGCCCCTGTTTCCCGCGTCAGGCGGTAATCTTTTCCATTGTGCTGAAACCATATAGTTCCACCATATTTTTCCCTGGAAGCTTCAGTTCCTGCTTTTTCATAAATTCCATTCTTTTCCTGCATTTCCTCAGGCACTCCAAAGAACATGCTCTTCACAAAGATAAACACAATGTTCATTTCTGTTTCTTTCAGTCCATAGAGCACATTTACTCCAGAGGTCAGTTCTATGTCTTTTTCCCGAAGCCCACCAAAATTATTTATTAATATGCGTTTAAAAATCATATAACCTTATTCCCTCGCACATACATCTCACTTTTACACTGCAATACATATTTTCTGTTACTATCTGCTCTATGTCAGCTGGAATGTCTTGTCTCCAGCAGTGCCTGCAAACCATAGTACAGGGCCTTATCTTCCACTGTATTTCTGTTTTTTTCCATAAAAAAGCAGATATAATCTCCTATCAAAGTTCCGGCATATTTTTTCTGCAGTTCTTCCAAATCATAAGCAGGTCTGGTCTCATCCAGTACTTCCGTAATATTTCCAAAGGATTTCAGTTTTTCCGGAATCAGAAAAAGCTCTGGTTTTCTTTTCCCCTGAAGAATTACACGATATATATTCAGTCCGCCTTTTTTATATATCTCATCCTTCAAAGCTTCTTCAATAGATAGCTGGGTGCTTTCTTCATTTACATTGAGAAGAAGCTGACTATAGGTTCGAATAGAAAACGGAACAAATCGGGTTTTCACTTTCCATTTTCAATTCTTCCCTCAATATAGCCATGCGCTCCCAGATCATTACTTTCAATTGGCTCAGGAGCTCCGCTGTAAGCAGCCACATCTCTTATTACGCTCTGTGGAGTATGGAAATGCCCCAATGCAATATAATCAAAACCTGCTCCTACAAGTGCAGCTATATTTAACGGGCAATGGCTTTCATCACCGCCATGAGCCATAAGAATATGCACTCCATCATTTTTCACAGGGCGTACGCATCATACAAGGGCTGTCTGATCTGTGAATGTTCATAGCTCATTCCATAAACATATACCCCGAATTGCGTATCTTTCACACAGGTTACCTTCTCTTCCGGAAAAAAAGTCACATTCGGTGCCCAGGTAAAAGTTCTGTAAAAAGAATTTTCTTTCAGATAATCCCTTTCTCCTGCCATTAAATATACCCTTGTTTCCGGTATTCTGGAAAATAAATCGTTTACTTCTTTCAATTCATATGGAAGTGGCTGACGATGGAACAAATCTCCGGCTATAAATAACAAATCCACCGGATTTTCGCGGATACCCGCAATAACCCGGCGGAATGTTTCCCAGATTTCATTCTCCCGCTTGTCACTCCATGGGCAGCCTCTGTCGGGCACTGCACCAAGATGTACATCTGCAAGATGAATAAATCTCATTCTTTTACCTCGTTTTATAAATCGCAGTTGTTAACTGTTCTCGGGAATGGAATTACGTCACGGATATTGCCCATTCCTGTGAGATACATTACACAGCGCTCAAATCCAAGACCAAATCCTGAATGACGTGTAGAACCATATTTACGCAAATCAAGATAGAAGTCATAGTCTTCTTCCTTCAGCCCAAGCTCTTCCATACGAGCTTTCAACTTACCATAGTCGTCCTCTCTCTGGCTTCCACCGATAATCTCACCAATTCCAGGAACCAGGCAGTCCATAGCTGCAACGGTCTTGCCATCCTCGTTCGCTTTCATATAGAATGCTTTAATTTCCTTTGGATAGTCTGTAACAAAAATAGGTTTCTTAAAAATCTGTTCTGTCAGATAACGCTCATGCTCTGTCTGCAGATCACATCCCCAGGATACTTTATAATCAAACTTGTCATTATTTTTCTCGAGAAGCTCAATTGCTTCTGTATAAGTAACACGGCCAAACTCAGAGTTTGCCACATGGTTCAATCTGTCAAGAAGTCCTTTGTCCACAAAAGAATTGAAGAAGTTCATTTCCTCCGGAGCATTCTCAAGAACATATCCGATCACATATTTCAGCATCGCTTCTGCAAGATTCATGTTGTCTTCAAGATCAGCAAATGCACACTCAGGCTCGATCATCCAGAACTCAGCTGCATGACGTGTGGTGTTAGAGTTCTCAGCACGGAAAGTTGGTCCAAATGTATATACATTACGGAATGCCTGTGCAAATGTCTCACAGTTCAGCTGGCCACTTACAGTCAAATTTGTCTCCTTGCCAAAGAAATCCTGAGAGTAATCAATATTTCCCTTATCATCTGTAGGAATGTTATTCAGATCCATGGTTGTAACCTGGAACATCTCCCCTGCACCCTCGCAGTCACTTCCTGTGATCAGCGGAGTGTGTACATAAACAAATCCTCTCTCCTGAAAGAATTTGTGTATTGCATATGCACAGAGGGAACGTACACGGAAAACAGCCTGGAAGGTATTTGTTCTGGAACGAAGATGTGTGATCGTTCTTAAATACTCAAGGCTGTGACGTTTCTTCTGAAGCGGATAATCTGGTGCGGATGTTCCCTCTACAGAAATCTCTGCAGCCTGGATCTCAAATGGCTGTTTCGCCTGTGGAGTCGCTACCAGAGTTCCCTTTACAATAATCGCTGCGCCTACATTCAGTTTGGAAATCTCAGCAAAATTGTCCATTGTATCATGGTAAACGATCTGAAGGGTCTCAAAATATGTTCCATCATGGAGAACAACAAATCCAAAGGTCTTGGAATCACGAACGCTTCGTACCCAGCCGCCTACAGTGATCTCCTGATCCAGGTATTTATCCCGTTCTCTGTAAATTTCTTTTACTGTTGTAAGTTTCATAATTAGTTCCTCTTTCTCCTCATTTTTCCAAACACTCATTTCTCTATAGTATAGACTATTCCTCTTATTCGCGCAAGGATATTTTTCCAGGGAATAAAAGAAGATCCTGTCCGTTAAGCTTCGACACTTTTGGACAAAGATCTTCTCTTCTGTAAGTACTTTCCTATTGCAAGTTGCCTCATTCTCAGTATTTCTCTGAACGTTTAATGCAATATAAGATAATCCAGACAATACTTAAAAATTCGTTTGTAGGTCTTGGTGGTGTAATGAAGTCCATCATCGTCTGGCAGATCAACTCCAGTTCCACTAATATTGGTACCATATCCATTCTCCATCAGATAAGAATACGTGTCAATATATTCAAAAGTGCTGCCAAGAGCACTGCACACAACAGAATTGAATTTGCGGATTACTTCTTCTTTTCGGATTGCATTTTTACCAAGATATTCGATTGTCTTACTGTTCACCGGATTCACCGACATAAAGAACAGCTTGCAGTTCTTTTTCTGTAAGCTCTCAGCAATCTCCTGATAATAAGAAATATAATCATACATATTTCCAGGATCGTTTACTCCCAGATTAAAAATAACCGCAGTCGGTTTCAACACGGAATAATTCTCTTCTGCAATAGAAAGAATAGAATTCATCCCTTGAGACTTCAGCCATTCAAGGCCCTTTCCCTCTTCGTATACAAAATCAATATCACGCAGCAGATTCGACTCATAATACCCTGAATTTAAATTTTGCAGCGTTCTCTGCATACGATTGGTCCGGGAGTCTCCTACAAAAATAATGTGATTGTAACCCCGATTGCTTCCATTTCCAATTTTCCAGCTGCTTGCGGATTGCAGAAGCTCTGAAAGAGTCAGGTCTTCCTCAGCGGAACGGTTAAACACAACTGCATATAGCTTTATGTTGCTGTTTACTGTAATAGTATCACCGGCTTCATAACGCGGTGCTGTGCTTTTTCCTAACTGGATATCCCACCCCATAAAGGTGTATCCAGATGCATTTCTTACAGATGGCAATGTATAAGAACTTCCAGATGCTACATTCTCTGTCTTGTAAACAGTTCCATTATTCTTGCACAAAGCCACTGTAAATGTTGTATCTGACTCGTAAACAGCGTATAATTTTATATTTTTTTTGATTCGAATCTTCTGACCCTCTGTATACGCCGCTTGGGAAGCATTCTTTTTAGTACTCCATCCAACTGCCTTATAGCCGCTTTTTTGTGGAAGCTCTGGCAAGGTAAGATATCCGTTTTTTGTAACAGCTTTGTTTAGTTTCTTAAATACTGTACTGGTGCTTCCGGTATTATCATAGAAATAAACTTTATATATACCAACTTTTTTACGCACCGCGTACAGATTTATATTCTTTTTCAGACGTATTTTTTTCCCCGCGGCATATACCGCTTTGGTATCGTTTTTCTGAGTGGACCAGCCAAGATTTTTGTATCCGGTAATTGCAGGAACTGCCGGAAGCTTAATTTTTTTCCCGGCACTTACCTTTATACGCAGCTTGGAATAAGATGTTTTTCCACTTTGATTCCAGAATCTGACAACTACGTTCTTAGTGGCCGCCTGTACAGACTGAACACCACTAATCCCAATTTTTCCATCATTTCTAAATGAAACTCCGAACAAAATCAACATTGTGGCCAACAGAACCCGGAAAATCCTTATTTTTTCTTTTTGTTTTATTTTTCATAGGCACTCCTCTGCTTTTTAATGTCTCTCCTGCTTTCATCATCTGCACAGAAAATAAATAGTTCTTATTTCATCTTCTGTGCTGTCTTCAGTATAATCAAACGGACACATTCTTTCAACCCCAAAAGATTGTCTTTATGATTTGGTTACAAATTTTCAATAAAACGCATAAATGCAGCTCTGCCCTCTCCTGTACATTTGTAAACACCAGCATCTTCCAGCACGTGAACAAACACATTTCCAACTTCTTTATGAAGAACCTCTTCAATATTGTCTTTATCAAGATGATCGTACTTCGGAAGGAATTCTTTTACCCACTGCGCATGTTTTTCAATCTTCTCATTAGAAGCAACATCCTTGCCATCCAGAATATATTCTTCCAAAAGCTCCAGTTCTTCTTTTAGTCGCGCAGGGAGAACTGCCAAGCCCATAACCTCGATCAGACCGATATTCTCCTTCTTAATATGATGGTACTGTGCATGCGGATGATATACGCCAAGAGGATTTTCTTCTGTGGTAATATTGTTTCGTAGAGTCAGATCCAACTCATACATATCACCTTTTTTACGTGCGATCGGAGTGATCGTATTATGAGGTTCACCATCCGTTTCTGCAAAAATGAATGCAGCCTCATCTGTATAGCCTCTCCAAACCTCCAGCACATGAGTTGCCAGATCAATCAGGCGCTTCTCATCTTTATGACGGATACGAAGTACAGACAGCGGCCATTTTACAATACCAGCCTCCACATCCTCATAGCCCGGAATAGTTACATATTTCTCAATTTCAGCCTTTGCCATAGCAAACGTATAATGGCCGCCCTGGAAATGATCGTGACTGAGAATAGACCTCCCACAATCGGTAAGTCTGCATTTGACCCCAGAAAATAATGTGGAAACAGCTTCACGAAATCAAACAGCTTGATAAATGTGTTTCTCTCGATTTTCATAGGTGTGTGCTGGAAATTAAATACAATACAATGCTCATTATAATAAACATAAGGAGAGTACTGCATTCCCCACGGACTGTCATTGATTGTGATCGGAATGATTCTGTGATTCTCTCTTGCAGGATGATTTGCGCGGCCTGCATATCCCTCATTTTCCGGACAAAGCAGACATTTGGGATAGCTGCTTGATTTGATAAGCTTTGCCGCAGCAATAGCTTTCGGATCTTTCTCTGGCTTAGAAAGGTTGATTGTAATATCAATTGCTCCATAAGGAGAATCCACAGTCCATTTCTGGTCTTTCTTTACACGATAACGACGAATATAATCACTGTCCTGGCTTAATTTATAGAAATAATCTGTTGCTTCTTCCGGAGATTTCTCATATTTTTCCCAGAAAGACTTCTGTACCTGAGCCGGGCGGGGCATAAGACAGTTCATTAATCTTGTATCAAACAGATCTCTGTAAACCACACTGTCCTGAATCAGACCACGTTCTACAGCTTCGTCTAACAGTTCTTTCAGAACTTCTTCCAGATTAATATCAGAATATTCCTCTGCCGGTTCTGTGTATTCATCTTCTTTAAAAACATCAAGAAGAAGATTTGTTGTATAGTTTTTCTCACAGGCAGGAGTCAGCCCTGTCTCAATTCCATACTGTACCAGTTTTTTAATACTTTCGCTTAGCATTTTTCTGTCCTTTCCTGTTGCTTTATTTTTAACAGTCTGTCCTCCACCACAGACAGACTGTTAACCACCACTTTGCTGCATCTTTCACATCTAGCATTTTTTGCATACATGTTCAATATCGGACTGTACCGGCTTTCCCAACAGCCACTTTAAAGCTTCAGTTTCTCAACATAACTTATAAAAATATTGCCGGCCTTTTCAAACAGCTCCGTACTGTCATTCATACCGTAAGGATAAGTTTCCCCTTTCTGCGATCGTACAGATATGTGTTATATTCATCATATCCTATGATCACAACACTGGTATTATCCCCGGTCTTGGCAATTACCGGACGCTGGGCGCTGACCTCATATAAGACACTGTCTAATGTACAACCAGACAAATCAATGATAGTACCCTCATCCCCAAGAGCCTCCTGCAGTGCTGTAACATCCAGGGATGCACTCTTCATTGCTTCCGGCACATCCTCCAGATTAAGAGTCAGCTTTGTCTTCTTATTTCCACGCTCCCATACATACTGCTGAGCACGATTCAGCACAACACCAGTCTGATCATCTGCTCTTTGAAGCGCAAGTGCAGGATCTGTGAATGTACTGTCCAATCCTCCTTTTGCATAAACATAGTAAATATCTTCCTCAGGAATCTGCGTATCCAGAATAATACGGTCATCACCTATATTTTTCATTTTTGCATAAACGACTAACGGTTCCTGAATTTCAGGCGTTTCAGTGAGAGCCAGTCGTATCTGAGTTCCGGTTCTGGAATTTGTCACAAGTTCCACGGATACAGTATTGGTCGAGGCTTTGGAATTATTCAGAATATTATCCTGCTTACTGCTTTGTATCCTTTTTTTGTCTTCTTGGACAACTGAAATTCCATCATAGTGTTTCCCATGGTAATATCAGTTACATACAATCCATCCTGATGATATTCTTTTTTCAAAGTTCCATCAAATCCTTCAATACGGACCGTATGATCCCCGTAGTCTCATGACCATTATCGTCTGCGATCACATCTCCATCAACTACGATTCCATAAACAAGATCTTCATTCATAAATCCATTCAGCACTAAAGACTGTCCTGAAGATGGTGCAAGACTCCTGGTTTCTAATGTTTCAAAATCTATTTCTTTTATATTTCCGGCGCTTTCACCTTCCTGAATGATCCATGCAGCATGTGCACCTGTATCCGAAACAGCAAAGTCATCTTTTTTAATTCCTTCCTCAAGAACCTCACTGGTACCATCTGAAATGTTTATCTTATAAAGCTTATTTGCAAATAAAAGGTAAAGAGCATTTTCTGTACTGACATAGGATAATGTTCCAAGATCTTCTTTCAGGAATTCGTAGGATTCTGTAGACGGAATAAATACTTTTTCTTCCACCACATTCTGATCATTGCTGTAATGATATACACAAACGCCACAGTATCCTTCCCGAACGCCTCTGTTCATATATCCATAAAGAACAAAGTCCACATCTCCGTTATCTTCCACACGGATGATCTTTATATTATGCTGGTATCTGGAATCCCTGAAATCTCCATCCGTTTCTTTGCGGAAACTGAAAATTCTGGAAAATTTTCCATCATCAGGAGAATAAGACCATAAATCTCCTTCCTGAACAAACGCAAGCACTCCTGCTTTTTCATTCATCATGTATTCTACATTTTTGTCTCTGACACCAAGCAAAAGCCCCTTGTCGGAAATGCTGATGGAGCTTTCCTCAAACACCTGTGATGCGCTTCGTTTAAAATCCAGAAGCATGATTCTGGTTTCAGTATAACGCATCCGGTAAAATTCTGTCACATCATAGATTTCCTGGTTTCCATCTTCATCCAGTGCCGCAATCTGATATTCAACAGAAAGACTGGCTGTGGTTTCATTAATATCCTTCACTACAGGAATTCCCTTTCTGTAAATCTGAGGGTTCAGATTGCCCCAGCTGATCTGGGCAAATGTAGAATTGATATTAATGTCTGTATAGTTGGTAGATGTACTGGATGTGTCTGATTCCAGGTAAGCAGTCAGATCCTCGGCGGACGCTTTATCCAGACATTTTTCATAAAAGCTCGCAACAAACTTCACGTACTGAGCAGCATTCACATTGGATCTGGAAACTACTCTTGTATAGTAATAAGCTGTTCCCTTATTTGTCTCAAGAGATAATTGCAAAGAATACTCCTGGTTCATCAGAAGATCACTGCTCAGCTTAATCGTTGTTGTCAGATAGCTGTCCTGTTTATCCAGACTTTTAATCTTACGATTTTCCAGTACCTTACTGCCATCAGAGGTACGTATCTCATAGGAAAGGCTTTTCACCTTTGTATCATAGGCATTTATAACAAAGGACAGTTCCTTGGATGTATCAATAGGCGTCACACTGTCCCTGGTAAAATCAGACTGCATAGGCTGTGCATAACCATACATCCTGTTTGCATAATTTCCATCAAAATCAACCATTACCTCCGGAAAAACCGGATCATTCATATCAGAGCGGTCATCCGTAGTCTCACTATTCAGCAGGAACGAACTTCCTGCCACGCCGAGAACAAAAACAAACAGGAGAATCACTGCTCTGCGTAAAAATTTAATCATTCTTTCTCCTCTTAACTCTCTGATTGTACCTCCCCTTCACGGTACAGAAGTCTTTCCAGTGTAGGATTTATATGCAGTTCCTTCATAAGCTGCACTGTACTCTTCATATCTTTTGGTTTGCCTGTCTTTACAGCACGGATCAGCAAATTCTTGGGTGTATGCTCCATATCAATAAATTCCAGAATCTGAGTTTCGTACCCCATACTTTCCAGCAGATTGGCTCGAATTCCATCTGTCATCAAAGCAGCCATTCTCTCCTTAAGAATGCCATATTTCAGTACAGGCTCCAACACTTCATTTTTTATCTGTCTATTTACCTCATGCTGACAGCAGGGTACAGACAAAATAACTTTCGCTCCCCATTCCACAGCCTTCGCAAGAGCATAATCTGTAGCTGTGTCACAGGCATGCAAGGTTACTACCATATCAACAGAAAAAACACCTTCATAATCAGCAATATCTCCCTGATAAAAATGCAGTTTTTCATATCCATACTTTACTGCAAGATGATTACATTTTTCTATTACATCTGTTTTCAGATCCAGACCAATAATATTTACATCATAACCTTTCAGTCTCTCAGATAGTAATACATGGCAAATGTAAGATAGGACTTTCCGCATCCAAAATCAAGAATGGTCACTTCCCGCTGTTGATCCAGTCTTGGAAGAATGTCCTGAATAAATTCCAGAAATCGATTGATCTGTCGGAACTTATCGTATTTTTGGGTAATAATCCTGCCTTCCTTATTCATAACACCAAGATCAACAAGAAAGGGGACTGGAATATTTTCCTTAAGTATGTACTGCTTTACACGATTGTGGGCCAATATCTGCGTGCCCTTGCTGAAGGTCTTGTCCTTTCCGAAAGCCAGACCTTTTCCATTTTCGGATGACGTCTGGTCTTTATGGTCATCTTTCCTTTTTTGCTTACCAGAATAGTTCCATCCAGCGCCATCCCACTTGCCTGAAGCTGAGAAAATCATGCTGCAGCCCCGCTTTTAAATATGAAATCAGTTCCTCTCTGGAATAATTTTTATGGAGCACCTTCGTCCCTACAGTTTCAGAAGCCTGATAAACCACCTTCCCCCGGATTTCTACCGGGCGTATTTTTACTTTGGATGGTCCGTCCCCTCTGCTGCCGCTTAGGATAGCTTGACACAGCTGTTCATTTATCTGTTCCTCTAAATATTCATCTATTGTTTTCATTTTTATTATAATTATTTTCTTTTATATTCTGTAATCGTTACTGTTCACTCCGCTCACAGCAACCTCTAATTGTCATTTTGATGCGTCTTATCTGTAAAAATCTCCCTGCATCTTCTTCGTCGGCATCTTCTTCGTGATATTTCATGAAAAAGAAGCACTTCTACCAGATCACCAAGAAGTCCATCAGACATTGCTTCCATATCAGCCTCTGATTTTACTTCATCCACGATCTTCCTTCCAAGGTGATACAACATAAACCTGTCAGGATATTCATCGTAAAGCCGGCTGCCTTCATAATCCTGAAGATCACATTCTTCTTCCACTTTTTCCTGTATCTTTCTGGCAGTGTCCGGATAGTAGGATTTCATCAGAAAAAATTCCTCTTCTTGTTTCTTTTCTCCCCGGTAGAGCAAGGGATTTGCATAGCTTGTGTAAAATGGATAAAAATCTTTATATATCATATCAGCAATTTCGATTCCTTTTCCATTTCACTCTCATTATATGCAAGCTTCCGTTTTTCGGTCAATTGCACCATTTTTCAAATACGCGCCAAAGCGTGTTTGAAAAAAGGCTTTCTGCAAGATGTACGTCACAATTTGTGGAAGATTTTGCCCGGATGATGGCGCGTAGCGGGCTACGGCAACTGAATTCGGGAAAAATATACCGCAAAGTGGGGCGTGCAGATTGCGGGAATGATTTTTCAAATACGCGCCAGCATATTTAAAGTAAGCCTCACACTATGGTCAACAGCTGCTTTCTCAAATTCGCTGTAATCCATCTGCGCACTTCCATCAGCCTTATCAGAAATAGCACGGACAACCAGAAACGGAATTTCATTTAAGTATGCTGCCTGTCCAATGGCTGCACCTTCCATTTCAGTCGCATATGCTGAAAACTCTGATACAATTCGATTCTTAACATCCTGATCGCAGACAAACTGGTCTCCAGAAGCAATTCTTCCTTCAAATACCTGAATATCCGGATTTACTTCCTTACATACTTCTGCAGCAAGTCTGCGGAGATTATCATCTGCATTAAAGAAAAATACAGGCATTTGCGGAATCTGTCCCTTGCGGTATCCAAATCCGGTAGCATCCATATCATGCTGTACAACATCTGTGGAAAGAACAATATCACCGATATTAATATTTTTATTTAAGCTTCCTGCAATTCCTGTATTAATGATCGCATCTACTGAAAATACATCTGCCAGAATCTGAGCACAGATACCAGCATTTACCTTGCCAATTCCGGAACGCACTACAACAACCTTTTTCCCAGCAAGTATTCCCTCATAAAAATCCATGGAAGCTTTTTTTATAATTCGTACATCTTCCATTTTTTCTTTTAAAATCGCAACTTCAACTTCCATTGCGCCAATAATACCAATTGTTTTCATTTAGCATTCTCCTCTGTTTTTGAAAGTTAACTGCTTCTTCATCTGACATTATACCAAAACTTCTTGCTATATCCAACTTAAATTTGGCATGGAAACTTATAATATCTTCTGCTATAATGAGAGAAGGTGCAAAGCTATTGCTGTTCATAACCTGACCAGCGTTCCTGAGCTCCTGATTTTACATAACGATTGGAGGAAAAAACAATGGAATATAAAACAAAAGGTGTTTGTTCTATGGCAATTCAATATGATATTGATGATGAACAGAAAGTTCACAATGTGAAATTTATTGGTGGATGTTCTGGAAATACACAGGGAGTTGCCAAACTTGTAGAAGGTATGCCGGCGAAAGAAGTAATTGCACGCCTGGAGGGAATCCAGTGTGGACGCAGACCTACTTCATGCCCAGACCAGCTTGCCACTGCTTTAAAAGAAGCGATTTCATAATTACTTCCCCGGGATTTTTGTCCCGGGGATTTCTTTTCAGACTGTAACACTTACCCATCAGTTCTGTCCCATTTATCACATAAAGATTGGACATCCCTTGAAAACTTCTCCAGATCTTTGTTTGCACAGCCCTCGTTTTTGCGTATGACGGAAAGCAGTCTGTATCCAAGCGCAAGCAACTTTTCGTATACCTTTGCAGCCTTAGATGCTTTTTGTAACGCAGCAGGCTTCTGTATCTTAACGCCCTCTGCCTCGTACAGAAATTCGCCTTCAGCCAGATCAAATTCTGTTCCACTGAATGGCGCATATGCATCATAGTTCATCTCATCACGCAGTCTTGCAGCAAACAGTTCTGTCACAGTATCCTCGCCATGAGTAACAAACACTTTCTGAGGCTTTACTTCAAATGCTTTTATCCAGTCAACCAGACCATTTACATCTGCATGGCCACTGATTCCCGGCATACGGCAGATTTTTGCTGCAACGTGCACCGGTTCACCAAAGAGTTTTATTTCCTGAGTTCCTTCCAAAAGGGCGCGTCCCGGAGTTCCAACAGCCTGATAGCCCACAAAAAGAATGGTGCTGTCCTCCCGCCACAGATTATGTTTCAGGTGATGTTTAATTCTTCCTGCATCACACATTCCACTGGCAGAAATAATCACCTTACAGTCATCATCGAAATTGATTGCTTTTGAGTCTTCACTTGTTACGGATATCTTCAAACCAGGAAAGCTAAGAGGATTGATTCCTTTTCGAATAAGTTCCAGAGCCTCGTCATCAAAACAATCATATTTATGAATACCGAAAATATTTGTTGCTTCATTTGCAAGAGGGCTATCTACAAACACTTTAAAATTATCATGCCCGTGAATAAGGCCTTCTGCTTTTATCTGTCTGATAAAATACAGCATCTCCTGCGTTCTTCCCACTGCAAAAGAGGGAATTACCACATTACCGCCCCGGTCAAAGGTCTCCTGAATGACATCTGCCAGAAGGCGCACATAATCTGGTCTCTCTCCGTGGCTCCGGTCTCCGTATGTAGATTCCATTACCACGTAGTCTGCTTTTCTAAAATAGGCAGGGTCTTTTATAAGCGGCTGATTTTTGTTTCCTATATCTCCCGAAAATACAATTGTTTTTTCAACTCCAGCTTCACAGATATTCACCTCAATACTGCTTGATCCAAGAAGGTGACCTGCATCAATAAACTTTACTCTCAGCCCCTCGCCAAGAATTATTCCAGTCTCATATGGACAGCCTACAAAATTACGAATAACCCCTAATGCATCCTCCATGGTATAAGCTGGAACAAATTCAGGCTTCCCCTGACGTTTTGCCTTGCGGTTACGCCATTCTGCCTCAAACATCTGGATATGGGCACTGTCACGGAGCATAATATCGCAAAGATTACAGGTTGCCTCTGTGGCATATACAGGTCCTTTAAAGCCTTTTGCGTAAATAGCAGGAAGATTTCCGGAATGATCCATGTGTGCATGTGTTAAAAGCACAAAATCTAATTCTCCCGGAGGCACAGGAATATCTTTATTTTCATAATAATCAGGTCCCTGTTCCATTCCACAGTCTACAAGAAACTTTTTTCCTGCTGCTTCCAGATAATAGCAGCTCCCGGTAACTTCATGTGTTGCTCCAATAAAAGTGATCTTCATACAGATTCCCCCTTTTACCCGAACTCTTACTTATATTACATATATTTTTCTGTTTTTATGGCATAACATCTTCACTATTTATAATATGCTGAACAGAGCTGACAAATTTCGCTGAATCAGCCTGGCTTGCCATACTTCCGGCAAGAATACCGATTGCAGCAAGAACTGCAATCCCTGCTGCCTTTCCATATTTGTACCAGGGTTTATTTTCTTCTTTTTCAAACTGACGTAGCTTATCAGAAAATCCTGCAATAAAATCAATTTCCTCAGCTGAACTTTCTGTTGATTGAGCATCTTTTAAATTTTCCTCTTTGGACGCCTCGTTCCGGAATCCTGGAAACTTCACTATTTCAGCAGTCTTTGTATCATTATTCATAGCTTTTGCAGAATTGGCCTCATTTATTTTATCTTCATCCAGTTTGCCTTCTGCTTTCATTTTCTTTAAAAACTGCTGATACGCCTCATCCAGTTCCTCATCCGAAATCTCAAAATCATTTGCAGCATTTCCAAGAAGACTTTCTTCTATCATTTTTGCTTCTTTGATCATTTCAGCTTCTAACAGACTGTCGGTTTTCTCTCCTATCTTTTTTTTGTTCATTTTTTTCTCCCAGATTTTTTTCTTTTCTTGACAATTCCCTTTTAGGGGTTCATATTTATTAAATAGGTCGCTATTCACAAAGTGAACTGTAACTATTAAACACTTATTCAGGAGGATCCTATGAAGCATATTATCCTTACCGGCGGTGGTACTGCCGGACATGTTACCCCGAATATTGCTCTGATTCCCGCTTTACAGGAAAAAAAGTTATAAAATTTCTTACATCGGCTCCTACAATGGTATTGAAAAACAGCTTATTGAGGAGCTTGGTATTCCTTACTATGGAATTGCTTCCGGTAAATTAAGACGATATTTTGATTTGAAAAACTTTTCAGATCCATTTCGCGTTATAAAAGGCTATTTTCAGGCTAAAAGTCTTATGAAAAAATTAAAGCCTGATGTAGTATTTTCCAAAGGTGGCTTCGTAACAGTACCAGTGGTAATTGCCGCAGGCAAACGCCACATTCCGGCAATCATTCATGAATCTGATATGACTCCGGGACTTGCTAATAAGCTTTGCCTTTCTTCCGCCACAAAAGTCTGCTGTAACTTTCCAGAAACTGTAAATAATCTTCCAAAAGATAAGGCAGTTCTTACAGGTACTCCTATTCGTCAGGAGCTTCTCCATGGTAATAAAGAACACGCTCGCGCATATTGTGGTTTTACTTCAGATAAACCAGTTCTTTTGGTAATTGGCGGCAGTCTGGGTGCTGCTTCTGTAAACGAAAATGTACGAAAAATTCTTCCTGAACTGCTGAAAGAATTCCAGGTTATTCATATTTGCGGCAAGGGAAAAACGGATGAAAGTATCCAGCTGACAGGTTATGTCCAATATGAATATGTTCAGGAACAGCTTCCTGACATGTTTGCATTGGCAGATGTAGTAATCTCCCGTGCAGGAGCTAATGCTATCTGTGAACTTGCCGCACTTTCAAAGCCAAATCTCTTAATTCCATTGTCCGCAAAGGCAAGCCGCGGTGATCAGATTCTCAATGCCCGCTCCTTCGAGCGCCAGGGTTACAGTATGGTACTGGAGGAGGAAGAGATTACAGAAGCGTCTCTCTTAGAGGCAATCCGCAAACTCTATCAGGAACGTAATAAATATATTGCGGCTATGTCTGCAGGCAAAAACTTAAATTCTATTCAGCATATTGTGAATCTCATTGAAGAATGTATTCATTCCTGATTTTACACTGCATACCTCTGTTATTTAACAGAGGTATGCTTTTTAATTTTACTCTTTTTCCAGTCTTAAAATTTCTGCTAAAAGCCATTTTCTGGCTCTAAGTACTCTGTTATTTACATTATTTCTTGTATAGCCAAATTCGCGCGCTACTTCTTCAGTAGATACACCTTCCATTACAACTCGCATAAAAATCATATAGTTAATTAAATTTTTCCGTCGCAGGCCTTCAAATGCCATTGATAAATATTTCTGTTTTTCCAGCCCCAGTAATGCCGCTTCTGCGCTTTCTGTAGTACGATACTGCAATTCAGCCACATCATTGTCAAACATTACTTCCCGCTTTACATATGATTTTCTCAGGTAGTCCCTTCCTTTATTGGTTGTTTTCCATACCACCAATGCGTGAAGCTTTTCTTCGCTGGAAGCATCCAGTCTCTCTTTTATTTCGTAAAAGTATGAAAATACCTCCTGTGTAACATCCTCGGCTGTAAAACGGCTTTGTACAATTCCATTTGCGATTTTAACAGAGACTTTATAATACCGTCTGTAAAATGTGTTAAATTCTTCGCTATTCATCTTGTGTACCCCGTTTTCTAGCAGCTTTTCAATTTCTCCAGGATTTCATTTTTCACCTCATCCGTTAAAGTTCCAGGTTTCCAGGTAATTCCCACCTGATCTCCTTCATATCTCGGAATCAGATGCATATGAAAATGAAAAACAGTCTGTCCTGCCGGTTCGCCATTATTTTGTACAATGTTAAAACCATCGCACTTTAACGCCTCGGTCATTTTTGTGGCCATTTTCTTTGCCAGAATCATGCTTTCGCAGCCATATCATCTGATATCTCATAGATATTAGCCGCATGCGCTTTCGGCAAGATCAAGGCATGTCCTTTACTTGCAGGACCCAGATCCAGAATTACTCTGAAGTCTTCATCTTCATACAATGTTGCTGATGGAATCTCTCCGTTTGCAATTTTGCAAAAAATACAATCACTCATAGTCTTATCCTCCCAAATAGAATATATAAATTATACGTCTGATAATAGCGAAAATCACATTTTTTTTCCAAAATTTTTTAAAAAATTTTTGGAACAGTATTTTTTATTTCTGTCGAATAATCTCGATTTTTTAAGTACGATTTTATTTGTCATTTGTCCACTTCAATGATACACTTCACTTGAGGTGAGCTTATGAAAAATAATTTAATCTTAAACAAAAAGCAGGATGAATTTCATCTGATACTATCACGATTTTCCCATGAGATACGCAATCCCATAGCACTTATTAACAGTGAGATTCAGATGATTGAAGACACACATCCTGAAGTTGTCTCATTTGATTACTGGAATGATATTACAGCTAATCTGGAGTATACCAAAGAATTGTTAAATAATCTTTCGGATTACAATAATGCCCATAAACTTGAACGGAAAAGAACTGCTTTTACTGCCTATCTTAAGGAAATTATTTCCAGTATCCAGCCCACTTACCAGTACCTGGGCATTACCTTAAAAACTGATATTTCGCCCTCACTGCCTGCCCTCTTTATTGATTCCGTTAAATTAAAGCAGGCTTTACTGAATCTGCTCAGAAATGCAGCAGAAGCAATTTCCAATGCTGATGGAAAAGTAAAATTATGTGCTTTTTCCAGTGACCAAAGGGTACATATTGTCATAACTGACAATGGATGCGGCATACCGGAATCACAGCTGAATGAAATTTTCACTCCATTTGTAACATTCAAAGAGGGTGGAACCGGACTGGGGCTGGCAATCACCAGAGAGATCATCCAGGCTCACAGCGGAAACATTTATGCAGAAATTGAATCCGATGGGGAAACATCCTTCCACATTGTTCTGCCAGAAAAATTTCCCGGATGATAAAGAACTGCCGCCAGGATAAATCCACAAACCATGCCGCCAACATGGGCTGCATTATCTACACCAGTACTTGTAAAACCGAAATACAATGAGAATCCGGCCATGATCATCATCTGTCGTACGGAAATATCCTGAATTCTTCCATGATTTCGAATAACTACATAGAGCATTGCTCCCATTACTGCAAAAACGGCACCAGAGGCACCAGCTGACACTGCATAATCCGCTGATTTCATTTCCATAATAAAAGAAAAAATATTTCCACCAAGACCGCCAAGAAGGTAAATTAAAATAAATTTAATCTTCCCTACAACCGGTTCCAGGCGCTGTCCCAGTACAAAAAGGACAAGCATATTATTGGCAATATGATAAATTCCAAAATGCAGAAACATACAGGTAAATAACCTGTATATCTCTCCATTTTCAAGAATCAGCGGTGGATAGGCGGCTCCACATTCAATCATGTGAGCAGTATTTTCTGATCCGCCGGTAAAATCAACAATAAGAAATATCAGTATATTCAGAAGTATAAAAAGAACCGTTATTGGTTCTTTTTTTATTTCTTCCACGCCATCACCTCGATATTTTCAGTCTACTTTCGAGACTGTTTTTGTTACTTTCTGATAATAGAATAAGTATAGCACAATTTCTCTGATACCTCAACAGATCAGACCCGGTAAATTTATAAATCTGTTATTTTATTTCAGAAACACATACCTGGCCTGCGCAAAGTCTATCTGATCCTGATCCTGAAGGCAATATTCCTCATCCCCTTTTAAAATTTTACCATTTACAGATGTTCCATTGCGTGAATTCAAATCCGTAAGATAATATTCTCCCTCCCGTTTCCGTATCTTCGCATGTATCCGGCTTACTGTAGGAAGATCGATCACCGCATCCGCTGCATTCTCCATTTTCCCAATTACCGTAAGTTCATTCTGAAGATAGATCGTAGCAAGTTCACCAGGTTCACGGCTTACAAGAGTTGCCGGTCCAGTAACAATATTCGCAGATAACACCACTGTTTCGCCGCAATTTTTTGTGATATTGATATTTTTTCTTTTTGGTGCAATACTTCTGCTGTATTTTGCATTGAAGTCGTATTTCTTTCAATGCTATCTTTAAAGTTCACCTTATCTTTTCCTGAGTCTTCACTCACTTTTTTATTTTCTCTTTTATTCTGTATTTCCAGATGTCCCTTTTTCTCATGTCTGATGCAATTCTTATTCTTTATAACGGACACACCCCAGGTACACAACATTCCAATTACCATAATCCCAGCTGCCACTCCCAGAATAACCTGCATAGATACCCTCGGCAGATACCCCAGTGTTTCTGCGGCCACAACCACCAGTGCAAAAAATCCAGCTGCTACACACCAAATCAAAAATCCTTTAGACGTACCCCCAACATCTTTTTTCTTTTTTTCAGATAATTCTTCCTCCCAAAGCAACTCTTCCAGATGTTCTTCCTGAGGCTTTTCCTCTTTTGACTCCCCATAATTTTCAAACAGATCAATTTTCTCACTGCCATCTGAATTACACCTTTTCTCTGTCATAGTGCCTGATTCCTGCAAAATTGAGGAACCAACTGTTTTTTCTATTTCCTCTCTATCCTGATAAAGTTCCTTTTTTATATATTCCAAATGAAAACTGTCTTCCAAAGCTCTTCTGTATATTCCATACCCAAGCATTACAGCCTTTGAGTCTTCATGATCCAGAATCGGAAGAATATACTCTGTCAGTTCCTGAAATTTCTGTCTCACATCTTCATCATATCCAGGAAGATAACAAAAATAGATCTGTCTCTTTTCCACATCTACATACATATACTCTGGCTTCAATACTAACCTGCATGGATTCAGCAAATATTCTGACATATCTTCCATCACCTGCACAAATCCACCCAGGATCATCTGAAGATCTTCGTAACCCATTTTCTTTTCTTCATAAAGAGAAAGCAAAGACTGTTTGGAGGTAATGTCATAACACACCATAAACTGTCCATCAACTCCCTGCACTCTGCATTTAAGAATAGATGGAATCGAATTGCCAACCAGCATTCTCATCTGATAAGAAGAAGTATCTGGTTCTTCATTTTCATACAGCACAAGATAATTTCCATTTATATCTCTTTTATATTCTGATTTCATTTTTTACCCCTTCAGCTTATTTGACACCTCAGAAAGTCCCTTTACTTTTCGGATCCAGGTTACCGGTTTTATTACTTTTACACTTCCCTTTACCTGCAAATGACTGTTAAATCCTCCATATATGGAAAACATATCAAGATCATACGTTACCTGCACTTTTTTTCCTTCGCTGACCTGAAGTTTCAGGTTTTTGCTTTCATAAAATCCAGTGTTTCCAAGTTCTTTTCCTTTTTTTAATGCTTTATCACGGCTTTTCCCTTCTGGCCGTGCCGTTTCCAGACTGCCGTCAAGAGCTGCTTCGTAAGCCGCGGCTGTGAGCCAGACCTTATTATGTACGTAAAAAAACAAATACAAAGTTATCGTCACAACCAACAAAAGCAGCGGCATTAAAAGTGCTGCTTCTATTGTCATGCTTCCCCTTTTCATTCTCTTTTTCAATAAATCAAACCTCCAATGTATCCCAACATAAGAAATGGAACGAAAGGCATCTCAGTCTTTTTCCCTTTTCCTGACAGAAATAACACCACAATCCCCCAAAAACAGCAGCAAAAAAGTCCCAATAAAAATGCTGACAAAAGTTCCTCAAAAGACAGTACTGTTCCAAGCGACAGAAATAAAAGACCATCTCCCATCCAACAGACGCCTTCGAGATATACTGACATGATCACAGCGCCCCCATACAGACATTCCATACCAAATCCACACTCACAGTTCCAAGAAAGCAGGCTCTTATCATTCCCACAATTCCAAATACAACAATTGACAAAAGTGAAACTTCTCTTGTACGTATATCTTTCCAACTGTTAATTCCAAGAAATGCAAGAATGCAAATTCGTTCCATTATTTTATTCCCCTTTCATTTCTTCTTATTAACCACATCGTTTACATGCATGCAGATTACCAGCTTCCGACTCTTTTACCAGACGTACGGACCTTTTCAAGCCGCTGCAATTTTTGTCATTATGATAACGGTTTCCAGATTTTGTGATATAAACTGTACTTCCTGGAGCTTGCCCTCTACTGCAGCTTTCACATGCATGATATTTCTCTCCATTTTCATTTCGTCTGGAAGAAACATTTCCACCCGACACTTTAGTAACCGACAGATTGAGGTGACTGCAATTCAGCTTTTTGTGATACACCGAACCTGAAACCGTTACATACACCATATTTTCCGGTTTTTCATTCTCTTCACTATTCCCATTTCCTCTGTCCACGCCAGTCCAGGCATGAACCCTCACCTTGTTATACTGCCATTTAGCCGGAAGCGGTATCAATCCGCCAATTGGCTTGTATTTGTAAACATCAGGAAGCGTAATTTCTTCTACTCCGTCGCCTCCCACCACATACGCATACATTCCGGCTTCCTTTGCACTCTGACACAGTTTGCTCAAGTGTTCCGTCTGAATTCTGTATACATCCATAAAATGTATCATTGTCACCATTCCAAAGAAAAAGAGTGGAAGGGCAAAGGCCGCTTCTATCGTAAGACTGGCTTTTTTTACCTGCTCTTTTATTTCTTTTCCAAAGGCGCACAAAGACACTTTTCCGAAAAGATTTCTGACAGAAAACGGGGACTTTCTGACAGACCGGATTCCCAGAGAACTCTTCCTTCTTGTTCTGCTCCTCAGAGCCTGTATATCTTTTCTCTTTTTTCTTTTAATCATTTTCCATCTCCTTTCCGGGAAAGCATCCTTCTGCGCCTTTCTTATATAGTAATATGGCAAGAGACGATCTATTTTCCAGCTAAATATAGTGATATTCCCGCGTTACGGTGAACACTTTTCTTTTATTTGCCTTTACATCCACAGAAGCCTCCAGTGCAGTAATGCAATGATCCAGACAAAATTCATTCCAGTCTTCCATCTCCCGAAACGAACTTTCAATCATATCCATACCCCCTTTAACTTTTTGCGCCTTTGAAGTTGTCAATAAAAATATCTGCAAATAATCCTCATAGGACAACCCGTTTACATCGTTTTGCCGGTCCGTATCCAGCTTATCTACCAATGCCGGCAGCCCCTGCAACGACAGTTGCCAATTAGAGGCATTCTTAGTTAAAGGTACTTTTCCGCCGGCAAATAGCTCTCTTACATCCAGAATGCTTTCAGCAAAAGCCCAGCATAGGATCAGCGCACCTTCAATCACCACAACTGCCGGTGGAATAAGAAATGCGGCTGCAATTGCCGCTGCCATGGCATGAATCTGTCCCATCATAAGCGCATCTGAAACCAGATATGCAACATTAAGTCCTTCCCGAACCATCAAAAGTTTTTTCGCTACATCTTTCAAATTTGCCTCATCACTGTTTTTCTTTCCAATAATGTACTCAATCTGATAGCGCAAGCCGCTCTTTCCTGGTTCTATATAGTTTCCCAGTTTTTCCATGAGATATTGCTGATACAAAACCTGGGAGAGCATACTTCCATCTGCTTTTACGGAATCCTCCATTGCCAATCCTGTTTCAAGTTTTCTTCCTGAAACCAATTCTTTAGTTTTTACCTTTTTGTCAGAAACTTCTTTTCCAAAAGGAAGGACCAGATCCAGAAGTCCCATTTTTCGTACTTTTCGAATTGTTGGAATAGGATTTTCAACTTTTGCAGGAGGCTTCTTTTCTGTCACAGACGGAAGCATTTTCCCATCTGTAAACCCATCCTGCCCATTCTGCTGTTCCTGTTTCTTTTTTTCTTCCAGCAAAGCCTGACTTTTTTGTTGTGCAGAGTCCATTTCACTTTCATAATTTTCAATGGTTCCTTTACTTTCTATCTCATTTCCTTGTCGCTCCGCTTCAATTGTCTTTTTCTGCATATTTTGAATTTTGTTTAAAAGGAGCTTTGCCCCATGGCTTCCAAGAGTTTCTTTCATGTATTGGACTGCCTGCTGATAAAAGACTTCACCTTCTGAATCTGTCATCAGAAGATAACCGGAAATGCCACCCTGCTGTACTGACAATTTCTGACTATTTTGCTTCATCACAGGCTTCATATAAGATTCCAGATTATCATATATAGAGGCCAGATTCATTTCCTTTCCCCCACAGGCTCCGTCAACAGCGAACAAGTCAAAATCCTTTAAAAGGGACTTGTTATATTGTCCAAATAAAGAATACAGTCCAATATCCATCCCATTCAAAATCTGAGTTCTGGCCGCAGCCATTCTTGCTGACTCGAGTCCTGAGCTCAGCAGGGACAGAATAAGTCCAAGGGTTAAGGCCAGAAAAACAGTAATACTTCCTCTTTTTACCATGGCACACCTCTCCTTTTCAAATCATTTTGTTAGTTGGAAATCATTTAAATAGAATTACTTTGCTTTGTGATCTTTGACAGAATATTCTTCACAAGACTGGTCAACTGGTCTTTAAAAATCATGACCAGTGCAATAAGAACTACAAGGATCAGAATAATTTCCACAACGCCTACAGCATCCTCTTCCCACAAAAATTCTCTCATCAGTCTGCGCAGTTCGCTCATATTTCTCACCTCCCTCAGCCTGAAAAATTTCCTTTGGCACTTTTCTTTTTAAATATGAAAATCGTCCTCCGGATTGGATTTATCCATAAAAGGACAGACAGGCCGGCAGCATAACAATAGCCATTACAACGCCAAGCATCAGTATCATTGGAAATAACAATTTGGTAGTTGCCGCTTCTCCTTGAACTTTTGCTTTTCTTTTCCTGTCATCCCAGGCTTCCACAGATTCTTTTTCCAGCATTTCTCCCATATGGCGACTGCCTTTCTGGAGATTCTGGATCAATAATGTTGCAAATGTTTTATACTTTACATGTCCGCACCTTTCACCAAAGCGGCGATAGGCTTCCATTTCTGAAATTCCACTCTCCATTTCATGGCAGGCAGTAACAATCTCTTCATATGCAATACGTTTTTCATTTTTGTTTTTATAATCCGAAGCCATCTTCCTAAACGTATTTCGAACAGTCATTCCAGCCTGCACCAACAAGGTGAACTTCATGATCAGTCCCGGATAGTCCATCATCAGTTCTTCATATCTTTTCGTTCTGGCTTTCTGCTCTTCTCGCGCAATTATAACAATCATGACAAATGCTGCTGCAAGGAAAATTGCTGCCAACATGTTTCCGGTAGTATCATAAGGTATTTTCCACTCCAGTTTTTTTCCTTCCCAGTCAGATGGAAGATAATAATACTCAGAGTCTTCCAGTTCGCTGTTATAATTTGCTACAAATTCCAAAAGCTTCTGTTCTTCGTCTTCCTCTTTCGTCAACACTTCCGGCTGCCCGGTATCTTCCTTTTCCAGTTCTTTTTCCGGGATCTGTACATAGACACTGCCTGTTTCTTCTCCTTCCACGGATACCATAAATTTTTCTTCATAAGCATTTTCCTCCTTTTTCAACTCATAACCGTCTTCAAATACCTGTCCGCCACCTTTTGTCCAAGTCAGCAGTCCTCCTGTTATATTTCCTACCAGAGCAACCACAAGAAACATCTTTCTGCCTTTTACCGTACCAATGTTTTCTACATGGATCCACCTAAAGTACTGCATACGGTCAAAAGCAATAATATAACAAAAATGACAATATGGAGCCACATCAACTACACCTCGATTTCCACAATTCTTTTCCCCATCCAGTAAGCAGCTCCATATACTGTAAGACAGACTGTCATTGCACAGATTCCAAATGGATTTCCGTAGAGAATATCCAGAAATCCCGGTGATGCCAGCTGCAGATAAAGAATAATTCCTGCCGGCATAAGACTCATGATCATCTGTTCCGACTTCTTCGCAGCCAGAGTCGCTTCAATTTCTTTTTTTACATCAATCTTATCGCCCAGCATTCGAGCCACTTTCTGAATTACATTTCCAAGATCACCACCGCTTCTTTTTGCTGTATACAAAACTGAAGCAAAGTTTTCAATATCCTCAACCTTACATCGCTGCCCAAGATCCAGAAATAATTCCTCTACCGGCACACTCACTCTCTGTTGTGTCTCTATATAACGAAATTCAGCTACAATATCTTCATTCTTCGGATATAGCTGCTCTAGATCACGCACACAGGCAGAAACTGCATTTTCCACGGAATATCCAGCCTGTACCGCCACACTCATAGAATTCAATGCATCCCGAAACTGATAATTAAGGCGCCGTTTTCTTTCTCTGATTATCTGTTTCTTCTTCCACTTCAGAAAGAACACAGAAACCGGAACCACAAACAACATTACCCAAGGTGTTTGATAGAACAAATAATCTACAGCACCACACAATGCTGCACTCTCTCCTATATATTTTAAAATTTCTTTCTGAGAATATCTGTATTTTCCATAATCAACTTTCTGTCTGATCATAATTTCACCCCCGCCCGTTCCAGTTTTTCTCTGTGCAGGAGAGGCTCCACAGGCACCAGACCACACCCATCCTGCCATTGATACAATGGTTGTATCCTGATTTCACCATCCGCATACGCACATACTTCTGAAACTTCCAGAAGTTTTCTTGATTTATCGCGCATACGTCCCAGATGCACCAGAATATCCACGCCAGAGGCGATCTGCCTTCTTACCGCCTGAAGCGGCAGATCCAGTTCCGCCATCAATGTCATTATTTCCAGTCTGGCCAGCATATCACGGCAACTGTTTGCATGAGCTGTTCCAAGACTGCCTTCATGCCCGGTGTTCAGTGCCTGAAGCATATCCATAGCTTCCCCACCCCGTACTTCTCCTACGATTATTCGATCCGGTCTCATACGAAGTGCAGACTTAATAAGATCTCTTATACTTACTCCCGGTGCTCCGTTTATGGTCGCTGTCCGGGCTTCAAGGCGCACCAGATTTGCAATCCCTTGAAGCTTCAGTTCTGCATTGTCCTCAATAGTGATAATCCGTTCATCTTTTGGTATGTACTCTGACAAAGCCCCCAGGAATGTGGTCTTCCCACTTCCCGTTCCTCCGCCAATTACAATTGAATACCGGGCCCTTACCAGTTTTTCCAAAAAGGACGCGCACTCTGGAGTTATACTTCCCAGTTCAATCAGCTTTTCCATTGTAATTGGAGTATCCGGAAAACGTCTTATTGTCAGAATTGGACCATTTAATGCTACCGGAGCCACAACCACATTGACTCTGGCGCCATTTTCCAGTCTGGCATCTACTATAGGAGATGATTCATTCACAATGCGATTGCATTTTCCCACTATCTGTTGTATCACATCCTCCAGCTTTTCCTGATCTGTAAAAGACTTCGGCCACCTTGTCAGTTTTCCTTTTCGTTCTACAAAAATAGAATCCGGACCATTCACCATAATTTCAGTTACAGTTTCATCTTCGATCAATTCCTGTAATACATCAAGCTTCCTGACGGAATAAAACAGTTCCTGGCGAAGCTGCACTTTTTCTTTCAGGCTCACTCCTGATTCCCGCAGAGTGTTTACGATCAGCTCATCAATCGTTTCCAGAATTTCCTGGTCTGTAAGTTCCCGGTAAACATCCAGCTTCTCCATGAGCATTTGTCTCAGTTTGCGAAAGATTTCCTGACTCATTCCTTTTCCTTTCTCAGAATTTCCCTGACATAATCTCCAAGTTCACTCCACAGCAGCCCTTCAATATAATTCTCCGGTGCCACATTTCCTCCATGAAAAGGCGGGCGTACCTTTACAGTTCTGGTAAGAATCTGCGGATAATCCCAGATTCTTACCAGGTTTTCGAATTGGGAAATCTTGGATATGGATACCGGATCAGACAGCACTGGCATATAAATTTTCCGGCACATATCCAGAACTTGAAAAGTCCCATCTACTGCCCCTCCAATATCCAGAATCACAAATTCGTAATTACTGTGAAGTACAATCTCCTGTATCAGTTTTTCCCAGTCTTCCCATGCAGTTCCTCGTATGTCCTCTGGCGTACGTACAGGCGGAATGAAATCCAGATTGTTTATTGTCTGTACCATACTGTTCATCTTATAAATCAGATTTCCATTTTCCTGCCGTACAAAATAAAGAAGGTCACTTAAATTCTGCGCGAACCCTTTTCCCAACATTTCTTCAAAGCCGGAGTATTCCTCCAGATTCAGATAAAGAACAGCTCTTTCTTTTGCCAGAATCTGTCCTAATGTAAGTGCAAACGATGTTTTCAGGCAGCGCCCCAACGGAGAATATACTGCATAAATTTCCGTGGTCTTTTTCAGTACAGGAAAAACAGCCGGGGCTACTGCTTTCTCGCTCCGTAACACGCCATCACTTCCCGCACAACATCTGAAGAGGCCTGATATTTATACACACTTGGATAACGGTCCAGATCCGGTGGGTGCACGCCTTCCGAAAGTATAACAATTTTACCAATTTCCAATTCCTGCACCTGACGGCACATAGCCTTCTGGGAAATCAGCAGCAACTCTATGTGATTCATTTTCCCATAGGCGATCAGACTCTCTACGTTGGTAAATGCCTGAATCTCAAATGGGATATTTTTCTTATGATTAAGATAATCCATAAAATTCAAGGCATAATCCACCTCAAGATCACAGACAGCAAAAATATTCTTCTTCAATAGACACCTCCCGCATAAAGCAATGCACTTAAAAATATAGGAACTGTGAAATGAAAGTTTTCCAACGGCATACCGCTTTTGTAATAGGGTTCTCTTTTTTCCTGTTTTGAAATAAACACTGATGTAATGTAATAAGTAAAGAATTCGCTGGCAGACAATGCCGCTTGAAATCATAAGAGCAGCTGATATGACAGCTCCAATCAGAAAGGAATAGGAAATGCAATTGAGAATTTTCGTCGGTCCGATCATGCTTCCAATAACACTCAAGAGCTTGATGTCTCCGGCTCCCAGCATTCTGAATATGAATAAAATCCCCAGAATCAGTATCGGTACCAGCAGACCGCATATCCAAGATCCGAGACTGCTAACATCCATTTTCCATATTCGCGTAAACAAACTGACCAATACACAAAAAAGCAGCCAGCCATTGTCTACCTTCGCTCTCTGAATATCCATCAGAGCGGCGCAGCCTGCCGCTATAGCAGGAAATATTCTGTAAAAAAGCATAGACGTACCATCCCTTCTTTTACATAGGTTTACTAATAACAGGAGGCTATCTTGAAGTATTTTAGAGCCTGTTTGAGAAAGGCTTTCTGTATTTTATCTTTCGTAGATAGGGAATAGTCGATCTGAAAAGATGACCTTCGATACCAGATGACTTCTGGTGAGTCTTATTATAGGTTCTCTATCTCCATTTGTCCAGTCTTTTTTTTACAAATTTTTCTAAAAAAACTATAAACCTTTTTGTTCTTGCAGTATAATATTAACGGAGGTAAAATTATGACAATATTAACATGTCTTGGTGACAGCATCACCGATTGTGAACACTGCTTTTCCAGAGATTTCCTTGGCAATGGCTATGTAAAAATGCTGTCAGACTGTCTTAAAAGGGACGGCTCAGACTATCAGGTACGCAATTATGCACTGACGGCTTTACTATAAACAGACTTCTGCAGAGAATTCAGGGTGATTCTGATTTTACAAGTGATATTATAACAATTTTAATCGGAATTAATGATATTGGATTAATAATGAATACGGACAGAACACCGTTTCAGCAGAGGAATATGCTTTTTTCTTTTTACAAATGCTATGCAGATCTTATAACAATATTAGCAAAATCGAACTCGCGTATTATTTTAATGGAGCCTTTTCTTTTTCCCTGGCCTGCCTGTTATAGAACCTGGCTTCCTTTTCGCCAGAAAATATCACAAATGATCCACCAGCTATCAGAACAGTTTCAAATTTCTTATCTTACATTGCATGAGGAATTGAATGAAAAGGCGCGTCGTTATGGATATTCAGAAATTACTACAGATGGGATTCACCTTACTGAGCAGGGACAAAGATTTCTGGCAGACAGATTGTATAAATTAATTTGCGGCTATTCACCGTACTAGTACATCGTTTTCGAAATAACTATACCACTCACTTGTCTGTGAATCCGATTGCACAGGTATAAAAGCCTCGGCGTAGCCCGCTACGCCTGCGTTTTTATACCTGCACACTCGAATTCACATCCTACGCGATTGGTATAGTTATTTACGAAACGATGTACTAGAGCGTGTTTGAAAAAGGCTTTCTGCAAGATGTGTAAAAAGCAATCTGTCTTATAACAGACTATTTTCAGTTGCATTGCTGGATACAATTATGTATAATGACCCTAAACTTATAAAAGAAGGTTTTTTTATGGATAAAATCATTAAAGAAATTGAAGATATGTCACTAAATGCATGGCCCTCCCATAAAATGGAGCTTTATGATGGATGGATTCTCCGTTTTTCCTATTTTTATACACATAGAACAAACAGTGTGGAGCAGTTCGGAACTTCTACCCTTTCCTGGAGGGAAAAGGTTTCTTTCTGCGAAGCAGAGTATGCCCGACTGGGCAGCCCTGCAATTTTTAAGATCAGTCCTCTGGTTTCTCCGGATTTTGATTATCTTCTGGAAAACCGCAACTACGAAATCCAGCATACAACAAATGTTATGGCAGCCTCACTGGATGGAGCAGATCTTTCTGCGCCTTGCGATCTGGTAACTCTTACTGACGATATTCCAGATATTTGGATTGAAAGTCTTTTTGATCTGAAAGGCACCATTAATCCTGTTCACCGTGCTGTAGTTCCATCCATGTATCATGCCATCGTAAAAGACACCGTATGCGCCTCCATCTGGAGTAACGGAAAAATTATTGCAACCGGGCTTGGCATTCTGGATCGAAATTATATTGGATTGTACGCTATCCATGTTCGCGAAGATTTCAGACACAAGGGTTATGCTCGTCAGATTTGTACTGCACTTCTAAAAGAAGGAAAAAAGAAAGGCGCAACTAAGGCCTATCTTCAGGTAGTAGAGGGAAACACTCCAGCACGTAATCTTTATGAATCACTTGGACTTCATTATCTCTACACCTATTGGTTCCGGGTTCAGACACATACAAACTGAAAACTTTTCAGAGCATGTTTAAAAAGGCTGCGATCAGTGTTTATCCTGATCACAGCTTTTATTTGGGAATCGTATTTTTTGACTTATTCAACAAGTTGATTTCTCAAACAATCAACTTTCCAGTAAGTGCATTGCTTCATAATCCATCTTATGCCATATTATTTAATTTGGGGTTTTGTATATAATTCAGCTCCTGGACTGCTGCCATTTATACGGTCTTCTTCTCCAGCTTAGCAGGTCTTATGTTTCCTACAACCATGCCTGTAAGCGGGCTGAAATAAAGAAGACTGGTAAGTACGCAGTAGATTGGAGTCATGATTGCAAACTGTACAAGACGTCCTGGCATAATTGCATAGAAGTTTGCTCCGATCATTACCAGTCCTGCAGTGGTCAGTCCAAGTGTTCCCACTACGCCAGAGACTGCAATTGCGACACACATAACAACAGTCTTTACTTTTCTGTTCTTTTCAGCCATTAGTTTTCCAGCCAGTCCGGGGATCACACCCCAGGCAACTGCTGATAAAGTAATCAGTGGATTAACTCCATAGCCTTTCATAAAACATCCAATGATATCGGCAACAGCACCTTCTACACCACCAGCTACAGGTCCCATCCAAAGACCTGCCAATACAGTGGCGACAGTTCCCAATGTAATTCGATATACACCAAGATCAATTACCAGAACGCGTGACAGCACAAGCTGGATTGCTACCAGCAGTGCAAGGAATACAAGAGTCTTAACACTCCATGTCTGTTTGTTTTTACGCATAAAAAAAACACCTCCATAATGATTAAAATAACAGAGTAGTTACCATAAATAATAATCTCCACATTATGAGATGTTCTCACATGTAGCAACGGGTGCGGAAAATATATCGTAAACAGTCCTGCTGCTTTTCGTTTCACGGCGACTCCCCAGCCAATGAACACTTGACGCATAAATTCCTACTTCGCTATTATTTATTTAAAATGATTATAGCACAAAATATAGAAATTTCAATATGTATTTGTTATAATATTCACATAAATAAATTAGTCGTTACTGTTTACTGGTAACGTTCCGCGAGTGTTTTTTGTGAACAAAGTTCACAGAAAACCCGAGAATCTCAGCGCGAAATCATGCGAATGCATGATTTCTGTGCATCGCGAAGCGCGTTACTGGTCACGGAGTGAACAGTAACAATTAGTCGTTACTGTTCACTGACAAATGTTTGTGCATACTCTCCTCTTTTTCGCATATTCTAAGAATATCTTCCCTTATATAGGAAAAATATTTGACAAAAAGGAGTGTTTCTATGAATATAAAATCCACAAACAAATCATCCTGCCAAAAACAGCCGCCACTACAGAATCCTTACAATGTTTTTTATAATAATTACATGAATACAAATGCTACTACAGAATGTACAGGACTTGGCTATCGTATGCCGGATAACTCGGAGGAATGGAATGCCTGCCGAGAGGTTTTCGATTTTCTTCCTGTACCATTTCCGGATTCGGAGGATACAAAGCAACAATGAAAAATTTCACAAAACTATTACTTGGCTCTTTGGTACTGTTCTCTCTGTCAGGATGTACTGCCGGTGATATGATCACCAGCTATACTTCTACATCTGATCAGAGTGAAACCACCTTACAGAACACTTCAGGAACACCCAAACAGCGTGTTATATGGATGAAATCAAAGGAACCCTTAAGGATTTCACCGGTGCCACCCTGACTATGGAAAGTCAGGAACAAACTTACGTTTTTGATCTTTCTGAAGCAACTTTGGAATGCGAAGATGGCATGATCACTGGAGATGAAATCAGTGTCATTTATGAGGGTCAGCTCTCTAACAAGGATACCAGCACTGTAAAAGCATTGAAAGTAGTAGACGACTTTCACAAAAAGAATCAGCTGGAAGTACGAAAGGCCTATGGGGAAGTACAGAGTCTGACTCCAAATACCATTACCATAAAAAATAAAAAAGGCAAAACAGCCACCTATCCAATCACTGGAACAGAACAATATTATCAGAATGGCATCCGTACCGGTGTATGGGTATACATTCATTTTAAAGGCAAGTTTGCTTCCAGTCAGGATACCCAAAGTTCTTCTCTTAATGCCAGTCATCTGAAAGTACTAAGCATTTCAGATATTGATCCGCTTACACTTCCAGATCCAACACCAACACCAGATCCTGCACAAGTTCCTGCCGATGACTCAGCAAAAGAACAGCAGATTCATGCAGAAATTCAGAATATTTCCCTGAATACGCTCACAGTTCTTCCCTCTGGCTCTGATAGCACAATAAATGTAGATTTGTCTCAGACTCCTTCTTACTTTAAAGGTGGAACAGCACCAGGCTCCTATGTAACCATAACTTACACTGGACAATTTCAAGGAAATTCACTGGATGGTGTTACTGTTACAGCAGTCACCGGTGATGATCCGGATTCTCTTGGAAGCCGGGAAATTACCAGCTCAGTCAGCGGTACAATTATAGGCCATACAGCAAATACCGTCACACTTCAAACTGGCGATGGCGCAACCATAACCTGCTTTACAGAAGGGGCAAAGGATACCTCCACCAGTAATATGGAATCCGGCGCAGGTATCTGCATTACCTTTGATCCTACAAAATCCAAAAATTCCAACATTTATACATCTATCAAGATTCAGGACGCCTGAAGGTGTCTTGAATCCTTTTCTCTCCATCTGCCAGCCAGGCTCTCACATCCCCGGATTCTCCCAGAATGTCCATAAATGCCTGGTATTCATCCATTAAGCCCTTCCCATGTAAGACCATATAAGCTCCTGCATCACTTCCAAGAGCCACCTTTGCTCGGTACTTGTATGCCAGACGAAGGTTCTTTGCGGCCAGTTCTATAATAGGATCAAGCACTGATTCCTTATATCTTCCACATCCACGAAGATTTCGAATTGTCACAAGAGTAGGAACCCATACACTATCACTGTCAGCTAATTCTCTGATTGTTTCCGGATCAATATAATTTCCATGTTCTACTGAATCCACACCAGCTTCCACAGCTGCCTGTACACCATAAATTCCATTGGTATGGCTCATCACCGCCATCCCTTCTTCATGGGCAATATGTACCATCTCGCAGACTTCCTTCCTGTCTAAAGGCGTTCCGGTAATCTGTCCATGGTTATTAAAATCCAGAAGTCCTGTGGTCATAATTTTAATAAAATCTGCCCCTTTGTTTTTCGCTTCTTTCAAAAGGACATGGTATTCTTTCATAGTGTCAAAACCTTTTCCCACGATAGAGCCATAGTGTCCATTTTTATGGATGGCAAAAATAGGAGTACGATAATCAATTCCATATTCTGGTGCCAGTTTCCTGGCCCTTTCCGATACTCCTAATGCATCTCCACCATCTCTTACAAAGACAATCCCCAGCTCTTCATAAGCTTTCAAATGTTTCCGTATCACTTCATCGTTTACATGATCCTTATGAATAGAAATTGCATCTTTATAATTCAGTCCATCCATGATCAGGTGCGCATGACACTCTCCAAACATTTCTTCATATAACACTGATTATCTTGAAAAATAATTCAGCTTTTCCTTTCTTCCGCAGAGCGTGTTTGAAAAAAGGCTTTCTGCAAGATGTGCGTCACAATTTGTGGGAGATTTTGTCCGGAGGAGGGCATCGTAGCGGGCTACGACAACCGAATTCGGGCAAAATATACCGCAAAGTGGGGCGTACAGATTGTGGGAATGCTTTTTCAAACATACTCTAATACGGATTTTTTTCCAATCCTCTTCTATTATTTATTACAACTATTCAGCAGGTGCTATTCCGCAAGGTGCTTTTGCGAAGGAACTGAACAGTTGCTATTTATTTTCAAAAAAGGCTCGAATTTCTTTCTCGGAAGCCTGCACAGAACCCTGTACAAAGAAAGGCTTACCGCCTCCTCTGCCATTCAATGCTGCATTCATCTCTTTCGTAAACTGACGTAAGTCTCCGTCTTTTTCTCCCATAGCATACTTATAGCTTCCATCTGCATTCCTGGAGAATACTGCACAACGCCCCTTACAAACCTGTAAAATTGCATCTGTAAGCTTCTGAACGCTTCCTGCTTCCATTCCTTTCTGGAATAAAAGCACATTCTCTTTTTCTTTCCATTTAGCAGCTTCGCCAACGATAAATTCTTCTTCTAACGCATGTACGCTTCCCTTCAGAGCAAAATTTTCATCCTGAAGCCTTGCTACCGCTGACGCTGTTTTGTCCATTTTCGCAGACAGCTTCACGGAAATCTGACGATTCTGTTCATTTATCATGTTCAGATAATCAAGCACTCGCTTACCTGACAGCATTTCCATACGAACCCCCTCACGGAATTTCACTACAGAAAGCAGCTTCACCATTCCAATTTCTCCAGTACGCGTCACATGAGTTCCACAGCATGCGCAGGTATCTGCTCCCGGGAAGCGCACAATACGAACCCATCCGGAAAGCTCTTTCTTACTTCTGTAATCCAGATTTTTAAGTTCCTGCTCTGTAGGATAAAAAATCTCAACTTCTTGATTTTCCCAGATAATCTGATTCGCTTTCGCTTCGATTTCGGCCATTTGTTCTTCATCCAGCATTCCGCTGAAATCGATGGTGATCACATCGCTTCCCATGTGGAATCCCACATTGTCATATCCAAATGCTTCATGTACCAGCCCACTTACAATATGCTCTCCGGAATGCTGCTGCATAAGGTCAAATCTTCTGCCCCAGTTAATTTTTCCTATTACATCCATACCAACTTCCAAAGGCCCATCTGTATAATGAACTAACTCTCCATCCTTCTCATGAACTTCCTTAACATTTATTCCGCCTAATATACCGGTGTCACTGGCTGTCCGCCTCCTTCTGGATAAAAAGCTGTCTGGTTTAAAATTATTTCATAGCCTTTCTTGCTCTCACGACACTCCAACACCTTGGCGGTAAATTCTTTTTTATATACATCTTCATAATATAACTTTTTTGTATCGTACATAAATGCTCCTTCTTTCATAAATTAAACAGCAGGATTTATTTCTATCTTTTATTCACGAAACTGATTATAGTCTATTTATGCTCTTCCCGCAATTTTTATTTTTTCTTTGTATTTAGTCATTTCAGGACGTGTTCAAATATACCGCAATCTCCCACAAAGTGGGGCGTGCAGATTGCGGGAATGATTTTTCAAACACGCTCTAGCCCATCCGATATCTATGAATTCTCTCATGCAAGCATGGCTCATTCATGGTTTCCATCCGGGACTTTTATAGTAAAAACACCTTGCAAAATAGTACCAGCTGAATAATTACAAAATTTTTATTTATTTTTGAAGAACTTTATCAGGCAGTCGCGTTATAATTAGAGAACGGACAGGAAGGAGGCTGATAACATTTCACAGGAAGAATATCTGGAATATCTGATTGACCAATACCAGAATCTGATATATTCCATATGTCTGAAATCAGTAGGTAATCCTTTCGATGCAGAAGACCTCACTCAAGAGGTATTCCTGTCTGCCTACAAAAGTCTCGCCCACTTCGATGGGCTTTATGAAAAAGCCTGGCTTAGCAAAATTGCAGTACGCAAATGCCTTGATTTCCTAAAAGCTGCCGGACGCCGTTCAATTCCAACGGAAGATATTTATTTCTCACAGCTTCCTGATCTGGAGAATCATTCTTCCCCAGAGGAACAGTATCTGCAGTCTGATTCAGAACAGCAGGTATTTCGGATATGCAGCGGCCTGAAAAGTCCTTACAAGGAAATTGCCATTGCTCATTTCTGTAAACAGATGTCCGTAACAGAAATATCGCAAAAAGAAGGCAAAAACCCTAAGACCATTCAGACACAGCTATATCGTGCAAAAAACATGTTGAAAAAAATGTTGGCAGAAAGGAGCGATTAAATGCATATCAATAGTAATGACCTGAATAATTTTCAAAATGAAGAGATGAACACTGATGAAATCATTGCATTTCTGGAACATATGAAGCACTGCGACTACTGTCTTAACCAGCTTGCGGACGAATATACAGATCATGCATCCTCAGCTCCCGCCTATCTGAAAGAAACAATTATGGAACGTGTTACAGCTCCTGATATTCAGATACAGAAAACAGCATCGGATGCTACCTATAAAATGCGGTTTTTCTATGAGGGGCTCCGCACTGTAGTCGGAGTCGTACTTGCACTGGTTATGTTGTTCAGCCTTGGGCAAATGGACTTCGTCTCGCCTCAGCTTCCGCAGTCCACAGCCAAATCATCTGAAACGCGCCGGGAAATTAGAACTTCATTACGTAATTTTTCAAATGGAATTACAGATGGAATCTCTGATGCTCCCCAGAAAGTTGTCAACTACATTAATTCTATTTCAAATACAATAACAAACGGAGGTAACTAACATGCAAAAACAAAAAAAGGGATTCCTGCTTTTTATCTCTTCCCTGATTCCTGGTGCGGGAGAAATGTATATGGGATTCTTTAAGCAGGGAATCAGCATTATGACTCTATTCTGGGCTATTATCGCAATTGCCGGAGGGCTTAATATCTCCTCTCTGGTTATCTTTCTTCCTGTATTATGGTTCTACAGTTTCTTCCATGTTCATAACTTGAAAGAACTGCCGGAAGAAGAATTTTACGCGATAGAGGATAACTATATTCTGCATCTTGACCGTATATTTCAGAATAATATCAGGCTCTCGCAAAAACATATTAAAATTGCGGCAATTCTCCTGATTGTTTTCGGAGTTGCTGTTTTCTGGAATGGTTTCCGTGATCTGCTCTTCTGGATTTTACCAAATTCTCTGGCTATTATTATACAGGATATCATGTACCAGATTCCTTCTGTTATCATTGGAATTCTGATCATCGTTGCCGGTTATCAGCTTCTTACAGGAAAAATCAAAAGCATCTCTCCTGACGAAAAAGCTGATTGTAAAAAAGATGTGTCAGAACATTATTGGCAGCCATATCGTCCTTATCAACAGCCTGTTGATAACAGCGCTCCACAAATGAATACAAAATCAGCACCTGCCTCAACAGTGTCTTCAACAACACAGCCAGATCAGAATGCGGATAATGTAATAAAGAATACCGATATCAAAATTTCGGATACTACTTCAGTTCAACCATTCATTACTGCTGAGCCAGACAATAATTCTGCAAAATAGAGTAACTATTCCAATAAAAGTCAGGTATCTGCCACATAATATTTCTAATAACTTTACCGCCGATAAATTTATTTTATCGGCGGTATTTTTATTGAGATTTCTCCAAAAGCCAGCTTACTCTGAGTGCCATCAGTCTCCTGAACCAGCAATTTCCCATCTGGACAAATCGCTAATGCTCTGGCACTTCTGCTGCTTTTATTATCTGTAATTGTAATTTCATTTCCTGGAACAATATTATGTTCCACGTATTCTTCCGACAATTTCAATTCCCGGGTTTCTTCCAGAAGATAGTTCACAATCTGCGCTGCAAGGCGGTTCCTGTCCGCAGTTCTGGAGGATTGTTCATCTTCATAGATTCCTCCGGCAATTTCCTGAAGCTCTTTGGGGAATTGTTCCTGCTCAACGTACAGGTTCAGCCCAATTCCTACAATTGCAAATTCTATATTTCCACTTTCAAAATCTGTGACCGCCTCTGTAAGAATACCACAAACCTTACGGTTATCCTTGTACAGGTCATTTACCCATTTAATTCCAAGTTTTACACCGCATACTTCTTTCACAGCCTTATACACTGCAGTAGCTGCTGCAGTAGTGATCAGAAGACTGCCTCCAGTGTCCCCTTCGGTTCCAGAATAACACTGAGATAAATCCCACTGCCTTTAGGAGAATAAAACTCCCTGCCTCTTCGTCCTCTTCCTGCTGTCTGCTCCATGGCAACAACAAAAGAGCCGTGTCCAGCCATTCCGCTCACAGCCAGCTGCCTGGCCTCCAGATTGGTAGAGCTGATTGCATCAAATATTTTTATCTCAACCTGTGGATCCTCCAGAAAAAGTCTGATTCCCTCTGCTGAAATCAGATTACTCTCTCTTGCAAGCATATATCCCTTATTCGGTCCGGCCTCAATGGGGTATCCTTCCTGGCGCAGACTGTTCACAGCTTTCCAAACTGCGGCTCGTGTACAGGAAAGCTCCCTGCCAATATCCTCGCCAGATAAAGTTTCACCTTTATGCTGTTCTAATAACTCCAAAAGTCTGGATTTAACCGTCATGCTTTTATCCTTCATAATTCTCCAGGGCTTTTCTTAAAAAATCCCGGTATTCTTTTCGCACATTCTCCGGTGAAATCACTCTCACGCTATTTCCAAGGGCAGCAAGCCAGCCATAAAACTGTGTACTTACATTCACCTGTACCCTGGTGACGGAGTGCTCATTGTCCTTGGACATAATCATAATATCCTGACCAAATCGATCAATCATTACACCAACAAGATGGTTCTCAAATTCCAGATTAACTTTCTCTTCACGGCCTCCAAACATTCCAAAAGTACCGGCAGCAAATCTGGCACTGTCAAATTTCCGGAAGAGTTCGGCACCATTTCTTGCTTCATTCTCTGTAAGGATCTTCAACATTTTGTCTACGCGGTAATGCTTCACAATGCCACTCTTCTCATCGACTCCTATCAGATAATAATTACCATCCTGCCATATCATCTGCCATGGACTGATCTGATAGCGAGCTCCACCTTTCTTCAGATGTCTCTCCTTGGACACTGTCCATTCTGTATACTGAAAGCTGATCTGTCTGTTCTGTGAAATTGCTCTGTGTATCTCATCTACATTATAATAAATGCTCTCGTTTGTATTCTTCACCTGATCCAGTACGATTGCCTGCCGCTGCAGGTCTTTGGCCTGATAAATACTGGTAAAGTGCTCCAGTTTCTGGATCAACTGCCGCGATTTCCCAACAGTAAGAAATCTGGAAAACTGAACAGCATCTACAAGAAGCTTCAGCTCTGCAGTCTCAAACTCACGGCTTGCAAGATAAAAACCTGACGGTCTCTCTCTTCGATTCATAATATCCATTCCGAACACACGCAAAGTCTCTATATCGTCATATATCGTCTTCCGCTCTGCATGAATTCCCAGACTCTCCAGATAGGAAATCAGATCTTTCACACTCATGGGATGTGCCTCATCTGTTTTCTCAGAAAAGACTCGCATAAGATATAAAATTTTCAGTTTCTGCTGGAAAGATTTTGGCATATCCTTACTCCTATTTATCTGTCAATACTGCTACGACTCCAGAATATAATACCATAAAAGCAAAGAGCAGAGCAATAAGATCTGCACCATGAAAATCATAATTAAAGATCATAGCTCCCCCGATCATGAGCTCCAACGTAATAAAAAGTCCCAGTATCATGGCTGTGCTCCCGGAAAATTTCCTGCCGCGGCTCTCCTGTGTATCCTCCATATATCCCTCTGCAAGGGCAGCTCTTCTGCTGTTAATATTTCTGCCTGATTTCCACATAATATCTCCTCCGTTTCCCAAACTCCAATATCATCCGCCATCAAATACCGAACGTATTTTCCGAACATATTTTCTTTATGAGACTAGTCTACCACAATATCAGTCCTATAAAACGGTATGAATCAGTAGTTTCCGAATATCTGTTCGTTTTTAAGTGATAAAAAAACGTCTGAACCTGTTTCAAACAGAATCAGACGTTTTACTTTTTACAAAATCTAAATGAACATGTCTACAGGCTTATTTATTCGCTATACTTTCATAGTAGTTAATCCACAAACATGTTTTTACATAAATCCGGCGAACACAGAAGCGGCGATAACAGTAAGAAGTCCGGCAACGGCAATTGCCAGGCTGCTCATAGCACCTTCTACAGGACCAGTTCCATTGCCTTAGATGTACCTATGGCATGGGCTGAAGTTCCAAGTGCCAGACCTTTCGCGATAGGCTCCTCAATTTTTGCCACTTTAAGGACTGCCTCCGCAATCACATTTCCCAGCACACCAGTGATAATAATAACTGCAACCGTGATCGTAACAAGTCCGCCAAGTTCTTCCGATACACCCATTCCAATGGCTGTAGTAATGGATTTCGGAAGCAGAGTAACATACTCCGAATGGGAAAGTCCAAACAGCTTTGCAAAAATCAAGACACTGACCATACTTGCAAGTACACCGGAAACAATTCCTATAACGACAGCTTTCAGATTCTTACGAAGCAGAGTAAGCTGTCTGTAAAGCGGTACCGCAAGACATACTGTAGCAGGAGTAAGCAGATAACTGATATACTGACCGCCTGCATTGTAGGTCTTATAATCCACCTGCATAAGCTGAAGCATTCCCATTACACATAGAATTGCAATCAAAAGAGGATTAAACAGCGCCATTTTAAACTTTTTCTTCAGCAAAAGACCGACCTCATATCCAGCCAGACTTAATGCCGCCCCGAAAAACAGGGAATTTTCTATAAAATTTATCATTTCTTATCTTTCCCCCTGTCCTTTCTGATCACAAACTGAGTACTGCGTCCAGTAACTACCATTACAATGACGGTTGTCAGAATTGTTATGAGCACAACAGGAAGCCAGATTGGCTGCAGATCACCCCACGCTTCCAAAAGTCCCACACCTGCAGGAACGAACATAACCGGCATAATTTCAACCAGAAAATCTGCTGCTTCCTCTACCTGCTCAAGTTTCAGAATTCCGCTTGCAAGTGCTCCAAGCATCAGCACAAGACCATATACACTGGCCGGTACCGGAAGAGGCAAAAGGATATGTAATCCCTCACCCAACGCTGAAACCAGCAAAATAATACAAAATTGCCTCAGATACTTCACTTTTTGTCTTCCTCCTCGCTGTCTCCACAAAGAAGTTCATTTGCAATTTCCAGATAAGGCTGAAGCTCCTCAAGAGAAGCCCTGCCATTTCGCTTCATCTTTGTAATCCCTGGATACTGTGCAGGGATAGATCTTGTCATATTTCTGTCACCGTAGATTTTCACCATATCTCCATTTTCCAAGGTATCCCCGGCAATTAATTTATCATTTTTGTTATAAATTCCTTCCTTGGGAATCGCTGCCTTGAAAACAGTTTTTTTATCCATATCTACGAATACCATTTCCTTCAGTATATCTCCGGCTTCCACATAAATAGCTCTTATGCTTCATTTTCCAGACGGGCTTCCTCCTGTTTGTCTTTCTGTGCCTGTCTGGCAACCAGATTCCAGAACGAGCCGCCTACTACGCCAAAGATCACCAGAAGAATGACAATTCCTACAATGAATTTTACATCGATTTCTTTTTTCTCCACTGCAAATCCTCATTTCTTTCATGGCTTTTTCTTCTGCCTATTATACATTATCTTGTTAAAATTGCAATGTCATCTTTCGACAATTCTCTCCCCTGTTTTTCCCAATTTTTCTACAACATAATTGTAAAACTGTGTTCTGGATATTCCTTTTTTCCACATTGCAACTGTTCAGAGCACGATTTTTTCCACCTGCCAGCTGCCGTTTTCCACGGTCATAACTGCCATGGTCACGTCTCCACCAAAGCGGCTTCTGCCGCAGCTTCCAGGGTTCAGCCACAGCCTTCCGTCAATTTCTTTTGCAAAATACTGATGACTGTGTCCAAAAATCACCACCTGGGTATCCCCTAACTCCCAGGCAACATCTTTCCTGTCATGAACCATAAAGAATTTCACATTTCCAACTGTAAAGTTCAAGCTTCTTCGCAGATTCTGTGCCCAGTATCCATCATTGTTTCCTCGCACTACATATAAAGCGCCCAATGATCTTATAGTATCCAGAAGCTCCGGTCTGTCCACATCTCCAGCATGAAAAATGCAGTCACAGGACTGTAATATGTCCAGAACTTCTGTCCGTAAAAGACCATGTGTATCTGAAATAATTCCAATTTTAATTCTCTTATTTTCTATCATTTCACCGTTCCTTATACCACATTCATCTATATTTTTTCAAAAAACAGCCTTTTCCTCAAAACAGACAGATTTTCCCATACTCGCCGTCAAATCCAGGTTTACAGATTACTTCTCTGTTTCTAAGTTTCCGAATGCCTGAAGCAATCATGTGACTACTTTCTTTCTCAATATCCGCAATGGGAATTTCCCTTAAAATATCAAATTCATTTCCCAGTTTCTGAAGCATCTTTTCATATTCACCAGTGACTGTTTTGGTGGTTACAGCCTTTCCAACACAGGCAGAAATCACCTCAGGAAGAGGTACAATGCTCTCAAAAGGTCTGGCATTTTTTCTCACAAACCCATTTTCTCTATCAGCCAGATCCATAATTCTGTGATTCACTCCCATAGTCAGTTTTTCCCACATATAGGACATATTCCATGATACTTTTCTGCTTCTTCCGGGCTCAGACAGATGTGACATTTTCTGTGTCCGTCATAGTGATATTTGCCCTCTTCCGGGAAAAATTCCAGTGTTCCAAGAAGACCTTTTCCATATTGGACAGCACCATAAAGTCCCTGATAGGACAATTCAATGTCCAGTAAGTTAGCCTCTCTTCCAAGCTTTGATGGAGAATGTGCATCTGAGTTTGAGATCAGCTGAAGTCCATCAAGTGCAGATAAACGCCAGTTCATAGGTGGATCTGAAGATAATCCCGTCTCCACAGCATGAACATATGAAGTAAGATCTTCAAAACATTCTTCCATGGTATCAAACCCTGAGGCGGCACCAAAAAGTCCGAAGTGGGGAGTCCAGATATGTGCTGGAACCAACATTCCATCGGCACAGTTTTCCAGTAAAATTTCCAGAAGATCGTGACAATCAAGTCCCAGTATTGGCCTTCCATCTGAGTGAATATTTCCAATCTTTTCCAGTCTCCCAGCTATTTTATCTGCTTCTTCAAAGCCGGATAAAAGAAGTACATTATGCACCTTGCGGCACTTTCCATTCTTCTTATAGATAGAACTGATCTCCCCTGTAATTACGAAACGGGGAGCTCCCCCAGGAAGCATTTTCGCCTCTTCCAGCACATATTCATCTCTTAACCGATACAGTCCACTTTCTGCCGGAACCAGCTTTTCTTTCAGTTCCTCCCGCCAGGCACAACATCATAAACTTAAGATTAGATATTACACATTTATATTATCCTGCTAAAAACTCATTTCAAAAGGGCAGATTAAAACGAAGAGAAATCTTCACAGAGCTCCTTCTGTATACTTTAACAACTTAAAATGCCCATAATCTCCCTTTAAACGGAGAATGGGCATTTTAAAAGCTACTCTTTTGATTGTTTTTATATTTATTTGAGATGTTTTTTCTACGCTCTTTTCCAGGTAGTTCCCTTATGGGAAGTAC
>ENA-OQAA01000082-OQAA01000082.1-human-gut-metagenome-genome-assembly--contig:-NODE-82-length-65847-cov-5.704900_pt1 | contig 65847 bp, 53 predicted proteins | sample MGYA00242489_ERZ504515 | MGnify/ENA primary metagenome ERZ504515 (study PRJEB26092, sample SAMD00036237) | human gut metagenome | host: Homo sapiens | study: EMG produced TPA metagenomics assembly of... | reverse complement strand
GTAATTTTGCCGAATGTTTATAACAACCCTTTAAATCATGAGAAAATATTCATTCTTATTCACACTTTTACTGCTATCGGCAAGCAGTTTTTGCCCAAAACAAAGATTTCAGTTATAAGTTTTACGGACAAGTTCGCACCGATCTTTATTACAATAGCCGTGCCAACGAAGAAACTGTGGACGGACTTTTTCTATATGTATCCCAAAGACAAAATATATGATACAGACGGAAAAGACCTGAATGCAACAGCCAATGGAAGCTTCTATACCTTGTACACTCGTCTGGGAGTCGACGTTCAAGGCCCTAAACTGGCAGGGCAAAAACCTCGGCTAAAGTGGAAATGGACTTTCGCGGTTCAGGAACCACTTTCTCTACCGTTCGCCTGCGCCATGCATATTTGAACTTAGACTGGGGAAAACCGTCCTTGCTGTTGGGTCAAACCTGGCATCCGCTGTATGGTGACGTCGCCCCACAAATCCTGAATCTGAATATGGGAGCTCCTTTCCAACCGTTCAGCCGTGCTCCGCAAATACGTTTCCGCTACAAGACAGGTGATATACAGTTGACAGGTGCAGCGATCTGGCAATCTCAATATCTGTCACAAGGCCCTGATGGCAAGAGCCAGAAATACATCAAAGAAAGCTGTATCCCGGAAGTCTATATCGGTGCAGATTACAAAGGTAACAACTGGTTGGTAGGTGCAGGTATTGAAATGGTTTCATTAAAACCCCGTACTCAGTCTGTGGTAGAGGATAAAGTGTATAAAGTAGATGAACGTATCACTTCTCTGTCTTATGAAGTTCACATGAAATATACTTCACCTGTATGGTATATAGCTGCCAAAAGCATATTAGGTTCCAATCTTACACAGGTTTCTATGTTGGGAGGCTATGGCATAAAATCAATAGACCAACGAACAGGTGAACAAGAATATTCCCCCAACCGCAACTCCAGTTCTTGGTTGAACATTGTGTATGGCAAAAAATGGAAACCGGCTGTTTTCTTTGGTTACATGAAAAATTTAGGCACCAACGATGAGGTTACCAAAATGTATGGCACAGGTACAAATGTAGATCAATTGATCAGTGCCAGTGCCGAACTGACTTATAATGTTCCTCATTGGAAAATCGGTGTGGAATATAATTTCAGTTCTGCATGGTACGGTTCACTAGATAAGTCAGATGGAACAATCATTGATACCCATTCTGTTTCAAACAACAGACTGGTAGCCACCGTGTTGTTTATGTTCTAAGATATAGAATTCACTACAAAAAACAAAATACTAAAAAAGGCAACTCGAAACCGGGTTGCCTTTCTTTTATATAGAGAAGTACCAATTATTCACCTTTGATCGCTGCAACACCCGGAAGAACTTTTCCTTCGATCGCTTCCAACAAAGCACCACCACCGGTAGAGATGTAAGATACTTGGTCAGCCATACCGAACTTGTTGATACAAGCTACAGAATCACCACCACCAATCAATGAGAACGCACCGTTCTTAGTTGCTTTAGCGATAGCTTCGGCGATTGCACGTGAACCGGCAGTAAAGTTATCAAACTCAAATACACCGGCAGGACCGTTCCAAAGAATAGTCTTAGCATCTTCAATAGCTGCTGCAAATGCTTTCTGAGTTTCGGGACCTGCATCCAAGCCTTCCCATCCGTCAGGAATATTATTTGCAGGAACAACCTGAGTATTAGCATCATTAGAGAATGCATCAGCAGCTACACAGTCTGTACCTAATACCAAATTCACACCTTTAGCCTTAGCCTTAGCGATGATATCAAGAGCCAATTCCAATTTATCATCTTCTACGATAGAATTACCAATTTTACCACCCTGAGCTTTAGCAAAAGTATAAGTCATACCACCGCAAAGGATCAAGTTATCCACTTTATCCATCAGGTTTTCAATGATACCAATCTTGGTAGATACCTTAGAACCACCCATAATAGCAGTGAACGGACGTTTGATATCTTTCAGGATATTATCAACAGCTTGAACTTCTTTTTCCATCAAATAGCCCAACATCTTGTTGTCTGCATCGAAATAGTCGGCGATAACAGCTGTAGAAGCATGTTTACGGTGAGCAGTACCGAATGCGTCATTGATATAGCAGTCAGCATAAGAAGCCAAAGTCTTGGCAAATTCTTTCTGAGAAGCCTTCATTGCCTTCTTGGCATCTTCGTATGCAGGATCTTCTTTGTCAATGCCAACAGGCTTTCCTTCTTCTTCAGGATAGAAACGCAAGTTTTCCAACAACAGGACTTCACCCGGTTTCAAAGCAGCTGCAGCATCACCGGCTTTTGCGCAATCAGGAGCAAATTGAACAGGTACACCTAATTTTTCAGAAACAGCATCGACAATCTGACTCAATGAATATTTAGCATTTACCTTACCTTTGGGTTTACCCATGTGTGACATGATAATCAAGCTGCCACCATCAGCCAACACTTTCTTCAGTGTAGGAAGAGCACCGCGGATACGAGTATCATCAGTAATTTTACCATTTTCGTCCAAAGGTACATTGAAGTCCACGCGGACAATTGCCTTTTTACCGGCAAAGTTGAATTTGTCAATTGTCATCATAATCTCTTATTTTTGTTTATAGTGTATAAATACAATCTCGCTTATTTTGGGTGTTGCAAAGTTACTAATATTTTTTATTAGCAGTGTGTCAGGGCGGTAATAATTTTATCTGAAATGAAAAAAGAGGGTAAAAACCACTTTTTTTGAGAAAATCGAAAAAAAAATCATTTTTCCGCTAGGGTTGTTTCCCACTATCCTGTTCTATATACAAAATGCGGAAAGAATGAAGACAGAATTGCTACATAAATATTTCAGAGGAGAAACCACGGAAAAAGAGGAAAGCCAAATTGTGGAATGGACGGAAAGCAGTGCCGAGAACAAGGAACGCTTTTTGAAAGAACGAATGTTGTTTGATATTACCCTCTTTTCCGATGATTCGAAGATACAGCGGAAGCCGAAAGGACATCTGTATCTGTATCCGCTGATTGCCATTGCCGCCATGTTGGCTATTGTTTTTGTCATGGATTTGCCACATATGCACAAACCCAAGCAGCAATTGTCACAAACCATCCGTATTCCGGCGGGGCAACGTGCGCAGATGGACCTCCCCGATGGTTCGGTAGTATGGTTGAACTCCCAAACTACATTGACTTATGATGAAGATTTCGGTAAAAAAGACCGTAAAGTCACATTAGACGGAGAAGCCTATTTCGAGGTGGCACACAATAAGGAAATTCCTTTTTATGTGCAGACAGAAAACATAAAGGTACAAGTCACCGGAACAAAATTCGATGTATGTTCTTATAAAGGTTCAAACAGCTTTATAGCCAGACTGATAGAAGGTTCCATCAACTTGCTTACCAACAGTGCAAAAGAAGAAAAAACAATTACCAGCCTGACGAAAGGAAAGTATTTCTCGATGGAAAACGGCAAATATAGAACGGGCGAAATGAGCAGCAACAATGCTTTAGCATGGATGCAAGGCATTTATTATTTCGATGATGTTCCGTTTAAAGAATTACTGGACAAGATTGCTCTATATTATAATTATAAGATAACAGTGAAGAATCCTAAAATCTTAGAGAACTACCGTTGTACCGGTAAATTCAAAGATTTGGATGGCATAGAGCATATACTAAAAGTTATACAAAAAGACCATCCGTTCAAATACGATATTGATAACGAACATAATAAGATAACTATAGAATAAAATCACAATAGAAGTTTAACCTTAAAAATTAACCATTATGATTACATAAGAACCTTTGAAAAAAGAATCGGAAAGTACCCCCATACTCCCCGATTCGACAGCTAACAATTGACCTTAATCAAATTTATTAACTTAACACATTACAAAGATATGAGAAAAATTTCTTTGGAAGGGTATTTATGCCCAAAAAGTTTAGGCTTTAAACAAATATTACGAACTATGAAGATTACCTTATTTCTTCTTTTGGCTACTACATTCAGCGCATTTAGCGTAAATGTACACTCTCAAAATGCAAAAGTTAGTTTTGATACCCACACCATGAAGGTAGCTCAATTAATCTCGACCATTGAAACACAGACCAATTATCTGTTTGTCTATAATAAAAAGAATGTGGACCTTAACCGCAAAGTAACTGTTAAAGCCCGTAACAAAGCCGTATCCGAAATTCTGGATGAAGTTTTTGCCGGAACAGGAATCTCTTATGTAATGGAAGGAAAGAATATTGTTCTGACTAAAGAAAGCAACATAGCCCGTGAAGAAGTGAAGCAGCAGAATACGATCACTGTAAAAGGTGTTGTAACGGATATGCAGGGTGAAGCCATTATCGGTGCAAACATACTTCAACAAGGTACTACTAACGGTACTATTACAGATATTGACGGCAACTTTACCCTGGAAGTTCCCACTGATGCACAACTAGCCGTTTCCTACATCGGATATAAAAAAGTCATTATTCCCGTAAACGGAAAAACCAACTTTACCATCAAGATGGAAGACGACGCCCTGAAATTGGAAACTGTTGTAGTAACCGCTATGGGTATTAAAAAGAAAGAAGCTTCTTTGACTTATTCTACACAGCAATTGAATGGTGACGAGCTGAATAAGGTAAAGGATGCGAATATGATTAATTCACTAGCCGGTAAATCCGCCGGTGTACAGATAACAAAGAGTTCATCCGGTCTTGGAGGTTCGGCAAAAGTATCTATCCGTGGTGCGCGTTCAGCATTCGCCAGTGGTAACAACCAACCGTTGTATGTCATTGATGGTGTTCCCATGCTGAATATCACAACAGAATCAACAGCCACCGTTATGGGAGGTGAAAATGACGGTGTCAACCATGACTCTGGTGACGGTATTTCCAATCTGAACCCTGACGACATTGAAAGTATGAGCATATTGAAAGGTGCATCCGCAGCAGCTCTTTACGGCTCACAAGCAGCTAATGGTGTCATTTTAATTACAACAAAATCCGGAAAAGCCGGTATGTCAAGAATTACATTTTCTTCCAACCTGACAGTAGACCATGCTATCAGCCTGCCCCAATTCCAAAACAATTATGGACAAACTGCCGATGGTACCAGCAGCTGGGGTAGTAAAGGGAACCTGACAGACTATGACAATGTGGACAATTGGTTCGGAAACGGGATCACTGCTATCAACTCTTTAACTTTCCAAACAGGCAATGACAAGATGCAAACCTACTTCTCTTATGCTAATACCCGAGGTACAGGTATCGTTGACTCAAACAAACTTCAAAAGCATAATATCACTTTCCGTGAAACAGCCAGTTTTTTCAACGATCGCTTGAAATTGGATGGAAATGCCAGTTTGATGACACAGACTATCCGGAACACTCCTGCCGGAGGCGGTTATTATCTGAATCCGCTAGTTGGTCTGTATTCTTTCCCCCGTGGCGCCGATTTGGCTCCGTATGCTGAAAATTTTGAAGTATTCGACACGGATCGTAATATGAATTTACAGAATTGGTACACAAAGAATGAAGACGGCTCATTCAGTGAATGGGATCAGAATCCGTACTGGATTAAAAACCGTGTGACCAACAAGAGTAAACGTTATCGCGCATTGGCTTCTATCAGTGCAAATTTAAAAGCTACTGATTGGTTAAGTTTCCAGGCACGTGGCAATGTAGACTACGTAAGTGATAAATTTGACAACAAGATGTATGCTTCAACAGCTGCAAATATTGCCGGCAAGAATGATGAGACAGGGCTTCCCAACGGACGTTATGTATGGTCGGATGAACAAAATTTCCAAGTATATGGTGACTTCATGGCCATGTTTAACAAAACATTGGGTGACTTTTCTATCAACGCAGCATTGGGAACCAGCATCAATGTGAGCAAAGCCAATTCTTTGATGATTGACTCCAAAACAGCTTCTTTATATCGCCCTAATGTATTTACCGTTTCCAATATCATCTTCTCTTCAAAGGGATTTATCAACCAGACGATTGATGCGAAACGTACTATACAATCCTTGTTCGGCACAGCGCAAGTAGGTTGGAAAGATGCTCTTTATCTGGATGTTACAGCACGTAATGACTGGTCTTCCACTTTAGCGAATACAGAAAGTATGAAAAATGGATTCTTTTATCCGTCAGTAGGTTTGACTTGGATTATGAGCAACAGTGTCAAACTGCCGGAATGGATCAATTTCTCAAAATTCCGTGGTTCATTCGCACAGGTTGGTAATGACCTTCCTATCGGAATTACAAACTTAGCGGATATTATTCAATGTGGTGGAAGTATCCAGACCAATGACATTGAGCAACGTGGTGATTTGAAACCGGAAATCAGTACTTCCATTGAATTCGGTACAGAATGGAAATTCTTCAATAATCGCTTCGGCATTGACTTTACATGGTATCGTACTGATACTAAAAATCAGTTGCTGAAAGTAGCCAATCCGGCAGGTTCACTTTATGCATTCCGTTATATCAATGCAGGTAAAATTCGCAATACCGGTATTGAATTAACCGTAGAGGGTACTCCTTTAATGAATGAAAATTTCCGTTGGAAAACTGCTGTAAATATGTCCATGAACAGAAATAAGGTTGTTTCCTTACACAAGGATTATAAATCATTCCGTTATGGTTCGGAAGGGTTCTCCATGGCATACGATATGTGGGTAAAAGAAGGTGGAAAACTGGGCGATATCTATGGTAATGGATTTGAAAGAGATGAAAATGGCAAGATCAAAGTAAATGAGGCAGGAAATCCGATTAAAGTAACAGGAAACAACACTTTATTGGGCAACGCCAACCCCGATGCTTTATTAGGATGGAGCAATACCTTTACTTACAAAGGATTTACTTTATATTTCTTGATTGACGCACGCATCGGAGGTGATGTTATGTCATTGACTCAAGCACACCTGGATGCAATGGGCGTCAGCAAAGAATCCGGAGAGGCACGCGACCGTGGGTATGTGGAATATGAAGGTATCCAATTCAAAGACGTTCCTAATTTCTATGGTACTGTCGGAGGCCGTAACGGTATTTCAGAATACTACATGTACGATGCAACGAATGTACGCTTGCGTGAATTAACACTAGGTTATTCATTCCCGGCATCCATTCTCTCCAAAACCAAATTTATCAAAGGACTGGATCTTACATTGGTTGCACGCAATTTATTCTTCTTGTACAAAGATGCTCCATTTGATCCGGATGCAACTTTGTCAGTAGGTAATACTCTGCAGGGCGTTGATGTGTTCGGCATGCCGACTACACGTAACATCGGTTTCAACGTTAAGTTCACATTCTAACCTTAAAAACAAAGACATTATGAAAAGTTCAAAATATATTTCAATTTTATGCATGGGCGGCCTCCTGAGTCTTGCCTCATGCACAGACGGATTCGAATCTGATAATAAAATCAACGGTAGTTTGATGATATCGTAAAAGAATATGATTTCCAGAAATACACCACTAATTTTGAAACCATTCAAAAAGGTATTTATTTTAACTACGACTGGGGAGAAGGAACCACTTGGCCCTGGCAAACATTCCAAAACCTGAATCATGATATGTTCGCAGGATATTTCCATGATTTTGCTTCTAAATTCTGCGATAAAAATACGGTATACGCATTAGAGGCAGGATGGACGGCCAGTGCATGGAACTATACCTATAATTACATTTTCCCGGTAGCCCATAAATCGACGTTGATTACACAAGATGAAGCCAAGTACAAGCATTTTTATGGTGCCACCCTTATTCTGAAAGTAGAAGCCATGCATCGCATTGCTGATACTTATGGCCCCATTGTCTATTCTAAATTCGGAAAGAATGAAGCAAATTCCGTTGACACTCAGGAAGAAGCCTATAAAGCTTTTTTCAATGACCTGGATAAAGCCGTAGAGGCATTGGATGCTTATCTGAAAGAAGGAGGTAAAGAAGATGGAGTAAAAAGTATCAATATGTCCAATTGCCCGACTGCCAGCAGGTGGATTAAATTTGCAAATTCATTGCGCCTTCGTTTGGCCATGCGTGTATCTAATGTAAATAAGGCACTTGCCGCCAGCGAGGCCAAAAAAGCATTGGAAAACTCTTATGGTGTTATTGAATCATCCGCAGAGAACATCCAAATCTCCGGTAAAGGATATCAAAACCCGCTAGCAGGTGTCGCCGGCTGGGGCGAGACCTACATGGGAGCAACAATGGCTTCTGTTTTAAACGGTTATGAAGATCCACGCATCAGTATATATTACAGTCCGGCGACATTGGCAGACCACACAGAGGAATATTTAGGAGTGCCTCAAGGAGTATATGCCAAGGATGGTGATCCCAATTACTATCAAAGTTATTCTTTTATCAATACTAAAACAATCGCTGCATCCACACCCGCCGTTCTTCTGACAGCAGCGGAAGTTTGGCTCCTACGTGCCGAAGCATCTTTACGAGGTATCAATCCGAAAAGCGAAAGTGCAAAGCAATGTTACGAAACCGGTGTTCAAGCTTCATTCGACCAATGGGGCGCCGGAGATGCAAGCCTCTATCTGGCAAGCAAAGGCAAACCGACGGATTACATTAATTATGCAGCAGGTCCCGGAAAAGATATGAAAGCATTGATAACCACTACTCCCGATTTTGACGATGCAGCCAATCAAGAAGAGCAACTTGAAAAAATTATCACTCAAAAATGGATTGCCTGTTGGCCGGAAGGTATGGAAGCATGGACCGAACAACGCCGTACCGGATATCCGAAATTATTCAAAGTCCAAACCAACAATAGCAACGGTACAATTGATACGGACATCATGATTCGTCGCCTCCCCTTCTCACAGGATGATGCCAAGAAAGATCCGGAACAATATAAGAACCTTTGTACGGCTCTTGGCGGTGCAGACAATGGCGGTACACGTCTATGGTGGGATACAGGTAAAAACAACTTTTAATTCATATTTCAATAACAACTATCACTTATAAGAGAGAGTCTAAATGTTTCGCTTAATTTAAGGTATTAGCATAAGGCGAAAAGACTTTGCAAGACGGGGAGCGCGATGTTTCCCGTCTTTTTCTATTTTTCAGATGACATTCTATATTATTTTCCTATCTTTATCCGAGCTATGAAATAACATACACATACAGCAAACTTTTTCCGGATATTCATCGTTTAACTGAAAAAAATATATGAAAAAGTTTCTAAGTAACACCATCGTGCAACTGCTTATTGCCGTAATTATCGGACTGTCGGCAGGTTTCGTCGTAAACGACGCTGTGTTGGAAGCCATCGTTTGCATAAAACACATTACGGGACAAATCATTTTCTTTTTAGTTCCTCTTATCATTTTAGGATTCATCGCTCCCTCCATCGCACACTTGCGCAGTAATGCGTCAAAGATGCTTTTATTTGCTTTTGGCATTGCTTATCTCTCCTCCATCGGGGCTTCTTTCTTCGGGGCTGCCGTAGGATACAATGTAATTCCTTTCCTGCATATAGCCGATGATGCCAACTCACTGAAAGCATTACCGGAGAATCTGCTGAAGATAGATATTCCACCAGTCATGAACGTAATGACTGCACTAGTACTGGCCGCATTGATAGGGCTTGCCACTGCTTGGGTAAAATCGGACGAAATATCAAAGTTGTTGGACACTTTCCAAAAAATGGTACTTGAATTGGTGAAAAGGGTATTGCTTCCTGTACTTCCTGTGTTTATTGCCACCAATTTCTGCATTCTCAGCTATCAGGGAGCTGTTACGAAACAATTACCTGTATTCCTCTCCATTCTGATAGTTGTTATTGTTTGCCATTTCATCTGGCTGACACTACTCTATTTCATTGCGGCGGTTTATTCCAGAAAGAATAGCTATCAAGTACTGAGATACTACGGTCCTGCCTACCTCACGGCATTAGGTACGATGTCTTCGGCAGCCACATTGGGTATAGCATTGGAATGTGCCCGTAAAAGCCCGATACTGAGAAAAGAGATCAGCGACGTAACAATACCTTTATTCGCGAATATACACTTGTGCGGCTCTATCCTGACAGAAACCGTATTTGTACTCACGGTATCACAAATGCTTTATGGAAGCATGCCCAGCATATTGCAAATTACTTTATTCATCCTGTTATTAGGATTATTCGCCATCGGTGCACCGGGAGTACCAGGTGGAACAGTACTTGCCTCTTTAGGCTCATCATCTCTGTCCTTCACTTTGATGAAGCCGGAACTGCACTACTACTTACGATTTTTGCATTGCAGGACAGTTTTGGAACAGCTTGTAATATTACCGGAGATGGGGCACTAACGCTTATTACGGATACTTCGAAAAAAATAGCATCGAAAACTTCATAAAAACAACTATTTTTTCACTACAGGTTACACAGATTTAAATCAAAATTCTAATCTGTGCAACCTATGATGGGAAACTTATTTCAAGACTTCTTCCAACTTTTGTTGCAAAGCCTCGCCTTCCAATCCTACCGCCAAAATCACTCCATTGGGGTCCAACAAAAAATTCATAGGAATCCAACGAATAGCATACTGCACGGCTGCATCCGACTTCCAGTCCTTCAAATCTGAAACATGAGTCCATGTCAATTGATCTTTCTCGATAGCAGCCAACCAAGGTTCTTTCTTACGATCCAGAGAAACTCCTAAAATAGTAAAATTCTTATCCTTGAATTTATTCCAGGCAGCAACAATATTCGGATTCTCCTTGCGGCAATCAGGACACCAAGAAGCCCAAAAATCAATCAATACATATTTTCCTCTCAAACCGAATAAGGTGACGGGATTACCATCTACATCGGGCAATGTAAAATCCGGAGCTACAGCTCCCACTTGAATATTTTCCATCCGCTTGATAAAATCATCTATCTGATTGACGTACATGGTTCCATCTAATGAGGCATCTAATTTGGCACGTAATGCCTTCATTTCCTCCAGATTCAACTTATAAGCGAAATCTTTCACAACAAAATAAGGAGTAACGGCCGATGCAGGATGAGCAGATACCAAACTATCTATGCTATATCCATCCTGACGAGTCAAAGGAGCATTCTGTGCATACAAATCATTCAAAGCAGAACCTGTCACAGTCAATACCTTTTCCGATTCATTCATCTTCAACTGCATCTCTTCGTTATCTAAAAAGAATACCAACGGACGTTTGCTATCCTTGAACGTAGTCAACCCGTATGCCAACGGCTCAGTACAAGCACCTTCAAATTTGAAAACACCATCCGTAATTACAGCCGAATCCACATCTATGAAAGATTTATCCTGATACTTCTTCAGATACACCATTCCATTCTTTACATCTGATATTTCCCCATTCAGAGTATATCCTTTTTTCTCTTCACTACATGAGAGTACAGTCATAGCCAGTACACCCGCAAAAAGCACATTTACAATTCTTTTCATCTCTATTTTCCTTTATATTATAACTTGCCAAAAATAAATATTCCTCAGGAATTATGCAAACTACATCACTCCTATTTGGAAATTAACTCTCCCTGAGTTACCTTTGTAACTTCAACTAACTATTATATAACCTATGAAAAAACTCCTATTTCTAGGCGCTCTCCTGTTGTCAACAGTATGTATGAACGCCCAAACTTCCGAATATTATCAGGAAGCAGCCAATCCTATTGCCACCAACCCCACTTTATGGGCGAAAGTTACAGCCCCACAAATCAGCTGGGGAAGCACAGACATCCGCTATAAGAAAGAGGAACCAGCCCCTATCCGTAGTACACAGAAAAGTATAAACCTTACTGCATGGAAAGGTGAAAAGGTTTCGGCCCAAATGGTAGTATGGACTCCTAAGACACTGAATGATTTGACTCTCACAGTCAGTGATCTAATCTCTGGTGAAAATACCATCAGCAAAGATGATATCCGTACCGGCTTTGTACGCTATGTCATGACTGATGAACTGAACAAAGACGGTTTGGGCGCATGTGGCTACCGCAATAGCGCCGACTTTGATTCAACTTTAGTAGCAGATGTAATAGACCACATCACTCCCGCTCTGACTCTTCCCGCCAACTCCACCCAAGGGGGATGGATCCGTATCAACGTACCCCAGCAGACTAAAGCCGGGAAATACACAGGAACAGTTACAGTAAAGGCCAACAATAGTACACTGGCCGAATTGAAACTGAATGTCCAAGTGAAAAACCGTACGCTGCCTCCTCCTTCCGAATGGGCTTTCCATTTGGATTTATGGCAAAATCCATACGCAGTATCCCGTTACTACAATGTGGAACCATTCAGCAAGGAACATTTCGACTTGATGCGCCCATTAATGAAATTATATGCTGATGCAGGCGGTAAAGTAATTACAGCTCCATTATGCACAAACCTTGGAACGGACAGACATACGACGCTTTTGAGAGCATGGTTACTTGGCTGAAAAAAGCGGATGGAACATGGTACTTTGACTATACCGTGTTCGATAAATGGGTGGAATTTATGATAGACCTTGGAGTCAAGAAGCAAATAAGTTGTTACTCGATGGTTCCCTGGCGTCTTTCTTTCCAATATTTTGATCAAGCCAGTAACTCTTTCAAGTTCTTGGAAGCCAAACCGGGCGAAGCCGCTTATGAAGAATTCTGGATAAATATGTTGCAAGATTTCGCAAAGCATCTGAAAGCAAAAGGCTGGTTCGATATCACTCACATTGCGATGGACGAAAGACCGATGAAGGACATGCAGGAAACACTGAAAGTAATCCGTAAGGCTGATAAAGACTTTAAAGTGTCATTGGCTGGAACGTATCACAAAGAGTTATTGGATGAGCTGAATGATTATTGTATCACTATCGCCGAGAAGTTCACACCGGAAGAGATTGAAGCACGCCGGAAAGCAGGCAAAGTGACCACTTATTATACCTGTTGCACGGAACCCCGTCCCAACACTTTTACTTTCAGTGAACCTGCCGAAGCTGAATGGCTGGCATGGCACAGTGCTAAAGAAAATCTGGATGGGTATCTCCGTTGGGCTTTAAACAGTTGGGTGAAAAATCCTCTGCAGGACAGCCGCTTTACCGCTTGGGCTGCCGGGGACACTTATATGATTTATCCGGGCGCCCGTTCATCTATCCGGTTAGAACGCCTGACAGAAGGAGTACAAGCATTTGAAAAAATACGCATCCTGAAAGAAGAATTTGAAAGGAAAGGCAATAAAGGGGCTATCAAGAATATAGACAAAGCCCTGAAAATGTTTGATGAATCCGGTATGGATAAGATTTCTCCTACCACTGCCGTAAACAAGGCAAAAGAGGTTATCAACCGATACTAGAATAAATATTGAAAAAAGAATAGGGACTTAGAAGCAATATGATAAATGATTGCTTCTAAGGTCCCTATTCGTAAACCATTCTTGATTCTGTTTTAATCTTCCTCATTCTGAATATACCACGTCCATCCATTAATGTTAATCTGAACAGCATTCCATGCAGTTGAGTCAGAAAAAAAGAATATGATTTTATATTCATCCTCACGATCTAAATATTCCTGAGGTTTCATCTTATTCCCTTCCATACTTGTCAAAATAAGAAAATCCGTCAGATTAATATCAAAGACTTTCTTCCCGGTTGCTTTCTCCGTCACAACAAACCGTGCAGGCCTGTCCTCCATCAACCGCATAGTGTTCAATTCGACCGCCGCAGCCGACGGATTCTTCTGTTCCATAAAATAAGGTTGAAAACTCAGCACATCATCGTCCAGCAAGGAATTATCATGTCCTAAATATCCATTGGATTCTATAATCTCATAATCATAGTCATGCATATTGATGGTCCATCCGCTAGTATCGGTACTGCGGGATTCCCCCGAGGAAGAGCCTTGGAATATAAAACGTATCTTATTAGTATCCTTTATCAAATTGATTACCTCCATCTGATTTGCAGTACCTGTGAACTTCACATGATTGATACCGCCATACCACAGTGGTTCCAACTCTTTATTAATGACAAGAGACTCCTCACGCATCAACTGGAGTTTCATTTCTGTAAGGGTTGTTCCACCGTTAGGAATAGTTATCTCATAGGAATCATGTGCCCCTGCCCAAGCCAGCAACTGGTATTCGCCTACCGGAAGTTTTACCTCCATAGTATAGTATCCTGTAGCCAAAACCTCTCCTTCCTCAACCTGACTGAACAAATACCTTCCATCCTTATCAAAGATGTACAATTCCACTCTGTCTACCTGTGTATGGAAAGCATCTGTATGAAGCATATTATAATCATATTTGAACTTTACCAACAATCTACATTCCGGCAACCTTTCGTCAAAGCTATTGCATGAGAACGTCAATAAAGAGACAGCCAACAGGACTATCAAAGTAGCGGAAGTTCTAAGGCTTTTTAGTTTCATATTCATCAGTTTAAATGATTTGCTTATGTATTATTTCCTGCAGGAGCAGATTGACTCTGCCCGGGAACGGTTTGCTATACGTATTCAGGCACATTCAATGCACCCCTACAGGAATCCACTCAGTCTACACATCTCATTAACAATCGTCTTCCGTACAGTAATGGGATATATAGTTCCCAGTATCTTCAATTCCAAGCCGCCCTTATCTTAAAAAGAGGGAGTTAAAGTTTATAATCCGCTTCTTAAAATTCTTCTTCCTGAGTGTACCAAGTCCATGGATTGACATTAATCTGGATCGCCAGAAAAGAGCCGTCCTCCTCATCGGGATCAGTACCGGGCGTAGGTATTTCCGGATATCCCGGATTATTGAACTTATTAACATTGATATCATAAACGGAATTTCTCACCACCCCAAATTCACCGAGTTCATTCAAGGCCTTATCCGTATCATCATGTTTAATCATGATTTTATAATAACTGATACCATCGGCATAATAATTGAAATTTTCCACTGCCCCTGCACCTTTTCCTTTTATTTCATCAATTTTACCATTGAATGTGATTACCAAAGCATCTACATTAACACCGGAATCCAGAAGAGATACTTTACCTATTCCTTTACTATCCAAATACACATTCAAAGCATCTGTCAATGTAGTAGTAACAGAAGGTTTACTAGTACCGATGGCGTCATATTTACTTCTCAATTCAGCTTCAATCCATTCTTTCAATGTATCAAAAGTATAAAAGCCACCATTAATTCTCATAAAATCCTTATTCGGATCAGGTGTTCCTAAATCTGTTGTATGAGGCTTTTTAAATGCTTTCGGCAAAAATTCCACTTTCAATAATACTTGCGTAGTATATTGATGAAGATTATGAATACTGGTCTGAGTATTTTCAAGACAATACTGGCTTTCTCCCGGATCATTGACAATTGCCACATCATTACTAATTACCATATAATCCAGACCTCCATTCTGATTATCATAATTAGGGTCTTTTCTATATGAACCAATCTTATATTGATCAAAAGGAGTAATACAAGTTCCACGTCCACCGTTGGCCGGATCCTCATTCCAAGTCAATATTCTTTCGGATACAGGAAAAAACTTTGTATTCGTAATATTCAAAATCCATTTGGGATTTGCAATAGTAGCCACATCACTTTCCTGCTTTACATATACACGCACCTTGGCTACGACACGGTCAATGTGAATAGCCAACGGACTGTTCTTAGCCAATTCTTCAGTTTTATACAATGCAAGGTCAGCATCGGTTCCATCTGTTGTAGAAACTGAAGGTTCCAGCCTTCCTTTTGCATTCGACATCATAAAGCTGCCATTCTTCGCTACATTTTGTGTCACATCCGCTCCTAACGACAAGGCAAGAACACCATTGACCGTACTATAAGAAGCCCCTGTTCCAAAAGAGCCTTTAGCCGGGAAACCTGCTCCGGGATTTGCTATTATCAAGATACGCTTTGATTTTGCATCCACTTTGAAAGGCTTACTTACCCCTCCGTTAGGCTGTCCTGGATTACCGGCTTCGACACCTGTCAACTCAATATCATCCGTCAGTTGCTCACTTGCATCAAAAAAAATAGCTCTGACAGTAGAAACCGATGACTCCTCAGCAGTACCGTCCTCCTTATTAGGATCATGCAATGCACGAGATCTTGATACAGAAGGTGTCTTTATATCCAATGCCACCCATGCATTTCCTGTTGGATTCGTTACAATCCCGGTATCTTGTTCCAGGAGTACATCATCACTGCTACATGCCGCAAATGCTAAAGCCGCAATTGCTGACATTAATACGTTTTTCTTTCTCATTGTTTTACAATTCATTAAAGTGTTTCTAACTAAATTATTTATCTCTTCTCTGTTCCATTTTAATAACATCCGACTTCTTTTCCGCTAATTCCAACAAATTCTTTTTGGCGGCATCAAGTCCGGAATCAGCAGCATTTTTGAAATACTTTTCAGCTGATTCATCATCTCCTTTCAGCAACATCCAGACTCCCATCGCATTATCATATACCGGCTGGTTTCTTTTTAAATTCACCCTTTTCAGATATCTTTCCGCTGAAACCAGATCATTACGTGAAAGGGATGCAACAGCAGCATTGATACCCGCCACTTCATCTTCCGGATACATACGGGCAGCAGTCTCAAAAACCTCCAGAAATTCAAGTGAATTTTCCGGATAACTATTGGCCACCAAAAACATTTCATTCAAACTTAAATTCTGCGGACGCTTTTTAAACACTTCCCTAGCCTCATCAACTTTGAAATTCTTCACTTCATAGTTTACCTTACATATGGCGACACGGAGTTTAGGATAAACACTCCTCAACAAATATTGATAGGGGATACCTCCACGAAATTCTCGCAACTTCAATTTTAAGGTTTGGTCATAGGAGTTGTTTGTAATCATGTTCAATAACTCTTTTCGGTAATCAATATTTGTATGTTGGAGTGTTTTTACCAAGCCTGCCCAATTTTCTCCACCAAACAAGATATTGTATTGGGAACGGGGAAAGTCATATAAGCCTGCCAAATAATCACGAAGCGCCAAAGCGCGTCCTTCAGACAACCGTTTATTATTTGCCAACGAACCTTCCGGTGAGGCATAACCGATAATATCCAAACTTTTCACTTGAATATCAGCGTCTGCTTTCAGTTCGTCAATCATCGCACGAAGCTTGGCCAGTTCCTGCGGATTATTCATATATTCAGGACGGATATCCACTTTATTCACTTCAAAATCTAAAAAACATTCCGCCTGTACATCTCTCTGTTTTACCTGTTCTACAACAGGCCTGATATAGGCCAGATGAGGAGTTATCACATAGGGAATCAGAGGATACTCCAATGTTACTTTTTCCATCAAAGGTTCTATTTCCATCCATGCAGTTTCACCGCAACCGCACTCGTCACGCCGTATATTCAGACAGGCATCTGCCATCCATGTCTCGTAAGGCAAGTGATATTGATAAGAAATCATCGCATTTTTCCTTCCAACTATCTTTTTCACAATATAGGGGAAGTCATAACTTGCTTTTTCCCGGTTAGTCATAAGAGTCAGATATCGTTCATAAGCTTTGTATTCATCTCTTCCTTTCAATGAAATACGCGGTAAATTAAGAGTACATGATGCAGAAACCAATTGAGGAATCCAATCAGCGCCACGAGATGTGTTCATCTTTACATCTTCCAACACCATATCCATTTCTATATAGAGTGAATCACCCACCTGTTCCAAGCGTACGGGATGTATAGTGACAGTACCTGTAAAAGAGCGGTTCTGTCCTACAACCGGATGCTTGATAAAGCAAAAAGCAAGCAGTACATATGCTATGATATATCTATTTCTTTTCATTATGGTTCAATTATTTGATTATATAAATAAGTGATATACTTGCCTTTGTAGGACCAAAATAGTTTCTTCTACCTGATTTCAGTTTAGTGCCACATTCCGCACAAGGATACTTATCATATACAATATGCGCATATCCTATTCCCAAAGACGCCTCCAAACTCCAACGTTTCTTCAAAATCCATGAATGTCCTATTGAAATGCCTCCGCCATACAGGTATCCCTGATAACGATTGTCTTGCATATTCTTACTGATGAATCCCCAATCAGGAAATCCTCCTACATTGAAATCGGCATAATGACCATGCAAACCCACAAACGTGCGATTGAAACGCTCACAAAACCAATAACGGGCTTCCGGTTGTATTCCCCAATGACGCAAACGCCTGCCATTACCCGGTTTCCAAGGATTATAGTTGAGGGGAACATCCAAAGTCCACTGACGTGACAATCCCAATTCCACTCCCATATTTAGAGTTGAAGTGGCATCATAGAGCAGATTGCTCTTCACTGCAATACTCTGTGCATTACTTCCGGTCAGAAAACAACCCGATATAAAGAGAATGAATAGTATTTTCTTTTTCATCTACATTACTTTTAATTTGAGACAATCGTTTTACCTTTCTGAGTGATATTAATCTTAACACGCTGTGTGGTACGGATACCGGAAGAATTATCAGGAGCTTTTATAGTGGTCAGATACACCAAGCCGTTTCGGGATGCCGTCCCTTCATTAGCTGTTACCTCCATATAAATTTTCCCATCATCTACTGTTATCCGATCTGTTATATTCCGTCCATCGCTTGATGAAGGACGTAGCTTTATCCAAGTTTTGGGATTATCGGCCCCATCCTCCACATAAGCAGTCAGACAATAAAAATTCATATCATAACTATCCACATCTTCAGTAGTAGGCATATATTTTAAAATCAGCCCTTCTTGGGGTACAGCAAGTCTTTGCCTGACGCGAATCTTTTTCTCCAAATTGCCTAATTTCAAGGTGATGTATGCGTTCTTCCTATAAATTCCTCCCTCATCCGTCTGATAATCTTCATGCAGCCTCAATTTGGAAGTGATTAAGGATTCTACCTGAGTAATATTAGGGTCAGGTGTACTCCCTTCCACTATAGGTATTCTTGCCCCATCAGCCGGGTTAGTCAGTGAAAAAGCATCATCCACTTCTATATGATTATCACCAATACGACATGAATTAGGAAAGTTCGTTTTACAATTAGTAGCCACACTAGTTACTTCATAAATTTTATCTTCACTGGCATAAGCTATAAATACTGAATTACTTACCCCCAAATAAAAATCATTGTTGGATATCATTTCATAAGAGTAACTATCATCAACTGATAACTTATAATCCAAATCAACATTGGAAGCTTTGGATGCTTGGCATCCTCTACCGTATCATAACCGGGCCCCTTAGCTTTGATAATAGTAAATGTGTATGAATGATTGCGCAAAATATCCATGAGATTATAGTTTCCATCAACCAGCACCAACTTATAGAAATAGTCTTTATTCTCATAAGTTCCTTCCACAATCAAGTAGGTATTGTTCTGAATATCGGACTCATACAAATATAACGGTTTCATTTCCGTACTTTGTCCCACCGCCGAATTATCCGTCACTACCAAAGAAGAACCATAACCAGTCTGACAATATTCCGTCAAGTTTGCCATATTATTCATAACTGTACCATCCTGATTATGCAATCGCCCTTGTCGAGGTACATTGACTACTGCTGTAATTCCTTTCAAATAAAAGTTATCGGCTTTATTAGCTACCACCATTTTTGCTGCTGCACGAATGAGCTCTATAGTACTCCCATCACTATTTTCAATCCGTGTTGTAGTATCTATTTTGTCTACTCCAAGCAAATAACTCATAGGAATAGTCTCTCCGTCATTACTAAAAGGAATGACAGAGGTTGCAGGGCTTTCTAACGGTTCAGTCAGGATTTTGGCACAAACTTCGGATAATGTTGTTATCCCCGGTATCATATTCATCCGTAGATCCGATTCTGTAAATAAATATTCAGTCACATTATTTCCATAATAAAACTTATCATTCAATGGATTCGCCAATATCAGTAACTGATACTTGCTATTGCCGGACTGTTTGGTCAATATGACATACCTTTTTCCCACCATCTCAAAAGCCTGTACCGCCTCTACAAAGGTGGCATTTGCATTTTCTCCCTTGAATACCAATATCCATGGAGTCTTCCCTACCCTATCTTCATCATCCATGGTACGGACTGTAGGATAATGATATGAATTCGCACGGGCAAAGATTTCAATCTGCACCTTATTTGCTTGAGGCTTATTATTATCAGGCCGCTCCGATAGATGGATAGAATCTTCACAGCCTGACATTAGAAAAGCCAGACACCAAAGACAAACTATATATAATACAAATTCTTTCATTTTCTCACTCCATTAAATACATATCATCACTTTCTACTGATTACTTCATCCCTGACGCAACGGATAGACTGACCAAAGGTCGGCAACTGATACATCAAACCGGGATTCGGCCACTTACCCAGAGACATGCTCCACACAGCATGAGGATCTTCGGCAGAAGACGCAGCTATAGAAGCGGTATGGTAATAGCCGGTCTGTCCTGTAAATTCCAGACTACTATCCTTATTCTGGCGTCTTCCTGCTGACGGAAAAAAGACAGAAGCATTATTCGCCTCATTATATACTAGAATTCCCAAATAAGCTGCCTGTGCGTTACCCGATGATACACAATAAGGATAACTACCGTCAGCTGACCCCATCTTAATAGGTCTGCGGTCAAAAAAGCCATCAGCATAGAAGCCTATCAAGAAGGTTATATGCTCTTGCGCTTCATCCACATCAGTCCTACTTTGCCAAAAGTTCTGATATCGGTCTACTTTAATCCCTCCTACTTCCGGCGAACCGTCGTATCCGCCAATATTCTCATTTAATCCAGCATCTCCACTCAGTGGATTCTTAAATAAGGATTGCCGCAATTCAGAAAATGCTATTTCAACGCTATAATCCGTAAGTACTGTCTTTATGACATCCTTGTTCGTATTTGCCTTCACAATGACATGATCGCCATCCTGATCTATATTATTAGGATATGGTCCGTTATAAGCTATTCTGTCAATATATCCGTCAGAAGGACGATGGTATCCGTCAGGACAAGTTTCAAATATTTCCTTATACCCATAGTCATAAATATCTTCTGCTGGTATAGGCGCTGTTCCCCATACCGGTAAAAACAATTCGGATGTACTATTAAAAAACTGTATATCCTTAATCCAATGGTTCACAGTATAGGCTGTAGGATGGTAAGCCAAACGGAAATAGTCCTGATTAGCATCCTTCGGAAGCCCCCATTGAAAAAATGCTCCTGCCTGAGTGGGATATTTCACAAACCTTCCTTGTTTCACATCAACTTTTGCATAGGGTTCATTTCCACCATTCAGATAAGCAGGAGCCGTCAGATTGAAAGGCGATATTTTGCGAGCATAATCACGTGCTTTCCCCTGTGACGGTCCCTTGGATATGGCATCTACAGTTCCAGGCCTCATGATGTAATCATCCGCTTCTCCCTGCCGGATATACATATACTCGGTATTATACCACAATTCATCATCTCCTGTCCCATATCTTCCTCCATACCATTGAATTTTCACTTTAGCATACCTAGGGGTCGTTCCGGTATTTTTTCCCGTTACTCCCATACGGAAATAGATACGTCCCCTACCTTCCACATAAGTTCCATTTTCTCCCTTATACTTATTAGGAAGCACCTTATAATGCTCTGCGACTCCCGGATTATCAGTCCCGACATTCGGATCAAAGCTTGGAGTAGAGCTCAGAACAATGAAATTCCCTTCTTCCACTTCCGCTTTCCATAGACCGAGTGTACCTAAATCCTGAGGACGTTCATTTGTTCCGTCCCTCCTTTTCTGCTGTCCGGTAATAATTCTTTCACCCTGTTCATCATTTCTAAAAAAGCGCCTATATAGCCGGTTCCATACGGATTAAATTCAAAACGTTTCCCGTGTTGACTGGCATGAACTTTTATCTCTCTTTGCAGGCTACCTCCGTCTTCATCTTCAGCAGACAAAAAAATCCGATAAGTTTCCTGTGTACCCATTATGTTTTGCTCATCCAACAACACATCCATATAGCCCGTTCCGGTTTGAGATGCCTTATCATAGATATATGAGAAACGAGAGGTAGTATAGGTTATCGTGATTCCACTGTCTTTCACATCTCCATTTAGCAACACCAAATCATTGAATACCTTTTCTGTTTCTGCTGCTAATCCCCCGGCTCCCACATAAAGTTGAGGCATCACTTTGACTACCGGCATATTAGAGGTAAAGGAAATACGTGCTCCATTAAAATCAGTAATACTGACCTCCAAGTCCGATACATTCAGTACCTTAATACCTGATATATTCCAATCTTCATCCACATTCTCCCATTCAGACGCCTCTATGTTCACCATCAACGGCTCCTTAATATATCCGGTCAAATCCAATTTTGTATTCTTGGGTAAGCTATAATTTACCGGATTCGAAGCAATCTTCAATTTGCAAGACGGATTATAATTATCCCCCATATCTATTGTAAAGTTTACAGCCTCACTTTCATTAGTAACGGAAAGAGGGTCATTGGCAGGCAGGATGATACGGTTCACCTTTTTCTCCCAATCCCATTCGGCTGTCGGAGTACCTTGGGTGAAATAACTTCCGTCATCAACCACAGTAAATGTACGTATCACACTCCGTTCAATAGCCGGACCATCATAAGTGGCTGTCAGCGGAACAAGATTCGGCAAATTACTGAACATTATTCCTTTAAATGCCTGGTCCAAATCATCTTCAGCCCTCAATATGACATCTACCCGTACCCCCATTCTTTCAAGAGCCAATTGCAATATAGATACTGTTGTATTATCTTCCAATGTCGCTCCCTGTCCGCCAGATAACACGGTCACATTCTTTATTTCCTGCATCATTGGAATAATTTGTTCTGATGAGAAAAAATCAGCGGGATAGGCTATATGATTCAAATCACCATAATGAGTGATAGCATCCAATAAGTCCGGACCGTTGATAAGCCGGCTCATTGGCCAAAAACACAAAATCGTAACTTCCTGCATTAATGGGATGACGAATAATATCACCGGAATGTGCATTATAAAATAGGTTGGTTACTTTATCACCCGTTGTTTTGTCAAATGCCAAAACACGGAGCGTATGAATGATATAATCTTCCGGAGTCCCAGAATGCACACTACCCGTATGAGGTGCCATTCCCCTAATAGATATAAATGTACCTTCCACATCGCTAGCGGTGAAAGTTTCATCCATACAAGAAGTAAAGACAGCCAGCCACAGTAAGCAGAGCCAGTTTCTATAGGTTTTATTATCTCTTTTCATCATTCATTATCCCCTTCCATCTAACATGAATACTCATCTAATTCTTATACTGCAAATATCGGGAAATAGAGTGAGGCTGTGAATTATATTCATTTCTGAAACAGACAATAATCCAACTGACTGACAACTTATTATGCAATGAGTGCAAGCGGCTGTTGCAAAATATAAAAAACAAGCTCCATCCAAATAGATTTTTGCATTGTACGCACTATCCGGATAAAAAAGTTGCGATATTCGTAATTCGTGGCAAATGGCACTCTTTACAAACTATCGATAATAGCTTGTTGTTTTTGTAAAAAATCTATGCGCTGCATCTCGCCACTCTCTGAAATCAAGATAGAATGACGCTTTAATGATTGGATCCAGTTACATTGCATCCGGCAGATATGAAAACTTTGTGAATCCATTGAATTGATGGAATACACCCGCAATAAACTTATTTGAAAATCCCGTTTTTCTATATAGCTATAGGTAGCCTCAAAATGAATATTAGAAAGATAAAAACAAACTTTTCCGCCTTCACTGAATTCTCCCGTTACCGAAAGTTCCTCCATCATGGCAAGCAACTGATACAGCTCGGTTTTCAAATGCAATACATCATCATCGGTTATCAGTTAAGAACGGCAAAGTATTTTATCTCCTTTACAAAAGAATAAAAGATGTTCGTGTCCCATATAAAATGCGTTTTCCGGCATTTCTTCACGCTTTCACATAGTTTCTTATGTGCACTCACAATCCGGTCTTCCACCTGCATATCTCTTAAAGAATTAGGAGTCTTGATCTCACCATTCTGATAAATCCAACGGCAAAGACGAAATTTAGACAGATACTCATATTCAGAATAAAGAGTAAACGGCAGCAAATTGGAAGCAGTATAAACTTCTGTTGTTTCATCCTTTTTCACATAATCAAAAATTTGCAGATAACGATGGATTATCTCATAATAGCCTTCCATTGAATCAGAAGACTTCAATAAATTCAAATCAAAGGTCACTCTGTCCGAAAGGTGATTTCCTATAATCTGATCAATGGAAATACCCAGTCTTCGAGAGATCAAGGCAACTTCTTCAAGGGTAAAAGAAACCTCTCCCCGTAGCCTGCGGTAAACGGCTTCCTTTCCCATACATAATGTATCTGCCAGATAGCCTGCCAAATTCTGCTTTTCAGGAACACGTGCCTTCATGGCTGTAATCAGTTCATTCACAATCTTATTCTTCATTCTTTTCCCCTTCTTTGGTTATTAACAAACAGACTGCAAATTTAAGTTATGGAAATGGGAATTCTATGCTCTAAAACAGAGATGAAAGACTTTCTATCTTTCTGATTCACGACCAATTGAGGAATAAGAAAACAGATAACGAAAAAAAGTAAATAAACAGATTATTTACTTTCATTTTCAGTAAACAGAATTTCTTTCCTATTTCGTTTTTCGTAAATAGGAAACTATTATAAAGTGCTTATTATTTCACGTTGTTGTTGGAAAAACTGTATACGCTGCATCTCTCCACTCTCTGAAATCATAGTCGAGAATTTCTTCAGTGACTGTATCCATTCTTTCAAACTGAGGAACATTCCACAATCCTGCGTAGTAATGGAGTTGATAGAATACACCCGTATCAAACTGAGTTGTACCGAATCAGCCTCCAGATAGCTGTAGGTGGCTTCAAAATTAATATGAGACACGTAAATATGTACACTGTTACCTGCTTCTGTCTTTCCCTTAGAAGCCAAGTCTTCCAATTCGTCGGTCAGTTGCAATAGTTCTTCTTTAATCTGATGTTTGTCCTCTTCTGTGATAAGATGAATCCCGGCAAAATACTGTATGTCATTTATCAGATGATGAAAAATCATACTATCCCAGATATAATCCACAGAATGTATATGTCCGGTAGCAGATACAAAATCATTTTGAATATCATATATTTTTTGAGGAACTTCCACCTTGTCAAAATGCTTGCACTGAATATGCTTGTTTTGATACATCCATTTAAAGAGGCGAAACTTAGACAATGATTTATGTTTCAAAGAAAGTGTTTGGGGGATAATATTGGAAGAAGTACCCATGGAAGAGGAAGGATCGTTTTGCAAAGCATGTAACACATTGACATACTTTTTTAATAATGAATAGTAAGTTTCAAACGGATCTTCATGATCCACCACATTCAAATCGAATACGGCATTGGAACTGAAACAGACTCCTATTACATTATCTAATGAAACACCTAACTTCTTGATATCAAAGCAGCTTCCTCTAATGTAAAAGGGACCTCACCACGCAACCTCCGATAAATAGCCTCTTTACCGATATACAAAGTATCTATTAACAGATTGGCCAGATTTTCTTTAAGTGGCAGTTTTTCTTTTACAGCTTCAATCAAGCTCGTGTTTAGTTCATTTTGCATCATTATAGTTCTTATATGAGTGAGTTATTTGTAATAATAACAAATATCAAAGGAGAGTTGTTTCGAAATGCGTAACTAAACGGACAGACCGCTACTTGTAATCAGTAAATATTCAAAATAAAAAGAGGCGTAATACTGAATATGAAATACAGCCTACACCTCTTCGATTGAAGAAGAAAAAATCAATCAACCATAACTCCCCAATCAATCTTCGGCACATAAATAATTTCCCCATTATCCAATTCGTATGCAATCCCCACCTTTCTACCCTTCTTTCCGCTTTTGGCATCCTGATCCTCAGAAGGTGTATAGCGGTTTATCTTCTGCCCTTCCTTGGTTATAATTTCCATGTTTTCCTTACCCGGATTCTTCACCATCGTAAAATCCTCCTGACTAAACATTTCAGTCATATTATAACGGGTAACCAAGGCTACCATTAACGCTACCGCAAACACCATCGCCACATCAAACAGATTGCTGACCACGCTCATCGGGTCACTATCCTCCTCTTTTCTTAATAAATTACGTTTCATCTCAAGCTGTATGTTTTTCAGTGAGCAATTCAGAAAGGAATTCCAGATTAGTCATATCCTGCAAATACCAGCGTTGCTTCACCTGTTGAGTTATGAAACCGATGGCACTAGAAAACAGACCAACTACAGTTGTAGCAAAAGCGACTTGCATATTGTATGCCATAGAAGCGATATCACCAGTAGAAAGTCCCACCAAAGCAGGTCCCATTGGAATCAATGTACCCATCAATCCAAGCATCGGTCCCATCTTGGTCAATGTTTTTGAAATAGCCAAATCCTTATCAGCAGTAATTTCAAAATCAGCCAACAGACGCTGCACATGTGCCGGACGGTCTTTTGACCCCAACACCCGACGGATATACACAATGACCAACGAGTTCGACTTCACTGGAAGTTTGCTTTCCAATTCGGGCAAAGTATCTATAGTCAGTGCATCAAGCTGTTGACGCAACAACGCATCTGTACGCCGAATAGCCAAATATTGCCCGAAAAAACTGCCTATCAATAATAGCGAACGGATGAAAAGAACAATAAGCAATACAACAACAGGAACTAAAAGTCCGTTCGAAATCCAAAACAGAATGTCTGATATAAGATTCATAATGTCAGTAAGTTTTAAATGTTTGTTTTTATTCGTCTATATTTATATATAACCAATCCAATGAGTCCTCCACCTGCCAGCATAATTATCAAGCCGGTCAATGCCCCCCAATCCACCTCGCTTATACCTGTTACGGCGGTACGACCATTTACAGTAGCAATAATTCCCAATATGGCGGTCAATGCATTAGTGAGGAACAATAGTTCCAACCGTAATTCCTTTTCCGGCAAGAGATAACGAAGAAACAATGTGCTACAGAAATTAATATCAATACACCTACCGCCATACTCCATGCGACAAGAGAAAAGGAAACACCCGGAAAAGAGAAGATAAGATATACCAATCCGCTAAACAAGACAGGAAATATCAAAATACCCGGAAACCAACGTAAAGCACGGTAAGCCCAAAGAGTACGTTTCTTAACAGGACCTGTAGTAAGCACATGAACAGCCAACATACAAAAAGCCATCTGTAAGGCAACTTCCACTGTAAGCACCACCGAAGTGTCAAGCATCAATTGGCATCTGCCAGCCAATCAGCAATCTGTGTCTTAGACTGCTGAATTGCATATGGGCACATCAGCCCCACAAAAAGGGCGGCTACAACAGCTATTGCTGCAACCGATCCTCGTTTGCGGAATGTCTGTTTCATCATAAAATTGAAACAGACCAATATCATAAGAACAACTACAATTGTTTCCATAGCCTGTTATTCCTGCATTTTTTTACGGCGACAACGCACCAATACAATTAAAACAAGAACAGCAGCCACCACTACAACACAAACAACAGTATTGCTTACCGTATTCGTCTGTTGTTCCGTACCGACTGTATTCATCTCTTCTTTTTTCATCACCATACCCTTTTGCTCTTTTGAAGCAGCAACTTCACGTATCTGACTGATGTTTTCCTTATACCGGGATGCAGTCTGTGCATCCATTTTAGAAGCTATGAACTGACGTAATTTTGCATTATCACAAACAAAACCTGAACAAGACGGTTTATATTTATTCACCAAATCGGTATGTAGTTTGGCAATATCCGCTATCTGTTGCTCGCTAGCCTGCCACATTCCTTTACGGATAGTTTCCATCATTACCGCAGTCATTTCTTCCAAAGCAGCAGGGTTCTGCTTTTCAAAATAACCCTGCACTCCCAAGTTAAATTTATCCTTTACATACACATCATATATCTCATTCCACATTTCCTTATCAACAGCCTGAGGTTTCATGACATTCCAGCCATATGTATTTTGCACAATCTCAGCAAAAGTATTAGCTGCGCCGGCCTCCCCTTTCATTTTTTCCTTAATATAAGCAGGATTGAATATTGTGGTACGACTCTCTATGCCAATAGCTTCTTTCACCTCTTGCATACGGGCATTGTTACGATTACGATAGTCGCTCAGATACGCATCGGGATCTTTACCGGTCACATTACGGACAGCAAGATTCATACCTCCCATAAACTCATACACATGATCCAGGCTTAATGCACCCCATGTATTGCTTTGACGTGGCTGAATAACCGCATCCGTACGTGTCAAAGCAGCTTCCAAAGCAAATTGGCGGACAGTTTCCCAATTCTTTTCACTACCATAAAAAGCACCCATATTATTCAAATAAACATCGGCGATTTCCTCTTCACTTTCCCAACGGTCACCAGATTGCACCATACTTTGTATACCCGTACCATAATTGCCATTCACTCCTCCAAACACACGAAAAGTAGACATTTCGCGGGCTTCTTTCGGAGTCAGACCTTTTTCTATCAATACACGTTCAGCTTCCACAACACCTGCCGCCACTTGATTTTCAAATTGATCCTCTTTAGCATTGGCAGCCATCTCTACGGCACGGTTGATAAGGAACAGGCGTGAAGCGGCAATATCTCTCAACTGCCCGCTAGTTTGCACCACAACATCAATACGAGGACGCCCCAATCTGCCGAAGGGATCAAACGAAGATCCGTCACGCGTCCGAACGTATCACGAATAGGCTCTACACCTAACATATACAATACCTGTGCAATAGTAGCGCCACCGGTTTCTATAAATTCTCCACTCCATAATGTATAGCTTACTTTACGGGGAATAGAGTCATTATGACGACGACGATACATTTCGATAGTATTGTCAGCCAATTGTTTCCCTTTCTCCCATGCAGATTCCGACGGAGTTTCTTCAGCATTGATAGCAAAAAGATTTCGTCCCGTAGGTAAAGTATTAGGATTGGCGATAGGATCGCCACCCGGTGAAGGTTGTGTATATCCTCCATTCAACGCATTAACCATAGAGGTCAATTCTCTTTCCGGACTTTCCAAAAGAGCACTCTTATAATTACCCACATTCTTCAAAGTGCGTTCTACTTCCATGACAGCCAAAGCAAAATTTATCTCCTCTTTAGAGTATTCTTTTTTCTTGGACATCATAACTTTCATCATCGCTTCCATGCCTCCGAATTTATCACTATCCGCTTTTTCACGTTTTCCTCGAGAAGTTGTTTTCATTGTAACCGTATCTTTGGCCAGTGTATTCATACCTACAGCATGGCTCTTGTACATTCCTGTTTCCATTTTCTTTAAAGCTTCAGGGCTTGCACCCATTCTTTTTGCAAGTTCCATAGCTTTCTCAGGATTCATACCTTTCGCTATTTCCTTCATTTTCTCTTTCATTGACTCAGATATGCTATTCCTTTTCGAACGTACGCTTTGGTCAGCCTGCATTATTCCACCGCTCATATCAGCATGTGTTTTAGCCTCAGCCGGAGCCTCTTCAGCTAATGCCATCATCATGGCCATCATGCCTTGGGGAGTATTACGGGATTTATTGATTTCATGTGCTTTAGCAAGTTCATCGGAAGTAATGCCAGTAATACGACAAATCAATTCGTCAGAAACCAACGACGGATCAGCCAATAAACGAGTGACCAAATCACGTGCAGGTTCCAAATAACGTTGAGTAAAAAGAGTGCGATGTTTCTCTACCTGTCCGTCCGCACGATTACGTAGTTATCTAATGCCAACAGACTATAGGCTATCGGCTCGGTAGCCATAGCATACACACTGGAAGTAATACGAATGGGTTCGTAGGGAATCCCCATTGTATACAACTGACCTGTAATCTTCTCATTTGCCAGCTCCTCAGCAAAATTTTCTATACGCTGAATATCTTCTTCAGCATAAGGAACAGTAAGAAGACTATCCAATCCCAATTCACGATGGATGCCCAGTTCACCGTGAGTTTCTTTACCATCAATGAAGCACGGTTCAAAGCTTCTTTATTTCCAGTAGACAGTACAGCCTGCCCATCAGCCGGAAGCAAATTATTGTATGTCTTGACAGCCTCAGTCAGTTCACGATAAATGGCGCGGACACTACTTTCCATAAAAGGTGGAGTAAGGTAAGATTGCAATCCCGCATACGAACGACGCTTAGCAATCATCCCTTCGCCTACATTGCCGATGGAATAAATATAAAAATGAGGTAATGCACCTACCAGACGGTCGGACCAGTCATTGCTACACAAAGCAACTTGTTTGCGCGGAGTGAACTCTAAACTGCCATGAGTACCGAAATGAATCAACGCATCAGCTTTAAATCCAAATTGTGTCCACAGATAAGAAGCAATATAAGTATGTGGAGGAGCTGCATTGGTTCCATGTACAACTTTAAATGCATTATCCCCACTACCGGCTGCATTCTGTGGCAAGAGCACCACATTTCCAAATTGCAAACGAGCTACTCCTAAACGGCCGTCTGAAGTAGTCATATATGCTCCGGGAAATTCACCATTAGCAGCTACTACTTCGGCATACATATCAGAACGAATGGATTTCTTTATCCAACTTTCATATTGTTCTTTTGTAATGAGTTCGGGCTTGCCGGTTTCCATAAACCGGTCAAAAGCTCCTTCGGCATACGGACCAAATACGGCTCCTTGAGATTGTATCATCTGTTCCAATTCTTTCGGAGAGGTAGGCAAACCGTCCACCTTGTAGCCCTCGCGTTTCATACGCTGCAACAAGTTATAAAGTGAAGGAACCACTTCCATACCACCCGCAGTCAGTGCATTCTGACCAGGACCCTTATAATAATAAATAGCTACGCGTTTCTCACTATTGGATTTACGCTGCAGAGTAATATAGTTATTAACTGTTTCCACAAAAGTTTCCAAGCGTTCTGGAATAGCATAAGCACGTTGTAAACCCTCCTCATCCTTATAATGTCCAAAAAGAGCGAACGGACGGATAGCTCCATCTATTTCGGGGGTAACAATACTTTGTGACATAAAGCCGCCATTCATACCCATCTTGTCACTCTCCCACTCCTCTACCAAGCGATTTACATTCAATGGGGAGAAAAGCGGTATATTCTGTTTCGCCAAATAATCTACGATATAATCGCCCATACGTCCATGCGCCATATTGATGATAGCAGACGGACGAACAGAATCAATTCCATGGTTCTGAATAAAAGAACGCATGGAACGTATAGGATAAACCATATTGCCTGTTTCCTCCAATTTAGCAATAAGTCCGGAAGGTTCACCCATCGGACCGGTCACAATAATACGCGGAGCATTCTCTTTCCACAAACCGTTGTTTTGCAGAAAAATATTGTATCCGGCTACCGTATTGAAACCCAACTCTTCGTCTTCGGGACTCTTTGGGTTCATGTGATAAAGCACATCATCGGCACGTTTCACTACGGCTTCCGGTTCAGACACAGAGAATCGTTTTTTATCAATATACACACGTACATAGTTCAGCATACTGCGATAGTTACGACGTCCTCCATTAGACAGATAATGTTTCAATGTATCCGCTTGGATGGAATCCAATGAAATAATCTTGTTTGCAGGATTGGTAGCGGCAGTAGTCAATATCGGAAGACCACCATCGGCCGCCTTTTGTATTTGCGCACGTTGCTCTTCAGTAATCCTTAATCCCATGGCATTGATAAATATCATATCATAACTGGTCAATCGGTTCAGGTCATCTGTGCTCAGTTCACTGATTTTAATAAATGAGTTGTCATTAGCCTTAGATATCTGCCCTAAACTGATTACCTGATAGTTGATGAAAGCCACTTTAGTTGCACTGAACCAAAGATTCCATACACCAAACAAAAGCAGCAAGATGACTGCTATCCCTCCTCCAATCAGTAATTGTTTCTTCTTCATATCTTTATTTAAATCACGTAGTTTATTTAGTATTAGCAGCCAACTTTCATTTGAATAATTGTTCTATATTTAATGATAAACCGGCTGAAAAAGTTGTTCCTTTAGTAGCAGGCGAATTATTATAATAACGGGAAGGAACATAATTAAACAAGTTGTCCACCGCCAAAGTCATATCAACACCTTTCCATACTTTTTGAGACAACGTAAGCTTCCACATTGTATACGCCGGATAGGTCACCTTCTCAGTTTCTTCATAAGAAGTGTTCGACGTATATTCCTCCGTATTCACCTTGGAAAGAAAACGTCCGTTCAAAGCAATATTAAACGCATAGTTCTTCCAATGCTTGTCATACTCAAGACGGACAGTAGCCGTATGCGGGCGAGTACTTGAAATGACAGGTTGCCCTTTCTTGATATTCTCATGTGTATAAGCATAAGATAAACGTGCCGACAGTCCACAAGGATATTTGGCGGAAGCATTTGCCTCGGCACCAGATATCTTGATATTTGATATATTGGTATATACCTGTCCTTTCAACGCCTCACTCCATGCCGTAGTGATACGATTATCAACTATATTATAGAAACCTGTCACCGTCAAATTATAACGACCTTTAATATATTCTGCCGAAAGAGAAAAATTATGGCTGGTTTCAGGCTTCAAGTCAGGATTACCATAAATCATAAAAATACTTGCCATATCAAAATTCATATACATTTCTTTCAAAGTAGGGGCTCGGAAACCACCGGCATAGGAACCTCTCAATGAACAGTTTCCTATTTTATACATCAGTCCTAATTTGGGAGAGAAATGATTAATATCGGAATCCGAATAATAATCAAAACGTAATCCTGTGATGACATTGAAATATTTCGTCGGGTTCCAGTCAAACTGTGCAAAACCGTCCACTGTATACTGATGTTTACTTCCATTATTGGCAAACTGATAGGACATTAAATAATCACGCATATAATCACCACCCAAGGTGAGAATATGCTTACCGACAAAAGTATGATTATAAAAAGTACGAACCGAATGTTGTACATTACTATAATCACGTACATCATTAGCATCTTGTGGCAAGTAATCGCTCTTATCATACTGGTCGAAAGAATAAGCTATTTCCAGATCTTTATCTTTATCAAATACATAATTTCCTTTCACCCCACCACTGAAGTCGCGATAACGGTCTTTACTAGTCTGTGACTTCTCACGTTCACGAAAAAATATCCAGCACGTGCCGTCAGTTTCAGATGATCATTAGCAGTATAGACCAAACGTTCTTTGAAATTCCAAGTTTTATCACCATACACCTTTTTAAATGCCCAATCCTCCGTTTCCTCATTTGTTTTTCCATCTGCCAAATCTTTTTCATCTACTTGGGTATGCTGTACATTAGTCACACTATTGAATTTTCCGGCATTGAAACCTATTGTTCCTCCATAACGCTGCTCATTATAAGCCCCGTAACGTCCATTGAGATTCACAGTCCAAGGCTCCGCAGACACTTTACTTATGATGTTTACCACTCCTCCTACCGCATTCGAACCATAAAGTGAAGAAGCCGCACCCTTTACAATCTCAATACGCTCCACATTGTCCATATTCAAGCGGTTATAGTCTATATTATCCAAAGTCTCACCTGCCAGACGCTCACCATCAACCAGAAAAAGTATAGCATTTCCACCAAATCCTTGCATATTGAGAGAAACTTGCTGGTCCATGGAATAAGAAAATTCAATTCCCGGCAGTTCTGCCTGAAGCAAATCTCCAATATGGGTGGCATCTACTTTCTTTATTTCATCGGCAGTAATGACCCGAGTAACAATAGGAACATCTTTCAGGAGTTTCGGAGTACGGGTTCCTGTTACAACTATAGTTTCCATATTTACAGCATCTTCTTTCAGTATAAAATCAACTTTACCTGTTTTGCTGACAGACACTTTATGAGTTTGCGAGATATACCCCATGTATGAAACCTGCAGAGTATATTCTCTATTATCGGGTAATTTCAATGTGTATTTTCCCTGTGTATCCGTAGTGTTCCCAAAGTTACTTTTTCTTTTACGGAGACTGTTGCTCCCATCAGAGGTTCTTTATTTTCATCAAATACAGTTCCCGAAATAATTCGTTGTGCTGATACTGGTATCGCCATCAGCCAACACAATATCAAGCACACGTTTCTGAGTAGTCTATGCATATCGTATGTCGGTTTACAATTCAAACGGATAAATATAGTCAATAGTCATGAAGCCTTTTACACCACTAGCATTCATATAATTTGTGAGACGAACAGCCGCATAAGTTCCATCTTTCAGCTTTACCATATAAACCTTGTTTGAAAGAGTATAGGTAGGTGGCATATTACTTTTATCAACATTCAACCATTTGGATAGTTCTTCATTATAATAGGATTCCATATAAACAATATTGCCATCCATCATACCTGACATATCAATGGCTACCTTAGCGGTAGTCCAAACATCATCCACATAGACTCCTTCGGGCATCGCACTCGCATTCTGTAAAGTGGAAAAACCTGTGAAACCGGTTTCCAATACTGCTCCAGCATTGGTTTTAACGTCATAACGATGGACAGCAATATCCCATTCCTCCGGTTCTTTCTGGTCAGAATCTGTCACATTCACAGAATCTACTTTTTGTGTATGGAAATCAATAAAAGTCCAACGTCTATAATCAGTAGCATCAATATAAATAGTACCGAATGGGTAGAAGGGTCTGTTCTTATGAAACCGAATTCATTACTATCCGAAGCAGCAGGACTATCATATATTCCTTCCAAAATACCATCACATGCCGAGAATGGCAAAAGCATCATTCCCAGCATGGATATAATAAAGAGATATCTTTTCATGCTATTTAGTGCCTACAAAAGTCGCAGTAATAGCCATAGGCATGGCTCCCGGCTTTAGTGTAAAGATCAGATCAGCTTTTTCATCCTTAATCGTTCCTTGTAAACTTCCTGTATATTTTACAGTACCAACAGTTACATCAATAGCACTTTCCGGAAAAGTATAAGTAACATTATCGGAGGTCTGTACTTTAATTCCAGGTATAGCAATATCCGGCAATGACATCATTCCTTCACCAGCACCACCAACTAGAAGAACTTGAACAGTTCCTCCTTCTTCCGCAGTAATTTTCACCTGACTGTCTGACGTTCCTTGATCATTTCCTGATACTGAGAGTGATAATGTTCCATTGTAAGTACCAGCAACCTCCTGAGCCGGGATCACGGTATCTTCCTTTTTATTATCATCATCACTACATGCTACTGCACACAATGCAATAGCCATCATCGCTAAATAGTTTTTCAATTTCATAATACTTTTGTTTTATTGATTAATAGTTATTATTTTATGTTTTAAAATTTGTTGCAAAGTTACCCTTACTACCAAGGGTACACAATACCTAAAAATTGGGGTTTTATTGCTAATAATCACATATATAATAAAGTACACAAGTACTTATTTTTAGGTATAAAACTGGATTTTATCACCATTAATAGGTATTGTTAGTATATACTTCTATAACTAATTTGCAAAAAAAACAAGCATGGTTAAACTGGTACATCATGAAATGCCTGTGAACAAGACACTTCATCATAGAAAGATAGAGATTCTGGCTGTACTAACCCTACTTATAGGTAGTCTGTCATTCCTTATTTACTCCTATTGTTCCCACGACGCAAATAATCCATTGTGCCGATGTTTGCTTTGCACTTTGAACCATACTCCCGAAGATGGGGAATATTATATAATCGATACTTAGTAGTAATCAGTATCACATGGGCGGCACTTATATTCGGAACTTTATTTGTAATTTTATATCACATAGAAAGAAAGAAGAAAAAATGAAACTAAAAAAAAGAAATGTGTTTATCGGTATCACCTCATTCCTAATTGTATTGTTTACCATGCCGCTAGGACATGCATTGATGATCTTAATGGAACACCTGATGGAACCGGTAACCATGCATTACGCAACCTTTTTCATGGGATTAATAGGCTTAATAATGGTCATAACGGGCGTATTTGCCAAAGGAGATACTCAACAAACTCTTTGGGGGCTATTCGGAGGTCTGTTATTTTGGACAGGATGGATTGAATTCATTTATGTGTATTACGCACATCGTTTCGGAGTACAGCCACTCATAGTAGACGGAGAAGTGGTAACCAAACCAGAATATCTGATCATGCCCTCTTCTTTCGGATTTTGGATTATGTTCATGTTACTCTACTTATTCAATATAAAAAGCGGATGCGATTTTTTCAATTATCTGCAACGGGTATTTTTCCGCAACAGCAAAGTACAAGTAGAAATGCGTCCCATGACACGCCACACCTCACTGGTTACTTTCATGGAGCTGAATCTTATTTTATGGACCAATTACATGGTATTGCTATTCTGCTATGATGATAATTTTATAGGTGACCGCCATCCTATCACCGCATTGGTTGCATTCGGCTGCCTTGTAGGATCACTATTTATGTTCCGAAGATTGATAAATATCAGTCAATGGGGATACGCTCTCCGTTTTTCTATTGCTACAGTAGTCGTATTTTGGACTTTCGTAGAAGTTATGGGAAGATGGAATGCCTTCCACGAAATCTGGGTGGAACCAATGACATACCAATCAGAAATGATTACCATTTTCCTTGCATTTATCGTGCTAGTCACCTTTTTATGGTATAAATCCATCAAAAATAAGAAAACATTATAATCTTTCAAGCGCTCCTTTATTTATTTTTTATGCAGATAAGCCGAAGGGGGTGCTCCAAAGTGAGATTTGAAGCATTTACTAAAATAAAGAGGGTCATTCATTCCTACTTTATAAGCTATTTCACTTACATTGTATATACCTCCTGCAAAAGTTCCATAGCCCTTTTCATACGAAGGATACGCATATATTCATTAGGTGTATATCCGGTCACTCCTTTTACTTTCCGAAAAAAAGCAGCACGGCTTACCCCCACCGCAGATGCAAAATCCTCTATAGTGAATTCCGGGTTGTCCAATTGTTTTTCCAAAATAGTCTGCAATTTTTCACCAAATTTCCTATCCAGTTCTGTAGAACATAAAGCCTGCCTTGTCATAGCAGGGTCATTAGAGAATTTTCGTTTTAACTTTTCCCTCTGTTCAATAAGTTGAAATATACGTGCTAATAACAATCTGGAACTGAAAGGCTTCGTTATGTATGCATCCGCACCACTTTCTACCCCTTCAAGTTTATTTTCCGAAGTGCTCATAGCAGTCAGCAAAATAATGGGAATATGACTGGTCTCAAAATCACGTTTCAGTTTACGTGTCACATCAAAGCCATTCATACCAGGCATCAATACATCACAAATAATCAAATCTACCTCAAAAGACTGAGCTTTTTGTAAACCGGAAAGCCCATCCGGTTCACTTATGATCTCAAAATAAATACCAAGTTCCGTTTCTAAAAACTTACGCACATCTCCATCATCTTCTATTATCAATATTCTTTTTTTATTCAAAGGGTCCGGGGTCACTGAATCATGATTTACTGTTAAATAGGTATCACACTGCTCATGAACAAACGATTCTTCCTGAAGGATGCTTGATACTAGGAAATCGTTTTTTCCATAAACACTGGAATCTAACGGTAAGATAACAGTAAACACAGAACCACCTCCCTCATTTTCATCAAATGAAATGCTTCCTTTATGTACATTTACCAGTTCATAAGTCAAATGTAAACCGATTCCCACACTGTTATGTGAAAAACCACTTTGCATGAAACGGGAAAACAGCTCTCCTTGCTTCTCCTTAGGAATCCCTACGCCGTTGTCACTAACCGATATAAATAATTTCCCCACTTCCTCATTAACGATAATTGCAAAAACAACCTTTCCTCCTTTAGGAGTATATTTTAAAGCATTCGAAAGAAGATTATAGACTATTTTATCCAATTTACTTTGATCAACAAACATCTTATAAGATGACGTAGAAGGAGCAAAATGAAAATCAATCTGTTTGTCATCTGCCGTTTCCTTGAAACTTCGATAAATATCATAAAAGAACACCATCACATCTGTTTCTTCCAGCATCAAGGAAAGTTTATTGTTCTGCATTTTACGAAATTCCAACAATTGATTAATCAGACGAAGCATCCTATTCGTACTTTTATTCATCAACTGTATGGGATAAACCATCTCTTTGGGAATCTTATTCAAGCTCTCTATTTTTTCCAAAGCTCCCTGAATCATTGTCAACGGAGTACGGAATTCATGTGAAATATTAGTAAAAAACATGAGTTTGTACTCTGTCAACTGTGTTTCTACCTGAATGCGATTCCGTAAATTATTGAAATTCCGTATCAAACAAAAAGCAACATACAACACAATAACAACGACAAGAAAATAAAAAAGATAAGCCCAAGTGGTTTCCCAAAACGGAGGCGTGATAACAATATTGAGCACAGTTTCTTCATCACTCCATATCCCAGCAGAATTACATGCTTTTACATGCAGATGATAAGTGCCGGGAGAAAGATTTTTATAAGAAGCAAAATTCAAAGAAGAAGGGGTACTCCATTCATTATCAAAATGACTCAATTTATAAATAAACCTTGAAGGAAATGCCAAAGAATAATCCAATGTTGAAAATTCTATAATGAATGAATTCTGGTCATAATCTAATTTTATATTCTGTGTATAACTTAACGCCTGTGTCAAAGGAGAATCCTTCTCACCAACCTGTACTGTGATTCCGTTCACTTTCAAATTAGTTAGAATAACATTCCGGGTCATAGGAGATGAAGTTACTTTCAAAGGATCAATGACTATGACTCCATGATTTGTTCCAAATAGCAAAAGTCCATCTTCAGTTATGGCAGCGCCATGTTCGTTATATACATTTCCTTGCATAGAAGCTGAAAAGAAGAAATTTTCAAAAGTTTCCGTATCAGGTGAAAAACGAGATAAACCATACTGAGTGGCAATCCATATTTTTCCAGTCTTATCTTCGATAATAGACTCTACCATGTTATTGACCAAACCATCAGTTGTGGAATAATGGACAAATTTCAAGTTCCTATAATCCTCACTAGGGTTACAAACAGAAAATCCGCCTCCCAACATTCCTATCCACATACGATTCTGACTATCACGAAAAATACATTTAATTTCATATCCGGGCAAATCTCCATTTTCATAATTATAAAGTTTATAATTATGAGCATCAGCAATAATGGAATCTCCATAAAAAACACATAATCCCTTATTAGTTCCTACCCATAACCTTTTTTTATTATCCTGAGTGATCATCCTGACTTCCTGCAAACGACCGGATCCAGTCAGGAACTTACGAAAAACATACCTGTCTTTTCGTGAAACCGCCAAATTCAGTCCTCCCCCAAAAGTTCCTATCCACATCCTATTTTTATCATCACGATAAATATCGAATATATTCTCATGTGCCAATGACAAGGTATCACCTGCCATTTTATGATACCAACGTCCGTCAATACATAAACCCATCGTACGGGTTCCCAACCATAATTTACCATCTCCATCACAAGAAGCCGCATAAATATAATTGTATGGCATCTTATAACAAGATGCAGCCTCCAAATTTTTATCATAAGCGTAAACATTCCCTTGACGCGTACCAAACCAGAAACCACCATCGGGCATCTTTACCACTGTACGTATAGCATTCACATAATCATTTATACTCTCATGTTCCGGATAAATACGATAAGATCCTTCACTTAATACGGACAAAAGTGTAACACCGGCAAACTCCGATCCTACCCATACATTTCCCGAGTGATCGAGTAATAAGCTATGCAGAAAATTGGAATGAACTAGATTTTTACCAGTCTCCTGATAAGTGTAATGGCTGATTATATCTTCTTGGGGATTATACACAAATAAACCATAGCCAAAAGTAGATATCCATATCAATCCTCTGTTATCCTGTATTACTTCATAGCGTTCCTCGGCAGCAGGCATCATCTGAGCGGCATCTATCAATGACAGTATTTTACATATTCCGGTTTCCTTCTGAAAATAATGCAACACACCGGTCTGATTAAAAACATAGAAATCCCCCTGATTATCTCTGACAAAACGAGCATTGGGGATATTAATCGGGTTGTCTAATCTTACCTGCCGGGTAGATAAATGAAACCTGTAACTTCCTTTTGTTGTAAAAAGCCACCAATCATCTTTCGTGCCAAAATGAGTAGTAAAATGAAAGTCAACGTCATCCTTTCCGATTCTTTGAACAAAATGTAGTTTTTCATCCTCATCATAAACATAAATATCACCATTATCAGCAAGAAAAAAGCATGCGTTCTCATAAGAAAATGCTGCTCTGAAATTATGCATATCAGAAATTACTTCGATTTTGTTTCTTGTTACTTTCACCAATCCTTCCTGAGTACAAATCCAAACATTCCCTCTAGAATCTTCAATCAAACTATTCACTTTATTAGAAGGTAGTTTGCCATTTTCACATTGAAATGTCACAGAGGAAAAATGTTCATTTTCAAATGAAATCTTTCTGCAACCTTTTTGTCCATCCCATAACCAATTATCACCATTAGCAGTTTCTACACGATAAGCATAAGCTTGGTCGTGTTCCCCACATCCTGTAAAATCCACAAAACAATTATGTCTTAAATCATAGCAACTGAATACATTTGAAGTAGAAAGCACCCATAAAAAACCATTTTTATCTTCATCAATCTTCTTGACATGATAATCCGCTAATGAAATCGGACTATCCTTTTCCGGTAACAATGTTATAAAAGAGTGACCATCATACCGGCTCAGTCCATTAGTGGTACTAATCCAGATAAAGCCTTTCTTATCTTGAAAAATATCTCTAATTGTATTATTGGCCAATCCGTCACTGGATGTAATATGAATAGATTGTATATCAATAACTGCATATGCATTCCATTCCAGACAAACAAAGAAGAGCAACAAAAAAAATATACGATTTTTCATATCATTCGGTTTAACATCAGAATAATACCGCAAAATTAAAAAAGGTATTTTAAAAGTGATTTTTAAAATACCTTTTTTAATTAGGAAGCCTTTACTAACCAACAAGCAGAACAAGTTCCTGCGATGCCATTCCTTCGACCTCCACTTTTACTTTGAGCTGTCCCCGCATACGCCCTGCCTGTACTACTATTTGGGCACGACCCAAATAAGTGGGTAAAGTATGACTGCCAAAACATTCACTACGACGCATCTCGCCACTATCTATCCCCATCAAACGTCCGTTACCCTCCACGGTCACTTTCACTTGTCTGTCATCTATCCGTATGGGGATGCCTTGTTCATCATATAAATTCAAAGAGATATGAGATAAATCCTGCCCGTCAGCCTTTAACTGTTCCCGATCCGCTTTCAGAGTAAAACGGACAGCTTTATTTCCGGAAGTCTGTATACTGTCACGGCACACTTCTATCCCATCTTTATACCCTATCACCACCACCTTACCCGGACGATAAGGTTGATTCCATTTAATCGTATTATTTATATAATCCCGTGGCTTTCTAGGTCCATATACCTTTCCTCTAGGATCTATCAACATCACTTCGTCACAATTAGACGGCGTTTGAATCTGCATGACACGCGCATCCTGATAAGGAAAAGTCCAATCGTGTACCATTCCCGGTGCTTGCCAATGGTCTTTACCCGGATCTTCATCCAAATTATAATCTATGACATAAAGTCCCAAAAAAGGCTTCTCATTCCACAAAGCCCGAAAATATCCTCCTCTAGGTTTTTCAGACATACACATGTCAAACGGAGCAGAAGGCCATCCCTTACTAGGCCAACCTGAACTCTCCCCAATATAATCCACACCGGTCCACATGAAAGAGCCACAAATATATTCATGTTCCATTACATAATTCCATGGATTTTTCTCATCATAATCACGTGAATCAAATTCACGTATGCTACTATAATAAGGATAGCTCTCACTGATCAGGCAAATACGTTCCGGGTATTTCTTTTTATCATAAATCAACCGAGGTTCCATATAATTATACCCTAGTACATCTGTCACCGAAGCAAATTTATCTTCAAATCCCGGCTGCAAAGCGAGCATAACAAGACGGCTCGGATCCAGTTGATGTACAAAATCCTGCAACATACCAGCACGTTCAATCCCTGTATCATCTTTTAATTTTGCCTCAGCCAACTCATTACCTATACTCCACAAGATAACAGAAGGATGATTACGGTCACGAATTACCATATCGCTGATATCCTGCTGCCAGCTAGAATCAAAAAATTCTTCATAATATCCCGATTTCCATTTATCAAAAGCCTCATCTATAACCAAAAAGCCAATAGAATCACAATAGTTAAGAAATTCCGGAGAAGGAGGATTATGCGAGCAACGGATAGCATTCGTGCCAAATTCCTTTAAAATAAGCAAACGGCGTTCATAAGCCCTATCCGGTACAGCCGTTCCCAAACATCCTGCATCCTGATGAAGGCACATGCCTTTCAGCTTAAGATGTTTGTTATTGAGAAAAAAACCCTTGTCTTTATCAAATTTCACTGAACGTATTCCAAAAGGAGTCAGATATTTATCAATTGTCTTTCCTCCTTTTTTATAATGGTTTCCACCGTATAACGATAGGGAAAATCCAAATCCCATAATTTAGGATGGCTGACTAACAAATTCTGAACTACTTCAGCTGTTTTTTCTTTATCAAGTTTCAACGTAGTCCGGGCCATCACCTCTTTACCTTCTGCTTTTACAATTTTTCCATCACCATCCAACAGGCGTTGCTGGACAATCACTGTTGTCGGTAACTCCATGGAGTTTTCGATAGTAGTGACAATCTTGACCGTTGCCTGGGATTCAGTTATCTCCGGTGTCGTAACATAAGTTCCCCACATTTTTACATGAACAGGGTTAGTCACTTGCAACCAGACATGCCGATAAATGCCGGAACCAGTATACCAGCGAGAAATTTCTGAATGATCTACCTTGATTTTCAAGTCATTACTCTCTCCATATTTCAGGAAAGGGGTCAGATCTGTTTCAAACGAAGTATATCCATAACGATGATAAGCAATCTCCTTTCCATTCAAAAAAATAGTAGCTTTATGATAAATACCATCAAAAACAAGACTAACTTTTTGATTTTTGTAACTCGCCGGAATCATAAAAGATTTGCGATACCAACCTATGCCACCCGGCAAATAACCACTCGCTCCTCCTGCTTTTTCATCAAAATCCAACTCCACACTCCAGTCATGCGGTAATTGTACCTCTCTAAAATCTCCATTTTCTCCTAATCTAAACTGCCAGTCAAAGTCAAAATTCTGCCGAATGCGATTAGCAGCCCCCGGCAAATCAAATACAAATATGCACAAAATGGCAATAAGCAACTTTTTATTTTTCATAAATAATCTACTTCTCTATTTTCCGATAAAAAGAGGGTGTGCCACATAACAAAGCAATTATCAAAAATAGCTTTTGACACACCTCTTTACCTTTTCACCTTCAAAACTAACTTTGTTTAACTTATATACTTAATATCCCTCATTTTGTTTATATAATCCCGGAGTCACATTTAATTGATTCAATGGAATAGGATATAAATAACGTCCTGTCTTTACATTATTCTTATCGGTACCATCCGGATTATGATAACTATCAAATAAACTTTGAATTTCCGTTTGCCATTCCCCCAACGCACCAAATCAAACCAACGCACTCCTTCTCCCATTAATTCTATTCTACGCTCCCGTTTTATCAATTTCAAAGCATCTGCAGCACTTACCGTATTCACCTCATCACAACCGGCTCTTTTACGGATATCATTCACATAAGCTACAGCTTCCATTATTTTACCTTCTTCAACCAATAACTCAGCATACATCAACATCATATCTTCCAAGCGTAAAATAGGAAGATTTACAGGCCAGTCATTATCGTCTTTCATTGTGACTTCCGGAGTCAGTGACATCCCAAGTTCCGCTATCTTCCGTTTACTAGGCATAAACTTATAAAACATTGATTTTGTATAAACATCCACTTGCGAACCATCTTCCAAAATCAATTTCTCTTTTGTATTCGTATAAGCCGGATAATTAGGCTCTGCCTCATATCCTGTCAGAACAGAAAAACCATTCCCTCTTCCATCTTTTTTCCCATCAGAATAAATTTTATCAAATTCATACATCAAACTCTTTTCCACATAAATTTCATTTCCAAAGATTCTTCTATTCGTATAGGAAGGAGGTAGAGCCATACTGAAATTAAACAAAGCGCTGTTGCCTGTTCCTCCCGTACGATACTGAATAGCAAAAATAGAGTATTTATTATAATAATCCGTGCTCGGCATCCACTGCTTTCTCCATTCATCAAGTGTCGGAGCCCAATATTTATTCTGATTGGATTTTGAGTAATTCAACACAATTTCCAATTGCTTTTTAGCTAATATCTTGGCATCGGAATCATAATATGGGAAACCCGCCAAAGTCATATACACACGTGCCAGCATAGCTTCTGCCGCCATCTTGTCCGCACGCCCCTGCAATACAATCGAAGTTCCATTCACACTCACCATATTTTCTTTTAGAGGAAGCATCGTCTGCGCATTAATCAAATCAGGAACCACTATATTATCCAAAACTTCCCGTGCAGACGATTGAGGTACTTTCTTCACTTCACTAGGCGATAAAGGAGCATCAATAATCGGAACATTACCAAAAAGGCGTGATAACTCAAAATAAGCCATCCTCTCAGAAAATAGACTTCGCCCATAAACTGCTTTTTAATCTTATCATTCGATTCAAAGTTACATCCTGCTATTTTGGCAATAGCAGTATTCGCATCATAAATTACTTTATACCATGTATTCCATACACTATTAAAAGTTGCCAAATCACTGGTAGCTCTGAATGTGCTTATCTCTGAAAAATCTCTCAACCCATTAGGTCTTGGTTCTGTCCATGCATTATCCGAACGACATTCAGACATCAATAAATACTCTGAATTGGCAAGTTCACGCAAATCGGAATAAATACCTACCACCCCTTGTTCAGACTGACTGGGAGTCTGATAGAAACCATCAGAGGTCATTAAATCAGCAGGAGGAGTTTCCAAATAATCATCGCACGACATAACAAAGAACATCAATGCACTCAATTGCAATATATTTTTTAATTTGAACATAGCTCTATATTTTTATTAGAAATTAACGTTGATACCCAAAGTGTAAATTCTCGGTGAAGGATAACCACCATAGTCCAATCCCAAAGCACTGCTACCTCCGGGTGAGGAACTGGCTGCCGTATTGGCCGCCTCCGGAGAGTACCCTCCATAATAACTATCCCATTTAGCTAGATTTTCAATGGATACATATACACGTGCATAGGAAATAAATTTAGGATTAATAGGTAATTTATACCCCAAAGTCAAATTCTTGATACGCAGATAATTGGAAGAATATAACCATCGGGAGTCTAACGTAGCACCTGTAGTAGAACTTAAAATATAAGGTACTTTTCCATTGCCCGGCTCATCTTCCGACCACCATGCCTCTCTCCAATGTCCTAAAGCATTCCCTTTAGCCCCCATACCCGGACGGTCAATGGCACGTCCCAATACACCAAAAATCTTTCCTCCTGTCTGAGCTGTCATCAAGATAGACAAATCAAAATTTCTGTAAGTAAAAGTATTCGTCATTCCAAATACTAATTTAGGAGTAGGACTACCTAAATAGTCCCTGTCATTATCTTTATCGAACACACCATCATTATTTACATCTTTGTATCGGATATCACCCGGTACAATTTGTTTTCCTTCAAAAGTAACCGGCTTTCCTCCATGGGCAGCACTATAAGCATCAATTTCAGCTTGATTTTTCCATACACCTATTGCATCATACATATAGAATGTATTAACAGGCTTTCCCACAGTCAGAATATTAGACGGATTGTTCTTATCAAATCCCGAATATACCGGAGTATTATCTTTCCCTAGAGCTTTCACCTCATTTTTATTATATGACATATTGAATGACGTACTCCATGAAAATTTTCCTGTGAGATTATGCGTATTCAATTCGATCTCAAAGCCTTCATTATGGATATCTCCTAAATTATCCCAAACGGTAGTAAAACCGGAAGCTCCTTCCACAGGTACCTGATATAACAAATCAGTCGTATTCTTGGTATACCAATCCAGCGACAATTGAATTCTATTATTGAAGAATCCTAAATCAAGCGCAACATCAGTACTATGTGTTTTTTCCCAACCTAAATCAGCATTACCTAAAGAATTTGCCTTATAACCGGGAGCACCTGCATAATTTCCTGCAGACAAAGTAGGATAAGCAGCCGTGTTACTGATAGAATTATTACCGGTCACACCATAGCTAGCCCTCAGCTTCAATGTATTCCACCAAGACATTCTCCAATTTTTAAAGAATTTCTCATTTGACACTAACCAACCTCCGGAAACAGCCGGAAAGATGCCCCACTTATTGTTAGCTCCGAATACGGAACCGCCATCATAACGCAAACTACCGGACAACATATAACGTTCTGCATAATTATATTGCAAACGTCCAAACACAGACAACAATTTATTGGCTGTTTTCTCTGTTACCGTATTAGTTCCTGCTGTAACTTTCGAACCATCAAAGGAACCTGTTATGGCATCATTGGGAAATGGTTTGTTAAAAGATTGGGCCGTACTGAAACCAAGATTACTCTGTTCGGAAGAAAAACCCGCCATTACACTAATTCCATGATTGCCAAAAACATGGTCATAATTTGCAAGAGCCTGCAAAAGAGTACTCCATTTTCTTTCCGTATTATGCCCCCCCGAAGAGTTTTGTCCTTCTCCCTGCGCCCAACTACCGGTTGTACTAGTGTACTTATAATCATTTCCATCCAAATCATAATAATTAGCCGAAGCAGAAAGTTCTACCTGAAATCTTTAAACGGAGTGATACGTACGAAAGCATTCCCAACCAAACGCATCATTCTATTCTGTTTGATATTCTTCTCCATATTATAAACCGGACTCGATGTGCTTCCCGCCCAAAGATAATAGGAATTCGGATCAACATTTGTCATATATCCTACCCCCGGTTCCGATACCGGTGTAGCATACAAAGCCTGATGTACCTGGGAATCCTTACCATTTGCCTGTCCGGAACCATCCTGCACAATATACGTAGGAGCCATATTCATACCTATTGTAAGATATTTGTTTATCTTTGATTCAATATTGGCACGAAAAGAGAATCTTTCATATCCCGTACCGGTAACGATACCAGCCTGATTCATATATCCACCTGAGAATAAATAAGATGTGTTTTCCGTCCCTCCCGAAACATTCAAACTATAATCCTGTACGATAGAGTTACGAAAAAACTCATCCTGCCAATCCAACAGGCTAAGTTGTTCCGGATTGGAGTATAAGTATGCGCATTCCTCATGTCATCTCCCAAATAGTTAAACCAACGTTCATCAAAAACAACCAGATAAGAGTTTGCCGTACCTGCCTGAATTCCGAGATTAGACAAACGTGTGGCATTATCATCCTTTATACTGGCACTAGTCAAACCCAATTTCTTCGCTTCCTGCAAATAGTTTGCATCATTCCATCTCAATTTAAATTCCATCCATTCCGTCGCATTAAGCACATCCATTTTTTTCTCTAATGTCTGTACACCGAAACTAGCATTGAACGCCACCTTCGCTTTTCCACTCTTACCTTGTTTAGTACTAACCAAAACAACTCCATTGGAACCACGTGAACCATAAATCGCAGCAGAAGCAGCATCTTTCAAAACTTCTATGGAAGCGATATCCGAAGGATTCAATCCGCTCAACGTATTCATAGGCACCCCATCAACCACATAAAGTGGATCGGAATTTGCATTGACAGAAGCCGCACCGCGGACACGGATCTGCATATCGGCTCCCGGCTCACCTGTTGTATTACGTACTGTCACTCCAGCCAATTGACCTTGCAAAGCATTCTCTGCACGAGCCAAAGGACGATCCTCTATTGCCTTAGAATCCATTTTGGCAACCGCACCCGTCAAAGTGCTTTTCTTAACCGAGCCATATCCTATGACTACCACCTCATCCAATGTCTCAGTATCTTCTGACAATACCACCTTAATATTGTTCTGTCCCTTAACTGATACATCTGAAGTTTGATATCCGACAAAACTAATCTGCAAAATGGCATTGTCGGCCACATTCCTCAAAACAAAATTACCGTCAAAATCGGTAATCGTACCATTAGTAGTACCTTTCACCAATACACTGGCACCAATTATGCTCTCCCCTTTTTTATCAAGCACCACGCCCGATACATTCTTAACCTGAGCAAACAGGGTCATCGCAATTACCATAAGAATACCAAAGGAAAGCATCCTTTTAAAAGAATGCATACTTCCCGATAGTTTGTTCTCCGAGTCTTTCATTTGTAATTAATTAAAGTTATACATAAAATCTAATCCCTTCATTTCTTCATCAAGGAACATGGCAAAACTAGATATAATGCATGAATAAAAAATAGCCGGAACAGCCACAAACCTCTGAAAATATGGAAAAGAATCTACATAGATGGAAAATAGTATAAACAGGGCAAAAAGCGCGATTTATTCAAGCTTTTATAAGTTTGGAGAAACGACTGTGCAGATAAAAAAAGGCTCCTGAATTGTTCTTTCCAGACTAAGGAATCTCTCTATATCACAACCATCCGCCTTAATGAAAAGAATCAAGCCGTACAATTTTCCATTGAATAAAACAATAAATACAGATACAATTGACTGTTATTGTTTTTCTTTGTCATCCACATAATATGAACCAAATGAAAAACTTATTTATGAAACAATTACTATCACTCCTGTTATGCTTGAGCATAATAGTACCCTCAATGGCAAAAAAAGAACAAAGAAAACAAAATGTGTTTCCTGATGGTACTCCTATCTCCGAATGGTTTCTCCAAACTAAAGTGGTCCATCCTGACTCCTTAGGAAAAAAATACGACCTTTCCGATTATGGAATTGAAAGCAATCCCCATATCGTTCAAACACAGAAAATACAAAAGATCATAGACGAAGCGGCAGCCAATGGCGGTGGGGTCATTTACATCCCTGAAGGAATTTATAAAAGCGGTTCCCTCTTTTTCAAACAAGGGACTCATCTTTATTTGTCAAAAGGCGCCACCTTACTAGGTAGTGAGAACATTATGGATTTCCCTCTCCTCATGACTCGCATTGAAGGTGAATACTGCAAATACTTCGGTGCATTAATCAATGCCGACGGGTTAGATACCTTTACAATTAGCGGCAAAGGTACAATTGACGGAAACGGCACTCCCTACTGGAAAGCTTTCCGCCTACGTCGCGAATGGAATCCTCAATGTACAAACAAGGACGAAATGCGACCACGCCTACTTTACATAGCTCATTGCCGTAATGTGCAGGTTGCTGATGTGACTTTACAGAACTCTCCTTTTTGGACCAGCCATTATTATCGCTGCGATAAAGTGAAATTACTCAATCTACGAATTTTCTCTCCTATCAAACCTATAAAATCAGCTAGTGCGGACGGTATAGATATGGATGTATGTACCAATTTTCATATTAAAGGATGCCGGTTTACTGTAAATGATGACGCCATCTGCTTTAAAGGTGGAAAAGGACCTTATGCCGATCAGGATACTTATAACGGTCCCAATAAAAACATTCTAATAGAAGATTGTTTCTTTGATCATACTACTGGCAGTTGCATGACTTGTGGCAGCGAGTCCATCCATGTCTATAATGTATTAATGCGCAATTGCAGAGCAGAAGGCGGTAATGAACTACTTCTATTGAAAATGCGGCCTGATACTCCGCAACACTATGAATACATCACAGTAGAAAATGTAAAAGGCTTCTGCAAGGCTTTACTAGGAGTTTCGTCATGGAAACAATTTTATGACTTGAAAGGAAGAACAACGATTCCTAAATCCTACGGAAGCCATATCACGATGCACAACATAGAACTGAAATGTGACAAATTTCTAAATGTGAATAAAAATGAAGCTGAGTATGAGTTATCCAATTTTTCATTTAAAGATGTAAAGATCGAAACTAAATTTTCCCAATGGAATAAAGATGCTTTTCACAATATTCGTATGAAAAATGTTATAGTGAATGGCCAATACCAGCAATAATTTAAATTTAAGGATCTTTTCCTTATTGTTATCTTGTAAACAATAAGGAAAGATCCTTAAATTTTCTCCATTCCAAATCACTTATTTACATTCACTCATAAAAAATCAGTAAACATCTTCCACTTTATAAGCTACTATCCAAAGCATCCGGCCTTAAATACCTTATAATTTCATATGTTGATAAACTCTTTCTTAAACAGAAGATTCAATTTCATATTAGCAATGATTTAGTTGCATATTCCTTCTATAGCTTTAAAACATTTTAAATATCAAGTTATATTTGCCTGGGATAGATATATCAAAACTTTTTTTATCTTAAAATGTTTATAATATATGGAAATGCTATTTTTACTAAAGAATTTATACCGTGATCCTCTTGCACTATCCAGATTCAGCCAATTCAGATATCTTCATATAGGCAAGGGAGAAATTATCCAAAATCTGAATGAAAACCATGAATTCCAAGTTTGTTTTGTACTAAAAGGATCTTTATGTCTCTTCAGAGATCAAATGGAATCAATGCCTCTGATAGCAGTGCAAAATGAATTTTTCTTTATCAGCAGCTTACATAAATGTAAAATCAAAACAATGGATGATGTACAACTCGTCATCCATGCATGTAATATTGTGGCCCCTTATCTACATAGCAGAATAATAGAATATCTACAAGACATATCCATCGAAGAAGTAAAACCGGTAGAAGTTCTTCCCATTTATCCGTTAATACGTTCCTACTTGGATTTGCTGGTCGATTACATGAAAAATGGAACAGAAATTCCCGACTTACATCGAGCCAAAGAATATGAGCTGTTCTCATTATTTAAAATTGCTATAGCAAAAACGAAATTGCCTCCATTTTCCGTTATGCCCTTTCGAATGATCTTCAGTTTTTCGTATCCGTCATGACACATTACAAAGCTTGCAGAACTGCCAAAGAATTAGCTATTCTATGCGGATATAACGACCTTATTTTCACACAGTTATTCAAAAAAAACTTTCATGGAGATACACCATATCAATGGTTACAAAAGCAAACATCTTATGAAATTGAATTCAAGTTAAAAGAAAGTACCCTACCCATCAAACAAATAATGTTGGACTATCATTTCAAGACATTTTCCCATTTTACGACCTACTGTAAAAGGAATATTGGAGCCACTCCTAACGAAATACGTAAAAAAGGAGAAGAATCAAAAGGTACACCTCCTCTCGAAACATATTCTGTTTCCGCAAACGATTAAACAAACATCCCGCATCCTAAAGATTATGAATATACTTATCTCCATCATACATACTGAAGCTAAGAATAAGTTTGTTTCCTGATCTCGGTATATGGATCTATTTTAAGAGTTTCTATACGTCATATAAAAACAAATATCACAAAACTTAATCATAATCCACCATCAATATATGAAAAAACTTATCACATATACTCCTTATGTAAAATCATATGAAGTATCTACCATTTAAAACTATCCAAAAACGAACATTAAGAAAAATAGGAAACCTTTTTATGCAGATATAAAAGAAAAGATTGATTATATGCAAACAAATCTTTTAAATACGCAACTTCTTTTTAGCACCAAATATAGAACTTTGCACCTAAATAAAATGTGAATATTATTATAATGTAAATCGCACACAGTAGAATAACCTAAAATATAAAATTGCATGAACACCCCCGACGATACAGTATTCAATAAAGCAGAACTGAGTTTATCAAATATGTAACAACAAAAAGTAATTCATTTTTAATTATTTATAGTCATGTATACAAAAAAGAAATGCAAAATTTATGTATTATCAGTGCTACTTTGCACATTTTTTTTCTCGTGCAGCAGTATTGATTTTGAATTACCCCAAGGTCCTCAGGGAACCAATGGCAAATCCGCTTATGAGATATGGAAAGAAGAAGTTGAAACCGGTCATATAAACTGGCCTTCCACCCAAGTTGATTTAGCAGACTTTTTAGTTATATAAAAGGAGAAAAAGGAGACAAAGGAAAAGATGGAATGTCTGCATACGATCAATGGAAAATCCTGATCACCCAAGGTAATGTCACCAACCCTCATGACTCTTCGCTCATTTGGCCCTCTTCAAAAAATACAGAAGCCGATTTTTGGGATTTTCTTAGCGGAAGAGACGGACAATCACCTCATATTGGTGAAAATGGAAATTGGTATATCGGCAATAAAGACACAGAAATCAAAGCTATCGGCAAAGATGGAAAGAATGGAATTAATGGAAAAGACGGACTTTCCGCTTATGAATTATGGAAACAATCTGTTGCTGACGGCAATATAAATTGGCCCAAAAACCAAACAACAATGGAACATTTCTTTTTATATTTAAAAGGGAAAGATGGTGAAAATGGTATTACTCCACATGTTGGTGAAAATGGTAATTGGTACATTGGCAATCATGATACAAATTTTCCCGCTCAAGGTCAAAAAGGAGAAAATGGTAAAGACGGAGCATCCCCTTATATTGGTCCTAATGGAAACTGGTGGATCAATACATCCGATACAAAAATAAAAGCTCAAGGAGAAAAAGGAAGCGACGGCTTAACCCCTTTCATTAAAGACGGATACTGGTGGATAGGCACATCCAATACAGGGATTGCAGTGCAAGGCCCCAAAGGAGAACAAGGTGATAAAGGAACGGACGGACTTACCCCGGTTATAAAAAATGGGAACTGGTGGATAGGTACTACCGATACAAAAATAAAAGCTCAAGGAGAGAAAGGAGATGATGGCATATCTCCCCATATAGGTAATAACGGAAATTGGTGGATAGGTACTACTGATACAGGAATAAAAGCTCAAGGAGAAAAAGGAGTTAACGGAGCATCTGCATACGAATTATGGGTGAATGATGTCAAAAATGACAAAATCAAAGACAAAAATAATTCAGCATGGGCCAAAGATAAAATTACAATGGCAGATTTCTATACTTACCTCAGTGGAACAAATGGTAACAATGGAAAATCCACTTATGAACTATGGAAAGAAACTGTAGGAACAGGCAATATTAATGATCCTAAAAATCCAGGACAAAAATGGCCTTCTGACAAAGTTTCAGAATATGATTTTTTCAATTATTTAGCCGGTAAAGACGGAATAAACGGAAGCAATGGTTTGTCAGCACATGAACTGTGGAAAAATGACTTAGCTAAACGTTGTGGTACAACAGACGCACTTATCGATCACAAAAATGGTGGAGTATGGAACTGTGAAAAAAATACGTTAAATGATTTTTATGACTATCTACGCGGAAAAGATGGCAAAGACGGAGAAGATGGCAAAGACGGCAAACCCGGAGAACCAGGAAAACCGGGAACAGAAGTTACCATCATTAAGGGTATACCTAATGTTATTGCACAATATTCTCAATCAGAATATGGTGAATATGTACGCACAACTGATGGAGGTGTACTCTATAAAGTATATGATGAAACTGGACAAATCGCACCCAAAGCTCAAGTAAAAGGTATGCCGGGTATCAATGCAGAAAAAACTTACATAACCAATGAAAACGGAGAGTTTATTGTACCTAAAGAAGATTTACCCGAAATACAAGACATAAACTTACGCTGGGGAACGGTAAAAGAAGTAACCCTAGCCGGAAAGACACCGCAAGAATCCGCTAAAAACACATATGTTCCCAATAGAGTACGCATGAGAATGATCCTTCGCGATAATTCAAATTCATTATACGATTATCAGTATCTATATTTCTATATACAACGAAAAGTTAATCCGGAAGACCAATGGCAAAATATCCCTTCTTATTTACCTAATAGTGGTTCAAGGAATTTAGACGCATATAGAGTCTCTGATAAAAATAATCCCAACAGTATTTTGTCAGACAAAAAATTATATTCAAGCCAAAATTCTAGTTCAAATAATGGAGGATATTATTACTATATTTATACCTATCGGTTCATTCAAGAAAATCCCGGAAAATTCAAAAACAATCAATCTGAATATTGGGATGGAAGTGACGTTTATTACACTGTAAAAGCTAGAGAGCCTTATTATGGAGAAACTTTCCAATGGAATGGTATTTGTTTATTAGCTCCTTATCAAATGGGACCTACGCTAAAAACATTAAAATTAAAAATAATATCCAATGGAGAAGCACCCAGTTTCTCATCTGCAGAAGGTGAATTGGATTTTTCAAAAATAGACTTTACAAGAATTTACAAATCATCGACCACACGTGTCGTTAAAGAAAATGGAATGGACTATGTAGAACCGATAGCTTATACTGAAGAAGAAGCCAACAAACTTAAAATGGCATATATCACATTCAGATATACCTCAACAGCTGGTTCACAAGAAGCATCAAGTTCTAATAACAGATCTTCTGCAGAAGTTCCAACGTTCAAAGTATTCGCACCGTTTTTAAATTCATCCATATACATTGACAATGGCAATAGTTCATATTTCTATAGATATTATCAAGGTTATCTCCGAAAAGGAAAGGATGAAAAAACATTTATTATTGAAAACTATAACAGCTCTTATGAGTTGCCCGAAGTACAAGTTATCTATGAAGAATAAAAATATGAAGAAAATATATATACATAAAATCCATCTCATACTATGCTTTACCTCAGTATTATGTTTCGGTTTACCTATAAATGCACAAAAAAGCGCAAAGAATGGAACAACCGATAATAATAAAAAAGCATGGGAAATAGGTATAGGCGCAACCGGACTTCAAATGACACGTTTTAATGTTATTAATTTCCATACTAATAATAAAGGCGGTTACACTGTAGGTACTAACAAAAAAGATTTCATTTTCGGAGGAAATCTATATTTTGCTCGTGAACTTAACTCTCATTTTTATCTAGATTTACAAGGAACATTAGACTACAGTTCCGATCCTGTCCGTAACGGTAAGGAATCAAGATGGCTAGGTATGACAGGAATCGGTTTACAGTGGCGCCTAGGTGAATATTTCCATTCAAATTATATTGATCCTTTTCTTCGAATGGGGGTCAACTATATGTACAAGAATTTTAAGATCAATTATAAGGGGATGGAAGAATTCAACAGTGAGGAGATGGGATGGAATCTGTCAAATGATTATACTAAAGAAGGGAAGGATAAACAAAATCTTATCCCTATTTCATTGGGAATAGGCGTGAATATGTGGCTTAATGACAACATTGGCATAGGACTCCAAGGAGACTATCTCATCATGCCATACAAACATATACCAATTCATGGCAAGGAAGCATTCGATTGATGTGGCGCATTGGTGGTAAATCCCTAAAAGTCAAACCGGAAATTCAATATGTGGAAAAAATCATAGAAAAAGAAATAGAAAAACCTATAATCATGAAACAAATTGTAGAGACTCCAAACCAGCCCAATGTTTTATGTGATTTATTCAACAATATCTATTTTGAGTTTGATAAAACAGAAATAACTCCTAAAGCAGCTACTATCATTGATGAAATAGCTCAAATTATGCTGACAGACACAAGCAAAAAATATCTCATTACAGGATGTACTGATGCAAAAGGATCATCACAATACAATATGGAACTATCCCAAAAACGTGCAGACGCTGTAGTCAATGCACTTATAAAGAAAGGAGTTCCCAATAAAATGTTAAAAGCAAAAGGAGTGGGCGCAAAAATATCTTATGCATCTCAGAATGCTCCCAACGAAATACGAGAAGGAGATCGTAAAATTATAGTTCAAATCGTTACAAATATGGATTATTGGAATTATATACCATAAAAAAATTTCCCCTCTATCAAAACGCATATATTCCTATATCGTGGAATATAGCCGTTTTGCATGTTTCTAAGAAAAGTTCGAACCATGTATACCCTCATACCCTCACTGCATATATAACAGGTTTATTATAAACTATTTATGTAGTAAGGATAAAAATACTTGCTCTTATTCATGTTCTCATACTCTCACAACGTTTTGAAGCATATTTTTACATAACATCCTTGTTTTCAGCTATATATTCTTTTTTTATAAATTGTTTCGGCTTGATATAAAGTAGGGTATTTTAGGCTTTTTCCCCACAAAAAGTACACATGAAAAGTTTGTACCTCCACAGAATGACGGTTTACGATGTATTGGCAGCAATAAAAAAGATCAAGACGTTTTTAAAAAAGTTCCTGTTATTTTTTAAAAGGTCGTCTTCTTTTTTGAAAAGTTCTTGATCTTTTAAAAAACACTTTTTGGGCATGAGGATATCACATATGTACGCATAAGACTGTACGTACACATATATAACCCTGCACATACGTATGTATAGTTCCATGCAAAAGTATGCTTTCTGATGCGAAATGAAAACAGCTTTGCAACACTCTCCATATTTTACAGGTGATCCGTAATAAGGTACACCGAAAGAATACTTTGATATGCCTATTTTTACTATACATCAAAAAATAAAAAATCCCCGTAAAGTATTAATTTACAGGGATTTTCTTTGTTTTACAATTCTTTCCAGCGGAGAGACAGGCTCTTGAACCTATACTTTCAAGAAATATCATAAAATTGCAAATCACTGATAATCAAACACTATCTAAAGTATAGAGTAAATCTAAATCTTTCTGAATACCTTTTGCTATTCCGAATATTGGGTGTATATTTGGGTGTAGAATTTCAAACGCACCCAATTATGAATATCAAACGTAATATCATTTTTGCATTGGAAAGCCGAAAAAAGAACGGAGTGCCAATCGTGGAGAACGTACCCATCCGTATGCGTGTCATATATGCAAGCCAACGCATCGAGTTTACAACAGGCTACCGGATTGACGTAGCCAAATGGGATGCCGACAAACAACGGGTAAAGAACGGATGCACCAACAAACTAAAGCAAAGCGCATCCGAAATCAATGCGGACTTGCTGAAATACTATACCGAGATTCAAAACGTGTTCAAGGAATTTGAGGTACAGGAAGCCATGCCAACCACCCAACAGCTAAAGGATGCGTTCAACCTGCGGATGAAAGATGCCAACGAAGAGCAGCAGGAAGAAACACAGATAAATTTTTGGGAAGTATTCGATGAGTTTGTAAAGGAGTGTGGCAATCAGAATAATTGGACGGCATCCACCTACGAGAAATTCTCAGCAGTGAAAAACCACCTCAAAGAGTTCAAGGAAGATGTAACCTTTGAATACTTCAACGAGTTCGGCTTGAACGAGTATGTGAACTTCCTGCGTGACAAAAAGGACATGAGGAACAGCACCATCGGTAAGCAGATGGGATTTCTCAAATGGTTCCTGCGTTGGAGCTTCAAGAAAGGGCATCATCAGAATATTGCATACGACACTTTCAAGCCCAAATTGAAAACCACCTCTAAAAAGGTGATATTCCTGACTTGGGACGAATTGAACAGACTGAAAGATTATCAGATACCGCATGACAAACAATATTTGGAACGTGTCAGGGATGTTTTCCTATTCTGTTGCTTCACAAGCCTGCGATATTCAGATGTTCGTAACCTGAAAAGAAGCGATGTGAAACCCGACCACATAGAAGTTACCACAGTCAAAACGGCGGACAGCCTGATAATAGAACTGAATGACCATAGCAAAGCCATACTTGAAAAATACAAGGAAGTCCATTTTGAAGACCACATGGCACTGCCCGTTATCAGCAATCAGAAAATGAATGATTATCTGAAAGAACTGGGAGAACTGGCTGAAATCAATGAGCCTGTACGGGAGACTTATTATAAAGGAAATGAACGTATAGATGAAGTCACCCCAAAATACGCATTGCTAAGCACCCATGCAGGAAGAAGAACATTCATTTGCAATGCGTTGGCTCTCGGTATTCCGGCACAGGTAGTAATGAAATGGACGGGGCATAGTGACTATAAAGCCATGAAGCCTTATATTGACATAGCGGATGATATTAAGGCAAATGCCATGAACAAATTTAACCAACTATAAAAGTATCAATCAGTTTCATAGATTATCAGCTATTTGAATTATATTTGCGACAACAATAAACATTAGAATGGAAAATAACAGAGAATATCATATAGGAAGAACGGACTTTGACGCATTTGTTCACGCTGTCGGTTCGGAAATAGAACAGGCGCAAGTCCGGCTGATTACCGCAGCCAATGCGCAAATGCTGTTCCATTACTGGAAAATGGGCAACTATATCCTGTATCATCAGAACTTGCAAGGCTGGGGAAGCAAAATCATCAAGCAACTGGCAAAGGCTATCCGTTTCAATTATCCTGAAAAGAAAGGCTATTCGGAACGCAACCTTACCTATATGTGCCAATTCGCACGGTCATATCCGCTGAACGTGCTACGAAGTTTCATTGATACGGATGCAAGATTGTCTGTTCCAAGCATACAGAATGTTACAGATGAAGTATTGAAACTAAACAACGGACAATTTACGCAGGAACTTACTGCGCAAATACAATCCGCTGATTGTCAGTCTTTAAAAATTACGCAGGAAGTTCCTGCGCAAATTCAGGATGTAGCGAAAACTGTTTCTGCCATTTACAGGATGGAGATTAGTGAGATAGAAAAGTTTTTCTTGACATCCCCTATTGCCAGAATAAACTGGGCAAGCCAAATGGTTATACTTGACAGTTCGTTGCCGTTAGGTGTGAGATATTGGTACATGAAACAGTCTGTAGAAATGGGCTGGAGCAGCAATGTGCTTAAAATACAAATTGAAACCAACCTATATAACAGACAAATCAGCAACAACAAGGTAAACAATTTCACAGCCACACTTCCGGCACCACAAAGCGACCTTGCCAATTATCTGTTGAAAGACCCGTATATATTTGATTTGGCAGGAGCGAAAGAAAAGGCAGATGAAAGGGACATAGAAGAACAGTTGGTAAAACACGTTACCCGTTATTTGTTGGAAATGGGTAATGGTTTTGCTTTCGTTGCCCGACAGAAGCATTTTCAAATTGGCAACAGCGATTTCTATGCCGACTTGATTTTATATTCAATCCCGCTACACGCATACATTGTAGTGGAACTAAAGGCTACCCCATTCAAACCGGAGTATGCAGGACAACTGAATTTCTACATTAATGTGGTGGATGACAAACTGAGGGGAAAGGATGATAACAAAACCATAGGGCTGTTGCTGTGCAAAGGGAAAGATGAGGTAGTAGCGCAATACGCCTTGACAGGCTACGACCAGCCGATAGGCATCAGTGATTACCAGTTGAGCAAGGCTATACCTGAGAATTTAAAATCAATTCTGCCAAGTATAGAAGAAGTAGAGGAAGAACTGACTTCCTTTCTTGATAAAGATAATAATCCTCAAAATTGAAGTCTATGGCAGGAGAAATAAACAAACTGATTCCCCTATACGGAGAACTCAACAGAATATATAATGATTGGATAACCAATTATGCATTTTCTTTTGATAAGCAAAAATTCATCACCGATTTTTACAGACAGCACAATGATACAAAGGCTTTTGAATCTGCTATCCTTGAACTGGTACTTGACAAGCAGAAAGAACAATACACATTGATTCTCAATAGTTTAAAAATCGAAATAGAAAAGAATATACGAGCTTATGAAACAAAACCGCTGAATGATGACATCATAAAGCGTGTGTGTTTTCACTACGCAGACAGGCGTAATTCTATAATAAAAGACCAGTTGGAGATTACAACCAAACTGCATAAGCCTTTGAATGATGCATACCATAGATATGATTTCATTGGTTTTCGAGAACATACGAATGAAGAAGAAATACTGGCTGAAAAGGAATATGAACGCTGCAAGGCTGAATACGACAAGGAAAAGAAAGAATTGGATAAACTCTATGAACTGCAAAAGCAAGACAGGAAAGAGGCTTTTCAATATACAGAAAACCTTTCCGGTGATGTTTACCGCCTAAGCCTTCTTTTTATGGAAGTCCTGAAAAAGTACCTTCTTGATGATAATGTGGAAGAGAAACAGCAGGAAGAACCAGCCAAACAAGATAAGGTGCAGGAAACTTCGAAAGAAGAACATGAATATTTTGACATGAAGTCGCTTTCGTCCATTCATGAAACCTGTGTCGGGGAACAGTTCGAAGCCATTACCATATCGGACTTCTATGCCAGTATAAATCTGCACCCCTGCAAGAACAGATTAAAGATCAAGGCAAGGGAAAAGATACGGGTGTGTTACCTGATATTCCTGATGAGCGAGAAACTATCCAAGCAATACAGGATGAATGGCGAGACAAGATATTGAAACTACTGGATATTGACGAGAACTATTACAGGTCGAAGTACAAAGAACCCGTTTCCGATTTTCCAAGTGACAGCAACCAGAAATTCGCCAAAGAAATGAAATGTATATTTAATTTAAATAAGTAGTATTATTTATATCGTTAAGCTTATGTTGGAATTAATACAAGAAAATAATGTAATAATAGGCATAATTATAGGCATTATTACACTTTTTATCACAATGAGACAAATAATAATTTCAAATCAAAAGCATAGGATGGACAAAGAAGATTTTATATCCAAAAAGCCAAATTTCTCTGTTTATATAGAGAATTGCTATAGAATATCATATAATTCTTCAAAACACACACATGCTGTATTTTGTATTACGATAAAAAACAAATCTTCTTATAGAAATACAGTTCTACCCAAATTAGAAATAGATTACATAGAGAACGGTATTATAAGAACTATAAAATTATCACATGATAAAAACTTATTTCATAAAAAATACCACTCTCAAATTGAAAAATATGATAACAATATTCGACTAGAACCTAAGGATATAAAATATGGTTGGGTTATTTTTCAAATTCCAGAAATTTTAAAAAATAGACGCATTGAGAGATATAGAATAATTGTTCAAGATGTAGAGAATAACGTATCTAAAGCGGAAAGTTATTAATCAAAGAGATTCATTATGATGATTAAAAAATATCAACACCAATATATAATATCAATGAAGAAGGGTTATTTGCAAGTCGAGATTACGCAGATGGGCGATTAATACCTTCTATAGTAATCAGTTCTAAAGAAGATGATTATATAAAAGAAATCATTAAATTACATTCCAATATATCCATGGGAGATGTTGAAGTTCAGTGGGGTGGAACATTATCATCATTATTTAATGCCGATAGATGGATCTTAAATATAAGATTCTATAAACCTATAGATTATAATTTTAGCATTGTATTTTCTTTGAAGAATCATTATTCTATTATTGATGCCATTTTTCAATCAAAAGGCCTAAGAATCGCTTATGGACATAAAGGCGAAAAGGTTTCTCAAGTGAGTGACCATATTATAATAGAAATTCCTGATACTGGCATTAGTCCCAAATGGGAAAAAACATTAAGTAGAATCATTAAGAACAAGATGCGCAGATTGAAAATTCCAAGAAAAGAACTAGGTAAAGCAACGCAAGAACAAATAAACAAAATGAGAGAAATTTTAAATATTAGATTCAAACATAATCCTGATTGACCACATATTAAAAAGATTCATAAACAAACACGATTCTTTCTGCTAATCTGTGATATTCATTGATGTTTCACGAAAATTCCACTTTTACCACTCAAAATATTTTTTGAGTGGTATTTTTTCTATCTGATATTTAATGAGATAGCGCAATATCCTATTTATATCATCCACATCCTTACCACTTATAACCATACCTAATTTTGCATCGTTCGAGAACAGAAATAACAGCCAGTGCGCAGGGCTGATTGTTTAACGACTAAAAAGATTGGACGATGACAAATCTTCAAGAGTTATTATTAAAACCCGTCTGGCAGATGACAGGCGAAGAGTTCATATTCCTAAGCAAACACGCTTCCAACCAAACGGAAGCGCAACCGCAACCCGTCACGGACACAGAAAGAAAGTATGTGTACGGAATACTTGGCATTGCCAAACTGTTCGGGTGCAGTCTGCCCACCGCCAACCGTATAAAGAAAAGCGGAAAGATTGACAAAGCCATTACGCAAATAGGGCGCAAGATTATCATTGATGCGGAACTTGCCCTTGAACTGGCCGGAAAGAAAACCGGAGGACGAAAATAATGGGAGGGGTACTTATGGATTATATGAAAGACAACAGGGAAATATCGGCAGAAGAAGCCGTAATCCTTTGGCAAGCCTCACGTTTGAGCCTGTCGAGAAGTTACGAGAAAGCCCCTGAGATTCTCAAAGTACATGGTTCCGTCATAGGAACATTGGGGAATTTCAGCGCATCCATCGGCAAAGCCAAAAGCAAAAAGACGTTCAATGTGTCGGCTATCGTAGCTGCCGCATTGAAGAACGGTACGGTATTACGGTATGTCGCTGAACTTCCGGAAGACAAACGGAAAATCCTTTATGTGGACACGGAACAGAGCCTTATCATTGTCTGAAAGTCATGAAACGTATTTTACGGATGGCTGGGCTTCCCGATGACAGGGACAATGAGCATCTGGAATTTCTCGCTTTGAGGAAATACACGCCCGAACAGCGTATCAGGATTGTAGAACAGGCTATCTACAATACGCCTGACATAGCCCTTGTAATCATAGACGGCATCCGTGACATGGTATATGACATCAACAGTCCCGGTGAATCAACACGCATCATATCCAAACTGATGCAGTGGACGGACGACAGGCAGATACATATCCACACGATACTCCACCAGAACAAGGGCGATGAGAACGCGAGGGGGCATATCGGCACGGAACTGAACAACAAGGCTGAAACCGTCCTTCTTGTGGAAAAGGACAAGAGCAATGGAGAAATAAGCAATGTTTCAGCCATGCACATACGGGCAATGGACTTCGAGCCTTTCGCATTCCGCATCAACGACAATGCCTTGCCCGAACTCATGGAGGTTACAAGCCCGAAGCCAAGAAACCGGGAAGACCGGAAGAGGAAAAATTCGACCCTTACAGGCATATCACCGAACAGCAGCACCGCATCGCACTGGAAGCAGTTTTCGGATTGAAAGAGGAATACGGCTACAAGGAGTTGGAAGATGCTTTAATCAAAAGCTATACGTCAATAGGTGTAAAGCTGAACCATCAAAAGGCGGTACCGCTCATCACCATGCTTCGCAACAAACGGATGATAGTGCAGGAGAACGGCAGGAAGTACACGTTCATGCCCGACTTCCACTATTAGCCCACACCTTGCAATCGCTTCACTTTATTCCGAGGGTCTATATATTAGGGATAAAGCGAAGTGGTTCGGAATGTGACAAAACCGCTTCACTTTATTACCGTACTCTATATATACGAAAATAAAGTAAAGTGATTATAAAGACCGTACTTCATAAAGAGGTACGGGCGAAAAGAGAAATAAACCAATTCAATTATCATTAAACCAATCGTTTTATGGATATACAGACAGCGAAACAAATCAAGATAGCAGATTATCTGCACAGTTTGGGCTTTTCTCCCGTCAAACAGCAGGGGATAAACCTGTGGTATAAATCACCTCTAAGGGAAGAAACGGAAGCCTCGTTCAAGGTAAATACCGAGCGCAATCAATGGTATGATTTTGCACTCGGCAAGGGTGGTAACATCATCGCACTGGCACAGGAACTCTACTGTTCCGAGCATGTGCCATATCTCCTGCAAAGAATCAAAGAACAGACGCCCAGCATTCGTCCCGTGTCTTTTTCTTTTGGCAAGCAATCATCTTCCGAGCCAAGTTTCCAACAGCTGGAGATTGTACCGCTTTCTTCTCCTACCCTGCTCACCTATTTGCAGGAAAGGGGAATAAACATTGCACTGGCGAAAAAAGAATGCAGTGAAGCACATTTCACCCATCATGCAAACGCTATTTCGCCATTGCCTTTCCCAACGTGTCGGGCGGATATGAAATCCGCAACCGCTATTTTAAAGGCTGCATCGCACCGAAAGAGATTTCCCATATCAGACAGTCGCGAACAGTAAGGGAAACGTGTTATGTGTTCGAGGGATTTATGGACTATCTTTCATTCCTTACTTTGAGATTGGAGAATTGCCCGAAATATCCCGAACTGGACAGGCAAGATTACATGGTGCTGAACTCCGTAGCCAATGTTTCCAAAGCTCTCTATCCTTTGGGGAGCTACGAGCGCATCTATTGTTTCTTTGACAATGACAGTGCAGGGATGGAAGCACTCCAACAAATACGTGTGGAATACGGCAGGGACTTATACATCCGTGATGCTTCGCAGACCTACAGCGGATGCAAGGACTTGAACGAATACTTACAGAAACAGACTGAAAGAAAGAGGCAAGCCCAGTCTGCAAAGGAGACGCACAGCCGACCACCGAAAAAGAAAAACGGCTTTCGGTTATAGCCCACTATAACTACACGCTTCGCTTTCGTAGTTGTGGGCTCTCCCGAGGGGATTAGGGCTTTGCCTAATGACCCACTCAGGGCGTTTCTCCCCTGAGAACCCAGAGCAAAGAGTGACCCTCTCTTTGCAATCTCCGCTTATGGGTTGCACCCCTAAGAACCCCACTGCGGAAGCGAAGAAACAATCTATTGCGAACAATAAAACAGAACAGCTATGGCAACAAAATCAAGCATACATATCAAGCCTTGCAACATTGCATCAAGCGAGGCTCATAACCGTAGGACTGCCGAGTATATGCGTAACATCGGCAAGTCCAAAATCTATATCGTTTCTGAACTCTCAGCCGACAACGAACAGTGGATAAATCCCGGCTTCGGCACTACCGAATTGCGGACACATTACGACAACATCAAACGGATGGTCAAGGAAAAGACCGGACGTGCCATGCAGGAGAAAGAACGTGAACGCAAAGGCAAGAACGGAAAAATAATCAAAGTGGCAGGGTGTTCGCCTATCCGTGAGGGGGTGTTGCTCATCAGAGCGGACACCACATTGGCAGATGTGCATAAATTTGGCGAGGAGTGCCAGAGACGCTGGGGTATCACACCGCTGCAAATCTTCCTGCACAAGGACGAGGGACACTGGCTTAGTGGACAACCCGAAGCCGGGGATAGGGAGAGTTTCCAAGTCGGTGAAAAGTGGTTCAAGCCGAATTACCATGCACATATCGTTTCGACTTGGATGAACCATGACACAGGCAAGAGCCAGCAACATCATGACGAGGATATGACGGAAATGCAGAGTTTGGCATCCGACATTCTCCTGATGGAGCGTGGGCAGTCAAAGGCTGTTACTGGCAAGGAGCATCTGGAGCGTAACGATTTCATCATTGAGAAGCAGAAAACCGAACTGCAACGCATGGATGCTGCAAAACGGTACAAAGAAGAACAGATAAGTCTTGCTGAACAGGAGCTGAAACAGGTGAAATCAGAAATACGTACTGACAAGCTAAAGAAGACAGCCACCACGGCAGCCACCGCCATAGCAAGCGGTGTCGGTTCTCTTTTCGGAAGCGGAAAATTGAAAGATTTGGAACAAACCAATGAGAATTTACGTCATGAAATTGCCAAGCGTGACAAGGGTATTGATGAATTAAAAGCCAAGATGCAACAAATACAGGAACAGCACGGCAAGCAGATTCGTAACCTACAAGGAATACATAATCAAGAGCTTGAAACCAAAGACAAGGAAATATCACGATTGAATACCATTCTTGAAAAAGCGTTCAACTGGTTTCCATTACTCAAAGAAATGTTGAGGATGGAAAGACTATGTTATGCCATCGGATTTACCAAAGATAATGATAAACAGTCTTTTGAACAAAAAAGGAAA
>ENA-OQAA01000080-OQAA01000080.1-human-gut-metagenome-genome-assembly--contig:-NODE-80-length-66162-cov-5.302627_pt1 | contig 66162 bp, 54 predicted proteins | sample MGYA00242489_ERZ504515 | MGnify/ENA primary metagenome ERZ504515 (study PRJEB26092, sample SAMD00036237) | human gut metagenome | host: Homo sapiens | study: EMG produced TPA metagenomics assembly of... | reverse complement strand
TGAAATTGTAGAAGGCGATGTAGGCTCTTCTAATATCAACGGAGCTTGCCCCCAGTTTTTACAATTTCAAAAAGATATACGCCCGCAAGAACTTAGCTTCCGCAACTCGCTGGGCCAAGACCTCTTTATCAATACCATCGAAAATATCTTGATCCTTTGTAACTACCGTAGCAGCACGACCAATAGCAGCATTTACATTTTTCAAAGACTCATATAATACCTTCCACTGATTATAAACAGTGCCATTATCATTGGCATAATCCACTGTATACTGATTTAAAGCATTGGGTGCTGTTCCGTCATTCTGAGTCCCCAAATCCGTACCAAGTTGAGTCAACACAAAATAATTAGTTGTATTATAAACAGATTTTAATGTGGAATAAGCTCCATTAATAAGAGATTCATACCCTTCAGCCGTAGCATAATATTCTTCAGCAGACTGGCTAGACCAATCTTTTTCATCCAGAAAAGACGAACATCCCGAAACTGCGAATACAGACGCAAGCAGGAGACCTTTAGTAAAAATATTTCTTGTTTTCATATTATCCTAATTATTTGAATGATAAATTAATACCAAAAATCACATTTCTAGTCATTGCATCCGATGTATTAATACTAACATTTAACTGTTCAGGATCAACCACATCCTTTGCACACAAAATAAATGGATTTTGTACTGTTGCATATAGACGCAAATTACCCAACTTCATTTTCTCAAGACTGAAGGCTTGAAAGTATATCCCAAAGTAATATAAGAGATTTTAAGGAAATTACTAGAGAACATTGTATGCGACATCTCTGATTTCGCATTCCCCCATGATCCTGCTTTACTTCGATAAGTACCCATATTACTAGGCTGTGCAGAGGCATTAGTAGGATTCTCCGGAGTCCAATAATCTTTTCTTAAATTATTAAAATTGAGATTGTTGTTTTCCAATGCATACGAAACATAGAATTGGTTTCTAGCTCTCGCACCAGCCTGGAAAGCTGCTTGAAATGACAAGTCGAATTCCTTATATGTAAATGTGTTAGTCATACCACCTGTCCAGTCTGGAGTACGTTTACCATCAATCACACGGTCCTTATCATCAATTACACCATCCTCATTCAAATCCAAAGGTTTATATTGTCCTGGTTTACAACCATATTTAGCAGCTTCTTCAGCTTCATCCAACTGCCATACTCCCACTGTTATCAAATTGTAATTTATATCAATAGGTTGACCGATAATCCAAAGATTACTATAATCACCACTCATACCCGCTAAAGACGAACCACGAGAAATCAGGTTTTCCTTATATTGCAAATCTACAATTTTATTTTTGTTATAGGCAAAGTTCAGACTCGTTCTCCATGAAAAATTCTTAGTACGAATATTATCGGAATTAATATTCACTTCAAAACCTTCATTTCTGACAGATCCAACATTCGCTTTCACAGAAGAATAGCCCGTCGTAACAGGTATCGTCTTATTCATAATCAAATCTTCTGTCAAACGATTATATATTCCACACTACCTGAAATACGATTATTCAAGAATCCAAAATCAAGACCTACATTGTACTCTGTAGTACGCTCCCATCCTAAATCCAAATTCCGCAAATTATTGGGAACATAACCAATAGACTCGCTTGAACCGAATGTATAATATTTGGCACCACTGATAGATCCCCGTGTCTGATATGCGCTTACATTATCATTACCAGTCTGACCATAGCTTAAACGCAACTTCAAATTGCTCAACCAAGACAGGTTTTTCATAAATTCTTCACCTGACACTCTCCATGCTACAGCAGCTGATGGAAAACTTCCCCACTTATTGCCTTCAGCTAATTTTGACGAACCATCAAAACGAACACTTACTGTTACAAAATACTTATCCTTATATACGTAATTGGCACGTGCTAAATAAGACATCAAATTTGTTTTGGTAAAACCTGAAGAAGAAGTATTACTTGCCGACCCTCCTGCCAAATTGTACCACAAAGAATTATATGACAATCCATTACCAACTCCTCTCAATTTTTCATCTTGTGACTGCTGCATTGAAAATACTCCGGTCAAATCGACACGATGATCTTTCAACTGAAAATTATAATTCACAAGATTATCCCATACCCAATCTACATAACTGTTTTTTGCGTAATTACTGGTTGCCTTATTTTGTCCTTTATTAGCCTTCGTATATTTACCTCTATATTGACCTATTTCTTCTAGATTTATATCTGGAGAGAAAGTCGTTTTCAATGTCAAACCCTTCACCGGAGTAATCGCCAAATAAATATTACTCAAAAGATTGTATTTTTTTGTTTTATTCAGTTCATTCTTCATAGTGGTCAATGCATTATACTGCCCATTGGAATAAGCCCACATTTCTTCCCCTGTAACCAAGTCAGTAGGATGATAAGTAGGACGCAGACGGAAAGCATCCTGCAAGAGATCCGAATTACCTGTATCGCGTACAGAATGAGTTCCATACATATTAATTCCAAATTTCATATATTTACTAGGCTCCACATCCACCACTGCACGAAGATTATAACGAGAATACTCCTGAGGCTCTAACATACCATCTTCAAAATAATATCCAGCAGACAAAGCATAAGTAGCCATCTCATTACCTCCGGTAGCCGATATGGTATGATTCGTCATAAAAGCCGGCGTGGAAACCGCATCTACCCAATCAAAATAATTGCCATCTTGAATGGCCTTCAACTCCGAGGCCGTGAAAATCTTACTATCATCTACATATTCATTATTATTTCCAGCTCTTTTCGCTTCCCGCGCCAACTGCACATATTCTTCACCTGACATCATATCAGGCATATTCGTATATTTTCTATATCCGGCATACCCGCTATAATCTATTTTTACTTTGCCTATCTTTCCTCTTTTCGTAGTAACCATTACCACACCATTGGTAGCACGAGAACCGTAAATCGCTGTAGATGAGGCATCTTTCAGGATATCAATCTTTTCTATATCATCCGGATTCAGATAGATAAAGAAGCACCTGGCACACCATCTACCACAATTAATGGTGATGTACTTCCACTAATTGTATTCAAACCACGAATCAGAATATTATATTCACCACCCGGTTTACTGTTCGAACGCTGTATCTGTACACCCGGCAAAGCTCCCTGCATAGCTCCTACTGCATCTGTTCTACCACTCCTTATTAAATCTTGAGTAGAAACAGAAGCTACTGCACCAGTCAAATCAGATTTCTTCACAGATCCATAACCTACTACTACTACTTCATCCAATAATTCAGTATCTTCTTTCAAAACAATTTTGAAAGAACGATTGGAACCAATACTCAGTTCCTGAGTTTGGAAACCCACATAAGATATCTGCAACTTATTAGAAGGAGATACATTCAAGTTAAAATTACCATCCAAGTCAGTCACAATACCATTAGCAGTCCCTTTTTCCATTACTGTAGCCCCTATTATGGTTCTCCCTGCAAATCAATTACTTGTCCCGTAATCTTCACTATATTCTGTAATACCTCTTGATTGATCGGAGAGGATAACCCAGTACCTGTTTGCTCTGCAGCCAATTCGCCAAATGGCAAACAGATCAACGATAGAAACATCAAAAATTTGTCTTTGTTGTTCATAATACTAAAATATTAAAGTTAATAACATTATGCCGCTCTTGCTTCTTAAACGAAAAGACTTCCCTCTTCACTCAAATCAAAAAAAACATTTTTTATACCTTATCGGCATTAAAACTCCAAATCCGCTACCGAACGAATCCATTCCACATCTAGCCCTTCACCTCCGGTTTCACCAAAATCCATTAATAAAGTTACGTTAGTAAGGCCTTTTGAGAATTCTGTTCCATTATTAGATTTTGCTCCATGAATACTAAACACATATATATTCCCATCCATTATTTGAGCGTCCGACTCTCCAAACACCCAAAACTCAGGAGCACTCATCACGTTATAGCTCAGAGCAAACCAGTTTTTATTATGATTTTTAGGTAAATGAGATATTTTTATTGCAATATAGGGATAAGATCCAGCATCATACATGATCCCCTTTTTTTACAGGATATACCTGAAGACATCAACATCATCTTATCATCTTTTAATTTTAATGAAGCTGCCGCAAACTGCCATCCGAATAAATTCTCTTTCAAGTTTTCATTTATCCGACCTTTTCGTTCTCGTTCCCCATCCTTTCCCAAATAAAACAATAAAGTTCCGAATCCGGGATTATCACAGGTAAATCCGGCTCCTTCAGGACGGATACGATTCAATACCATTTTAGTATATGGCATCTCCATCTTTTTCCGTTCCACATAATGATTATAGGGCAATTCAAATACAGCCTGAACTCTCCCATACCAGCCTGCCCCAAAGACTGCCAATTAGAATATTTTCCTGTCAAATCTTTCCACACATGGAAAGGCACATCATATCCTAAATTAGATTTTGATAAATATTCACACCCCTTCATAATCCTATTATCTAAAGCTCCATATAGATCATCCCCTTGATTCCAAGCCACTTCTGCTATTTCAGCCAGACAACCTATACCAAGCATACAATGTGCTTGATCCCGACCACTTTCTTGTATCTGCCTGTTTCTGCCACATAATTAGGTAAAGTACCATTATCTTTTCCATGATAAAAGAAATCAAGAGCATCATCATAAAGTTTTGTATCATTTAAAAATACGGAAATACCTATCTGAGCTTTCGTTACAGCTATTCCCCAATTACCATTGGTGTAAGGTTTCGTTTTATAGAACTCTGACAATATAGGAAGAAATACATTCCTGAACATGGCTTCTGTCTGTTTAGTATCCTTATATGTCCAACCATTCTCATTATGCTCTTCCACATAAGTATAACGCATTATCTCTGCAGCATTCACTAATATGAATCCTTGCAGACCAGCACAAAGAGGTGCATCCATAGGAAATATTTTTTCTAATGTTGCTGCATAATTCCGGATAATTTCCATTGCTTTATCAGCGTGCCGCCTATCTTTTGTAATATTCCACATGATAGCATTATAATAAGCTGCGTTAAAGTCATCCTCACAAGGAGATTTAGTATATCCGTATTCACCACTCCTACTGATAAAGCGGAAAGGCCCCTGGATACAATAATGATAAGAAGCCTCCGGTTCAGCCTTCAATTTATTAAAAGAACCCATCGAAGGATTAACATCATTTTTCACCAAGCCAGCAATACGCCTCAAAGCTTCCGACGAATGCAAAATGCCGGGATGGACAAAGTCTTTTGCCCAACCTCCCACTGACAGGCAAAACAACAAATAGAATAAGATGTATTTTTTCATAAGTATTATAATTTATAACTCCATTATTTTCAAAGAAAAACCTCCTGAACGTTGTAACATAAAACTAAGTTTTGTTTTTAAAGTGATTTTTCGAGTCGTAATTTTTATTTTTCCAGGAACTTCAACATCATCAGTGTAAATTGTCGCTATATACTTTTTATCAGAAGAAAGAAATGAACAATCTAATTGCAAACAGCGTGCGTTGGTATTGGTTATTCCTCCCACATACCAAGTTGTTCCCGAACGGCGTGCTACAACAGCATACTCTCCTATTTCCCCAAGCAAGAACTTTGTATCTTGCCACACCGTGGGAATATTCTTCCAAAAGTCCAATTCCGGTCGTTTATGTTCACCGGTAAGTTTTTCATTCCAGAACAGAAATTGAGCCGGACTATAATAAATGACAGGTAAAGCTAAACGATGGGCAAAGGTTGTTTGTAAATCCTTACGAGTATATCCGGGCGTATAATCTCCGGCACCAATGGTAAAACGAGTAAACGGCAGCATTGTATTATGGTCTGCATCAGGAACTTGTTCATTGCCATGTATTCCTTCTTGTGTCAGCAAATTGGGATAAGTACGACTAAAACCATTCGGACGGTAAGCATCGTGAATATCTACCAGCAGATTATATTTTGCAGCTTTAGCCACTATACTTTCTATCCATTCTTGCCATTCTTGATTCCCAACATTCACAAAACCGGGTTTTATCCCTTTTATTCCCCATTTTTGATAAAGAGGAAATATTTTATCCGCATAACGTTCCAAGCCCTGGCGATTGACATATAAGAACAAACTAACTCCTTTTTCTTTTCCATAGTTAATAACTTTTAGCAAATCCAATCCCGGATGTCCAGGTATTGGCTGTCCGGTTGCAGGGTTGGTCACATTAACAATGGAAGGATCGGATTTATGACTATTTGCCAAACCGTACCATCCCCAATCCAAAATCATATATGATATCCCCATTGAAGCACAATAATCAATCATCTTCAAACACTCCGGGGTTGAAATTGTCGTTTCCCTCATAACTGTTCCCGGCTTTATCCAAGAAGTATCCGCCAATTTGCAAGATTCATTCAAATTATACAACAAATAATTCTGTTCCATTAGTTTACCCGGCTCATCAGCCAAACTTATAACACGCCACGCAGTGACCATTCCTCTTTCTCCCTTAGCTTCACCCCGTAAAGAGATGCGTAAAATATTCTCCTTCCTATAAGGAGCCTCCAAATAAGCACGTGGATAATGGTTATTCCCAGCTTCCATTATAGCACCATAAACTCCCTGCGGAGTTTGACATGTCAATGGAAGTTCACAATCCGTTTTTACTTCAAAAGGATATACTTTATAATATTTGCCTTCATGTCCATGAGACTCCCATACCGAAGTGTTTTTGGGAAAAGCAAATTCGGTAAGTTCCTTGTCAATTACCACTTTTTCAAAGCCACTCTGATAAGGTATCTCATATCTAAAAGCTATTCCCTCATTATAAGTGCGAAAGATGACATACAATTTCCTATATGGATATAATGTTTCTTCCAACATGACCTTCATCTCCCTATACTTATCGGGATATTCTTGCTTCTCACCATAGCAGGGTTTCCAAACAGAATTATGTTCGGCATATTCAATATCAGAGACTTTAAAATAATGTTTCATTTCAGCCGTTCCAAGTAAATCGAACCCCATGCGTGATGGAAGTAAAAACAAATGTTTATCATATAAAACTTCATAATAAGGAGTTCCCTCGGGATACATTCTCTGATTTCCTGGTGATACTTTTTCCGACAAGAAGAATCGCACATTAATTTTACCATCAGGTGAGAACACTTCTTGCGCCTTCACACCAATAACCCAACATATTGCTAAAATTCCTAAAAATAGTCTTTTCATATTATCATCAATTTAAGAGCATAAATAAGAGTCAATATATTTTCGTAATACATTACGGGCAATATAAACCTGGTTTTCAACCGTACGAAGAGACAGACTAAAAGATTACTTATTTCTGAATTCGAAAGTGATTTTCTACTTTTCATTACAAATATCTGTTTACATTTAGGTGGTAAAGTATCTATTCCATTTTCAACTATTATAAAAAATTCTTTAGTAAGCAACTCATTATATTCACCAATACTGACTTCTTCCCTTTTTTTATCACTATGTGCAGTTTCATAATGCTGCACAATCTGTTTATGACGCAACATATCAATACTACGATTATAGATAGCAATATAAATACATTTTAATGCAGCCATTTCAGACACAAAATAATTTGTTTGCTGAAACAATCCTGTAAATACATCCTGCACTACATCTTCCGCATAAAATTCATCAGATAGCACTTTTCCGGCATATCTAATAAAACTATTCCTATATTTTCCATAAATTCTCTCCAAGGAGATATCCCCTTTTTGATAAAGACTGGTATTAACAGATTGTGTATTCATAATATAGATGGATTAACAATGGTTTTATAAATTAGCCAAAACAGATTGTTTCTCTTTCAAACGTTTCAATCGTACCAATGCTTCCAAATAATAGTAATCTGCATAACTAATAGAAGCATCAACTTCCCATCCCTTGTTCATGTGCCCAACCGAATGCAATAAAAAAGCATCTTTTTTATTTCGAGCCTGGTATGCCGGAGAGGATAGTATCTAAAGCATTTCCACAGCCTTATTCCGATAGAAAAATGCAGAATCACTATCATTTATATAGGTAGAAAGTTCCAATAAAGCAGAGGCTGTTATGGCAGAAGCCGATGCATCTTTCGGTTCACCTGAGGATAATTCCGGAGCATTAAAATCCCAATAAGGAATCATGTCCTCAGGAAGACGGGACAAATAGACATCCGATACCTTCCGAGCAAAATCCAAAAAACGCACATCATGTGTTTCACGATATACCATGGTATATCCATAAATAGCCCATGCCTGTCCACGGGCCCACATAGAATCATCACTCAATCCTTGATGGGTAACTCCTTTTATAAAATGACCATCCAGCGTATCATACACCGCTACATGATAACATGAATAATCTTTACGGAATTGATGTTTCATAGTCGTTTCCGCATGTTTACAGGCAATGTCATACAAATACTGCCCCCCTCCATTCCGCGCAGCCCAAAACAAAAGTTCCAAATTCATCATATTATCAATAATAGTATTGTGCGGCCAGTTTTCCTTTTTCACCATTCCAGGCCAAGATAAAATAGTACCCACAACAGGATTATAAAGCATAGCCAAAGAATCTGCGGCATGCAGCAATCCTTCCTTATATTCCGGTTTTCCTGTCAAACGATAACCGTTGCCCAAACTACACATCATAATAAAACCGGAATCATGACTCTTTGCTTTCCTGTAAGCCAAGGGAGCAATCATATCGGTTACTTTTCCTGCTGCTTCCCTCCACATATTATCCTTAGTATCCTCATATAAATACCAAAGGATACCAGGCCAAAATCCACAAGTCCAAGAGCCTGCCTGTGTATAACGCCATTTAATACTATCTAAATCCATAGAATTAGGAATTTTATCTAACGAAGGAATAGAAACCAGCGTCCGCATAGCCTGAGACCGGCAATACGCAATTTCCGAATCAACAGGAAAATCATCAGTAGCAGTCGTTTTACACGAAAAACATCCTATGCTAACTAAAAAGATAAAAACAAGAGTAAAAAAAGTTCTGCTTTTCATAATCGTATCAGTTTCTTTAATGGATAAAAATATTTTTCTATCAGCAAAATTAGAAACTGAAATGTCTTTTCAACCATCTTGTAAAGTAGGATTAATCCCAACTTACTAGATGAAACAAAAAGACCATACAGCACTATGAATCAACAAATTACACAACAAGAAAGAGAGTTTCAAAAAAATATGAAACTCTCTTCTTCTATCCAATCACTAGAGTAACACCCCTATTCCAAACGCTACTTTATAAATATCCCATGTTCCTTTATATATTCGGCAGGTGACATTCCCTTAAACTTCTTAAACGAACGAAAAAAAGAAGTACGGGAACTGAAACCACATTGTTCCGACAAAGAAACCAAGGTATATCTGGAGGCAGACTTATCCTGTATTCTTTTTATGAATTCGTCTATCCTATATTTATTAACATAATCCGTGAAACCAATATTCATAAACATATTCAGCACTTGGGACAACTCTCCAGTATTACATTTCACCACTTTTGCCACATCCTGCAACTTTAAATCAGGATTCAAATATAACCGATCTTTTTCCATACACTCATTCAGTTTCCCAATAATGAGCATGGCCGTTTTCTCTTCCATCCTTGATTTTTGATATTTTTCTTTCCGGTTTTCTTCGGATGGTTCCGTCTTTTTATTTATATATTCCTTCATTGTGCGATACTTCCCCAATAACCCGGAGTAAAAATAAATAAGAATACAACAAACGACTACACTTAACACCACAATCCATCTTATAAAAGGCGTATTTCCGGCAACAACCACCCTTACCGCTTTTATTGCTGCAGGATTGGAAGCCGCCCTGACCCTAAACATATAATCGCCAACAGGAAGTTCTGTATAAGAAACCTGATTTCCTTTCATCAAAGTTTTCCATTCCTTATCATATTCTTCCAAACAATACTCGTATAAATCCGTATTCTCCACTGCATAATTCAAGGCTGAGAAAGTGAATGAAATATTATTATCATTTACAGACAGAAACACCTCATCTATAAATGGAGCAGAAACGGGCATTAATGTCTCTCCCGGGCACAAAGGTCTGCCTGCGACTGAAATGGAAGTAATCACGGGAGGCTGGACCTTTTTTGTTCCTATCTCACTCCAGCTCTTTACTGCATCATAACAGACCAATCCTCGTTCATTTCCCCACCAAACCGTATTATCATCCGTTATCTGTACCGGAGAATTAAAAATATATCCGGGAATGCCATCGTATAACGAAAAAATCTTATGATAATTTTCCTCTTCCTTTATATATAGTAACCCCCTCTGAGTAGCAAACCATAATCCGCCATTCTTAGGATCTTCCACTATGCTCATCACAGAATTATTCGGTAAGAAATCATTGATCGTGATGTGTTCAAATGTCGTAAAAGACTCATCTACCTTAACCACCCCCTCCTTATCATCACAAAACCACAAATTCTTCTTTTTATCCTCATAAATGAACCGTACACTTTTAGTATATGGCAAAACATGTTCCGGAAAAACATCCGATTTAAATACTCCATCAACCTATCATACATAAAAACGGCTCCCCCGTGCCCAGCCACATCCTGCCCTTCGAATCTGCCTTCAATGAAAAAACAGAATTAACCGACAAAGAAGAATTACGACTGTTATAAACCTCATATTCCCCTGTCAAATGATCATATACATACACACCTTTCGAACTGCCGATCCATAATTTATTATTTACATCCCTTTCATATCCATTAAATGACCCTTGCATAAAACATTGATCTGATTGAAGAAAGGAAAGTTCACCCGTATTCCTGTGAAGCAAGTACAAGCCCCCTCCATAAGTTCCAATTAAAAAATCCCGATTGAAAGGTTTTACAGACAAAATTATATCCGAACGCAAAATGGAATTCCGGTGTGTATAATGCCTTATCCTTCGTTCCATTTCAGAAATATAATAAAGTCCGTCACGCGTGCCTATTACTTTTTTCCCATCTGCATCCACCCAAAAAGCACGTACATTCATATTATAAGAATTAAAAAGCTCTGGATAAGAATAAACAGAAAAGAAACTTCCATGAGCCGGAGTATAACTTAATCCGCCCATGTAAGTACCTACAAAAAGCATATCATCCTCTTTCAACAAAGAATAAACTGCATTAGAACAAATAGCATCCGCATTCGAAGTATGCTCTATAGCCGACAACTCTTTTCCTGTAGACGCACTGATTATTCTAATACCGCTTCCATTTGTTCCCACCCATATCTCATCATTAACAGCAATGATACTTTTTATATATCCATTTTCCACTTCAGGACAAATAGAAAAAGCCGTCTTACCGATATCAAAAACAAGCATACCATTGCCGGCTGTTCCTAAATATAGCTTTTCTTTTAAAAGAGTCAGACAAGAAAAATAATTAACAAACCTCTCATCACCCTGATATGTATAGACTTCCGATTGACCAGTTACAATATTATATTCTATCAAACCACCTTGTGAAGTCAGCCAAAAAGTATCTTTATGTCCTTCAACAATGCCAGTGAGAAAATTAGTAGAAGACAAAGCATTTGATCCGAAAAGCACCTTCCTGAAAGTATTCTCCTGATAGATAAAAAGTCCGTGAGTTGTTCCAACCAGTAATCGCCCTGTCTGGCTTACAAATACTGATCTAACTTCCAACGACTTTGTATCCAAAGTGACCAATTTCACTTGGTCTGTTTTCCTATCAAGTCTCCATAATCCTTTATCTGTACCCACCCACAAATAAACAGAATCTGTTTCGGCTATGGAAAAAATGGTACGTCCTGAAAACTGAAGAAAACTTTTCACATTGATACCGTCAAAACGATCTAATCCGGTCTGGGTGCCCAACCAAGTAAAGCCTCTTTTATCTTTATAAATAGTATTAATAATATTGTTAGACAGGCCGTCTGAAATAGTAATAGTACGAAAAGTTAAATTCGGAAGGTCAACGGCCGGTAAGGATACAGGTAGCCATAATAAAATTGCCACCCAAAGATATAATCTATATAGCCATAAATTCCCTTCCATATAGAATGCGTTTTTCATAATTCAGCAAAAGTTACAACTTTGATTGATATGAGTAGCAAATCTACATAAAATTATTCAAATATGATTCTTTATGAGAAGAAAAATAAGTCCACATAAAATAAAAGAAAAACAAGACATCCATGAAACAAACTCATAAATACCTTGTTTTGTGTAGCGGGACCGGGATTGAACCGGGGACCTCATGATTATGAATCATGCGCTCTAACCAGCTGAGCTATCCCGCCATCGTTTTTTAAAAAGACCGCCAAGAGTGGAAGCCTCTCAACAGTTCTAATATTGCTCATTGTAGCGGGACCAGGATTGAACTGGGGACCTCATGATTATGAATCATGCGCTCTAACCAGCTGAGCTATCCCGCCATCGTTTCTCAATTGCGGGTGCAAAGATAGAAGGTTATTTTGAATATTGCAACATTTCAGAGAACTTTTTCTTGTAAAATTCGTTTTTAAAGAGAAAAACAGCTTAGTATGTGGCTAATAAATATTTCAAAAAACATAGCATTTATTATGGCAAATAAGAAAATTTGGCTTAATTTGCCACCGAAACTTTAAAAAGCTAACCTATGGGAAAAGAAAAAATTCGTTTGGAGTACATGTTGAAAGCCGGATCCGGTAATATTGTATGGTCTATTATTAGTACCCCATCCGGCCTGGAAACATGGTTTGCAGACAAGGTGACATTCAAAGACAAAGTATTCACCTTTTATTGGGGAAAAACAGAAACACGGCAAGCTGAAGTAACAAACTTCCGGGTTAACAGTTTTATACGCTTTCGATGGCTGGATGATGAAGATCCTAAAGCCTATTTTGAATTGAAAATGGTCTATAACGAACTGACCTCTGACTATATGCTGGAAGTGATTGATTGGGCAGAACCCGATGAAGTAGAAGATATGAAAGAACTTTGGGATTCCGAAATAGAAAAGCTAAAAAGGGTAAGCGGACTGTAATTCTATAAAAATATGCAAAACTTGTCTTTGCTCTCCGTTTTTTATGCTAATTTTGTGCCTTGATAGTTGCACAAAATGAAATAATGCTACGCATAAAAAAATTAGATATATTTATCCTAAAGAGCTTTTTGATGCTCTTTATAGGTACTTTTTTCATCTGTCTCTTCATCTTCATGATGCAATTTTTATGGAGATATGTAGACGAGTTGGTCGGAAAAGGATTGGAGATGAGTGTTTTAGCACAGTTTTTCTTTTATTCTGCTCTGACCTTAATACCTTTGTCCCTACCTTTGGCAATTTTATTAGCCGCCTTAATGACATTTGGTAACTTTGGTGAAAGATATGAATTGCTGTCTATGAAAGCAGCGGGTATTCCCTTATTGAGGATCATACGTCCACTGATTATTTTTTGTACTTTCCTGTGTTGTACCTCGTTTTATTTTCAAAATGTCATAGCCCCCAAAGCGCAGATCAAATTGCTTACTTTACTTGTATCCATGAAGCAAACTTCACCAGAACTGGATATTCCGGAAGGTGTATTTTACGACGAAATTGAGGGGTATAATATATATGTAAAACAGAAAGACCGTGAAACAGGAATGCTAAAAGATGTACTGATCTACAACTTTTCAGATGGGTTTGAAAACGCTCACATTATATGGGCTTCCGAAGGAAAAATGGAGATGACAGCAGACAAACAACATCTTTACCTACATCTGTATAACGGAGAACAGTTCGAAAATCTGAAATCGCAGACCATTTCATCCAATAATGTCCCCTATCGACGTGAAACCTTCAGAGAGAAACATACCATTATTGAATTTGACGGCGGATTCAACATGGTAGATGGGAGTTTTTTAAGTGACCGTTCGGACAGCAAGAATATGATTGAAATCAGCCAGTCCATCGACTCGCTGAGCCACCGCGCCGACAGTTTGGGAAGAAGCATGTACAATGAAATAAAAGCCTCGACTTATCGCAATATCATATTATCGAAAACAGACTCCGCAAAAATAGTTGAAACAAACAGCAAAATCAATGTAGACAGTCTATTCAATTCCTATACTTTAGCTGAAAAAGATAAGACACTGGGTAGTGCGGCGGATCGCACCGAGTCACTGGCCAGTGAATGGAACATGAAAAGTTATCAAACTACAGATGCGGACAACAATATCCGAAAACACGAAGCCGACTGGCACAAAAAAATCACCCTCTCTATAAGTTGTTTGATTTTCTTTTTCATCGGTGCGCCTTTGGGAGCCATCATCCGCAAAGGAGGTTTAGGAATGCCCGTAGTGTATCCGTCTTGATTTTCGTAATCTATTATATCATTGATTCCGGGGCTACCCGAGTAGCAAAAAGCGGTGAAATGAATATGGTATTAGGTGTTTGGATGAGTACCATTGTATTGGCACCTATCGGAGCCTTCTTTACTTATAAGTCGAATAATGACTCAGTGGTATTCAATGCCGAAGTATATATCAATTTCTTCCGTATGCTGTTAGGTCTGCGCCCCTCGCGCCATGTATTCAAAAAAGAAGTTATTATAGAAGATCCGGACTATCCACGCATACAAACAGAACTGGAGAAACTATGCAACATCTGTAACGAGTATGCCATCAAGCATAGACTGGCCGACGCACCTAATTATATCCGCATCTTCACCAACAAAGGACATGATGACATCATAGCCGATATCAGCGCCAAAATGGAACTACTCATAGAAGAATTATCCAACAGCAAAGATGGAGTATTACTGGAATACTTAAATAGATATCCCATTTTGTCCACCAAAGCTCACAAAAGTCCGTTTGACAACCAATGGCTGAATTTACTCGCAGGAATCATTGTACCAATAGGCCTGTTCTTCTATTTCCGCATTTGGCGGTTCAGTATCCGGCTGGATAAAGATTTAAAAAACATAATCAAGACCAACCGTGAAATTAAAGAAAGAATAAACAATAAATCATTTATAATTTGACTATGGAAGAATTAAAACTAAATACCATCGAAGAAGCGATAGCTGACTTCCGTGAAGGTAAGTTTGTCATTGTAGTGGACGACGAAGACCGTGAAAATGAAGGCGATTTAATTGTTGCTGCGGAAAAAATTACTCCCGAACAAGTCAATTTCATGCTGAAACATGCGCGTGGCGTACTTTGTGTACCTATCACTATTTCTCGTTGCAAGGAATTGGAATTACCTCATCAAGTAGATACAAACACGTCAGTTCTAGGTACTCCTTTCACTGTAACTGTGGATAAGCTGGAAGGTTGCAGTACCGGAGTTTCTATCTACGACCGGGCCGCCACTATCCGTGCTCTTGCCGACCCCACCTCCACTCCCGAAACATTCGGACGTCCGGGGCATGTCAATCCATTATATGCACAAGACAAAGGTGTACTGAGACGTGCCGGTCATACAGAAGCCTGTATAGACATGGCACGGCTAGCAGGACTCTACCCTGCTGCCGCATTAATGGAAATCATGAGTGAGGATGGAACCATGGCTCGTCTGCCCGAACTAAGAAAAATGGCCGATGAATGGGGGCTGAAACTAATTTCAATCCGTGACTTGATCGCCTATCGTCTAAAGCAAGAGTCATTAGTAGAAAAAGGGGTGGAAGTGGACATGCCGACTGAATACGGCCATTTCCGTCTGATACCTTTCCGCCAGAAAAGTAATGGTTTAGAACATATCGCTATTATAAAAGGTGACATAAAAGAAGGAGAACCCGTTTTGGTACGCGTGCATTCTTCTTGCGCCACCGGTGATATTTTCGGATCCATGCGTTGTGACTGTGGAGAACAACTGCACAAAGCATTGCAAATGATCGAAAAAGAAGGAAAAGGCGCTGTTGTTTATTTAAACCAAGAAGGAAGAGGCATAGGACTAATGGAAAAAATGAAAGCCTACAAATTGCAAGAAAATGGTGTGGATACTGTAGAAGCTAATATCCTTTTAGGACATCAGGCAGATGAACGTGATTATGGAGTCGGAGCACAGATACTACGCAGTATAGGCGTCACCCAAATGCGTTTGCTGACAAATAACCCTGTCAAACGTGTAGGATTGGAATCATACGGTTTGTCCATAGTTGAAAACGTTCCTATTGAAATCACGCCTAACAAATATAACGAGCGTTATTTAAAAACCAAAAAAGACAGAATGGGACATACATTGCACTTTAACAAATAAAAAAGCTATAACTCAGACGAAATCACATCATTTTTCATGCGATTTCGTCTGTTTTACTTTCATAATTGAGATATTATCCTTTATTTTGCAGCAAGTAAACTTAAACACATTAAAAATAATAGCAATGAATCAATTATCAGATCGTTTGAATCGTTTGTCTCCTTCAGCAACATTGGCCATGTCCCAAAAAAGTAATGAGTTAAAAGCCCAAGGAGTTGATGTCATTAATTTAAGCGTGGGTGAACCGGACTTCAATACCCCGGACCACATCAAAGAAGCAGCAAAAAAAGCAGTAGATGATAACTTTTCCAGATATTCTCCAGTTCCAGGATATCCTGCACTTCGCAATGCAATCGTAGCCAAACTGAAGAATGAAAACGGATTAAACTATACAGCTGCACAAATCTCCTGTGCAAACGGTGCCAAACAATCTGTTTGTAATACGATTATGGCTCTAGTTAACAACGGTGACGAAGTAATAGTCCCGGCTCCCTATTGGGTAAGCTATCCTGAAATGGTAAAATTAGCTGACGGTACTCCTGTTATTATTACTGCCGGTATTGATCAGGATTTCAAGATTACCCCTGCACAACTAGAAGTAGCGATTACTCCCAAGACCAAAGCATTGATTCTTTGCTCACCGTCAAATCCCACCGGTTCTGTTTATACCAAGGAAGAGTTGGCTGGCTTGGCCGCTGTTTTGGCAAAGCACCCGCAAGTATATGTTATAGCCGATGAGATTTACGAACATATCACATACAGTGGCAAACATGAAAGCATTGCCCAATTCCCCGAGATTCATGACAATGTAATTATTGTAAACGGAGTTTCAAAAGCATATGCTATGACAGGATGGAGAATCGGTTCATTGCCGGTCCGGAATGGATTGTAAAAGCTGTAAATAAGCTACAAGGACAATATACCTCAGGTCCGTGCTCTGTTTCTCAGAAAGCTGCCGAAGCTGCCTATACAGGCACTCAAACTCCCGTAGAAGAAATGCGTCAGGCATTCCAGCGCCGCCGTGACCTTATTGTAAAATTAGCAAAAGAAATTCCAGGATTTGAAGTAAACAATCCTCAAGGAGCATTCTATTTATTTCCGAAATGTGATTCTTTTTTTGGCAAATCAGCAGGTGACCGCAATATCAATAACGCTGACGATTTGGCAATGTATCTACTTGAAGTAGGTCATGTGGCATGTGTAGGTGGTACTTCATTCGGTTCCCCCGAATGCATCCGTATGAGTTATGCGACTTCCGATGAGAATATTATAGAAGCTATGCGCCGCATCAAAGAAGCATTAGCCCTATTAAAATAAAATATTCTTTCTTTAAAAAGAACAGGCATCCGTTTTTTTCTGTGGTGCCTGTTTTTTTTATTCATAAAGTAGACATACGAGCTTGTAATCAACACAAAGCTTTAAGAAAAACAAAAAAACGACCGTTTCCATCAACGGAAACGATCGTTATTAACTTTAAAGAACAAAATTGTATTGCTTAGCCAAGATGAATAGCTTCAGAAGGACAAGCATCAGCACAAGTTCCGCACTCTGTACACAGATCCGGATTGATAGAATACTTATCACCTTCAGAAATTGCTTCTACCGGGCATTCATCGATACAAGTACCGCAAGCGATACAATCGTCACTAATTACGTAAGCCATTTTCGTTAATTATTAAATTATTAGTACTAATTGATGGAGCAAATATACAGCTTTTCTCTATTAGTTGTCACATAGAGATTACAAAAATGCGCTAATTTGTATTTAATCTAAATACGATTATTTCATCAAAGCCTGATACATAACCTGTTGCATACGAGGACGGATATTTAACCGCATCAACTGTTTATGGTCAAAAGGACGCGGATAAATCCGATTACTCAGAAAAACAAAAACCAAATGATTTTTCGGATCTGCCCAAGCGCAAGTTCCGGTAAAACCAGTATGTCCTACCACCTCTTCAGGCGCTTCTTCCGTACACGGACTTTTCACACTATTATTCACATCCGGTTTGTCGAATCCCAATCCTCTCCTACTGATCTTCGAAGTATGGGTTAGAAATAAATCACAAGTTTCCCTACTCAGATAACGCTTTCCATTATAAACTCCTCCATCAATCAATAACTGATACACTTTTGCCACATCACGAGCCGTAGAAAATAAACCGGCATTTCCTGACACCCCTCCCATGAAAGCAGCTGATTCATCGTGTACATAACCTTGCAACACTTTTCCTTTACGCAAATAATCCGCTTTCACTGTAGGAACAATTTCCTCCTTTTTAAACTGTCGAAGCGGCAAATAAGCCGTACGGTTCATCTCCATCGGTTTATAGAATTCTTTATCTAAAAAAAGATTCATAGGCATTTTACTGATATTCTCTACCATTTCCTTCAATAACATAAAGTTCAGGCAACTGTAACGATATCTCCTGTCTTTTAATGGAATACGTCCTATTTGTGCTATAATGGAATCACGAAAAGAACGATGAAGAAACATACTGTCAGCTACCTGTAAAGGATAATCGGCAGAGAAAGATTTTGCCATCAACTCTTTTCTATAATCGAACTTATCAGTGACATACAGCCGTACATCTATTTGCGTATGATGACTAGCGTCCGGTCTTGCTTTGTAAAAAGTCCCCTTATAACTGTCTTTATCTATAGCCTCCTTATAAAAAGGCCAAAAAGCGGGAATGCCCGACTGGTGTAAAAGCAACTCCTCTATAGTGACCCGCTCCTTATCCGTGCCTTTTAAAGCTGGAATGTATTGGGATATGCGATCGGTCAAACCAAATTTACCTTCATCGTAAAGTTTCATAACAGCCAACAGCGTCGCCGTGGTCTTGGTCAACGAAGCCAAGTCATACAAATCATCCTTTTCCACCTTTTGGTCACTTTCATAAGTGAAAGTACCGAAAGACTTATCATATACTGGTTTCCCATCTTTTAAAATTAGAATCTGACAACCAGGATAAGCTTTCGCTTTGATTCCTTCCATAGCTATCCCGTCTATCTTTTCCAGTATTTTGGAGTCCATACCATAATCCTCGGGTCTATAAATACGAGGCACTTTAGGAGTTATAGTCACTCCATCACCCGGTTTGAACAAATCGGCGACAGCCACGGACAAACGCCCGTCTGCCACCGCCTTTCCTACCAAGACATCAGCCACATACTCCTGAATAACAGATTCATCACTATGCCCCAATACTACAGCCGCCGCTTTCTTCCAGTAGCCCTCCATATCCAACATAGACTTTAATGGCATCAGAAACACATAAACAACAGGCAAATCAGCCGGAAGCGAATCAAGCATTGTTTTATACTTTTTGTAATCATCCGAAGTAACCACCACAATTACACGCTGACTACCCAACAATCGTTTTCTAATAGCTTCCATCGAATCCGGACGAGCAACAACGCGTGTGAGAGAGAGTGTATTTTGCAAACGATTATAAAAATCAAGCCCTGCACCGGGAGTTTTCCCAATATTCAGAACCACCGTACCCTTCAATTTTGAATCCAAAGGCAAGATTCCACTTACATTAGCAGGAACCGTTATAGCAGCTTTCTGCAAGCGGAGAATCAACTCCTTCGTTTCCGGGCGATTCAATCGTTTCTCCAGCCCGGAAAGTTGGACGTGAGGTTTATTCTTCAACCCTAAAACATATTTATAAGTCAATACTTTACGACATTTTTCCGTAATCAATTCTTCTGATAGTTTTCCACTTTTTACAGCATTTAAAACACCATCCAATTCTCTCTTCAAATTACGGGGAGCCAATAATAAATCATTGCCTGCTATCAAGGCTTGAGCGCATATATTCTCATTTTGCGAAATACCTTTCATCTCCAAAGCATCTGTAAAAACCAAACCTTGAAAGCCCAATTCCCGACAAAGTAAATTATAAATAATATGTGAAGAAATCGAAGCCGGATTTTTACCCAATTCAGGTACCTCCAAATGCCCTACCATCATACCTCCCAGTCCTGCTTTAACAGCCTCTTTAAACGGAAAAAGTTCAATGCTGTCCAAACGCGCACGATCAAAATTCAAAACCGGTAACGCCTTATGAGAATCCACTTCCGTATCTCCATGCCCCGGAAAATGTTTACAGACAGACAATACCCCTCCATCCTCCAAACCACGAGCATAAGCACCACTTTTTGAGCCACATTCCGAGGATCACCACCAAAAGAACGGGTATTAATAACCGGATTCCGAGGATTAACATCCACATCAGCCACCGGAGCAAAATTGATCTGCACACCTATCTCCTTACATTGGCGAGCTACTTCCTTACCATATTCATAAAGCAGTTCATTATCCTGTATACATCCCAAAACTCTGTTTCTTGGAAAACGAGGAGTTCCTTTCAAACGCATAGCCAGCCCCCATTCACCATCAAAAGTAATGAACAAAGGTACTTCTGCCAGACTCTGCGCATAATTAGTTAATAAAACTTGATTAGACAACTGGCCACTCGAAAAAAGTAATCCTCCTACTTTATATTCTTTTATAGCTGCATATATATTGTTTTTATTTCGTTGTGTCTGAAGAGGAGCCACTGTGTGTATAAACAGTTGTCCTATCTTTTCCTTCAAACTCATTTCAGAAAGCTGTTCATCCACCCACGCCTTACAATCCTGAGTGTCCGCCTTCCCCTTTTGTAACAGCCCAGGCATCTGCTGTGCATACATCATCGCACATCCGACAACACATAAACTTATAAATAACAATATGTTTCTCCTCATCTAACTTACTCAATTATATCAGATTTCCCTATACAACAGCAACTATCAGTTCTTTTCCATCCTTACTTTCATTTCTCCTACATAAACAGCATTTTTTCCCATTTGTTGCAATGGAATCTCTTTGCCATCCAAATTCTTATAAAACAAAGTCTTATCAAAATAAGAATGCGAATGACCTCCCAAGACAATATCAATATTACGAGTATTAGGAATCAAAGTTTCATCAGAATAAGGTTTTCCTTGCCATCCTAAATGAGACAAACAAACCACCAAATCACATTTTTCCCGATTCTTCAATATATCTGCCACACGCTGGGCGGCCTCTATTGGATTTTCAAAAACCACTTCTTCACAGTTTTTTGCCTGTACTAATCCCTCCAACGCAGGACTCAGTCCGAACACGCCTACCTTTACCCCCTTACGTTCCAAAATAACATACGGTTTGACAAGACCCTCCAAAACAGTTCCCTGTACACCATAATTAGCACAAACAATAGGAAAATCCGCCATTTTAAAAAGACGTGCCATATTATCCAAACCAAAATCAAATTCATGATTTCCAATAGTCCCGGCATCATATCCCATTTCATTCATCAGCTTCACTTCAACCTCACCACCAAACATATTATAAAAAGGAGAACCTTGTGAAAAGTCACCACAATCGAACAATAACAAATCCTTGTTCTGTTTCCGCATTTCTTTGATTAAGGTAACACGACGTACAAAGCCCGCTTTTCCTGCAAACTCCGGATTCGGGTCAGTAATGGAAATAGGTTCCACACGGCTATGGGTATCATTAGTATGAAGTATCAAAAGTTCTTTGATATCCTGTGCTGCCAGCACACAACATACACACAGAGCAGTAAATAATACATATATTCGTTTCATGACGGTTCTGTTTATTCTTTAACGGTAATTCTTCCTTCTATCTTTGAGTCTATTTTCTTCCCTGCTTTAGTCTGCTCATTCACATAGTTCAGAAACAACTGACGCACTGTGGCATTTTCAGGCAGCAATTTATCCGCATCGCCTACTTTAGCAAAAGCAGTCATATGTCATTTCCCTCAGCCAAATAATCCAAGGTAGCCACTTTATACTCTTTGGAGTCTTCAATTTCTTTTCCGGCTACTGTAGCATCCAATAATTTTCCATCTCCAGAAATTTCAAGGCAAGCACCACTTAATCCCTCACCATGCACAGCTGCTATATTTTCAAAAAGTTCGCGCAGCAAAGAACCATTCATAGTAACAATGCACAATGTATTTTCAAAGGGAGTTATTTCATAAATATTACCGTAAGTTATATCCCCCTCGGGCAAAGCCGTACGTAGTCCGCCCATATTCGTCACCCCCACGTCGCTATGCGGCCTATATATGCAGAAGCAGAACAACGTAAAATATCCGCTACCAAGTTGGATAACTCACTTTCAGGACGAAAGCGATCCATAAAACGAGCGCTTTGTCCTATGACCGGTGACATAATACTATCAACCGTTTTTTGATACGGAGTCAAAATAGCGATTGCAGTGGAATCCGGGTTAGCATCCAAAGCTGCTGTCACTTCTATCCTGTTTCCCTCAACTGATGCCAGTGAATACCCTGAGTGACAGCTTGAAAACATAAAAATCCCGGCTGCTATTCCTGCCGGAATCATACACATAATTCGGTTTGGTTTCATGTTTATTAGTTGTTTATTGCCCAAATGTAGTTAAAAAAGAAGTTGCAACCAACGATATCAGATGAAAAAATAGTTGAATTTAATTTGGCTGTATGACAAAAATCTAGTAATTTTGCACCGCTTTCGCGCAATCGCTGTCAAAGAAGAGTTACTTGATATGTTGCGTTGGTAACGATAAACAATTTAAAATCAAAAAAATGGATTTAATTAAAATTGCTGAAGAAGCATTTGCTACTGGCAAACAGCATCCTTCATTCAAAGCTGGTGATACTATTACAGTGGCATACCGTATCGTTGAAGGTAGCAAGGAACGTGTACAGTTGTACCGTGGTGTTGTTATCAAAATCGCTGGACATGGTGACAAAAAACGTTTCACCGTTCGTAAAATGTCTGGAACTGTAGGTGTTGAACGTATTTTCCCTATCGAATCTCCGGCTATCGACAGTATCACTGTTAACAAAGTTGGTAAAGTTCGTCGTGCTAAATTGTACTATTTACGTGCTCTTACTGGCAAGAAAGCTAGAATTCAGGAAAAAAGAGTTAATCAGTAAGATTTATCATTCCTACATAAAAGGAGTATTCTCTGGAAGAGGATACTCCTTTTTTAATTTACATCCCTTTTACTCACGATTTTTTATATAATCATGAACAAACTGACTTGAAATAGCATTTATTTAATATTGAATCAAACTTAAACCATTTATGAAAAGAATAATGTTCATTTTAGGAGTAAGCATCATTATGGCCTTACTTACTGTTACCGCAGCCTTGGCAGGTTGGTGGCTTGGAGCGTCTCTGCCTCTAGATATATCTGACACCACTCGACAAATAGCAGCATTACTTACCGCTTCTGCTTGTACATGGATACTATATATTGTAAGTCGCAAAGTACTGACTAAAATCAGTCTCAAGCCATACTAAATAATATAGTCCATTAAAGCAAAAAGGTCAACCGATTCTATTCTATATTATTCTCGATTGACCTTCTTATTTAAGAAAAGTTTTTCATCAGTCCTTATTTTCTGTATCCTGTATCCCGGACTCTTCCTTTCCACGCAAATAAACAGAAGGTGCCACACCAAATTGTTGCTTAAAACATTTACTAAAATAGAACGGATCATTAATACCTACTTTATAAGAAACTTCAGCTACCGTATAACGATTTTCCAACAACAGTTCTGCCGCCTTCTTCATACGAATAATCCGAATATATTCATTGGGTGAATATCCCGTCACCCCACGTATCTTACGATAAAAAACGGTTCGTCCCAATCCCATCATCGAAGCAAACTCATCAATCGTAAACTGAGCATTACCAATCTGTTGTTCCATAACCACCTGTAATCTGTCAGCAAATTCTTTATCCTTATCAGAGGTACAAATAGCCGGTCGTACCATATTCGGATCATTCGAAAATTTCTCACGTAATTTCTCACGTTGCTCTATTAGTTTGAAAGCGCGTGCCAACAGTAGTTTCGGGCTAAAAGGCTTAGTAATATATGCATCCGCACCACTTTCCACACCTTCCAAATGACTTTCGGCAGAACTCATAGCTGTCAATAAAATAATAGGTATATGACTTGTATCAAAATCATTTTTCAATTTTCGGGTTACCTCAAACCCTGTCATCCCCGGCATCAACACATCACAGATTATCAAATCAGCATCATACGTACGTGCACGTTCCAATCCAGACGGACCATCCGCCTCGGCCACAACTTCAAAATATTGTCCCACTTCTTCTTTCAAAAACTCACGTACATCGTTATCATCTTCTATAATAAGTACTTTCCGCTTATTAAGTGGTGCAGATGGAAGTTCCACTTCCCCTTCTTGCGCCGATATTTCTCCTGCAAGAACAGCCGCATGATGTACTTCCTCCTCTTCCAGCAACACATTATGGGGAATCAGGAAATCTTTTTCCTCATAAACAGAAATATCAGTAGGCAAACTGACTGTAAATATAGACCCACCACCTTCATTTTCAGTATACACTATCGTACCTTTATGCACACACACCAGTTCATGTGTCAAATGCAGGCCGACTCCGACACTACTACCCGAAAAACTACTTTGCATAAAACGCTTAAATAACTCATTACGCTTCTCTTTAGGAATGCCTACACCGGAATCGGCTACCGATATGACCAACAGTTTCCTTGCTTCATCTACCGTCACAGAAAAAGTCACTTTTCCACCACTGGGCGTATATTTGAAAGCATTAGACAATAAATTATAAGTCACTTTATCCAAATAACCCTTATCGATAAACATCTTATAAGAGGCTACAGATGGCAAAAACTTGAAATCCATATTCTTAGACTCAGCAGCATCATTGAAACTCAGAAAAATTTCATACAAGAAAGCCATGACATCCGTTTCCTCTAAAGAAAGGGCCAGTTTATTATTCTGCATCTTACGGAATTCCAGCAACTGATTGATAAGACGCAACATACGCTGGGTACTTTTATCCATGACCTTCAATGAATAAGCCATTTCTTTAGGGATTTTACCACCACGCTGTATCTTCTCCAATGCTCCTTGTATCAAAGTCAAGGGAGTACGGAACTCATGAGAGATATTCGTGAAAAAAACTAATTTATACTCTGTCAGCTGTTTCTCCACCTGTATACGATTACGCAAAGTATTAAAGTCACGCATCAGTCTGAAAGTGATGTATAACGCCCCCCCTATCAAAATAGCATAAATAAAGAAAGCCCAAGTAGTTTTCCAAAAAGGAGGAACAACGATAATCTTCAAAATCGTTTCTTTATCTCCCCACACACCTACCCCATTGCAAGCTTTCACCCGCAATTTATAAGTACCGGGTACCAGGTTCTTATAAGCTGCAAAATTCAACGAAGACGGTATACTCCACTCCTTATCATAATTATCTAACCGATACGTATATTTAGTACTATTCGTTCCGGAATAATCAAATGTAGAGAAATCTATGACAAAAGAATTTTGGAAATATTTCAACTCAATTTCATCTGTATAAATCAACGAACGGTCTAACGGAGAATCCACATCGCCTGGGCGCATAGCAATACCATTAATTCGAAGATTGGTAAAAGCTGCCATAGGAGTTACAGTAGAATTATTCACAATTTTGCCGGGAGTGATAACAACTAATCCATAATTAGAACCAAACATCAGTTTACCATCCTTACTCACACAACCACTGTTCTCACTATAAACATTCCCCAACGCATATGCTGAAAAAAAGAAATTTTCAAAAGCATGCGTATCCGGATCAAAACGAGAAATACCATATTCCGTCGCAACCCAAAGTTTGCCCTCCCTGTCTTCAACAATAGATTGCACCATACTATTTACCAACCCATCACTTCCATCATAATGCTCAAAAGTCAAGTTTCTGTAATCACCTTCTGGCATGCACATACTGAATCCTTTTCCTGAAGTACCAACCCATATCCGACCCTTACTATCTTGATGGATACACTTTATTTCATTACTACGTAACTTACCGTTATTATAATTATAAGTAATATAGTTATCCGGATCATTCATTAACGAATCAGGATTAAATATGTAAACCCCAGCACTAGTACCCACCCATATCCATCCATTATTGTCTTCCTGTATCACACGAATCTGACGCTGGCTATAAAAATTGTTCAAAAACCGCTTGAATACATACCTATCCTTTTCCTTAACCGCCAAATTCAATCCACCGCCAAAAGTGCCTATCCACATTCTATTCTTTCGGTCCCGGTAAAGAGTAAAGATATTATTATTTCCAATAGACAGAGGATCATCCGAGTGATAAGTGTACCATCTTCCGTCAATACTCAATCCGTTTCCACGGCTCCCCAACCAAATACTACCATCAGCCCCTTCCTCAACAGCATAAATATTAGAATCAAAATAACGACTGCTCTCTATAGTTTTCAAATGAGGGTCATAAATATACAATCCTCCACGACGGGTACCCAACCAAATCTTATCATCAGGCATACGGTTGATCATACGCACGGTATTTGAACGGTCTGATAAGGTTTCATCTTCAGGAAAAATACGCTCAGCTCCTTCATTCAAGACCGAAAGACGAGAAATACCCGTATATTCCGAACTAACCCAAATACCACCGGCACGATCCTCCATAATATATTGCAAAAAATTTGAAGTGATATGACTGAATCCATTAATATTGGATTCGAAATGCTGCAATTCATCAGTTGCCAAATCATAAGCAAACAAACCGTTACCATAAGTGGAAATCCAAACTATATCACGAGAATCATGAACTATGTGGTAACGTTCCTCATCTATATAATTTACTTTATCAGCCGGAATCAGTTGGAAAGACTTGACAAATCTGGTCTTGGCATTGACATACCATACCTTACCCGTATGATTATAAATCCAAAAATTCCCCCGGTTGTCAATCTGAACTTGTCCTTTTTTTATATTCAGTTCCGTATCCAAACTTACCTGATGAGTTTTCAAATTGAAGACATAACTGCCATCTTCCGTAAAAACAATCCAATCGTTTTGCAAGCGCATGGTACTATATACTTTACTACCTTCACCTAAACGAGTAACAATACGGCTATCCTCTCCTTCTCTCTTCAACGAAATTGTTCCTGTTCCCGAAAGAAAAAAAACATCTTTACCAAAAGACATCATCTTGGAAGCATCATGATTTTCTTCCACCAATACTGCCTTGTCCTCTACCACTTGAGCTATACCGTCATGGCTACCAATCCATATTCTTCCTTGTTCATCCTCAGATATATAAGTAACATTATTAGAAGGGAGATTATTATTTTCTTTCTTGAAAACTATAGATGTAAACCCACCATTCATATAAGTCACTTTACGACACCCGTTTCCATCCTGCCATAACCAGACATTACCTTCACGGTCAGTCATCTTATAGCTATACAGTTGTTTATATTCCCCACAACCGGTAAAATCAACAAAGCAATCTTTCTTCAGATCATAACAACTAAACAACTCGGCAGAAGTCGCAATCCACAAGAAACCATTTTTATCTTCTTCCAAATCGCGAATCCGATGGTCTATCAACGAAATTTTATTTCCACCCTCAGGACGAAAAGTCACAAACGAATTCCCGTCATAACGACTAAGCCCATTCAACGTTCCCATCCAGATAAAGCCTTTGCTATCCTGATATATATATCGAATTGAGTTATTGGCGACTCCATCTCCCGTAGTCATATGAGTAGAACGCACCTCGACTGATGCGGCAATACTCTGACTGAAAAGAATAAAGAATGCCCATAAAGTATAGATGTGTTTTTTCATATCATTCATCATAGTGTTGTTGTGCCTGCAAAGGTATAAAAAAAGAGTGTATCAAAATGAATCGATACACTCTTTTTATCTTAGTCCATGTGGAAGACTTCAGGCAGCGGGATGGTCACCGGAGAATTATCCGGATTTACTTCCATGATATCCGCCATATAATCCCACCATTTTTGTACAATGGGATTGGCCCCCATATCTTGCGAAGACTCATCTCCTTTTGTCTTCTGACAGGCAAACAGAATATTAGTATCCTTATCCCAATAAATGGAGTAATCATATACTCCTCCATCAGATAACATTTTCTTCAATTCCGGCCAAATAGCCGCATGTCTTTTTTCGTACTCTTTCTCAAAGCCCGGCTTCAAGAACATCTTAAAAGCTTCACGTTTCATGGTATTTTCCTCCTTTTTTTAAGTTCTGTTTTTTTCTTATTTAGCTCCACCATCCATTACATGGAAAATAGGTTCTGAAGTCTTTTGTTCCGTACGGTAATACTGCACGGCGCTGTCATTCATTTTAGGATGTTGTTTGTTCAGCATATTAATCATCTCAGCACCCGCCCAAAGTACCGGGCCATAACCGTGGGCAGCATATACATTGACCGGACGATAATAATAAAAAGCCGGATCAAAAGCCATACCTGTTCCTACACAAGTTCCGTCTACTTGACCTTCCGCATTGATTTGAGTCGTTACGGCATGCCATCAACTGTGCCACCGGTCCGTATGCCATAGCGTCAATCCATCCTTTATTGATAGCATGAGCAAAGCAATATACATAAATAGCCGTGGCTGAAGTTTCCAGATAAGAATCATTACGATCCAGCAACTGATGCCAGAAACCTTCACCACTTTGACATGCAGCAAGACCACGTACATGAGTACGGAACAGATCTAGAATTTTATCGCGCTGAGGATAATCCTCCGGCAACACATCCAATACCTCACACATAGTCAACAACGCCCAACCATTGGCACGTCCCCAATGGAAAGCAGGATGATCCTGCATACCTTCCACCCATCCATGACGGAAAAGTTTCTTCTCGGGAACCCACATACGGTCTGCAAATTGAAATATCTGACGTACAGCTTCGCTCAAATAGGCCTGTTGTTTATCACCTGCGATACACGAATACCAAGCTATCGGTGGAATACCCATAAACATATCGTCCAACCATAACGTATTATGTTGTGGACGGGTACGGGCAAATGTTCCATCAGCAAGACGATACTCCTTATTCACAATAAAATCCATATAATTATCAATCAACGGCTTAAGTTCCGGTGAATTTTTCTTCATCTGCACCTTGACCATAGCCGCGCACACCGCCCCGGCATCATCCAATGCATGAGGAGTCAAAATTTGTTTCATCTGCGGATCTACAGTTCCATACTTTTCCAATACTTTACGGAAGTGTGGAGCAACCTCGGCCAGAAACTGAAAACGATCTGTTACATATTTATAATAAGCCTGATCCCCTGTAGCCTCAGCAGCAGCCAACATAGCTGAATAAGTCACCCCCCATTCATAACTTGCCAGACGGAAAGCACCTCGTTCCAGCTGTGCATCAGCCGTCATATTGGCATAATCCGTAATAACCTTACCTGTATTCTTATCAACGACACGAGTCGGAGTATTCTTTTCCAAATAACGAAGGACACGATCCATATCGGCCTTTATCTCCTCTGTAGTGAGCATACCGTAAGGCACTTTGTATGCAGGTTGCAACAAGTGTAACGGCGTATTCGAATCATTCAGTACTTCTTTCTTCTTTTGCGCATTCGCACCCGTTCCTGCCAGCAGCAACAGAGCGCCCATCATACTTAATGTTTTCAGATTCATGGTATATAGTCTTTATTTATTTTTAAATTCATAACCTCTAAATATCCCCTCTTTCAAATCCGGTCCGAAATAAAAACCAGGCTGGGTAGGCTGGTTGTATGCCACATTTTGAGTAGCGATACTGATACGATACACCGGATCTTCCAAGAAAGTATGAAAACGGTATTCAGTCGGTATCCGCGACACATACAGACGAAGTGCCGAATTATCTTCCGTACGGAGCAGCACCTCCTCACGCCAATCACCTATTATATCTCCCTGCAAACAAGGATTGGACTTCGTACCATTATTTGAATCCGTTCCATCAAATATCATTAACGGACGACATACATCGTCTTCCCAATCATACTTGGTTATCCTGTTTTTATCCAGCAACTCACGAAGCAAATCTCCATCCCACCATACAGCCATATTGACTGAAAAGCTCTTGAGGTCAGAACGAATCACTTCACCTTTTATATTACGTACTCCTTTTGAATCGGATGACCACATCTCCACTCCCGGATTGCGCGGATCAACATCAGCAGCCATACACCGACCTACATCTATACTACTTTTCACCTGAAACAACACTTCACCCGTAGCCGCATTACGGAAAGTGAACCATCTTTCTTATTTTCATGACAATCCCAAACCTGCAAACCTTTTAATCCGGGAGCAAATTGTGTTAGATGCATAGCGTCTCCATGCCCCATACGGGTAGAATACAATCCTTTTCCATCATGATCAATAGCACAAGAACCATAAATTATTTCATCACATCCGTCACCATCCACATCGCCTACGCGAAGATTATGGTTACCCTGCCCGGCATAGTCTCCACACCCCGGATTATTGCTGTCGAACACCCAATGTTGTTTCAAGTTCTTGCCATCCCAGTCGAATGCCGCCAGCACAGCGCGGTATAATATCCACGACACATCACCACACTGGGATGTACTCCATCCAGATAAGCTACACAAGCAAGGAAACGGTCACTGCGGTTGGCACGGTTGTCTCCCCAGTCGGTCAATTTACCACGAGCCGGAACATAATCAATTGTTTTCATCGCTTCTCCTGTCAGTCCGTTGAATACAGTCAAGTATTCGTTACCTGTCAGGATACGTCCTTGGTTACGAGGTGTATTTCCATGGGAATTTCCGTCTGTGATACCCGGTTCACGGTAATCAGCCTTGGCATCACCTATTATCTTTCCTTTTCCATCCTTTGTTCCATCAGAAGTCTTCATGACTACTTCCGCTTTACCATCTCCATCCAAATCAAACACCATAAACTGGGTATAGTGTGCTCCGGCACGGACATTATGCCCTAAGTCAATACGCCATAGTTTTTCTCCTGTAAGACGATAGCAATCAAAATAAACATTTCCGGTATAACCGTCATGAGCATTGTCATGTGCATTGGAAGGATCCCACTTTAAAATAATCTCATATTCACCGTCGCCGTCCACATCACCTATAGATGCGTCATTAGGACTATAGGTATATTTTTGTCCCGAAGGAGTCACACCTTCTGCCGGCCTGTCCAGAGGAATATCGATATAACCAGACGGAGCATTAGCCGGCAAAGTATAATTTCCATTCAACTTACCTGTTTCAACCCCATTTATCATCGGTTTTACAGTATATACCGCTTTTTCATTACCCGAGTAAGTATCTCGATAAAAAGTACCTGTAGAATTGGGGACTTCCGCTATTTTCTCTCCATTTCTATATACATTGAAAGAAGTATTGATCGGATCGGAAGACAGGTAACGCCACGACACCACTACCTCCGATGGATTTTCACGAATGGCCACAACGCCACGCCCCAACTGTTCTTTTTGCAGTTTAGAATAATTGTAGGCCGGTTGGGCAACCGTTACAGTTGCCACACACAGAGCAGCTAAAGCACTCCATAGTTTTTTTTGTGTTTTCATTGTTTATCTTGTTTCTCCTTGTAAATTATATTTTCCTCCACCACATTCTCCGCATTTACCACATTCTTCACAAACTTTGTAACTTCACCCACAGTCACATTCCTTATTTCCACATTCTTGATAGGAAGACGGGCATCGCCTTTCAAATCATAAACAGCCTCGGTACGGTCGCAAGTCACACTATCCATATAAAGTCCGTTGATGAATGTAATGCTATCCTGATAGGTAGGTACCAAATCACGCCACTGGTAAAGCACATCCGTATCCACTTCGAGTACACGTTGCATCTTTCCCGCTTTCACATTTTTCATCCAGATATTTTCAATAAATCCGCCACGGCGATGATTGGTTTTAGCAAAGAAAAGACGGAATACAGAATCGGGAGCCGTACAATTGTGCATGTACACATTCCGTACACCACCAGACATTTCACTACCGATTCCCAGTAAAGTATGTCCTTTCAAAATATCACAATGGCGTATCACAATATTCTCACAAGGAGTATTCAGACGCCATGCATCCTGATTACGCCCTGCCTTGATAACCACAGCATCATCCCCTTGATCGAACACACAGTTCTCTATCAAGAAGTTGCAGCTCATTTCCAAATCAATTCCATCATTGTTATGACCATGAGCCTTTACATCCAGATTACGTACGATACCACCATCACACATATAAAGATGTATAGTCCAAAAAGGACTCTGGCGAATCTTGAATTCATCCAGCAGCACATTTTTACACCGGTTGAAATGTATCAAATGAGGACGAAGATGATTTTCTCCTTTTGCCATCTGACGCTGTTCTACAGGTACATCGGTAGAAGCCATCGTATATAACTCTTTCAAAGCATCCATGTGAGGTTTAGGACGCTTGAACCAGATTTTCCAAGTATCCATAATAGGAGCCAATGTTCCTTTTCCGGTAATAGCAATATTCTCACAATCCATAGCATACAGCAACGGAGAATAGTTGTAACATTCCATACCCTCCCATGAAGTCATCACAGCAGGCAGATAATCAGAAGGATTATCTGTAAAGCGTAATATGGCATTTTCTTCCAAATGAAGATTTACATTACTTTGAAAATGAACAGGTCCTGTCAACCATTCCCCTTCAGGAATAACCACACGGCCTCCTCCGGCCTTATTACAAGCTGCTATGGCTTTGGCGATAGCTTCCGTGTTCACTGTTTCCCCACCTTTCACCGCACCATAATCCACAATGGAAAAATCTTGTTCGGGAAAAACACATTCTTTGATGGGTTCCATAGCAAAAGGAGCATCAACAATTACCGTTTTATACTTGGGAGCCGGTACTGTACATGATACGGCAAAAGCTACGGCCGCAATACCAGCCAAAGATTTTAAAAAAGTCTTCTTCATTTTATCTGTTGTTTTTCATTGTAATTTCTGTATGCACAAATATCCTGAATATCTTCGTTCACCCTATTTTATCCGAGGTGTATAAAGGTATATCTGATCCAATACCACACCTTCATCCAATGCAGTAAAAATTAAACGATGAGAGGTTTTCCGTGCAACAGGAAGAATTATCCGGCGAACAGCCTGATTACACAAAACATTTTCCTTCCATTCCTCACTGCGTCCTTTGGTTTCATACGAAACAGACTCCGTGGCACTTCCATCCAAAGAAATGGTAAAACGTAACCGTTCTCCTTCCACCGGATGATTAGGCAATAATCGTACCTCCACCTCTACAGAATCCGTTTCCCACGCAGCAAACTCAAAAGTAAGTTCTTTATTTTTTGCCACCGCTACCGCCTTTCCTTCATAACCTAGCCCCTCGCATACTACCGGTGAACTATTAACGCAATCAGCACCATTCCATGTATAGACAGCCTGACGTTTTTCAGGTAAAACGGATAAAACTGTTTTTCTTTCCACCCGGTCAAAAACCGGAAGTTTGCGTGGTTGGAAATCCATCATACGATTCCATTTGGTCGTGTTATAGCGTTTTGTCAATGAAACAATACTATCATACGCCCTGTCGCTATCCGCCCAATCAACCTTTCCACGACGTGCCAACTGCGCGGTCAACAGTTTGCTATTCATTTGAGCTGCTGCCTGAACAGGATACTTCGCCAACTGGAAATAGGTTTCTTTTTTTTGTGCAGAAAGCGTATGCCATTCCTGCTCCACTTTATCTGATAATTGTTTGTATGCAGTCAGACGTTCTTTTATTTCTTGCTCACTCCAAGGCAAATCACTGATAATTTTAAACTTAGGATCTTTTTCTTCCGTACGAGTATTCCCCATAAATTCCGGTTTACGGATATAAGCCAAACGATAAGCTTCCTGCATGACAGGTTGTAATTGTGCAGCCACTTCCAGTCCAAACTCACGCTCTAGAACTGACGTTGATGAGCTACAACCCCTTGCTGCTTCACCGCTTCCAAGTTCCATGCCATATCAAGGAAAAGTTCTATCTGATATTCAGACGGTTTAATATCCCCTACATTCAATATCCACATTTTCTGTATCCCTCGCTCATATGCCAAAGTCATTTGTTGATATATCAGCGAAGGATGAGCAGTTCCTAACCAAAGATAATCATGCGGACGTCCCCAATAAGATATATGATAATATACCCCGTTTCCTCCCTTACGGCACGTTCTTCTGCTGTAGGGAAATGACGGATATAACCATAATTGTCATCGCACCACATCAGCGTCACTTCATCGGGTACTTGCAGCCCAGCATGGTACACATCCAAAACTTCCTTATAAGGAATAAAGACTTGAGCACTTGAGTCACATCCTTATTTACATATTTAGTCAACAAATCGCGCTGATCCTTTAGCACTTTAGTCAGAACGGCTTTTTGTTCTTCTATAGTCTTAGCACCATTCATCGCACCGTCGTGTACTCCACGCATACCTAAAGTATACAGATTATCCAACTCTGCAACCTCCTTTACGCGTTGTTCCCAAAAGGACAAAACATGAGCACTGTTATGAACATAGTCATACTCTCCCACTCCATCCCGTTTCCACTCACCATTGGTATTCCGCATCATCGGTTCACAATGAGAAGTTCCAATGAAAATACCAAACTTATCAGCCACTTCTTTGTTGCCCGGTGTAAAATAAAAAGGTACAGAACAGCCATGCATAGCCGGCCAGAAGGTATTGGCACGCAGACGAAGCATCAATTCAAAGATACGTTCATGCGTTTTCGGGCCTATTTGTCCTTTCACATTGCTCGGCTCGTATGTCTGCCAGCTCCAAGGAGTCAGCCCCAGTCCTCATCGTTGATAAAAATCCCCCGATATTCTACAGAAGGAAACTGCATATTCCGATAAGAAGCCGGTAGTTGAAAAATCTCTTTCTTTGCAGGGGTCGCATCTGCCCACCACTCCCATGGAGAAACGCCTATCAACCGTGAAAGTTCCATGACGCCGTATGCAGTACCACGCTTGTCACTGCCGGCTATAACTAATTTACCAGTGGAAGAAACGGTCAACAGAAAAGCTTCTTTTTTATTTTTTATAGGAGATAAATCAACACCTGCTTTAGCGATCAAATCACTTTGTCCGATAGTTCCGACTATAATCATTCCTTTTTTACTTTCTGGAGTAACGATTATGCGGGTAGAAAAAACAGACTCTACATCACGATTGAGCAAATTCAAAGCTGTATGTACAACTTCTTCCTCTGAATTACCACAAGCAATAGTCACCGGTTCACCTGATTTCAAGACAAAAGGGTTCTGTCCATATACTGACAAAACTGCTAAAAAGAAAGCTAGAAAAGAAATGAGTTTTTTGTATTTCATAGTTTTTATTTTCAATATTGCAAAAATAAGACGAAATGGAATTAGATTCCATAGAATAAGATACAATAATATGGAAATTCGTCCATAAAGCCTGTATTATTTATCGTATTTATGGTGTTTTTTATGTTGCAGAATACAAAAAGCCTCAATAAACAATTACCACATTTACAACAATAAACCAATGTGCCAATATACCAATAGCTATGCGAAACATTACACAGCCTATTGATACATCAGCACATAAACAATAGTACGCCACTTTATCAAATCAATTTAAGGCATGGGCGACAATCCCTCCCACATTACATTCCATTTTCCATTTTTCGGGAAACCAGGATTTTCTATTTCACAACCATCCCAACCAGCGCACATTAATGCAATGGCAGTTAATAAACCACCATTACCAGGTAAATAAACACGTAAACGGGGATCTTGATAATTATGTCCATTCGGCAAATATGTATTGGTACGTTTATTCATAAGCAATGCCTCCACCGCTTTTTCCGGCTCACCCAATCGAGTAGCATTCATTGCTGTCATAGGATAATCCCAGCCCCAAGTCTTTCCCCAATTCCAATTATCCCATATCCATTGAAGTGTATTCTTCATGTAATCTTCACGGATTAATTTATTCATAGGCAAGATACCTACGGCACCCAACACTGCCATGTGGTCACTGGTAAAACGAATATCCTTATAAGTGTCTATTGCATTTTCCGCAGCCAGATACAACCCATCCTCATTATAAGCCAGCGGAGAAAGTTTGTCTATTAACTCATCCCATTCCAAGTTACGTTTTTCACCTGCACGCTCACGCCATATCTGCGCTATCTGCATGGCAAAATACCAATAAGAAAGTTCAAAAGGAGGATTTATAGTAGTACTCGCATTCAATGTTTCTTGAGCTGGAATCGCTCCCTTTAAAATAAACCGCACTCCCAATTCATCATATGTGGCAAAAGCATACATAAACTTAGCTGTTTCTTGAACCAGATAGTTATATTTCTCTATCACTTTCTTATCAGGGTTAGAGCGATAAAGAAGTTCTGCCAGATAAATAAAATGCGGTTGTTGCCAAATCAAAAAACTGCCTACACTGGAAGGTGCCTCCACACCACTAGGATCAGTCATTTTCATCCATCGGATTCCATCAAAGCCTTGCCGACGAGCCACTTCCCTTGCTATAGGCTCTACCGTTTTATACCATTCTAAAGTATGGCTGAGTAATTCAGAATGTCCCCAAAGCGGTTGCCATGCCTGATGCCACCAAATCATTTCAAGATGATATTTCCCAAACCACGAATTGTAAGTTAGCCCTGTTTCCTGCGGAGGGGTACTGCCCGCGCATTGAATAGCAAGCAAATATTGACTAAGCACTACCCGACGTTCCAATTCTTTAGCACGCGGATCCGTGCAATGAGAGAAATCTACCGCAGCACCTTCTTCCCAAAAGTTCACCCAATGATTCTTAGCCAAACTTTCAACTTCAAAAAAATCAGGGAGTACAGTAAGCTGATCTGGCTCATTAGCGGTAAAAGCACATGAAAACGAAAAAGCATCTTCTTGTGGAAGCAGTACGAAATAATTTTTCTCTTTTTCTTTCAATAATGCCTTGCCTTCCCATTTTAATTCTACATAATATACCGTGGAATCCAACGTACGCTTTAACACAGCGCTTTGTGTGTCCTGTTTAAGAACCTCGGTAGAGTGTTTATCATTGGCATCCCAATCACATGCATTATCAGTATGAATACCTGTAGGATAAGGAAAATGAAATTTTATCCCTGTATGCAAGTGACTGTCTATATGGGCTGAAATCATATCTTGTGCCGGATGGCAAACCGTCCGTACATTAAATTCATTCCCTTTCCAAGTAAACCGACTGAGTATCTCACCTTCCCATAAATTCAAAGTCTGACTGATTCTGGTAATATCGGAAATAGCAGCCTCATCCCCCCATTCAAATCCGATCACTCCTAAATGTAACCGATGTGGGTTGGCACGAAACCAATCAGATGCATTCTTTTGTCTTTTATCTTCTTGAGATTGAACTGCATACAATTCCTTATGTCCTCGTCCAAAATCATATTCACTCAATGTTTCTTCGTGTCTATAACCGTCCATATTAGCAAAACTATGCCATCCCCATTGACTTTGCGTACCTAGAGGGACACCTTTTTTATAAGCGTCAGGAAAAGTTTGCAATCCTGTAATATCTACTGTAAATGCAAATTCGCCATTCCCTACTGAAAGCGAAGCCAACGAATCGAAAGCTGAAAATTGAGGATTATTCCGATTCACTAACGCCTTACGGTCTATTGAAATCTGCTGTACGGGATGAGTACAGGCACCGAACATCACTAATAAAGAGCAAAATAACAATATTTTCATTACCTAAATTTTTATACACTGTAAATAGATATTCATTTTTACGACTTCCTTATATCCTATGGCATAGGATGTAATCCCTCCCAACGCACATTCCATTTACCATCTTTGGGAAATCCCGGATTACTGACCGAGCAACCGTCCCACCCGGCACACATCATAGAAACAGCTAATAACAGCCCTCCATTACCAGGCAAATAAGAACGAAGACGAGTCGAACGATAATTATTACCACTAGGTAAAAGCAAGTCCTCCCGGTTGTCCATAGTTATGGCACGCAAAGCAATCTCAGGCTGCAACAGGCGAGTAGCATTCATTGCCAATGTGGGATAATTCCAACTCCAAGATCCTCCGGACCAATTCCAATTTTGAGCTGCACGCACCAAAGTCTTTTGCATTTTTTCTTGATCAATGAGCCGCGACTCAGGCAACATGCCGTAAGCCAGCAAATTTTCAGAAGAAGTTCCTGTAACATAAAAAGGATCATGCTTACGTTTGCTTTTCTCACCTTCCGATAGAGAAACAGAACCGTCTGCTTCTTTAGGACGCTGGCCATTAATGTATCCACCGGCCGGCATTTCCGGTAATTTTTCAGCAGGAATACCATTCACGAAATCAGGTATTCCTCTACCCTTTTCCGCCGGTAAGTAAATGCCATCAGGACTAGTAGCAAGAGGAGCTAATTTAGCAAGAATTTCATCCCACTCCGCATGACGTTGCAGCCCAAGTCTCTCCCGCCATTTCTGAGCTATGGACAAGCCAAAATGCCAATAAGCCATTTCAAAAGCAGGATTAAGGGTCGTCTCTTCATTATAGGATTCATTAGCCGCACAAGCTCCCTGAATAATGTAACGATCATTATCAGAATCATAATTAACAAACGAAGCCATAAAAGCAGCCGTCTGCTCTACCATATCAGCATACTCACGAAGAAATTCTTGAGAAGGACGTGCACGATAGATAAGTTCTGACATATAAATGACATGGGGTTGTTGCCAGATAATAAAAGAGCCGACATCCGATGGTGCCTCTTTAGAAGATGGATCAGTCATTTTCATCCAACGTATGCCATTAAATCCCTGTCTGGCTGCAATATCACATGCCATCGGTACGGCAGTCTTATACCATTTCAATTGTTTCTCCAAAAGATCTGCTTTATTCCAAAGCGCATAATGAAAACTGTGCCACATTACCATTTCTAAATGAAATTTACCATACCATGTATTATAAGTCAGGCCGGTTTCAGCAGGAGGGTAATTTTGCGCTTCCTGCGAACGGAGCAAATATTGAGACAGCACAACCCGACGCTCCAAAAGCGAAGCACGGGGATCCGTACAGGAAGAAAAATCAATAACACCGGATGTCTGCCAATAATCCCTCCAACAACGGTTGGCCGAAAGCAGATTAGCCTTGTAATCAGGCTGAGGCACTACAGGTTGGTGCTTATAGAACCCAACATTGAAATTCCACTGCTTATCGGAAGGTGTCAATTTTAACCTGTTCTTCCCTGTTTGAGAAAGAACAGCTTTACCACTCCAACTGATTTCCACATAATAGACAGTAGAATCTACAGTACGACGAATAAGAGCCCGTTGAGGTTCGGAAAGAATAATGTCGGTAGAGTGGCAGTCATCGGCTGTCCAGCAAGTAGCATCGTCAGCTGCCTCACCTGTAGGATAAGGGAAACGGATGCCAACTGCCAGCTTTGCCGATGAAGACACAGAAGCAGAGACAATGTCACTATCGCCATTACAAGAAGTAGTTACCGTAACCGGAAGTTTTCTCCATAGGAAATGGGAATGAAGTTCTCCTTTCCACATGTCGAGAGTCTGGTCTATTTTAGTAATATCGCTCACCAACAAGCTGTCAAATCCTATATTTCCCAAATGCAGGCGGTGCGGATTGGCACGAAACCACTCTGCCGCTTTGGCATTACGTTCAGGACCTTCCGGAAATTGTACGGCATAAATCCCATGAGGATGACCGGGAAGCGGATGATCCTGTAGAGTTTCAACTATCTTATAGTCCTCCTTGTTAGGAAAACTGTGCCATCCCCATTCGCTATAGGTACCTAAAGACAAGCCTTCTTTATAATATTCGGGAAAAGTCTGCAATCCCGTAGCATCGGCAGTAAAAGCGAACCGCCCATTTCCGACTGTCAAAGAATGAAGAGAATCAATTTTTGTAACATGAGGGTTATTACGCATCACCAATGCATGACGGTCAATAGCAGTATCGGCACAAGCTGTAACCAGCAGCATTGCTGCCAATACAACAATAAAAAATGTTTTATTTCTCATCATAGACACTATTTAGTAAGATACTGAATAAATGTAGACATACCATTCATATATTCCTTGATGGAAATGACTTCAGAAGGAAGAGGAGCATTAGAGAAGCCCGGATTCTCTTTCGAAACACTAGGCAAACGACCGGGTAAATAATCTTTTTTCTTCAAAATAGTGAGCAGACTATCTACTTTTTGTGTATCCGCTTGCTGCATTTTACCACGCATTAAATGACTTAGTAAAGTTCCAGAAATATCCGTTTGACCTATAAACGGAGAATCTTTTGTCACTTCCTCTTTGGAGAGAGAGAGCAAATGCTGATACTCATCTTTTAAAGATTGCAAATCAATAGCCCGCGTAGAGCTATAATGAGTTATGAGTCCATGATAATCATAATCCACCCAATAATGATCTGGATCATTATGAAGGTAAAGAGGTCTGTTAGTGCCTACTTCTACAAAAGTAGGACACAATATCTGTCCCGGTTTTACAGACTTACCCAATTGTTTCATTTGCGCGTCGTTATATCGGATAGATTCTAGAAATTCAAATGCATCCGGAATACGGGCTAAATATTTAGTATCCCCAGTCCAACGATAAAAACGCATCAAGTTGCGACACATCTCGCAGTAGCTGTAGCCGCATAACCTGCCGGTTCAAAATCACGGGCATGACCTGGAGAGTAATTGAGATCCAACTTATGCTGCATAGCCCAACCTGCCTGAGGCTTTCCTCCCTGCAATGCCAAGACACAAGTCATAGCCCGCTGAAGAGGCTCCAATGCCCGAGTTTCACCTAATAAAGTGTAACAAGCCAATAAAAAATTAATATTGTTAGTATGAACTCCATCATTAATGGTAATAAACGAAGTATAGTCTTCCTTATCACCTTTCACATATTCATAATGGAGAGGATAGCGCTGCGGCCACCCACCAATAGGATACTGACTCTCCAAAACAAAATCAAGACACCTTTCTACCGGATATTTATACTTCGGATCCAGAGTCAGTAAATACATACGCAAAAGGAACATTCCACTATCGTAGGTAGCCGCATCATCATAAGTACAATTTCCATAATAATGAGCATGTTCCTGAGCACAATGAATATATCCTTTCTGTACTTTGGAATACCATTGCTTAAGCGAAGTTTCTCCGGAAAAGTCCAACATATAAGGCCATCCCCCACTTGAATGCTGTCCCCAGATAAGAGCATCTGCGCTGCTTGTGCCGCTTTCAGGTAATAAGATTCTCCAGTCAATTGATAAGCATTCAAAAATACATTTCCCATAGCAGGTGTACCAGCTTCTATCCATATCATACTTGGTTTAGCTTCCAGTTCCCCCCAACAACGGGAGAAATCAGGACTGTAATTCCATAAATAGCCACCACGGTTGCTGACCTTCTCTACCATGAAACGTGTAGCTTTCATCATAGCCACTTTTATATCAGAGGCCGGAATGTTTTTCTGTGCTCCAGCAGACAACAAAGTAATGAAAAGCATTACCGCCATACATATCATTTTCATACTGTTTTTTTTATAAGATAGGAAGAGAAAAGAAACAAAAAATCATCACTATTCTTCCCCCTTCCTATATAGAAATGTTTATAATTTATTGATTAATAAGCAGGATGTTGTTGACCGGTTAACCCAGGATTAACATCAATAATGGCTGTGGTGCTCAAAGTATAAAGTTCAGCCTGATTCTTGATAAACCCACGATATAACTCGGTAATCCAGGCGGGCAACGTGTTATTGTTTTCTTTATAACCCAATATCTTGGATTGTCCGGCTATACCGGAATTAGTTTCTCCTGCAATATTGGGAGTAATAAACATATTTACCCAATTCCAAGTGCCTCCATACCGGGCAACCAGTTCACTCATTTCCGTTTCTGTGGGCTGATGATCGAAATCTATATAAGTAAGACCTACCAAAGGATCCTTCCAAGATGTAGAAGTTGCTTCTTTATATGCCCGATAAGTCTTCACCTCATTATAAGGAACCTCACGCATAGCCAGTTTCTCGGTATTTGCTTTTGTTTCAGCCAAAGTTTCAGCCAACAAGTTCCACCGGATAAGATCAGTACGCCGCCATCCTTCTGTAGCTAATTCAAAGGCACGTTCCTTCACAATCGCTTTAAAAAAAGTATCATAAGTAGAGGGTGTGGTACCTATACGAGAGGCATCTCCTGCAAAAGCACGCAGACGAACTTGTTCATAAGCTGCCTTAGCCGCTTCCGTGGGCCCATTGTTCAAGTAATTTTCAGCTTCTGCGTACATTAACAATACATCCGAATAACGAAGTATAGGCCAATTGACATCCGTTTTCAAAGTGGCCGTACGGGGACCGGCTTTCCAATTGCAGCGCCATTTTCCCAAATTCAAAGCGCCATAAGGCACAGCAATATCGTTACCAGCCGCATCAATACTGTAATTGCCCACTGTAACATCCCGACGGGTATCATCATCGGCAAAAGAAAGATAAAAGGTAGGATGAATCAGTTGCAAAGGCAATGTTTTACCATAAAGGGCATTGGAAGCATGAATGCAAAGTCCATTTGTATATCCCACACGACCATTGGTTGTATTGCCAAACTCAGCATATTCAAACATTACCTCTTCAGGGTTATAAACGCCACCCTCGTTCAAGGCTCTAAACACATCCTCATATTTAGAAAGCAAGCTGTTTTCACCTTTACTAATCACTGCTTTACAAGCTTCATCAGCAATGGTATATAATTTTCTTACACGCGATTCATCCAAAGGACGGCGCATCTGAAGAGTAGATTTATCATAAGTATTCAGATCCCAATGCAAAGCATAACCTGCTGCATAAAGAGCTGTACGGGCCAATAATCCATAAGCAGCATTCTTGGAAATCCGCTCAGGAGTAGAGAAAAATCCTTCACTATACCAAGGAAGTACTTCGACAGCTTCTTGCAAATCGGCAATAATGCATCATAAATCTCATCCCGATCAACACGGAAGAAGAAAAAGTCGTCATATCCAATACAGGAACAGTAGAATAAGGTACATCCCCAAAATAACGAATCAAATTCAGAAAGCAAGTAGCCCGAACAGCCAGACATTCAGCTATATAAATGTGACACTTTCTCTCGTCCTCTCCCGAAAGGCTCATTGCACGTAATCCTTTCAAGCATGAATTACAACGCTCAATGCTGGAATAAGAGGTAGTATAAATGCCTGTGGGACAACTTTGATCATTGAGCACATAATTGGCCGCATAATTATTAGCATTCGAATTACTCTCAGTAGACCACATTTCATCTGTTCCATTCTGAGCCTTATACCAAGCATCCTGCATCCAGACACCTGTGTAACAAGCAAGAACAGCCATCTCAGCTTTATCAATGGAAGAGAAAACACTTTCACTGTCTGTCTTCGATTTAGAAGGAAGATCCAGAAAGTCAGAACAAGAACTGAAATTGATCGCCAAAAAGGCAACAGCTATATAATATACTATTTTCTTCATAATACAACTCTCCTATTATTATAATGAAAGATTAATGCCAAATACAAATCCTTTGGAACGTGGATAAGAAGAATCATCAATACCCGGAGTTAAAATAGAACTTTCCTTAGAAACTTCGGGATCATAACCTGAATAATTCGTAATAGTGAATGGATTATTCAATGTACAATATAGACGCAAATTACTGATAAAAGCTTTACTTAACCACTTTTTCGGGAAAGTATAACCTAAAGTAATAGTGCTTATGCGAAGATAAGAACCATCTTCCACAAAACGATCAAGCGGAGTAGTAATAGCTGCGCGGTTGTCATTATGAATACTCCACAGAATGTTCGGATCATGCTGATTAGGATTAAGCTCAGCTATACGGTTGAGGTCCATAGCTTCTTTTCCAGTACGGGGATCCAGCAGAGTGAAACGATTGGCAGCATCCGCAAGCATATTTTGGTACGGTTGGTATGGACCGACAAAACGCTGGGTAGACATATTAAAAATATCATTACCATAAGAGAATACCATAAATACAGAAAGATCAAAGCCCTTATAAGAAAAAGTATTTTTAAAACCTCCGGTAAAATCCGGATTAGCATTCCCGATGACTGTCATATCATCAGAATTATAAACAGGTGTCCCCTTGTCATCCGTCTGCCCCGTAGTATTTACATACTTGATATCACCCGGTTTATATTGAGTTTTTACAGATCCTTTCTGATAAATAACACCATCTTTCAAAACATATTTATCACCATTCTGCACAAAATCGTCGGTAGTATAAACTCCATTGGTCTTATACCCATACATCTCACCTAAAGAATGACCTACGATGGCACGGTATAGAACAGAAGAATTGGTACCACCACTGACGCTAGTCTGATAATATTCATTCTCACCGTCTATTCTCAAGACCTTGGAACGATTGAAGGAGATATTGAAATCGGTAGTCCAAGTAAAATGTTTGTTGCGGATGTTCGTACTGCTTATAGCTATCTCAAGACCGCGATTACGGATAGAACCGATATTCTGATATTGGTGCGTATAACCGGTTGATGTCGGGATAGCCACTTTCATAAGCAAATCATCGCTCTTATTGTTATACCAGTCCAATGTCAGGTTAACTCTGTTTCCCCACAAACCCAAGTCCAGTCCGATATTCGTAGAAACGGTTTTCTCCCATTTTAAGTTATTATTACCTACTGTGCTGCCAGGTGCCAAAGCCGCCGTTTCCTGATTGCCCACAGGATATACCGTAGCATTATAGGCAGTAGCATACATATAATTATCAATATTACAATTACCGGTAGTTCCATAACCTACTCTCAATTTGAAATTATTGACAACATTTCCGATAGCATTATCTTTCCAGAATCCTTCTTCAGAAACGCGCCAAGCTGCCGCTGCTGAAGGAAAATAGCCCCAACGATTACCCTCGGCAAATTTAGAAGAACCGTCTGCACGTAAGGTTGCTGTAAAAAGATAGCGGTCATTAAAAGTATAATTGAGACGACCGAAAAAAGACAACAAAGCATTTTCTTCTAAAGAAGACTTCCATGTATCGGGAGTGGCCATACTAATATCATTAAGACCGAAATTAGTATCGGGAAATGCCTTATAGGCAGTTTCTGTACCAGATGTATTTGTATAATATAATTCGTGTCCTAACAAAACGCCCAAATCATGCTTCTCAAACGTATGTTTCCAATTCAATGTATTAGTCCATTGATAAGCATATCGTTCCTTATTATCAATACTGCCATAAGGTCCGCCTTTGAGTTGAGCATTGGCCGTACGACCATCATCGAAATTAGTTGTTTTGATTTGGGCCCAATTATAACTACCAGCTGTACGGAATGTAAAATCCTTCAAGAAATCAATGTCCACACCGGCATTAACACTAAAAATACGACTAAGTTTTCTATTTATTATAGCATCGTTGGTTATCAATGGGTTATACACATCATATTCGTTACTGAAAGTACGGAATTCGGTATTTAACTCTTCATTAATAAGCTGATCATCAGTAAACAGGATTCCGCCAGTTTCAGGACGCAAAATAGCTTGTTTTAATCCGGAATAAGAACCTCCACCTAATGTTTTGGCGTAATTAAAAGAAGAATTCATATCAAAACGTACATTTTTCCATAGCTGGGAATTTACTTTAGTACGAATCGTATTACGGTAATATCCGTGATTTTTTACGATACCGTCTTGCGACATATTATTGTAGCTTACCAATACTTGAGTTTTTTCCGTTCCGGTAGAAAGAGATAGATTATGGCTTTGAGTAAGAGCACTTCCACCAAAAATCTTATCTTGCCAGTCTATTCCGGAACGTCCGCCATAAGTTTGCTCTATATCAGACCATGCTCCCGTATAAAATCCATCATCCGTATAATCCCCTCCAAACATACGTGCATACTGGTTCATTTCTCCGGCAAGAGTCCACCATTCATACTGATATTTGGCATACTGTTCAAGATTGAGCAAATCCAGTTTCTTGCCCAACCAATCCACAGATACATAGCCGTTGTAATTCACAGTTGTCTTGCCACTACTTCCACTTTTGGTCGTAATAAGAACCACACCATTTGATCCACGCGCTCCATAAATAGCTGTTGTCGAAGCATCTTTTAAAATATCAATAGTCTTAATGTCATTTACATCAATATTCTTCAAACCATCTTCCGACTGGAAGCCATCAATAATATAGATAGGTGTAGTAGACTGAGTAATGGAAGTACCTCCACGAACGGTAATATTCACTTCAGCCCCAGGAGCTCCGTTCTGTGAAACAATATTCACTCCGGCAGCTTTTCCTGCTAGCGCTTGAGCCGCATTAGTAACAGGAACTTCCGCTAAATCTGCACCGGTAACTGAAACAGAAGAACCGGTCAAATCACGTTTTTTCACTACTCCATATCCTATAACAACCACTTCTTCAAGGGTTTTAGCATCCTCTTTCATCACAATTTTGAAAGAAGATTTTCCATTTACACTTATTGTTTCAGTTACATACCCCACATAACTGACAATCAAAGAAGCATTACTTGAGACATCATTCAATATAAAATTTCCATCAAAATCCGTAATAGTTCCATTAGTAGAACCTTTGACCATCACCGTAGCACCTATTACAGGCTCTCCTTTATCATCAACCACCACGCCCTTTACGCTACGACCTACCTGTTGTACGATGGCTACCTCTTTCGTTGCGGAAGAAATGGCAGACTTTTCAGAAAGAATAATATTCTTATCCAAGACTTTATAGGTCGTATTTGTTCCGGAGAAAAGCTTCTTTAAGACTGAAAAAACATTCTCATTCTTGACATTCAAGGTTACTTTACGTTTCAAATCGACCTGCTTATTATTATAGAAAAAGGTGAAATCCGTCTGTTTTTCAATTTCGGTCAGGACTTCAGAGACCGTCCGAGTCTGAGAACTGATGTTCAACATGGTTCTCTGTGCATAATTATTGCTAGCATATAACAAGCTGGCAAAACTGAAAAGAACAAAAATAGTTATTTTCAGCGACAAAGGCAGTTTACATACTGGTTTCTTCATTTTCGTAAATAGATTTAATTTTAACTTCATAATTTGATTACAGATAAAAAGTAGTGTGTTTTTTCTGTAGATTGTTTTACGTAGGATGTTTCAACATAGCTTGTTATTTTTAAAAGATTAATAAACTTCTATTTTCTGTTTTTCTTGATGAATATTATTACTTTCTGCATACTTAAATTTTATATTTGAAGATACGCTGATATATTCCAGAATTCGTCCCAAGCGTTGTTTCTCAAGTACACCGGTAAAAGAGGCTTCAAAACATTTGGGATTCTTTACTACGAAATCCACATCAAAACGTTTAGATAGCATTTTAAGAACTTCCTTAAATGGAGTATCACGAAAAATAAGTTTTCCGTCTTTCCAAGAAGTGATAACCTCTACATCTGCCTGATCAATTTTTATTTGTTGCTGTGCAGCAGTATAAACAATTTCCTGTCCCGGCTGAATTTCCTGTTCCGTCCAATTACTTTTCTTATTTTCATACGCCATGGCAATGCTTCCTTCCACCAAAGTTGCAGTTATTGTTTTATCATCAGCATAGGCTTCCACATTAAATTGGGTACCATAAACTTTTACAACAGCTTTCTGCGGCGTTCGGACCATAAAAGGCTGACGGGAATTCTTTGTTACCTCAAAGTAGGCTTCGCCATTCAATTGGACATTACGACTTTTTTCGTCAAAGTGAGAAGGGTAAACAATAGTTGAATTGGAATTAAGAATTACATGAGTTCCATCCGGCAAAATAGTAGAAGTTATCATTCCCGGATTAGTACGAATCTCTATAAAATTCACTTTATTCTGCTCATTACCATTCATCCATAAATACAAAGTAGACAGTAGCAAAGGTATGGCAAGAATAGCAGCGGCACGCTGTGCCCATCGCCCCCATTGTAGCTGTCGTTCCCTTCTTATCCTGCCTCTGACTTCCTTCAAAGCAGCCCGTGCATCAGTCCGTTTTAAGGTATCCATTGTTTTTGTGGCAAAAGAAAGATAATAAATCTGCTTGGCCAGCTTTTTATTTGCTTCGGAAGAGATAATCCATTTTTCAATCTCTTCTTTCTCACTTAGAGTCACTTCTCCTTCAAAATAACGGAGTAAAAGCGCTTCATCTATTTGGGTATCTGAATTTATCATAATGTCCTTTTATAATAAGTCTAACCAAGATCCAAAGTTCCTAAACCAAAAACTGTTTTTTTTGAATTATTTTTCGATTAAGCGCTTTCATATTTAAATTTATGTATTTTTGCAGTAACATTTTCTTCTATAATCTATGGAAACCACAAATGATAATTTGATAGACAAGCAACTGTATATATCCATGCAACAGGGCAATAAGAAAGCGTTTGATACTTTATTCATCAAATATTATGCTATGCTTTGTGCTTTTGCCCGCAGTTTTGTTTCATTAGAAGATGCAGAAGAAGTGGTTCAAGATACCATGTTACAGATATGGGAGAATAGAAAAACAAATCATATAGATTCTTCTGTTCATCATTATTTGTTCAAAGCAGTAAAAAACAAATGTTATACCTTAATGACCAGAAATTCTCTTCGATTCCAAATAGAAAATATACTCACTCCAGACATACAGGAACTATTCGAAGATCCTGATTTTTATATTATAGATGAATTAACACAAAAAATAGAAAAAGCAATTCTTAATCTTCCAGAATCCTATCGGATAGCTTTTGAAATGCACCGTTTCCAAAATAAGACCTATCAGGAAATTGCAGAAGAATTAAACATATCTTCCAAAACAGTAGATTACAGAATTCAACAGGCACTAAAACAATTACGGAAAGAATTAAAAGACTACTTACCCTTACTTCTATTCTTTTTTGCCCCTAAATAGGAACCCGTACATCCTATTATATCCTTGTACCCTATCACTTCATAACTGATATGATGATAAGAAGTGTTTCTGCCGGGAATATATGCCTCTCCAAAAGTTGTGTCAATGTTCCCAACGCTTCACCCCGAAACAGGATGGTAAGTTCTTATCTTTCTGATTATGTTCTTCATACAAAACGCTCCTTTTTACAAAAATACAAAATAGGTGCGATAAAATATTACCCTATCCGTCTAAAGACATCTATAACCTAAGAATACGGCAATTTTTCTAACTATATAGATTTCAAAGAAACATATTTCTTATTCCTTCAGCAAGTTTACAAAAAAAAGTTGGAAGACAATATGCTCTCATGCCCTCATTAACGATGATAATCATCTCATTAACAATGCACTATATTATGAGTGTATCATCTTTATGCTCTCATAAATGCCCTCATGCCCTCACTGTGTTTACTTTCTCACACAGACGTATATTACTTATTATCAGATGATTTATACCGATAGCAAAAGCATATCTTCCGATTATACGATACAAATATAGAGATGTAGTTACGTAAAAATAGGAACAGGCTTACATCAAAGTTCCTTCATGATTGCTCAACTAAACTAGCAAAATTACTTAACCACTATTGTGATTAACTTTAATCACCTATATGATTAGACTTAGTCACTATCGTGATTAGACTTAACCACCTATGTGATTAAGTAAATACAAACGGTTGAATATTGATAAACGTCTGTATGTAAACGATATATTGCAAGGATAATGCAGAAAGAAGATATGCGGAAAGCAGCAAATGAAAAGAGTCTTTATTATGCACCATTAGCCCCCAAAAAGGACCAAAAGCGTATTGCAGAAATAAGTTACCGATACAACTATAAATAATTTATCTTTCTGACAAACAATAAGATATAAATAAGAACACATAAATATGACATGAGAGCATGAGGCATATTATGAGAGCATAAAGATGATGCACTCATATATAGCGCATTGTTAATGAGATAATTACCATCACTATGAGGCATGATAGCATAATGTGCTCCAACTTTCCATTGTTTTTTTGCCATGTTCCAATAAATTTCTTCAAGTGAACCCATTTTTATCTGTTATTGATTTTTTACACGAATTCCACAAAAAGAATAAAACACCTTGTGGAATCCATGTAATCCATACCTACCAAACGATAATCTTCACATCATTTATTCACCATCCACCGGAATCACTTCCTGCATATAAATGGCATCCAGACTCCAAAGGGCAGCATCATTGGTACTGATACTTGTACATTCATCCAAAGGAGCGGGAACTTCCGGCGGAAGAATAGTTTCTATACGGAAAGGTGGAGCCGGAGTATGTTCCAAGCGGGAAAACAAATCTGTCCAAGCCTCTTCCGCCATTTTTGCATTACGGGTATGATAGGCTGCATATCCCAACAAACGGGATATACGGAAACGATTCTTCCTTAACTCCCATGCTTTCTGCTTATAACGGGCGGCAAGATCAAGCCATGCCTCATTCCATTCGGGATAATCAACCATACGGATCATTTCATTCATGACTTCAAAACCTCCCATGATAGTCATCAAATGATTTGTACTTTCTAACTTGGGATCACATTCGCTGGTAATAATCCCTGTAGCCGGATCATAACCTAAAGCCAACGGACCTGTAAAGATACGGTTGGGCAGTGCCACAATACTTTTCATCCCGGCTATAATTTTGTCACGATAAGCCGTATTGCCGGTACGCTCCCATTCAGTCATCCAGTTTCCGGCGTATGCCAACCAGTCGGGACCGATGCGGAGACGTGCAGGTGCCGTACAAGGATACTGACTGCGAGGTTGTGCCAGACGCATGGGGTCCAGCGTGTACAATTTCTGATCGGCATCTTTTACCTCGGTCATTAAATCACCGCATCGGTCGTCCGTAGTAAGATAATAGTAGAAACGATTCCAGCAGCCTGACTGATCCGTGCTTCTTTAGCTCCACATCCCCAATGACTGACATTGTGCCGGCTACCCAATCCTGCATTCGGACCGATATGATATACATCCACTTCCGCCGTATGACGGGTCATGGCTTCCGCCATGCGCCAGATATCAGCACGTCCGGTACGCAGGAAATTATACCATAGCCACATATTAGAAGCCAGTTCCGTGTTATCCCATGCAAAACCTCCGATGTCATAACGCCAGGTATGGCGGACAGGATCGTATGCATGCATCACATCCCCATAATTCCAAAAGCCATACCATTTGTTTTGTTCTATCGCTTTTTGATAGAAGCTGATATAAGCATCCAGCCTGTCTTCCACCCGGGCACGGAAAGGAGTACTACGATCGGGAAGGCTCCAAACACCAAATGCCTGCTTGGCATGCAAATAGTCAGGTACAGGCATCAGCACTCCCGGTCCGGCAAATTGTTTAGCTTGTTCTGCAAAAGCTTTCTTCCCGCTATAACCACCCTGAGGTATCAAGGTAAAAGTCGTTGTACGGGCAATCCCGTAAGGGGTGCTCATTCCTTCTTGTACATCTTCGTAACTGGCATTCAAGTCATGAGCAACATTATCATAATGGCGCAAGTCCATCGGCTCAGCATCCGGACTCCATATCCATGCGGTAAGAGCAGCCACCGGAGTTTTTGCATCCGAGATTTCAATAGAAGACGGATAAGACTGCCAGAAATCATGCAACTCAAGCCCCATACCTCCGGTTATATCTCCGGCAAAAGCATAACCCTCACTACGTGTACCGGAAAAAGTACCTATCCAAGGATTATTGTCATTGGCACGTTTACGGATTGAAAATGCATCTGCTGTCAGTTGGGACAGACGATAGCTGTCCCAAGAAGCCCAATGATCAAGCAAAGCACGGTTCTTTTCGTCAAAAGCTTCATAAGAAGGAATGCGTTTTCCTTCCATCTGCTGTTGCTGTAACGAAGATTCTCCATTTCCGGTTTTATCCAATGTAAGTATGCGTCGTCCCACCAAAGGCTGAACGGGCTCGCTCCAGACTCCACCATCGGCACAAGAGAAAGCTACATGGCGATTGTATAAAGCCTCACGCATAGGAACATCAAAACGAACTCCCAAGCGCGAATAAAATCTTTGTTCTGATCTCCGTCATATACAAAGCTATGCACCATTTTCACTTGCTCACTGCCACCATAAAAATAAAGCCGTACCACAAAGGGCAACCACTCACGACCATTCGGACTTTTGTGTACCCCTTCCAATTTAACAAGTGCACGCACAGAACCGGCACGCTCTACAGTCACAGATTTCAGTTCTCCTATATAATTAGTAAAAGAAACTTGAGAAGTACTTTCAAGTACCGGTTCGCTTTGCGTATGGCATATAAGCCTAGCCTTTTCTCCTACTTTCACACCTTTATACAACAGACTATCTATCAAAAATTCGCCTTGACGAGGTATATATGCTGAAATGACTCCGGTAGAGATATGAATACCCTGTGATGTTTCTGCCACAGAAACGGACTTTTTTTTTATCTGTATCCGGCAGTTTGGATTTCGCCTTAGATTTCTTTACCGCCTTTTCCAGAGTCAATTTTTCTGTTCCGGCAGGAATAACTCCTGCTATTCCTCCCCACTTTACAGAACCATCCGGCCAATAAGCCAAAGTCCAAGTATCAATAGGAATATCCTCACCACTTTCTGCAGATAGCCGTAGCTTGTTTTCCGGAAAAACTTCCCCTTTATCAAAAGGCACTCCGAAACTTACGGCCTTATCTTGCCGGGGAGTTTCACCAATCCATTGCAAAGGAACAGTAGCCACTTCTTGCGATGAGCATTCATAACTGAAATTTGTAATACGAGTACGCGACAAAGTGGTACGAAAACCAAACCAGCCTTCCCGTAACGGTTCAGCATCCCTGAAGTCCACCAAACGCTCACCGTCTATGTAATAACTAACCCTATTGTTCTCGTTGGTAATCTTGATATGATACCAATGATTCGGCTTCAGCAAATGTCCGGCATCCGTATATTCCTTTAGAATAGCAGGACGGGCTTTAGGATTTGTAATACCCGACTCATCCCCATCATAACGACGGAAACGTGTAGTAGAGTTATGATTACCACCATATCCCAAATAGTAAAGCTGTAAAGAATAACAATTCAGGAATATACCGCTACGCCATTTTTCTCGCTTCCATAAATTATCGGGATATTGAGGGTCTGATGCCATCCAGAAGCAGTTCAAATCACTCAGACGATCTCCATCCGACTCCACCACCACACATGCATCATATTCAATGGTCACTTTTCCACTCATTTTCTCTTTTCTCCAAAGAGTCAATCCCTTGGGAGATACTATCTCAGCGGTATCTCCCTGAAACGTCACTTTATAATCAGGCGATTCCGATTCAACCTTCCAGTATTTAGTAAACTGGCGGGAGTTCAAACCGGATACTCTATTATCCTGTGCCTTTGACGTAAAGACAACTAATAAAAATAAAAACAGAAACAGATTTTTCATACGATGTTGCTTTGTTTTCATTTACTTTAAAAAATCTTTTAACGGACAGTCCGTAGCTTTCAGCCCGTCAGCAATACTCCGGGCATTCATACGGGCACCTTTCAAAGAGGTATGGGTATGGTCATGATTGAAATACGTTCCTACTACACGCAAACCTTGATTGTATCCCATATCTTGGAGCTTGTCTCCTGATATTTTATTCAAATCTATAAAATAAGCCCCGGCCGCTTCTGTCGCTTCACGCGTCCATTTACCAAAAGAATTTGTATTGCGCTCTATCTCACCATTATCAAACTTATTGCGGGGTGTATGACTCAGGACAATAGGAACAGCTCCCTTTTCTTTTACATCCATAATAAACTTACGCAAATACCAGCCGAAAGAATAAACCACTTGATAGCTGCCGGTTTTCTCCATTTTGAAGACCTTGCTTTCATTTCCTGAACCGGGTAATTCCGCACGCGCTTTCCCTGTGTTTATGTCACCTGCATCATTATGTCCGAATTGTATCAAAACAAAATCTCCCGGCTGAAGTGCATGATAGATTTTATCCCAACGCCCTTCATCTAAATAAGTACGCGCACTGCGGCCCGCTTTCGCATGATTCTCTACAGAAATTCTTTCTGTGTCAAACAGTTCGTGAATAACACTTCCCCATCCCCACATGCCATTTTCATCTTTATCAGTATTCTTCACTGTACTGTCTCCCACCGTAAACAATACAGGATTCCCCTTTTTACGGGTAGCCCCCGTAACCGTATCTTTTTCTACCGGTTTCAAATAACGCGCCAGTTCCAACCCCTTATAATTACGGATTCCTTCGGCTGCAGATTCTGCATTGACACGCGCGCCAAAAGCACTTGTGTGAATACGGTCCAGATAGAACATATACTTTACTTTTTCTTTGCCGAATTTCTCAAATTTGCGTGCCGAGATATCATTCAGATCAATAAAAGGAATTCTCGCTTTTTTAGCTACCTGCTTCGCCCATAATCCAAATGTCTGATTCACCCGGGTAATAATAGTGCTGTCTGCATCTTCCCAAGCGTTACGAGGAGTCAGAGACATCAAAACAGGATAAGCACCTTTTTTCTTCACATCATGAATAAAACGACGCATATATTCCCCATACGTATATACGGTTTCTTTTGCTCCTGTCTCTTTAATAGTCACATTCAGACTGTCTTTGCCAATTCCCGGAATAGAGGCACGGGCACGGCCACTATCGTACGGACCATTGTCATTATGCCCCAATTCTATGATAACCCAGTCACCTTTACGAACTCCTTTCAAGACATCAGGCCATAACCGGTTATAAAAAGTACGGCTACTGGTTCCTCCCAATGCGTGATTTTCAACAGTTATCTTATTTTCATCAAAATACTCGTGTTCAAAATATCCCCATCCCCATTGACCGTTATTTCCATTGCCCAAAGTACCGGTACGCATCGTTGAATTTCCAACAAGGAACAACACCGGATTATCCCCTTTCCGGCTAGAACCTGAAACAGGACGGGCAGAACGCGCCACATTTAAACTATCAAGCGTATTATCAACGACTTGGTTCACATCCTTCATCGGAGCAGCTATTTTATTTTGAGCATGTGCTCCCAATCCTACTCCGGCAGCTAACAAAAAGCATAAACAAAGTTTATTTCCTTTCATGACATTTATAGTGTTTTTCTTTTATTGCATTTCAAATCTTTCACAAAAATAAGATGAACGAACAAACCGGAGAATAGAAATTCATTCATTTTCCTGTTTATTCGTTCAACCAATAGTACATATATCCTAATCAGAGTAGCGACAAGGCTAGAAACTAGAGTGCGGCGGTTGGTTATACGCTACATTCTGCCAAGCTATCGCCAACCTGTACTGACGGTCATTCATCCATGTGGCACGTCTGTCCACAGCCGGTATGGTAGTAGAATAAATACGTAATTCTGTCTGGTCTTCGGAGGCCCAAATAACCTCTTCCCGCCAATCTCCTAAAATATCACCCGACAAACACGGATTACCTTTTGTTCCATTATTGGAAACAACTCTCTCGGCTTTCAATAATAAATCTGTACTTTCCGTATTCCAATTCCATTTACTGATGGAAACATGATCCAGTAGTTCCGCTAAGGGATCGGCATCCCAATAAATGGTAAAATTGCAGGAGTCAGGCTTTCTATTACTGATTATTTCTCCGGTATCCCCTCTTCTCAAACCTCCTATGTTGCACCAACACTCTGCTCCATCATAACGCGGATCAATATCGGCAGCTACTCCACGACCGGCATCTTGTCCCAAACCATCCTGCCAGATAATTTCTCCGGTCGCTCCATCAAACATAGCTACGGCAGGAGTACGCTTTACAATTTCATTATCGCCTTCATTTTCATGCACGCCAAAAACCTGCATACCTTGACGGGAAGGAATAAAACGTCCGGCATGTAAAGCATCCCCGTGACGCAAGCCCGTAGTAAACAGTCCTTTACCATCATGGTCTACAGTCATAGCCCCCACGCAGATTTCATCACAACCATCACCATCAAAATCCGCTACGGTCACACTATGATTTCCCATGCCCGAATAGGCCTCCCAACCGGTGCCGCACTATCAAAAGTCCATGTATGTTTCAATGCCCCGTTTGTAAAAGTCCATGCAGCCACCACCGTCCGTCCGTACCATCCTCTTACCATGACAGGTGAAGGAGTTTTTCCATCCAGAAAAGCTACTCCAGCTGTAAAACGGTCTGAACGACCACCAGTATTGTCATTACCACAATTACCACCGACACCTCCCCAACCATCCAAGGGATAACGGGTTGGAATATATCTTTCGAATCCAGTTCTTTTCCAGTACGTCCCTCAAAAACCGTGAGGTATTCCGGGCCATTTACTATCTTACCATACGTAGGACTTTTTTTATCCCATGTCCTCCAGTCGGCTTGGGCATCTCCTATCCGATGTCCCAGTCCGTCGACAGTACCATCTCCTGTCTTACAACAGATTTCCGCACATCCATCTCCATCAAAATCAAAGACCAGGAAATTAGTAGTGGCTGCTCCGGAACGTACATTCGGTCCCAAATCAATACGCCACAATCTTGTTCCATCCATTTTATATGCATCCAAATAGGTATTACCGGTAAAGCCACGTTGTGGCGGTCGCTTTGAATTAGAAGGAAACCATTTTAAAATAATCTCATACTCTCCATCACCATCCAGATCACCTACACTACAATCATTAGCTGTATAAGTGAATGATTCACCTGCTATTTCTCCGTCCTCCGGTTTACAAACAGGAACACTTAAATAAGGATTCCGTTCCTCTCCTTTCAGACGGGTCCAGATAGCGACTTCCCCGGTAGTTGCTTTTAAAGTCCAACGATTATCCACCGTATAATCAACCGTACGGTCTAAAAAATCGGAAGTCCGATCTATCGGTTCTTTATTTAATTTCACCTCCGCACCTCCACCGGAACTACGGTATAAATCAAATTGTAATCCGGCTGCATCCTCCAAGGTCATGCGCCAGCTAAAATACATTCCATCCTCTGTAGGAATTCCAATCAATCCTCTTGAAAGCTTTTCTCCACTGTAAGGTTGGGAAAAGCGAATATGCTTCCGACAAGCAGAAGCATATTCATCATAATCCAATGTTTCATCTAACAATTTATAAAACCTTAATACAGGTGGGGAGCTCCCCACCTATCTACTTAAAAAAGAAATTCCTGTTCACCAATCTTTAACCCATGAAAATATCCGATTTATCCAATATTTTCGTTTTTATTGCCACAAATTCTCTTTAAACTCGATTTCAACAATGCGTAACTCGTGATTAGTTTTATCGCCATTTTTTGCCTTAAACAAGTCTAATTCACCTGCGGCAGGAGCAGCAACTTCTACAATTTGTCCGAAACCGTCACCTTCCTTGCTGGCACCTTTCAAACGAATGGTTATCTCATTTGTCAATACAGGTTTTACATTCAGGTGGATATACCCCAAACTTTTTTCAGTCTCACCACTCCAAATCAGTTCATCACCTGCATATATTTCCAAAGGATAGCTGCGCAAACGCCAACCGGTAAGTTCATACAAATTTCATCCACACGGGCCGCACGTTCCAAACTATAAGTTATCCATGCACTGTTCAGTCTGCCATCATTCTTCCATTCACTCAATTCATTATCATCGAAACTTTTTATCACTTCATCCTGATTGGCTCCGGCAACCGCCGATAAGATATTCACATCGACTTTCGTATCCTTGTAAGAAGGAGTCAACGGAGTTTCTCCACGGGTCAGCCTGCCCTCCAGTTCATCTCCCGGAATATAGTTACTCAAGCCATTCTTCACTTCAACAGGTGCAGAAGAAAGACTGATTTCGGCAGATTGCAATCCATCAGCTTGGCTGTTATACGAACTGTCCCCGGAGTCGTAAGAGAGCGTATCAAAGCCCGGTTGATTCCACATTCTACAGGCAAATCTTTTGAAAGAATATAATTATCTTTGCCCTGTGCTATTCCACCACGCCATTCAGCCGGTCCTTCTACATCAAAATGTATCAGATCATTAGCCAGCGGACAACGTCTGCCATCTTTATCCATCACTTCCACTTGAAGCAATACCATATCAGCTCCATCCGCTTTCCAGCCTTTAGGACTTTGAATCACACTGAGTTTAATCTGTTCCGGCTTGCCGGCAGTCTGCAATTCAGCGCGACAACATTCTTTTCCATTCTTATCATACCCTACAGCTTCCAACTTGCCCGGAACAAATGCCACATCTTTGAAAGTATACAAGAAATGATAATCTCTTTGACCGTTTCCTAAAGATTTACCATTCAGGAACAATTCCACTTTTTCAGCACTGGATACCACATAAACAGGTTTCACCACATCTTCTTTATAGTTCCAATGACCAACGATATGAATACGGGGATTCTCTATATCCACCCATCCGTCCCACATCACCTGATGTGCATAGAAAGGATCTTTAGGGATACGCATGGCATCTGTCACACCACTACGACGATAATTCTCCACACCACGATAATGTGTATTCGTATCCGAGAAGATGATTTTCACACCTCCCGAGCTGACACGGTCACCTGTACCCGGGCGTTCACGCAATAATCAAACCAACGAATTACATTTTCAATAGTAAAGGAATCCTGATTGTGATTATAAGCACGGGCATCCACCTTTTTCTGGACCTTATTAGTCATTGCAGAACGGAATGAATTATTTCCTTCCCCATTTTTATGATATGGATAAGAATATTCATCCCAATATTTGCGCAGACCTTCATCACGGCAGTATTCCATGGCCACATCGGATGATGTTTGCTTTTATTGATATAAAGCATCTCGCCACCATATTCGGCTTCACGAATATCAAGCATTTCACGAGAACCGATGGCACGGCTCCATGAGGGTCATACTTATCACGAATCGCTTTCATTTCTATCATGTGTTCACGACTGATTGATTCGTTTCCACATTCATAAAATAAAATACTCGGATTATTACGGTTGTAAATAATGGCATCACGCATCAATTCTGTACGTTGTTCCCATTGACGGCCTTCACGGTCCTTTTCTGCATCACCGGCCTGCATCGCCTGAATCAATCCGACACGGTCACACGATTCAATATCCTGCTTCCAAGGGGTGATATGCATCCAACGAACCAAATTGGCATTATCTTCCACCATCAAACCGTTGCTATAATCACTCAACCATGCAGGAACACTCATACCGACTCCCGGCCATTCATTACTGGTACGCTGTGCAAAACCTTTCATCTGAATCACCCGGTCATTCAACCAAATCATTCCTTTGCCGAAACGAGTTTTACGGAAACCGGTACGGGTAGCCACTTCATCTACTTTTCTGCCATCCACCCATAAACTGGTTTTTACTGTGTACAAATATCCGTATCCCCAACTCCAGAAATGAAGTCCGTCTATTTCTGCTGAAGCTTCCAAAGTCGCAGTTTCACCCGGTTTTACTACCGTCTGAGTACCCTCAAAACTTTTTATGCTTTTCCCGTCACGATCACACACTTCAACCTTATAAGCGACTTTCTTATCCCGATTATATTCATTTTTTATTTCGGATTCGGCGTGAACTACGGCTTTACGAGATTTTACACGAATATCCTCCGCATAGATATAGACACCGGTCGTTTTCAAATTACTATACAAGGGAAGTGTTTGATAAAGTTTATCAGTAACATGAAGCCACACATTCTTAGGAATCCCTCCATAATTGGCATTAAAATTACGGTCACTCCATTGATACTTAGTATCAGTGGCACGTTCCTTATAATTCCAGTTATTATCAATGCGGACTGCCATTACATTCTCTTGTCCATATTTAATATAAGGAGTCAAATCGAAACCTACAGCCATCGCACCATTTTCATGCAAGCCGATATATTCACCATTGATATAAAAATCAGCTCCTTGACGGACCCCTTCAAATTCAACAAAGACTTTTTTGTTTTTGCTATCGGCAGGCAGACGGAAATGCTTACGATACCACATGATTGTATCCGTCAGTTGTTCTATACTTAAACGAAAAGCTTCATCTTCATTAAAAGGACGTGGTAATGTTACTTTCTTCCAATCCGTATCCTGAAAACGTACTTCTTTGGCTTCCGGTATATCACCAACATAAAGTAACCATTCAGAATTAAAATTGTATTTATCACGAACAGCTGATGCTGCCGCAATCTGACTTATTCCTATAAAAGCCAATAAAAATAAAAGAATTTTGTTTCTCATAGCTATCTCAAATTGTTTGTTACAAAACTAGCATAAAGTTCCCTCTCTTACCATAGAATAAGATACATTTATATAGAAATTCGTTCAAAACGAAATTTCAGGGTATTCATGTTGCACATATTTACATATCACATTAATACTCAATATATTACACAAATACCCTGAAACATTTATTCTATAGGTTGCAACATCAGGACTATATAATTCATTGCTTCACCATAGCTGGAGTCAACGTTACAGGTCCCAATAGCCCTGAAGATTTTGGTTCCCAATCAGAAGCATCAAAGATACCATTCTTCACATTTTCCTTTTTCCTTGCAGACATATTTACATTATAGAAAATCTTCCAGTCCACTCCCTTCTTATCCATATAAGCAATTCGATTCGCCATAGAGTTGGCTACTCTGACAACTAACTCATCCTGTCCTTTGAATTTTTCAGCAGGGATATACAATTGATAAGGAGAGTCAATCACTGTACCTATATATTCTCCATTCAAATAGACAGATGCATTTTCTGCCACAGTTCCAAGGTTCAATTTGATCACATCTGCTACAGGCACCTTATTTATAGTAGTCGTATAAACGGCTGTTCCAGAAAAAGCTTTATATTCATCCCCTACAAAATCAGTCCATGAGCCCAAACTGTCAACCGTTATAGAAGCAGGAAGTTGAGGACCTCCTTGAACAAAAGAAACAGTCCAACTGCCGGAAACAGGATTTGGCTCACCTGCATTTTGATAATAAGCATAGGCATCCCCTGTAAAATGCTGACCGGAAGTTGATACAATGACAGTTTCACCCGGATTCAATTCCAGGTAAACATCTGTTTGCCCGTCATTGCGTTTCATAGCAGCCAAACCACTAACACCAGTCATTGGATTAAAAATCGCCGCACTCCGAGCTTCTGTACGAAGTGGAATCCAATCCTCTATTTTACAGTCGCTACTATTTTCTATAAAGTAATATTTTCCCGTCGCACTATTTCTTCGGATACATTGCAGACCTGCCTGATACATTTTCTCAGCACCCACATTCGCCTCATTCATCAGAGCATTAATATCATCTGACAAACAAACCTTCCCCTTACCTACACGAGCACATTTAACAGCACCTTCAGCATGAAAGTCCAAAGCATCCAGCATTTCTTTAAAATGAGCCTGTTTTTCTTCCGAAAGAATCATTCCGGCCATATCTTGAGGAATTCCCTTATAAAACACAACGGTAGCACCTTCATCAGCCAAAGCCATCAGTTTTTCCATTGTTTCATAAGGAATATATTGCGCCGCCGAAACAAGAACGGTTTTATATGCGGCACCAGGCGTTACAATCATTTCTTTCTCAATATTAGTTTTAAGAAGTTGCTTGTCAGAAATCATATCCCATGCATAACCATTCTCTGTTAAAGTTACCGCACTTTCTCTGACCGAAGATTCCAACATATTACGATCCAATCCGCTAAAGTGTTGAAGGCTTCTGTTCCCTTGCTCAGACATCACATCGGCTATGTTATAGTATAAAAGAACATCATTGTCAGGAGTGCCATCCTGTAAAAATGACTGCACGCGAGTAACATACTGATTCAAATATTTAAAATCCTCCCAAAACGGATTATTCGGATGAAAATGGACTGCCGCATAAAATAACCATCCCGGCCAAGGAGCATCCTGTGGACTAAAACAAGTACCATGATAAAAAATATGATTCACACCCCCCAAAAAGAAAAGATCAAGCGCTTTCTTTACATCTCCCAGATTCGATTGAAAATGTTCATTCAACCAAGTCGCACTTTCTGAAGATGAGAGTTTCTTTCCTTCCGTATGAGCTACAGACGGAGCTGCTTTTATACTGACTAAATCACGCCCCTCTATTTCGGGCACATCACTTACTGCATACAAATCCAGAATATTGGCAGGAGAGCCATGAGCCTGATTCCTTATACCCTTTCCTTGTTTTGCCGCCCAATGTTGCCAACGAATAGAATAATGATTTATCAATAAATCGTTTATGGTTTGTCTATAATCATATAACACTCTTGCATTTTTATCTGGTGTGTCAATACCTAACAATGCAGGTAAGTGTTGACGCAAGTCATATCCTCTATACTTCTGAAATTCTTCAAAAAAAGCAGGAGTCCAATTCGACTCGCCTCTTGCATCGTCCACTTCATAAGAGTCATTAAAATAATACCTCAGATAACTGATATCCTTTCCTTTAAAAGCCTCATCGAATTTACTGAGATAATGATCAATGGCCGAAGCTGAAAAATGATCTATCACATCACCTTCACCACCAGGCCCTGCACGTTCTACCATTTTCCCATGATGACCTTGGAACAGAGCACAAATAGTCCAGTCACCTTGAGGAGCCGTCCAGTCCAATGTACCATCCGGCTTTATTTTTGAAGTCAAGTCGAGACATTCACCTTTATCACTATTAGCGGTTACTATAATCAAAGGCAGTTCCTTTTTATATCGTACCTGATCCAATGCCAATGTCCGTAAATCAGCATTCGCACTGACTGGTTCTTTCAAATCCGCCAGTTTTACCGGAGTATGCCCTGCCAATCTGACAAAACCTTCTTCTTTATACCGGACAGGTTCACCCAATTGTTCACCTTCTTTCAATTGATAAGTTTTATAAGCCACCGTCTTGCACGCATCTTCGGGAGTGACCCAAGGTCCTCCAAACGGCCATCCCGAAGCATTAGCCAGATCAATACCTAACCCCAACTGCTTTGCTTCCTGCAAAGTATACAGAAACAAATCAACCATTCCGGAGAAAGAAAATCTTTAAAGCGGTCCTCATAACCATGTATTCCATAAATAGGAGTGATCTCCAATCCCCCCAGATTTGCCTCCTGGTACTTACGCATAACCGTATCCAAATCAGTAGTCCTGACCGCATTGCCTTCCCACCACCATCGCGTCCAAGGCTTGGTCTCGTTAGTCACTTGCGGCCATTCAATCTTCTGATTCTGTGTACAAGCCAAACAGCCACAAACTGCAAAAAGTACATAACAGAACTTACTGCATTTCTTTAAAAATAAGGATTGCTTCATAAATCTTACTTGTTTAAAAATGGAAACGGGCATTTTCAACACGTTGACCACCTATCATATTCTTTAATTTCCTTGCCACATCAGGATATTGCTTTATCACATTAGTAGTTTCTGCCGGATCTGTATAAATGTTATACAATTCTTCATAAGTTTTAGACGGGTCACTAACTTCCAGTCTCACCAACTTCCAACCATCAGGTGTCATAATAGATTGCTTTCCTCCAAATTCAAAGAACTCATAATAAATACAATCATGCTCCTTCTGAATACCTTTTCCCGTAAGAGTAGGCAAATAAGATATACCATCAATATTTTGAGGAATATCCGCCTGCACCAATTCACCTATAGTAGGCAAAAAATCCCAAAATGCAGAAATATGATTGGTAACTACCCCTTGTGGAATAACTCCCGGCCATTGAATGACGAACGGAGTACGGATACCTCCTTCATATAAATCTCTTTTCTGACCCCTGAACGGACCATTACTGTCAAAATAAGATGGATCGTGCCCTCCCTCCGAATGGACTCCATTATCGGAAGTAAAAACAATTATCGTATGATCATACAAACCTTTCTCTTTTAATTCTTTAATAATCAAACCCACACTTTTATCCAAATAAGTAACCATCGCCGCATACGCCGCACGCGGAGTTTGCTGCGATTTATAACCGTCTTTGCTTCCTCCAAAAGGAGTTTCACAAAATTCCCCCTCATATTCCGTCATTACCTCTCCCATTATATCAAGATCTGCATGAGGTATGGTTGGTGAAAAATAAAGAAAGAAAGGTTTCTGCGCATTTTCATCAATAAAATTCAAAGCCTTTTCCAACATCAAGTCATGCGAATAATATTTCCCATCCAGCATAATTTTCTGCTCATTCTCATGCAAGAACTCAGGGTAATAACTATGAGCAAAACGTTGTCCCAGATAACCGTAGAAATAATCAAAACCATGTTTACCGGGCATACCTTCCGTACCCGGTCCTCCCATTCCCCATTTGCCTACACATCCGGTAACATAATTCTTTGTTTTAAAAATATCGGCTACAGTAACTTCACCGGCAGGAAGCGGAGTTTCATATAACAATCCATCCGAACCTGCTACTTTTGCATTTCCTCTGATTGCAGCATGTCCCATGTGCTTTCCTGTAATCAGAGCACAACGAGACGGAGCACTGACTGTAGAACCGGAATAATGCTGCATAAACTTCATCCATTCTGAGCTATCCCATCAATATTCGGTGTCTTAATCTGACGCTGACCATAGCATCCCAAATCACCTATTCCCAAATCATCCGCCATAATATAAATAACATTGGGCGATTTCTCTGCCGTTGTAGTCTGGGCCATCGTAAGCCCTGAAGACAACAAAGCTGCGGAAAATAATATCTTACGTGTTTTTTTCATATCCAACCTTTATTTAAAAGATGAAATATCCACCATCATTAAATTTAATCTTTTTCCATTTGTAAAATGTCCGGATTGGAAAAGAACTTTCGTACCATCCGGACTAAAGCTGGGATGTGCATGATCCGGTTTCATCTTGGTATCCGAAACCAACCAATGACGTTCTCCGGTTTGCACATTAATCAGCCATACATTACCTCCAAAAGTATCTCCGACAGCCATTTATTATCACGGCTGGCATTACAATGCCAGAAACCTCTTCCTACCAATTGGCCGTCAATCGCTTGGCGGTCTTTTTCTAATTCTACCTGCCCTATCAACTCTACATCATCTGTACGCAAATTGATACGCACAATACCACTTGCCTGTTTGCGAAGGCGCGGCTGAAATCCTAAGATATTGAAATATACAAAATCTTTGGTTGCAAAAGTTTCATGAGTCACCCAATCTAGCGGAGTTTCTTTATATAAAGGTTTAAAGACTGTTCCATCTGCCGTGCAAAACCACATACGCTGATGGGCATCGCCACCGGTTTCGTTACAAAAAACAATTTCACCCGGAGTAAAACGGCTGGCTTGTATGTGGCCTGTTTTAAATTCCGTATCAATAACCTTAGTTACTTCTCCTGTACTGAGATTCATTTTACGAATTCCGCAAAGAGTTGGCTTTATCTTTACCGGCTGGTTACTTTCAGGCAGGAAAGCGTTTTTCATCATACGTTCCTTTTCCTCTTCCGTACCCTCACGCTCAACAGTTATGTAGGCATAATCATCATTGCAATCCACAGCATATCCTCCCGGACGTCCCATCTCTGTGGGAAAAGTGCCTATGAAAGTTTCATAAGCGGATGGTTTACCTACTTTTCCTTGTTTTACATCGGCAAAGAATTTATCCAAGTCCATCACATACATGTTCCAGTTTTCTTTTTCTTTCCGGCTGACAAACATACGATTCGTTTTATTAGCCAAAAAAGCACTGCCCAAGTTCGGTCCTTCCGTAGCTTGAATAATCTTACCGGTGGCCATTTCAATAAAATAAATTTGTGTAGGAGTCCATTTACGTTTTTCTCCGTTAGGAGCGTACTTTCTACCTCTTTGTCATTTCCACGGCTGGAAGACTGAACAATAAATATTTGCCATCAGCTGTCCACATGGGATCAGTCTGATAAAGAAAACGGTCATTCTTCATCGTATCGGTCAACATAGTGATAGTATTGCCGGTCGCACTATCTACATAAGTTCCGCATTCCGATGCAGTTGCAGTTCCAAACTGAGCCAATGCGGCTTTACTAAAGCTAAAAATAATGTAATAGCTAAAAAT